>Ga0208220_1001174_pt1 | contig 11083 bp, 9 predicted proteins | sample NGESurdeep092012_9_FD_184484 | JGI IMG/M metagenome (GOLD analysis project Ga0208220, IMG submission 184484) | Arctic peat soil microbial communities from Barrow, Alaska - NGEE Surface sample F53-1 deep-092012 (SPAdes) | ecosystem: Environmental > Terrestrial > Soil > Wetlands > Peat ... | reverse complement strand
GATGGTCCACGGCTCGTTCGAGCCGTGGATGCGATAAAGCGTCGAGCCGAGATACATCGCGCGCGCGCCGAGCGGATTATCGATGCCGCCGGGCATAAAACGCGGCAGATCGGGCCGCCGTTGCAACATGTCCGCCGGCGGCCGCCAATCCGGCCATTCACGCTTGGCGGTGATCGTCTTCTCGCCGGCCCAGGTGAAGCCAGGACGGCCGACGCCGATGCCGTAGCGCAGCGCCTTGCCGTCTTCCTCGACCAGATAAAGAAATTTATTCGGCGTATCGATGACGATCGTGCCCGGCTTTTCTTCGCCGCGATAGTCGACGACCTGGCGGTCGAATTTCGGATCGACCTGGTTGCCCGACATGTCGCCCTGGCTGGATGGGGCATAGCCCGGCGCCGGCGACGTCTGGTAATCGGGCGCAGCCGGCTGATATTGATAGACGTGCGCCTGAATGGTCGGACCGCCGAACAGCGCCTCGAGGAGGCCGCCGCCGCCGGGACCGGGCGGTGCGGGCGGAGCATAACTTGCCGGAGCAGGCGCCGCGGCGGCAACGTAACGTGGCGCGACGGTACCGGTGTAGCCTTGTGGCGCAGCGCTGCCGTATTGCGGCGCCACATATTGCGCCGGCGGCGCGGCATTGGCCGGCTGGCTCATGACATAGGGCGAGAACGTCATCTGGAGCGGATCGGCAAAAGCCGGCAGATCGAAACCTAAACCAAAGGGGGCGCTCAGAAGGAGCGCTGACATCCAGATACGCCGCATTGCTGTACTCGTTACGCCTGTTACACACCGAGCCCGTTCCGCCCCGCTATGATCGCAACGGCGCGCGCGCTCAGGCGACGAGTACAGACCCAAACCTCGACTGTTTGGTAAACAAATTCCGGGGCGGCGTTATTCGCACATTGTTCATCAAGTTACAGTTGATTTTGCGTGAATGGTGAGCCGGTTTGGTTAACCGGATGTTGCTTTTTTGGACGCCGGCTGGCGCGGCAGCGCGACGCGAGCGGCCATGAACGCGGTATTAAGCGGCATAACTCTAGTCTGATCAGGAGCACCATCCCGAAAAGCGGGCGCCGGTTTCGGAAGCCAGTTTGAGAAACGAATAAGACGGACAAGAATGGCCGAGCCGCGTAAAATATTCCGCATCGAGGAGACTGCGGCCGCGCGATTTCGCGCAATCGCCCGGCCCTCCCCGCCCGCGGCGCAAGCCCAAATCGGCGAACCCAGCAGCGGCGGCAGCCGCGGCATCGCGCTGCAGGCGGAGCAGCTGAGCCGCGTCGGCCACGAACTTGAGGCGGTGACCACCGGTACCGAGCAGGCAACGCAGAAGATTCTCGCCGCCGCCGAAGAGATCGATCAGCTCGCCAACAATCTTTCGGCGGCACTCAAAGGCAAGATCGAACAGGATCTGGCGCAGGACATTGCCGACATCGTCATCCGCATTTTCGAGGCGTGCAATTTTCAGGATCTGATCGGACAGCGCGTCAGCAAAGTGATGACGACAATAAAACTCATCGAGGGTGACGAGATCAACGCCGCGCCGTCGCGGGCCGATAGCGCACAATTCTTGCACGGCCCCCGGCTCGACAGCGACGACGGCCATGTCTCGCAAAGCGAAATCGACGCCATGTTCGCGGACTAACGCGGGACTTTGTCTCATACCCCATAAAAAGGACGCCGTCGGGGGAAGTCCGACGGCGTCAACGTAGCTTCGCTTCGCGCTCGGGTCAGAACGGGTAGTAGCGAAGCGAAACCATGACAACATTGTTGGTGGGATTCAGCCCCTGGTTCGGCGTCGAGGTGGGGGTCACCGGAGCCGGAAGGCCAGGGAACGCTTGCAACTTCAAAAATTCGTATTGCACGCCGGTGGTGAGCCGTCCCCACGCGCCCTTGTAGAGATTCTGCCAGAAGCCGACGGTTAGTTCTTCGGTGCGATGCACGTTGGCGGTGCAAGTCGTCCCAGCGATCGGATCGTTATAACCCGCGGTGCCCGACCCTTGGTTCTCCAGGAGACAGCCGTTGTCGGCGTAGCCGGGATTGCCATAGCCGAAAGGCGTCGCGCCGATGTTATAGAAACTGGGACTGACCTGCTCCATCCCGGCATAAGCATAAATATCGAGATCTGGCGTCGCATGGCCGATGGCGCCAACTAGGACATGTGTGCTGTGCAGCGGCGTCAAAGAACCGTCCGGCCCGATCGTGACATCCGCCAATTGGCTCGAGCCGTAACGGCCGATGCCCTCGCCGGTCAGCACGCTTGCTTGGAAATCGATCAACTTCGGCAATACCGGCAGCAAGACCGAACCGCCGATGCCCCAACCGAAATTGGTCTTGTTGGTGCCCGATCCTTCGACCGCCGTCGTGTACACCCGGTCGGAGAAGAACCGCTCCAGACCGAATAATTCGTAGTGTCCCCAACCCGGATCGAGCGCGGCTTTTTCGATAATATCCGGATATTCATCAGTCGAGCACCCCGTCGCCGAGTCCAAGAGGCCGCTGGACTGACAGGCATTGAGATCGTTGACTGAAAGGCCGGGCGGGACCGGGCTGCCGCCGAGGGCGGCTCCGCTCTGCGACGGTCCGCCGACGGCACCGATACTGTTGGAGACAAAATTGACCTGCGGCGATTCGACCGACACGCCGAACCAGGCGACTTTGTTGATGTCCTCGACAAATCGGATCTGGGGCTGGCGCGCCCAGTCGAAGCCGACGATATTTTGTGCGTCGATGACCAACGGCCCATTTTCCGACAATGGCAGCATGCCGGTTTTGTTCTGCGTGACAAGACTCCAGCCTTGACCGGCCATCATGTGGAAGTGCGTATTGTCGTTATCGTAGCTGACGAAAGCTTGGCGGATGCGCGGCTGATAGCTGTTGCTCTCCCGCGAGTTCGCCGTCACGCCGGCGCCGAGGAAGTCCATTTCGTAATAGGCCTGCAGATGCTGGACCGGATCGATGTCGCCGGTGACCTTGATCGAGAAACGGCTCGCCCGCGCAGAGCCGCGAAACTCGTCCTCGTGGTAGAGCGGCGTGTTCGGAAACGGCATCGAGCCAAATGGTGAGCTGTTAACATCCGCCACCGTATTGCGCTCGCGCCAGATACCGGCGGCTTCGATGAAACCGCCGAAGGTCACTTTGACGCCGGGCGGAAGCAGCGACGGCGGCATTTTGAAAATGCCACTTCCGGCGGGCTTTCCCGCCGCGTCGTAGATTCCGGCCGGGATATTCTGCACCGCCTGCTGGGCGGATTTGGCTTCTTTTTTCGTTTCCGCCATCTGATCTTGTAACTTTTGCAGTTGTTGCTGCATGGCGTTGATCTCGCCTTGCAGCTTGTCCGACTGCACATCATCGGCGAGCGCTGGCGCCGATGTTAAAAGCGACAAACTCAACATTACTCCAGACAATAGAATAGCGCTTCGCCGCTTGACGATCATACGCATCTCCTGATTTGGATTTTTTTGAAGATAGGCTTCAGGTGATCGTTGTTAGATTTCGCGGATGACTGCGGGATGACATCGCGGCCGCGATCGACGATTCAAAAATAACCGTGACAAATAAATCACTGCGCGACGTCTAGATTTTATGCGAAACGGAACCCGCATAAATTATTTATAAAATACGCACTGAATGAAACGAACAACGACGTATCGGCAACTGCAAGTGCAATCGCAACAACTCGTTCAAGGCGAGCGGATCACGACAAAACAAATAAACGCCGTAGCGGCAAACACCGCGACCAGTGTCAGGCCGATCGCATCGGAAAAATGTTCGGCGACGTAAGTCAACGCCAGCGGCGCGACCGATTGCATTAGCAGAAACGGTCCGCCGATACGCCCGATCAGAAGTCCGTAGCCCGATGGGCCGAACAGCGCGAGCGGCACGGTGCCGCGCGCGATGGTCAGAAGGCCGTTCGCCAGGCCATACATCACGGCGAATAACGCGGCGACCGCCACCGAGAACGGCAAGAGCGCCAACACAACAAAGGCCGCGACCAGAAGCCCGACCGCGAATCGCGCGGTCCACAATGGATGCAGCCGGCGCGCGAAAGTGAGTTCGCAGATACGGGCGAGCACTTGCGCCGGGCCGAACAACATGCCGATTGCAACAACGGTGTTCGCCGTCAGCCCGAACCTTTGGAAGATGGCAAGAAGCTGCGCGGACAGCGCCGACGGCACAAAGGCGTAAGTGGCAAAGCCGGCGGCCACCAGTGCAAAGGCAAGACCATGCGCCGGCAGGAACGCCGCGGCCTTGACCTCGGTTGCGGGCTTTGCAAGCGCTGAGCGTTCGGCGTGTCGGCGCGGCAGCGCGAAGGCGTGCAAGGGCGCGGCGACGAAGGCAAGGAGCGCGGCGTACACCAGATAAGTGCCGCGCCAGCCGACCGCGTCGATGAGGAAACGCGTCGCCGGCCAACTCACGGTCGAAGCGAAGCCGCCGGCAAGCGTGAGCGTCGTAATCGGCGCCCGCGCGGCGGCGCCAAAAATCCGGCCAAGCGTGGCGAATGCCGGATCGTAAAGGCCGGCCGCCATGGCGACGCCGAGCACCATCCAGACTGAAAAATAAGCCACGGCGCTTTGCGCCATGACGAGGCCGACGAGGCCGAAGGCGCCGATCAACGAGCCCACCGGCATCACGACATGGCCGCCGCGTTTATCGATCGTCGCGCCGACATAGCGCGACACCAGGCCGCCAACAAACAGACCCAAGGAAAATCCGCCCATCGCGAAGGACTTCGACCAGCCGTGATCCGCAGCAATCAGCGGCACCGTGAGCACCGGCGGATAAAACAGCGCGCCCCAGGCCAAAATCTGCGTGACGCCAAGCACGCTCACCGCGCGCCAAGGTCCGAAGATGAATTCGCGAGGGGTTGGCATTGACCGATCCGTCATTCCGGATTGCCGCGCCCCGGAATGACGAGGGGCCTACTGCGCCGGCGGCTTCATCGGCGGTCTGCCGGCGGCGCGCGACATGCCTTCGGCCGCACAGCGCACATATACGCCGGTGCCATAGCGGCCGGCCACTTCCTGATCGATCCAGCGCAGCACCATGGTGCGGCCGTCGAAGGAGACGATTTCGCGATCCTGCGGACCGCCGGCGTCCCCGGGCGGACCGATATAGTTCTTGCCGCCGGCCGAGCCTTTGAGCTGCAGTTCCTGCAATTGGGCGCTGTCGGCGAGATACATCATGACGCCGCCGTTGGGGCCGCGCGTGATCTCGACCGGTTGGCCGCATTGGCCGCGCGCGGCGGCAGCCGTCCGCGCCAGATCCTCGTCCTTGTGAAACGCGCCATAGCCCCAGCGGCCGACGATCTCTTCCGGGCGGTACGATGACGGAATGGCCGGCTGCGCCATCGGCGGCGGCGCCGCCTGCTCGACCGGTGGCGAATTTGTGGAACACGCCGAAAGCGCGAGCGCTCCGAGCGCCGCGATGCCTAAAGCCAATCGCAGAGACGACGCACTCATAAAAAGTCTCCTCGAAGTCCTGACCGGATTATGGCGCGCAAGTCCGCCGACGGCGCATATGTCCGTGCACTGGCACGTTTTACCGCCTCGACCTTTCGACTTTGTTTCAAATCGTACCCTCCCGCCGGACCGTCGTCGAAGATTACGGCCCGGGTTTGGCGGCTTCGCCGTTCGAGCGGCGGGCGGAACCGTTGCGCCCCGCCGCCTTGCCGCGCGGAGTTTTCTGCTGTGGACCGGATTTCTGTCGTGGATCGATAAGCGGCGGCGTCTTGTGAATGCTCAGCGCCCGCATCAACACCGGATCGTCGAAAAAATCGCTGTCGGCGCGCAGCCCCGCGGCGTGGATGCCGGCGATGGCGCAAATATCGTCCATCTCGTTGACGTCGCCGGTGACGCCGACCGCGCCCACCACCTCGCCAGACTTGTCGCGGATCGGTTGGCCGCCGCCTTCCAGGAACAGCGGATAATCGGCCAGATTCTCGATCGATTGCATGAATTGCGGCTTTTCCTGCGCCTTCTGCAGCACGAGCTTCGACGGCCGTCCGAGCGCCAGCGAGGCGTAGGCTTTGCCGTAGCAGACTTCGAAGCGCAGCATCGACGCGCCGTCCTCCTTCTGAAAGGCTTTCACGCGGCCACCGGCATCGAGCACGATCGCGCTCATCGGCCGGCATTTATGTTTCTTGGCCGCGGCGAAGGTCTTGGCGATGATGGTATTGGCCTCGTTCAGGCTTAGTCCGCGCATTCAGTCCCTCCCCGGCCGTTCCCGGCCCGCTCGGCCCTAGAATAGACGTTCTCTTGGGCCAAGCGACAGCCCCCATTGCCTTGACAGCCCCAACCCGACACCTTATGTCCGGGTTGCCCGTTGGCACTCAATCAGTAAGAGTGCTAAGGCACTGCAAAATAACCGCTTTTTCCAAGCCAACGTCCGCGTCGCGCTAAACCCTGCGCTACCGCGGCAATGAGGGTGATCCATGGCGAAACTAAAATTCCGGCCGCTCCATGACCGTGTCGTCGTCAAGCGTATCGATGCCGAAGCCAAGTCCAAGGGCGGCATCATCATTCCCGATACCGTCAAGGAGAAGCCGCAAGAGGGCGAAGTCGTGGCTGTCGGTCCCGGTGGGCGCGACGAGAGCGGCAAGGTGATCGCGATTGAGGTCAAGTCCGGTGACCGCGTCCTGTTCGGCAAATGGTCGGGCACCGAGGTCAAGCTCGATGGCGACGATCTTTTGATCATGAAAGAATCCGACATCATGGGCGTGATCGCCTGAACACTCATTCCGTCACCCTGTGGCGGCCGCGCCAAGCGCGGCCCGCAAAGGGAGACGGGCACCGAGCAACACCCTTCGAGGTTCGCGGCTTTGCCGCTCGCACCTCGGGGTGACAACCGAAACAGAAACACCAGGAGAGAAACCAAATGTCCGCGAAAGACGTAAGATTTTCCACCGAGGCCCGCGACAAGATGTTGCGCGGCGTCGACATTCTCGCCAATGCGGTGAAGGTGACGCTCGGCCCCAAGGGCCGCAATGTCCTTCTCGATAAGTCGTACGGCGCGCCGCGCATCACCAAGGATGGCGTCACCGTCGCCAAGGAAATCGAACTCGAAGACAAGTTCGAGAACATGGGCGCGCAGATGGTGCGCGAAGTCGCTTCCAAGACCAATGACACCGCCGGCGACGGCACCACGACGGCGACCGTACTCGCGGCCGCGATCGTCAAGGAAGGCGTCAAGTCTGTTGCCGCCGGCATGAACCCGATGGATCTCAAGCGCGGCATCGACATCGCCGTCACCGCGGTGGTCGCCGATATCAAGAAGCGCGCCAAGAAGGTCGGCTCGTCCGCCGAAATTGCCCAGGTCGGCACCATTTCGTCGAACGGCGACGCCACGATCGGCAAGATGATCGCGTCGGCGATGCAGAAGGTCGGCAACGAGGGCGTCATCACGGTCGAGGAAGCCAAGGCGCTCGACACCGAAGTCGAGATCGTCGAAGGCATGCAGTTCGATCGCGGCTATCTGTCCCCCTACTTCATTACCAATGCCGAGAAGATGGTGGCGGAGCTCGAGGACGTTTACGTTCTCCTGCACGAGAAGAAGCTCTCCTCGCTGCAGGCCATGCTGCCGGTTCTCGAATCGGTGGTGCAGTCGGGCAAGCCGCTCCTCATCATCGCCGAGGACATCGAGGGCGAGGCGCTTGCCACGCTCGTCGTCAACAAGCTGCGCGGCGGCCTCAAGGTCGCAGCCGTCAAGGCGCCCGGCTTCGGCGATCGTAGAAAATCTATGCTCGAGGACATCGCGATCCTCACCGGCGGCCAGCTCATTGCTGAAGATCTCGGCATCAAGCTTGAGAACGTAACGCTGGCGATGCTCGGCCGCGCCAAGAAGGTCGTGATCGAGAAGGAAAAGACCACGATCATCGACGGCACCGGCAAGAAGAAAGAGATCGAAGCCCGCGTCAATCAGATCAAGGCGCAGATCGAAGAGACCACTTCCGATTACGATCGTGAGAAGCTGCAGGAGCGGCTGGCCAAGCTCGCCGGCGGCGTCGCGGTGATCCGTGTCGGCGGTGCGACCGAGATCGAAGTCAAGGAAAAGAAGGATCGCGTCGAAGACGCGCTCAACGCCACCCGCGCCGCGGTCGAAGAAGGCATTGTGCCGGGCGGCGGCGTTGCGCTGCTTCGCGCCAAGAAGGCGGTCGGCAAGCTGTCGAACGACAATGCCGACGTGCAAGCCGGCATCAACATCGTGCTCAAGGCGATCGAAATGCCGCTCCGCCAGATCGCGGAAAACTCCGGCGTCGAAGGCTCGATCGTGGTCAACAGAATCCTCGAGAACAAGTCGGAGACATACGGCTTCGACGCGCAGAACGAGGAATATGTCGACATGATCGATAAGGGCATCGTCGACCCGGCCAAGGTGGTGCGCACGGCGCTGCAGGACGCAGCCTCCGTTGCCGGCCTCCTGGTCACGACCGAAGCCATGATCGCCGAAATGCCGAAGGATGCGCCGTCTATGCCGGCGATGCCGGGCGGCGGTGGCGGAATGGGCGGCATGGGTTTCTGATCCGCTCTAAAAATCGAACGGCAAAGGGCGCGGAGCAATCCGCGCCTTTTTTACGCCCCGGCAATCAACGTTCGACGGTCCAGCCGGGCGCTTGGCTCATGGTCTCCTGGCAAAACCCGGGCGCCGGAACGCCACGGGAACTATTTTTCCGTTTCGTCGTTTTCCCTTGTTCGCGAACAGCCTACATTTGCGCGCTGCACGAGATTTAGGCGGTCCCCCCCGCTTCGCTGCGCCTTACATATTTCATCCAAAGCCGGGAATGGCGACGGAGCAGCAGTCCATGACGAATACGGGAAAAAACACCGCGGCAGCCAAGGATCCCGACGATAGGCGGCTCAATATCACGCTCAAGGTGAACGGCCGGGAATGCGCGGTTTCTGTCGATCCCCGTATGACTTTGCTCGATTGCCTGCGCGAAGTGCTTCACCTCACCGGCACGAAGAAGGGTTGCGACCACGGCCAATGCGGGGCCTGCACGATCCATATCGGCGGCCGCCGCGTGAACAGTTGCCTGGCGTTGGCCGCGGCGCACGACGGGGATGAGATCGTCACGATCGAGGGGCTCGGCACGCCCGGAAACCTTCACCCGATGCAACAGGCATTCCTCGAGAACGATGCCTATCAATGCGGCTATTGCACCTCGGGCCAGATCATGTCGGCCGTGGCGCTGCTGCGCGAGCCATGCGGTGCGTCGGATGCCGACGTTCGCGAATTCATGAGCGGCAACATCTGTCGCTGCGGCGCTTATCCGAACATCGTCAAGGCGATCCAACAGGCGCGGCGCGCGCTCGGAGGACTCTGATCGTGCAGTTCTTTGATCTGATCCGCGCGAGCAGCCGGCCGGACGCCGTCGCGGCCGGCGCCGTCTCTTCCACGGCTCAGCAAGGCGCGAGCGTGCGCTTCCTCGCCGGCGGAACCACGCTTGTCGATCTGATGAAGCTCGGCGTGGAGCGCCCGGATCGCGTGGTGGATATCAACCGCCTCGGACTGGACGACATCCGCAAGGAAGCAAACGGCGATTTGTTCATCGGCGCGACCGCGCGAAACAGCGATCTGGCGCAGCATCCGCTGGTCCGTGACAGTTATTCCGCACTGTCACAGGCCATCATGGCTGGAGCGTCGACCCAGCTGCGCAATGCCGCGACGACGGCGGGCAACCTCCTGCAACGAACGCGCTGCATGTACTTTCGCGATCTTGCCAGTCCCTGCAACAAGCGCGTCCCCGGCTCCGGCTGCCCGGCGATCGGCGGCACGAACCGGATGCTCGCAATCCTTGGCACCAGCGAAGCCTGCGTTGCGACCCATCCCTCGGATATGGCGGTGGCGATGATGGTCTATGACGCGGTCGTCCATGTTCAAGGCGCGTCGGGTGACCGCCAAATTCCGCTCATGGACTTCTATGTGCTGCCGCAGGAAAGACCGGACATCGAGAATGTGCTCGGACCCGGCGATCTCGTGACCCACGTCATCCTGCCGGCACCGCCTCAAGGCGAACGGTCGATATACCTGAAACTTCGCGACCGCGCGTCCTACGAGTTCGCGCTGGTTTCCGCCGCGGTCGCAGTCACGCTGGCAAACGGCGCGATTGCGTCGGCACGTTTCGCGCTCGGCGGCGTCGGGACGCGGCCCTGGCGGATACACGAAGCCGAACGCGCTTTGGTTGGACAAGCCCCTGGCGAGAAGGCGTTTCGCGACGCCGCCGAAATCTGCCTCGCGGGGGCGCGGCCGCAAAGCCAGAATGGATTCAAGGTCGAACTGGCAAAGCGCTGCATTGTCCACGCCTTCAAACAGATCACGCACTGATTATCCGAGGCGATCCGATGGCAGAGCCGCAAGCAGAGATTACACTCATCGGCCAGGCGCGCGCCCGTATCGATGGCCCGCTCAAGGTCACCGGCACGGCGCGCTACGCCTCCGACCACAATTTTCCGGGCATGCTTTATGCCGTGCCCGTCGGCGCTACGATCGCCAAAGGTGGGATCAAGGAAATCGATACGTCGCGGGCCCGGCAGATGCCCGGCGTGCGCGCCGTGCTAAAGCGCGGCGATCTCGGTCCGGTCCGATATATCAAGCCGAGCTTCAGCGACTCCCTTATGTTGGACGAGCCGCGCCCGCCGTTTGATGACGACATTGTTCGGTACTACGGCCAGTATATCGCGCTCGCTGTCGCCGATACGTTTGAAGAAGCCAAGGCCGCCGCCGACGCCGTGACGGTCTCCTACGCGACCGAGACGCCGAATGTCGATCCACATTTGGTCGCCGAAAAGACAAAGGTCGCCAGCGAACGCGGCCATGCCCAAAAGGCCTATGCCGCAGCGCCCATCACGATCGATGTTCGTTATGCGATATCGCCGGAAACGCATAATCCTATCGAGACCCACGCGACGGTTGCCACCTGGGACGGCGACAAGCTCACGCTCTACGAGACGTCGCAGGGCGTCGTGAACCACCGCAATGTGCTCGCCGACATGCTCGGTCTGCCGCGGCACAAAGTGCAGGTGATCTCCAAATTCATCGGTTCGGGATTCGGCTCAAAACTATGGCCGTGGTCGCAATCGCCGCTTGC
>Ga0208220_1001173_pt1 | contig 11087 bp, 9 predicted proteins | sample NGESurdeep092012_9_FD_184484 | JGI IMG/M metagenome (GOLD analysis project Ga0208220, IMG submission 184484) | Arctic peat soil microbial communities from Barrow, Alaska - NGEE Surface sample F53-1 deep-092012 (SPAdes) | ecosystem: Environmental > Terrestrial > Soil > Wetlands > Peat ... | reverse complement strand
GTGGTCATCGACTGGCAGGGGTTCGCCGACTACGCCAAGGCATCGGCCACCGCCGGCGCCCCCCGGAACTGACTCCCGCCATGCCCGTGGGCACGAACCGCTCCGACGTCGAGGTCACCGAGTCGGCGCGCCCTCCGCCGTCCGTGGTGGCGGGCGTGCCGGGCGTCGCCGCCCGGATCGGTATGGCCGTGGCCGGTCAGGTGACACTGGCCGCATGGCGCTCACTGGCCGTGGCGGAATCGCTGATGTGGGCCGTCATCTTCCGGGACGACCTCAGCTACATGGACGACGACTGACGTTCCTGGCGCGGCCCGCTGCACCTGATCCCCTTCCGGGAGCGCCGTTGCCCCGGCCGCGTTCCAGGCTGTGAGCTCCCGATAGACGGAGACGCACACCGCGGGGACGGCGCCTTCCGCCTGATCCCCACCCCCGGTACCCTGACCACGTGCCCCCCTCCAACCGCCTGGCCGCCGAGACCAGTCCCTACCTGCGCCAACACGCCGACAACCCGGTCGACTGGTATCCGTGGGGCGAGGAGGCCTTCGCCAAGTCGGCTACCGAAGACCGGCCGATCTTCCTGTCGGTCGGCTACTCGGCCTGCCACTGGTGCCACGTCATGGCCCACGAGTCCTTCGAGGACCCGACGGTGGCCGCCCGACTCAACGCCGCATTCGTCTGCGTGAAGGTCGACCGGGAGGAGCGTCCCGACGTGGACGCCGTCTACATGGAGGCCGTGCAGGCCATCACCGGGTCGGGAGGCTGGCCGATGAGCGTGTTCCTGACCCCCGACCGGCGGCCCTTCTACGGCGGCACCTATTTCCCGCCGGCCGACCATCCGGGGCGTCCCTCGTTCACCACGGTGCTCGACGCCCTCACCGACATCTGGGACAACCGACGGGCCGAGGTGGAAGAGCAGGCCGACGAGTTGGCCGGGGCCATCGCCTCCCGTTCCGTGATCGAGACCCGCCCCGGTGCCGCCTCGTTGCTCGACGCCGCACATGGGGGCGGACCGCCCGACCTCCTCACACCGGCCGTCGCCGAGTTGACCACGCGCTTCGACCCGGAGTGGGGCGGATTCGGCGGCGCGCCAAAGTTCCCCCAGCCCTACCTCATCGACCTCGCGCTTCGCCAGGCCCTCCGCCTCCGGGGCCGGGCCGAGGGCGACCACGCCGTCCGCCTCGCCACCCGCACGCTCGACGCCATGGCCGCCGGGGGCATCCACGACCACCTGGGGGGCGGCTTCGCCCGGTACGCCACCGACACGGAGTGGCTGGTCCCCCACTTCGAGAAGATGCTGTACGACCAGGCCGGGCTGCTCCGCGTCTACCTCCACGGCTGGCAGGTCACCGGGCACGCCGCCTACCTCTCGGTGGTCGACGGCATCGCCGAATACGTGGCCCGCGACCTCACCGCTCCCGAGGGCGGGGTGTACTCGGCCGAGGACGCCGACTCGGAGGGCGTCGAAGGCAAGTTCTATGTGTGGACCCCGCGCCAGGTGGCCGAGGCCATCTCCGGCGGCTCCGACGCCGACGCCGTGGCCGAGGCGGTCGCGGCCTGGTTCGACATCACAGCGGCGGGCAACTTCGAGGGGGCCACCATTCTGCGTCGTCCGGTGGCCGACGCACTCGGCGGTCCCGATCTCGTCGAGGAGGGGCGCCGGCGCCTGCTGGCGGCCCGCACGCAACGGGTCAGGCCCGGCCTCGACGACAAGGTCCTGTGCGAGTGGAACGCCATGTACGCGTCGGCACTGGCCGAAGCGGCGGCGGCCACCGGGCGCACCGATTGGGCGACTGCGGCAGTGGGCATCGGACGATTCCTCTGCGACCACCTGGTCGACGCCGACGGGCGGTGGCTGCGGAGCTGGCAACGCGAGGGGGGTGCCCGCCACCTGGCCTACGCCGCCGACCACGCCTGGCTGATCGACTGTTTCACGCGATTGGCCGAGCTGACGGGCGAGGCGGTGTGGACCCGACGGGCCGAGGCCACGGCCGACGCCCTGGTGGAGCGGTTCGCCGACGCCGAGGGCGGGGGGTTCTTCACCACGGCCTCCGACGCCGAGCAGCTCATCGTTCGCACCAAGGACGTGTTCGACGGGGCTACGCCGTCGGCCAACGCCGTGGCCGCGTTGGCGTTGGCCCGCCTCGGCGCGCTCACCGGAGACGCGGGCTACACCGGACACGCCCGGCGGGTGGTCGACCTCATCGGCGACCTCCTGACCAGGCACCCGACGGCCTTCGCCCACACGGTCCAGACCGCCGACCTGCTCGCCCGCGGGGCCACCGAGATCGTGGTCACCGGTGACCGACCCGACCTGCTGGCCGAGGTGCGTCGCCACTGGCTGCCCGACGCCGTGGTGGCATGGGGGGAACCGACCGACTCGCCGCTCTGGACCGGCCGGGAGCCAGGTGCGGCCTATGTGTGCCAGGGCTACAGCTGCCGGTTGCCGGCCACCGACGAGGACGTGCTCGCCGGCCAGCTGGCCCAGGTCACCGCGTAGGGCGACCTGCTAGACAGAGCCGGGTGATGGCCACACATTCCGCCCGGACACCGCGCAGCGGTACCGCCCGCGATGTGGCCCGCGCCGTCAAGCACCGCGATCAGATCGCCGTCGCGGGTGGCACGTCCCTGACCCTGCTGGTGCTGGCCTGCCACCAGGAGGACACGACCGGTGTCGACCTGGCCTCCGGGGCCCTGGTCCGGGTCCGGGTCGACTGGCCGGACGAGCACGGTCCCGACCTCGCCCCGTTCGATGTCGTCGAGACGCACCTGGCCGCCGAGCCCGAGCGCGACGACCTGGCCCAACCCGAGGCGGTCACCGCCACCGGGCTTCCCCGCCACCTCGGCACGCTCCACGGCCGCAGGGTCCGCCACCTGCTCCATCAGTTGGCGGCACCGGTCGAGGAACACGTACTCGGTTTCCCGGGAGCCTCCGCGCCGTACTGGGAGTTCAAGGGATTCCGACCGTCACTGGCCCTCATCGAGCCCACCAAGGGCCCGGTCCTGTTCCGACGGCTCGGTGACCGCAGGGCCTGGGTTCGGTTCGGTTGGGGACGGAGCGACAACTGGCTCCCGGTCGAGGACCCTCGACTGGAGCGGGCGCTCGACGTCGCCCGACGGGACCGCCTGCAGGGCAAGGACCTGGCCTCCGCCCTCGGATGCAAGCCCCACTACCTGGTAGCCGCGGTGAGCACGCCGCGGGACGGCCACTGTTACAAGACGGTGCGGGCCCTTCTCCCGAGGAGCTGACCTCCCGGCCACCGGTCCTGGCGCCGACCGTCGACCTGCGCCGTTCGCCTACAGTCGGGGCTGATGCCCGCCCCTTCCCCTGCGCCCGGTGCGACCACCGGGACGTCCACGGTACGACCGGTGCTGCCCGACTACGCCGGTGGCTGCATCGCCAATCTGGTCCCCCGCCTGGTGACCGGCACTGCGTCCTCCACCGACGCACCCGACTGGATGCCCGAGGTCGCCGAACACGCCCGACAGATCGTCCTGCTGGTCATCGACGGCCTGGGTTGGGAGCAGCTCCGGGCCCGCGCCGTCCTCGCCCCCACCCTGTCCGCCGGTGCCGGCATAGACCGGGCCATCACGTCGATCGTCCCCACGACGACGGCGGCCGCACTCACCTCCATCACCACCGGTCGGCCACCATCGGGCCACGGGATCCTCGGCTACCGGCTGGCCGACGGCGACCGCATCCTCAACATGTTGCGGTGGACCCTCGGCAACGGCCCCCTGGACGACGCCCGACGGAGCGTCCCGGTGCGGGCCTTCCAGCCCATCGCCCCCTTCCCGGGCAGCCGGCACGCGGTGCCGGTGGTGTCCAAGTTCGACTTCGGCGGCACCGGGTTCACCGCCGCCCATCTGGGCGACTCCCCCCTCTTCGACTACCGGGTCCCGTCGTCCCTGGCCGTCGAGGTGGCAGACCGGCTCGATGCCGGCGCCCCGTTCGTCTACGCGTACTACGACGGCATCGACAAAGTGGCCCATGCCTACGGATTCGGCCCGCACTACGACGCCGAGCTGACCTCCGTCGACCGGATCGTGGCCGACGTGGTGGCCACCTTGCCCCCCGGGGCCGTGCTCCTGGTCACCGCCGACCATGGCCAGATCGAGGTCGGGTCCCGGGTGGAACTGCTGGGACGCGAGGCGATGGCCATGATCACCTTCTTCTCGGGAGAGGGCCGCTTCCGCTGGCTCCACGCCCGATCCGGGTCGACCGGCGACCTCGTGGAACTACTCGAAGAGCTGTACGGCGACACCACCTGGGTGCGCACTCGTGGCCAACTCATCGACGACGCCTGGTTCGGCGGCCCGCTGTCCGCCGCCTTCGCCGACCGGTTGGGGGATGTGGCCCTCATCCCGCACGAGCCGATCGCCTTCGTGGACCCGGCCGACACCGGGGAGAACCGGCTGGCCTGCCGCCACGGTTCACTGACGACCGACGAGATGCTGGTGCCGCTCGTGGCGCTGGGAGGAGGATGACCGTGACCGACGATGGACTGACCCCGCCCGAGACGTCGTCCGGGGCACTGCACCCCGAGGTGGTGGACGCCCCTGCTCTGGCCCCCCCGGTGCTCGAGGCCGACGGGTCCGAGTCCGACGAGGCCCACGTGGAGTCGATCGAGCAGCCGGCCAAGCTGTTGCGCATCGGGTCCATGGTCAAGCAGCTCCTGGAGGAGGTCCGCCAGGCCCCCCTCGACGAGGCCAGCCGGGAACGGCTCCGGGAGATCTACGAACAGTCGATCCGGGAGCTGGCCGACGGCCTCTCTCCGGACTTGGCCGCCGAGCTCGACCGCGTGTCGATCCCGTTCGACAACCCGACCCCGTCGGAGTCGGAGCTACGCATCGCCCACGCCCAACTGGTCGGCTGGCTGGAGGGCCTGTTCCACGGCATTCAGGCCACCCTGGTGGCCCAGCAGGTGGCGGCCCGCGCCCAGCTCGACGAGATGCGCCAGCGCTCGCTGACCGGCGGCGATGGCAACGTCGCCCGCCCGGGCACCTACCTGTAGTTGCGCTGCCGGCCGTCTCGCCGGGATGCGGGCCCTTATGGTTCGGCTGTCACCGTGCGGGCCAGGATCCCGAGTGTCGCCCGTAACGCCCCCTCGGACAGGACCGGGAAGATATCGGCCTCGAGCCAGACCGGGTCGGCGCCCGACCAGTCGTAGTACGAGGTGACCCTCGTACCGCCGTCGATCGGCTCGAGGGTGTAGCCGTAGACGTGGCGGAGCGGCGGTTCGATGGCGCCGAGGACCGTCCAGGCGATGGCCCGGTCGGGCTCGAAATCGGTGATGGTCACCGTCACGTCGTACTGGCCGAGCGGGTAGTCGTTGAGCGACTCGCGGTCCATGTGGACCACGAAGGTGTCGCCCACTGCGCCGACCGGATCGCCGGAGGACGACATCAACATTCCCGAACTGTCGATGGCCACGTGGCCCTTGGGGTCGCGCAACACCGCGAAAATGGCCTCCGGAGGGGCGTCGATGGTGCGGGGGACCTCGATACGTCGGGTGGTCATGGGACGATCCTGGCACGCCCCGCGGCACTGCGCCGGGGTGGGAACCGTCGAGCGACGGGAAGCACCGGCCCCGACCCGTCGCCCTGGCGCGCCCGGCGTCCCAGGTCAGCGGACCACCAACAGCCCGATCCCAGCCCGCGCTATCGTCGGAATCACACTGCTGTAACTCGTCCACAGCCTGTGGAAAGCCCTCGGGCACCATCCACGGGGCGGGACGACCGATCCGGGAAGGGCATGTAGAGACGTTGGCAGCACGGTCGTTCACCCACCTCCACACCCACACCGAGTTCTCGATGCTGGACGGGGCGGCGCGGGTGGACGACCTCGTCGAGGCGGCCGTGGCAGACGGCCAACCGGCCCTCGGGATCACCGACCACGGGAACATGTACGGGGTCCTCGACTTCTACGCGGCGTGCCGCAAGGCCGGCATCAACCCGATCATCGGCACCGAGGCGTACATGGCCGCCGAGTCCCGCCACGAGCGTCCGGTCCGCCGGGGCAAGGTCGACGACACGGGTGGCGACACCGGCGGGGGCGAGAAGCTCTACTACCACCTGACCCTCCTGGCCGAGTCGAACGAGGGCTACCGCAATCTCCTCAAGCTGTCGTCGGCCGCCTACCTCGAGGGTTACTACTACAAGCCCCGGCTGGACTGGGAGCTGCTCGAGCGCCACGCCAAAGGCCTCATCGCCACCACCGGCTGCCTCGGCGGCGTCGTGCTCCAGGCCCTGCTGGCCGACGACCAGGTCAAGGCCGAGATGCTGGCCGGTCGACTCCAGGACATCTTCGGCAAGGGCAACCTGTTCGTGGAGATCCAGGACCACGGCCTCCCCGAGCAGCACAAGACCAACCCTGCTCTCGTCGAGATCGCCCACCGCATCGGCGCACCCCTGCTCGCCACCAACGACAGCCACTACACCCACCGTGAGGACCATGTGGCGCACGACGCGTTGCTGTGCGTGCAGACCGGTGCCCTCATCGACGACCCCAAACGATTCAAGTTCGAAGGCGAGGAGCACTACCTGAAGTCGGCGGCCGAGATGCGCCACCTCTTCGCCGAGCTCCCCGAGGCCTGTGACAACACCCTGCTCATCGCCGAGCGGGCGTCGGTCGAGATCGACTTCGGCAAGCCGAGCCTCCCCCAGTTCCCCGTCCCCGACGGGTTCACCGGGGAGACCTACGAGGTACGGGCCGCGGCCTACCTGCGCCACCTCAGCACCGAAGGCGCCAAGGAGCGCTACGGAATGCCCATCCCGGCCGCGGTCATGGAGCGCCTCGACTACGAGCTCGAGGTCATCGCCAACATGGGGTTCTCGGCCTACTTCCTCGTGGTGTGGGACCTGATCCGCTTCGCCCGTTCGCAGCGGATCCGGGTGGGCCCGGGGCGCGGGTCCGCCGCCGGCTGCTGCGTCGCCTACTGCCTGCAGATCGTCGACCTCGATCCCATCAAGTACGACCTCCTGTTCGAGCGCTTCCTCAACCCCGGGCGCATCCAGATGCCCGACATCGACATGGATTTCGACGAGCGCTACCGCGGCGACATGATCAAGTACGCAGCGGAGCGGTACGGGTCGGACCACGTCGCCCAGATCGTCACGTTCTCCACCATCAAGGCCAGGGCGGCCGTGCGCGACGCGTCGCGTGTGCTCGGGTACCCCTACATCGTCGGGGACAAGATCGCCAAGGCCATGCCCCCGTTGATGATGGGCCGGGACACCCCCCTCGCCGCCTGCCTGGCCAGGACCGAGGGCTTCGAGGACGGGTTCGCGGCCGCGGCCGAGCTGCGCACCATGTACGAGACCGATCCCGAGGCCAAGCGGGTCATCGACGTGGCCAAGGGGCTCGAGGGTCTGCGACGCGGCGACGGCATCCACGCCGCAGCGGTGGTGATCACCGACCTCCCGCTCACCGAATACGTCCCCATCCAGCGCAAGCCCGATAGCAACAACCCGGACGACGCCCCCATCGTCACCCAGTACGAGATGCACGGAGTCGAGGACCTCGGACTGCTGAAGATGGACTTCCTCGGACTGCGCAACCTCTCGGTCATCGAGCGGTCCCTCGATCTCATCGAGATCTCGACGGGAAGCCGGCCCGACATCGACGGCATCGCCCTCGACGACGAGCCCACCTTCCAGATGCTCCGCAAGGGCGACTCGATGGGCGTGTTCCAACTCGAGGGCGGACCCATGCGCGCGCTCATGCGGTCGTTGGCCCCGACATCCTTCGACGACGTCGCGGCCCTGGTCGCCCTGTACCGGCCGGGCCCGATGGCGGCCAACATGCACCGGGACTACGCCGACCGCAAGAACGGCCGTCAGCCGGTCACCTACGCCCACCCCGACCTCGAGGAGATCCTGGCCGACACCTACGGCCTGATGATCTACCAGGAGTCGGTGATGCGGGTGGCGCAGAAGTTCGCCGGGTACACGCTGGCCGAGGCCGACAACCTGCGCAAGGCCTGCGGCAAGAAGATCCGCGCCCTCATCCAGGCCGAGCGCGAGAAGTTCGTGGCCGGCTGCGTCACCGAGGGCTACGGCGAGGAGCTCGGCACCTCGCTGTTCGACATCATCGAGCCGTTCGCCGACTACGCCTTCAACAAGTCGCACTCCTACGGCTACGGCTTCATCGCCTACCAAACGGCCTGGCTGAAGGCCCACTACCCGGTCGAGTACTTCGCCAGCCTGCTGACCAGCGTCAAGGACAACAAGGACAAGACGGCCATCTACCTCGGCGAGTGCCGCTCGATGGGCATCGAGGTCCAGGTGCCCGACGTCAACCGCTCCCTGGCCGAGTTCACCCCGGACTTCACCGCCGGCGAGGGTGACATCGGCACCTCGGGCGACAGTCCCGGCGCCATCACCTTCGGCCTGGCCGCCGTGCGCAACGTGGGCGAGGCCCTGGTCGGGCTCATCGTGGCCGAGCGCGAGGTCTCCGGCCCCTTCGCCGACTTCTACGACTTCTGTCAACGGGTCGACCCCCAGGTGCTCAACAAACGGACCATCGAGTCGCTGATCAAGGCCGGTGCCTTCGACTCGATGGGCCATGCCCGCCAAGGTCTGTTCCTGGCCTTCGAGGAGATCGTGGACCGCACCCTCGAGCGCCGCCGGGAGCACGATGCCGGGGTGATGTCGCTCTTCGCCACCTTGGAAGAGCAGGCCGACGGCCAGACCACCGGGTTCGCCGACACCCGCCTGCCGATCCCCGACACCGAGTTCGACAAGTCGCTCCGCCTGGCCTTCGAAAAGGAGATGCTCGGGCTCTACATCAGCGACCACCCGCTGATGGGACTGGAGGGCTCCCTGGCCCGCCTGACCGACTGCGGCCTCGCCGAGCTGCGCGACTACGACCCCGACGCCACGGCCGCCGCCGGCTACGAGGGTGGCGGCGGGGTGAAGGTCATCGGCGGGGTCATCACCGAGCTGCAGCGGCGCTACACCAAGAAGGGCGACCTGATGGCCACCTTCGTCCTGGAGGACCTGAACGCCTCGATCGAGGCGTTCGTCTTCCCGAAGACCATGGCCGACTACGGGGCGCTCCTCGACGATGACGCCATCGTGGTGGTGAAGGCACGCCTGGACATGCGCGACGAGCGCCTCAAGTTGGTGTGCATGGAGGTCTCCCGTCCCGAGCTCGCGGCCGACGGCCTCCGGGACCTGCGGATCTCGCTGCCGCTCGGCACCCTCACCGACCGGACCGTCGACGACCTCAAACGGCTGCTCTCCGAGCATCCCGGTCACTCGCCGGTCCTGCTGCACGTCGGGGACAAGGTCCTCCGCCTGCCCTCGGAGTTCAACGTCGACTCGAGCCGGGGGCTGATGGGCGAATTGCGGGTCCTGCTCGGCCCCCACGCCATCCAGTCCTGACGACCCGTCAGAACTCGGGTCCCGGACGCCGGGGTCGCCGGTCCCGGTAGACTATTCCCGGTCCTGGTCAGGGCCTCGGGATGGCCCGGAGGAGGGTCGGATACGACACGGGGCCGGAAATCCCGTAAAATCAATGAACGGCGCCCGGCGTGGGTGACCCGGAACGAGGCCCTTCCCCTGCGGTGGCACGTTCCGGGGACCACGATTCACCGGGCGCGGGGGATGCAGTCGCAGGGAGATCGAGGAGTACGGAACGACATATGTCCATCCAGGTGGAAACCAAGGATTGCACGTCGATCAGTGACGCCGAGCTGGCCGAGATGGCCGATCTGTGCGCTGAGCGGGAGCCCCGATTCGACATCGGGTTCCTGTCGAAACAGCGGGAGGAGTGGGTGCTGGTCACCCGGGCCCGCGAAGGCACCAAGCTCCGTGGCTACTCCTTCTCCACCCTCGAGCGGATCGGGGGCACCCCCTCGCTCCTGATCGGCCTGGCCACCGTGGACCGGACCTCCCGGTCCGACACGGTCCTGCGGGCCATGATGGGTGACAAGTACCGTCGGGCCCTCCTGGCCTTTCCCGACGAGGACGTCCTGGTGGGCACCCGGCTCCTCGGTCCCGACGGATTCAAGGCCTTCGCCGGCCTGACGGACGTCGTTCCCGCGCCGACCCAGAAGGCGACCGGCGAGGAGCGTGCCTGGGGACGCCGCCTGGCCAAGCGCTTCGGGGCGGACGGCCGCATCGACGACCGCAGCTTCGTGGTGACGGGCGACGGCTGCGAGTCCGGTGGATTCGACTTCGCCAGTCACAAATCCGAGCCGGCACCCGAGTACGTCACCTTCTTCGAGTCGATCGACTGCTCAGGCGGGGGCCGCCTGGTCACCTTCGGGTGGGCCATGGCCGAGGACCTCGCCGCCGGCAAGCTCGGACGCTGACCCCGCACCCGGCCGCCCCCCGGCTCACGGCTGCGGTCAACGACCCCGACGACTGCGCCACCGAGCCCCTGGCACCACACGGAGGCACACCCCCTATCCGCTGTGCAGGCAATAGCATGGGACTGTGAAGGTATCGACCCGCGGGGACTACGCCAGCCGTGCCCTGCTGTCGCTGGCCCTCCACGCCGACGGTGGCGAGGGTCCGACGGCGGTACGTGACATCGCGGAGCGTACCGGACTCCCCCAGCCCTATCTCGAGCAGATCCTCCTGGCTCTGAAAGGTGCCGGCCTCGTGCGATCCAAGCGCGGGGTGGGGGGCGGCTACGTGCTGGCCCACCCTCCCGAGGACATCACGCTCTCCCAGATCGTGGCAGCCGTCGACGGTCCCATCGTGGCGGGTGACTTCGGCGTCCCCCACGAGAACGGCGCCTGCGACCACGAGGGTCAGTGCGTCCTCCTGACGGTGTGGGCCGACGTGGGTGAGCACATGAGGACCCACCTGGACTCGTTCACGTTGGCCGACATGGTGGCGCGCGCCCAGGGTCGGGTGCCCGTCACCCGCGACGCGGCCGTCTGATCCCCGCGCCCCACCAGCGGTGACCTTCGTGCGCGTCGTCGTGCTGCTGGCCGGGATCGTCGTGCTCCTGGGCACGGCCAACAGCGTGCTGACGGTCCTGATCGTCCCCCGTCCGGCAACGAGCCTGGTGGTCTACCCCGTGCTCGTGGTGCGGACCGCGTTCCGGCGTGTGTCCCAACTGACCCGGACCTATC
>Ga0208220_1001172_pt1 | contig 11091 bp, 10 predicted proteins | sample NGESurdeep092012_9_FD_184484 | JGI IMG/M metagenome (GOLD analysis project Ga0208220, IMG submission 184484) | Arctic peat soil microbial communities from Barrow, Alaska - NGEE Surface sample F53-1 deep-092012 (SPAdes) | ecosystem: Environmental > Terrestrial > Soil > Wetlands > Peat ... | reverse complement strand
GTCTCGGCCGGGAATCGGTCCAGCCACCGGGCCACCCCCGCTTCCATCTGGCCGGGGAAGATCCAGCGCACCTCCAGGCTCCGCGTTCCTCCGCGGACCACGTCCCCAGATGGCCGGCCGCCGCCGCCGTGCTCCTGACCTCGTGGACGGGGGCAGTTCGGCGCGTTTGCCTCGACGGTGCCGGGAATCCGCCGCTGCCTCACGATCAGGCCTTGTCCCGGGGGGCCGGCGGCTCCGCCGGGGCGGATTCGGGCTTGCCGATGCGTCCAGGCCGCCAGCCGATGCCGAGCGTGCCCATCGCGGCCGCGCTCCCGCTCCGGCCTCCGCCCGGCCCGCGCAGGATGTAGGCGATGCCGACCGCGGCCGCGCCGCCGATGACCGGCCCGGCCAGGTACGCCCACCACGAGGTCCAGTCACCGAGCACCAGGGCCGGCCCGAGCGACCGGACCGGGTTCATCGAAGCGCCGCTGACCGGCGCTCCCCACAGCCCGGCCAGCGCGATATAGCTGCCGACGCCGATGGCAGCGAGCGGACCGAGCTGCTGCGCCCCCGACGCAGTGCCCAGGATCACGCTGACCAGCCCGGCCGTCAGGAGCGCCTCCCACCACATCGCGGTGATCGTGGTTATGCCGCTCCCCGGCAGCGTCAGCCCGGCGCTGCCATGCTTGCCGATCAGCCCCCACAGAACGAGCGTGGCCAGGGCGGCCCCGACGAACTGGGCGACGACGTAGGCCGGGACCCGCTTCCAGGGGAAGTTGCCCCGCAACGCGAACGCAACGCTGACGGCCGGATTCAGGTGCGCTCCGGAGACGGCGCCCATGAACAAGATGATGGCCGCGACCATCAGCGCCGGCGCCACCACCCGGGCGACGAACGGGACCGCGTTACCGCCGAAGCGGGCGTTGACCATGCCGCCGCCTACCGCCACCAGGACGAGGAAGAACGTCCCCAGGAGTTCGGAGAACAGACGCCGCCCCTCGTACCTGTCGTCCCAGAAGTCGAACTGCCGGACGACCGAGTTCGGCTGCCCGAATGACCGCAGCGCGACGGCGGCGCGCTGCGCCTCCTCCTGCCTGTCCAGCCCTTCCCGCGGAGGTGGAACTCCCAGCTGACTTGTCATTTCGATCTCCTCAGTCGTCCAAGGACATCTCGCCGCCCTCGCCGCGTCGTCACCCCAGCGGGGTGAGCCTGATGCTGAGCCGATGCGTCTGTCGCCGCCGAAATCCCGTGGCTCGGCCGGCGTCGCGCTGAATATGCTTCCGGCATGGAATCCGTGGCCGTGCTGTCCGACATCCATGGGGTGCTGCCCGCGCTTGACGCGGTGCTGGCCGAGCCGGCCGTGCTGGCGGCCGACCGGATCGTGCTCACCGGCGACATCGCCGCCGGGCCGCAGCCCTCCGACGTGCTCGACCGGCTGGCCGGCCTGGGCGACCGGGTCACATGGGTGCGCGGCAACGCCGACCGGGAGCTGGTTGAGCTCGCCCGCGGCGAGGTCGACGACGTCGGCGACCCGATCGCGCACTGGGCGGCCAGGCAGCTCGACGGCGATCACGTGGACTGGCTGGCGTCGCTGCCGCTGTCGGTGCTGCTCGACGTCGGCGGGTTCGGGCCGGTGCTGTTCTGCCACGCGACCCCGCGCGACGACGCCGAGGTCGTGGTGGTGGACTCGCGCCTCGAGCGCTGGGCGGAGGTCCTGGCCGGGCTGCCGGACGAGGTCATGACGGTCGTCTGCGGGCACACGCACATGCCGTTCGCCCGGCTTGCGAACCGCCGTCAGGTCGTGAACCCGGGCAGCGTGGGCATGCCCTACGGGCGCGCGGGCGCGCACTGGGCGCTGCTGGCCGGCGGCGCGGTCGAGCTCCGGCGCACCGCCTACGACGTGCCCGCCGCGTGCGCCTCGGTGTGCGCGGAATCTGCCTACCCCGAGATCGCCGAATGGACCGACTACTTCCTCAACTCCCGGGCCAGCGACGCCGACGCGCTCGCGATGATGGGCCCACGCGACGGGCGGAGCGCGGGTTAGAGCGGACGCCGCATCCGGACCTCGGGCTGGGTCGGGTCCGAGGGAAGCGGCTGGCGCTCCCCGGTCAGCGCGAAGCCGCAGCGGTCGTAGAGCGTGCGGGCCGGGGTGTTGGACTCGGTGACCCACAGCACCAGGGCGGCGTGGTCGCGGGCCTTCGCCCAGTCGGCGGTCGCGCCGATCAGGGCCTCGCCGACCCCGTTGCCGCGCGCGGACGGCCGCACCCACATGGACACCACGTTGGCGACGCCATCGGCCACGTAGGCGCCGGCCAGCCCGGCGGGCTCGGGGCTGTCCGGCAGGTAGGCGAAGTAGGTGACGCTGCGATCGCTGATCCGGCCGCGCCACTGCTCCTCGGTGAACGCCGCCTCCCGGGCGTACGTCGAGCCGAACGCGTGCGGAACATCACGCAACGCGGTCAACCGGACGTCTCGCAGGGCTTCCCAATCATCAGAGGTCACCTCACGCACCAGAACCATGGCCCCCATCCTGCCGGCCGCCCGGCCGCGGCGCAAATCGGTTTCCGGGCCCGATCGCCCTCCCGCCACATCCCTACGGTACCGTAACCTACGATAGGGTAATCTACGGTAGCGTAGGTTACGGACGGCAGGGATCCGCTGGGAGAGTGCGCTGGATGAGAACGACAGCAGGGATCACGGGGAGCGCCGGCGGCGGAGGCCGCGGCGTCGGGGACGGCCCAGCCGGGCCGGGCGCCGCGAATGCGACCGTGCCCAGGCTGCGCGGGCTGCTGCACGCCGGGGCGTTCCCGGCCGCCGCGGTGGCGGGCCTGACGCTGACCGCGCTGGCGCCAACCCAGTCGGCCCGGCTGGCCGCCGCCGTGTACAGCCTGACCTGCATGGCCATGTTCGGCGCGTCCGCCAGCTACCACCGGTCGCCGCTGGGCAGCAGGCGGCGACGGGTGCTCCAGCGGCTCGACCACGTGGGCATCCTGCTGGTGATCGCCGGCACCTACACGCCGCTGGCGGTGCTCGCGCTGCACGGCTGGACCCGGCCGGCCGTGCTCGCGGTCATCTGGACCGGGACCGCGGTCGGCGCGGTGGTCCGGCTCAGCTGGCGAGCGGGCTGGCAGCCGCCGCCCCGGTGGCTGGTCACGTCGCTGTTCATCGGACTCGGCTGGGTGGCGATCCTCGTCCTCCCGCAACTGCTGCGCGGCACCGGGATCCTCGCGTTGGCGCTGGTGCTGGCGGGCGGCCTGCTGTACAGCGCCGGGGCCGTGGTCTACGCGCGGAAGCGGCCCAACCCATCGCCGCGCTGGTTCGGCTTTCACGAGGTGTTCCACGCGATGACCATCGCCGCCTACCTCACCCAGTACGCGGCGGTCTCGCTCGTCGTCTACCGGGCGGGCTGATCGGCTACGCGTACTCGGTGACCTCCATCGGGTCGCCGACCCGGATCAGGCCGGGGGAGTCGGGGATGAGGTTCTGCCCGAAGACCAGGCTCTTGCCGAACCGGCGGCGCCGGGCGAGCATCCGCAGCGGCTGCCTGCCGCGCTCGCCGGTGGCCTGGTCGGTGGTGGTGACCACGCAGCGGCCGCAGGGCTTGGCGACGCGGAAGGACACCGCGCCGATCCGGATCCGCCGCCACCGGTCCTCGTCCCACGGCTCGTAGCCGGACACCACCACGTTCGGCCGGAACCGGTTCATCGGCACCGGCAGGTCGCCGTCGGCGGCCAGCCACTCGCCCAGCTGCCCGAGCGACGCGCTGCTGGTGACCAGCAGCGGAAACCCGTCGGCGAAGCTGACCACATCGCCCTCGGCGCCGAATTCGGGGTCGACCGCCCGCCTGGTCGGGTCGTCCAGCCAGACCAGCCGGACCGGCTCGCCCAGGTAGCCGGAGAACCAGGCGTCAGCCTCGGGCCCGGCCGCGGCGGCCAGCACGGTGGACCGCCACACGGTCACCTTGAGCAGCTCAGGGGAGTCGACCGGGGCGGCGACCGACAGTGGCCGGTAGCCGTCGGAGGACACGGTGATGCCCGCCCGCGGGCCATAGCTGACGACCAGGCGCGCCAGCGCCGGATGCTCGCGCTGGGTGATGAACTGGCCGTCGGCGTCGACCAGCAGCCAGCGGCGGTCGCCCGCCAGCCCCCAGGGCTCGACGACCGCCTCGTCGAGGTCGACCGCCCGGCCCCCCTTGAGCGGGTAGATGTGAACCGAAGCGAGCATGCTTGCGCCTTCCGCCGTCAATCATGGATCTCTATCCACGGTAGCCGCCATATCCCGATGGCGGAAAGGTGGGTTTTTCGTCCTTGCTGCCACGAAGTCAGCCAGCCAGACTGGCAGACATGCGGACCGTGCTGATTGTCCTGTTCGACGGCGTGCAGAGCCTCGACGTCACCGGGCCGCTGGAGGTGCTCAGCACCGCCAGCCGGCAACGCGCCGACCGTGACAGCGCGCCCGGGTACGCGATCACCACCGCCAGCCTCGGCGCCGCCGCCGTGCGGACCACCAGCGGGCTCGGCCTGCTGCCCGACGCCGACCTCGCCGCCGTCCGGGACGCGCCGGATCTGATGATCGTCCCCGGCGGGGAAGGCGCCCGCCGCCGCGACCCGGACCTGGTCCGCTGGCTGCGGGGCAACGCGCCCCGGGCGCGGCGGCTGGCGTCGGTCTGCACCGGCGCGTTCCTGCTGGCCGAGGCCGGGCTGCTGGCCGGGCGGACGGTCACCACCCACTGGGAGCGCTGCGACGACCTCGCCGCCCAGTACCCGGACGTCACCGTCGATCCCGACCCGATCTACATCAAGGACGGCGCCCTCGCCACCTCGGCCGGGGTCACGGCCGGCATCGACCTCGCGCTCGCCCTGGTCGAGGACGACCTCGGCCGCGACGCCGCCCTCGCCGTCGCCCGCCAGCTGGTCGTGTTCCTGCGCCGCCCCGGCAGCCAGTCGCAGTTCAGCGCGCAGCTCTCCGCCCAGCTCGCGGAGCGGCAACCGCTCCGCGAGGTGCAGCAGTGGATCGCCGAGCACCCGGCGGCCGACCTGTCGGTCGAGACGCTGGCCGAGCGGGCCAGCCTGTCGCCGCGCCAGTTCGCCCGCGCCTTCGCCGCCGAGACCGGCCTGCCACCCGGCCGGTACGTCGACCTGGCCCGGCTGGAGGCCGCGCGCCGCCACCTCGAGGACACCGCCGACGGGGTCGAGCAGGCCGCCCGCGCCTGCGGCTACGGCACCCCCGAGGCGATGCGCCGCGCCTTCGTCCGCGCCCTCGGCGTCAGCCCGGCCGAGTACCGCCGCCGATTCCGCCCGATCGCCAGTCCGATCATCAGTTCGAACACCGGTTCGAACACCTAGTAAACAGGAGCGTCATGCTGATCGCCATCCCCCTGTTCGACCGATTCACCGCCCTCGACGCGGTGGGCCCGTTCCAGGTGCTCGTCCAGCTGCCCGACGCCACGACCATCTTCGTGGCCGAACGACCGCGGCAGGTCACCGATCACACGGGCGCCCTCACCCTGCGCGCCGACGCCTCGCTCGCCGACGTCCCGCGCCCCGACATCATCGTCGTCCCCGGCGGCCCCGGCCAGGCCGATCACATGGGCGACAGCCCGCTCCGAGACTGGCTCCTCGCAGCCGACCAGACCAGCACCTGGACGACCTCGGTCTGCACCGGCTCCCTCAACCTGGCCGACGCCGGCCTGCTCACCGGCCGCCGGGCGACCACCAACTGGATGGCCATGGACGAGCTGGCCCGCCTGGGGGCCACGCCCGTCCGGGAGCGCTACGTCTTCGACGGCAAGTACGCCACCGCCGCGGGCGTCTCGGCCGGCATCGACATGGCCCTCGCCCTGACCGACCGGATCGGCGGCGCCGAGATGGCGCAGCGATTCCAGCTCGGCATCGAGTACGACCCGCACCCCCCGTACAACGCCGGCTCCCCGGCCACCGCCCCGGCCGAGATCGTGGCCGACCTCCTCGCCCGCAGCCGGTTCGCCGCCGCATAGCAGGCGGCCGCAGCCGCGGCCCGTCCGGCCAGGCAGCCTCACCCGGTGCAGATGATGACGATCGGCCGGCCGCCGGGCGAGGCTGCCTGGATGAGTGATTTCGCGATGAGCGAGGCCGAGTTCCGGGCGCTGTACCAGCAGCTCCGCCGTACCTCGGCCTGGGTGCCGGCCGACCGCCGGGGCGCACTCAACAACATCTCGATGTCGGACGTGGTGGCGGCGGCCGGCCACGTCTCGGTCGGCCGGACGGTGTCGCTGGCCGCGCCGATCCAGGGTCCGGCCGCCGATAACCCCGATCCGGCCGTGCACCAGATCAGCCACTCGAGCGCCTCCGGGCTCAGCTTCGCCGTCGACCGGCTGGCGCTGAACATCCACGGCAACGCCGACAGCCATATGGACGCGCTGAGCCACGTGCTCTTCGACGGAACGCTCTATAACGGCGTCGCCGACGACCCCGCCGCCGAGCCGGGTCCGACCGAGCTCTCGATCGACGTGGCCGGCCAGGGGATCGCAGGCCGCGGCCTGCTGCTCGACATCCCGAAGGCGCGCGGCGTCGAATGGCTGGAACCGGGCGACCACGTGACCGCCGATGACCTGCTCGCGGCCGAGTCGGCCCAGGCCGACCGCATCAGGCAGGGCGACCTGCTCTTCGTCCGGGTCGGGCACCGCGCCCGCCGCCGCTCGCTGGGGCCGTGGGACGCCGCCGAGGCCAGGGCCGGACTGCACCCGACCGCGCTCGAGCTGCTGGCGGAACGGCGGATCGCGGTCCTCGGCAGCGACGGCAACAATGACACCGCGCCCAGCGCGGTCGAGGGCGTCGACTTCCCGGTCCACGTGCTCGCGATCAACGCGATGGGCCTGCACCTGCTCGACTACCTCGACTTCGAGGACCTCGTCGCGATCTCCGACGACCTGCGCTGCTGCTCATTCCTGTGCGTGCTGGCGCCGCTGCGGCTGACCGCAGGGACGGGCTCGCCGGTCAATCCGATCGCGATTTTCTGAAAATCGGACCCGACAATCTGAAAATCGGGCCGCGACAATCACCCGCTAAGGGCGACATGCGATCCGGCGCTCAAGCGCAGGACTGCTGACGCAGGCTGCTCGGCCTTTCGCGCGACCATAGGGGGACGGTTGAGGCTCGACCTCGCACGCTGGCAGTTCGCGTTCACGTCGATCAACCATTTCCTCTTTATCCCGATTACGATCGGGCTCGCCTTTCTGACCGCGCTGCTGCAAACGGCGTGGCTGCGCACCGACCGCGAGGAGTACCTGCGGCTGACCCGATTCTTCGGCACCCTGCTGGTCATTAACGTCGCCATCGGCGTGGTGACCGGCATTGTCCAGGAGTTTGAGTTCGGCATGAACTGGGGCGCCTACTCGCGGCTGGTCGGCAACATCTTCGGCGCGCCGCTGGCAATGGAGGGGCTCGCCGCGTTCTTCCTCGAGTCGACCTTTCTCGGGCTGTGGCTATTCGGCTGGGACAAGCTGTCGCGGCGGGTGCACCTGCTGACGATCTGGCTGGTCTCGTTCGGCAGCGCGCTGTCGGCCGCCTTCATCATGGCCGCCAACTCCTGGATGCAGCACCCCGTCGGCTACGTGATGGTCGCGGGCAAGCCGGTGCTGAACGACATCTGGGCGGTGTTCACCAACCCGGTCTTCGTCTGGGGCTACGCCAAGGTCCTGGTGGTGTCGCTGACCACCGGCGCCGTCATCATGCTGGCGGTGTCGGCGTGGCAGCTGCGGCGGGGCGGGGATCGCCAGGTGTTCACCGCGTCGGCCCGGCTGGCGCTCATCGTCCTGGTCCCGGCGATCCTGTTCACGATGCTGATCGGCGACGAGCTGGGCGTGATCGAGGGCCGGTACCAGCCGATGAAGATCGCGGCGGCCGAGGCGCAGTGGACCACCTGCCAGCCGTGCTCGTTCTCGCTGTTCCAGATCGGCGGCGGGAACAACGACCAGACCCCGACTCAGATCATCGAGATTCCGCACCTGCTGTCGCTGCTGGCGACCAACTCGTGGAACGGCAAGGTCGTCGGGATGGACCCGCTGCAGCAGCAGTACAGCAAGCAGTTCGGGCCCGGCTACTACGTCCCTGACGTGTTTATCCAGTACTGGTCCATGCGGGTGATGGCCTACCTGGGCGGCCTGGTCCTGCTCATCGGCCTGTGGGGGCTATGGCTGATCCGGCGAAGAAAGCTCGCGACGTCGAGGCTGTTCCTCCTGGTGGCGGTCTGGGGGGCCGTGCTGCCGTTCCTGATGAACACCGCGGGCTGGCTGCTGACCGAGAGCGGCCGCCAGCCGTGGATCGTGCAGGGCATCATGCTGACCAAGAACGGCATCTCGCCCACGGTCAGCACCGCCTGGCTGTGGATCAGCATCATCGCCTTCGTCGCGCTCTACGGCACCCTCGGCACCGTCGACCTGCTGCTGATGCTGAAGTACGCGCGCAAGGAGCTCCCGCCGCCACGAGCCGAGGCCGACGTGGACGCCCCCGTCCCCGCCGTCCAGTACTGAGGTCACGATGGGCGCCCTGATCCCGTTCTGGTTCGTCGTCATCGCGGTTCTGTGGACCGGCTTCTTCGTCCTCGAGGGCTTCGACTTCGGCGTCGGCATGCTGCACAGCATCGTCGGCAGGGACGACATCGGCCGCCGGGCCGCCATCAACACGATCGGGCCGCTCTGGGACGGCAACGAGGTCTGGCTGATCGTGGCGGGCGCCGCCATGTTCGCCGCGTTCCCCGGCTGGTACGCGACCATGTTCTCGGGCCTGTATCTGGCGATGGTCCTGCTGCTGATATCGCTCATCATCCGCGGCGTGGCCTTCGAGTTCCGCGGCAAGCGCGACGCCGCCGACTGGCGTCGCACCTGGGACGTGGCGCTGACCGTGGGCAGCCTGCTCGCCCCGTTCGTCATCGGCGTCGGACTGGGCGACCTGCTGCACGGGCTGCCGATCAACGCCAGCCAGAACTACACCGGCTCGTTCTGGGAGATATTCCAGCCCTACGCGGTGTACACCGGGGTCACGCTGGTGCTGATCTGCCTGCTGCACGGCGCGACGTTCCTGAACTTGAGAACCACCGGCGACCTGCGCGCGCAGTCCGGGCGGCTGGCCCGGCGGGTGGCGCCGTTCACCGCCGCGGCCGTGGTCGGCTTCGCCATCTGGACCCACGTCTCCTCGACCGGCACGTTCTTCCTCCGGCCGCTCGAGCTGCTGGCGATCCTGGCCGTGCTGGCCGCCGTCTGGCTGGTCTACGAGCGCCGCGACGGCTTCGCGTTCGCCGCCACCGCGGTCACGATGGCGTCCTGCATCGTCTCGATCTTCGTCGGCCTGTATCCCAACGTGATGGTGTCGAGCACCAACCCGGCCTACAGCCTCACCGTCCATAACACGGCGTCGGCGCCGTACTCGCTGAAGGCGATGACCGTGGTCGTCATCATCTTCCTGCCGCTGGTGCTGGCCTATCAGTGCTGGTCGTACTACGTGTTCCGGCGGCGGATCAGCCGCGAGCAGTTCATGCCACCGCCGCCGCCACCACCGCCGCCAGTGCTGTCACCCCAGCCGGTGCCGGCCCGAGCAGGATCATCCCGGGCGATCTCCGGCACCCTTCCGCTTGCGCTTGCCCGGTGGATGAGAGGAGGCCGACATGGCCGAAAGTTACGACGTCATCATCATCGGGACCGGGGCGGGCGGCGGCACGCTCGCCCGCCACCTGGCCCCGTCGGGAAAGCGGATCCTGCTGCTAGAACGGGGCGACTGGCTGCCCCGTGAGCCGGAGAACTGGTCCACCCTGGACGTGTTCACCGGCGGCCGCTACGTCTCGGCCGACAGCTGGTACAGCGCCGAGGACAAGTCCTTCTTCCAGCCCCAGGTGCACTACTTCGTCGGCGGCGCCACCAAGCTGTACGGCGCCGCGCTGTACCGCATGCGCGAGAAGGACTTCGGCGAACTGCGCCACTATGACGGCCTATCGCCCGCCTGGCCAATCAGCTACCAGGACCTGGAGCCGTACTACACGGCGGCCGAGCACCTCTATCAGGTGCACGGGGCCCGGGGGGAGGACCCCACCGAACCGCCGTCCAGCGGGCCCTATCCGTACCCCGCGGTCTCCCATGAGCCGCGCATTCAGCAGCTCTCCGATGACCTCGAGAAGCAGGGCTACCACCCGTTCCACGCCCCGTGCGGGATCTTGGTCGACGAGGCCAACCTGCCCTACAGCACCTGCGTGAAATGCGGGGAATGCGACGGCTTCCCCTGTCCGCTGCACGCCAAAGCCGACGCCGAGGTGATGGGCGTCCGGCCCGCGATCGAGCACGACAACGTCACCCTGCTCAGGAACGCGCGGGCGGTGAAGCTGGAAACCAACCCGGCCGGCACCGCCGTCACCGGCGTGGTCGTCGAGCACGGCGGCGAAGGCGGTGAAACCGAGCGGTACTCAGGCGGCATCGTGGTGGTGGCGTGCGGCGCCGCCAACTCAGCCAAGCTGCTGCTCGCCTCCGCCAGCGACCGGCACCCGAACGGGCTGGCCAACGGCTCCGACCAGGTCGGCCGCAACTTCATGTACCACGACTGCCAGGCCGTGCTCGCGATATCGAAGGAGCCCAACCCGACCGTCTTCCAGAAGACCCTCGGGATCAACGACTTCTACCTCAGCGGCCCCGACTTCGACTACCCGATGGGCAACATCCAGATGATCGGCAAGTCGCAGGCGGCGATGTTCCGCGGCGAGAAGCCCTTGGAGACCAAGTTCGCGCCGAGCTGGGCGCTGCGCGACGTCGCCGAGCACGCCGTCGACTTCTGGCTGTCCACCGAGGACCTTCCGCAGCCGGACAACCGGGTGACGCTCGGCCCGGACGGCGGCGTCCACATCTCCTACTCGCCCAGCAACCCGACCGCCGCCAAGCAGCTGTTCGGCCAGCTCAAGTCGATGATCGGCTCGCTCGACATGCACGAGGGCCACCTGGCCCACCGGTGCATGTACATGAAGACGGACATCCCGATCGCCGGCTGCGCGCACCAGGCCGGGACCGTCCGCTGCGGCGCCGACCCGGCCACCTCGGTGCTCAACGCCGACTGCCGGGCGCACGAGGTGGACAACCTCTACGTGGCCGACACCAGC
>Ga0208220_1001171_pt1 | contig 11097 bp, 10 predicted proteins | sample NGESurdeep092012_9_FD_184484 | JGI IMG/M metagenome (GOLD analysis project Ga0208220, IMG submission 184484) | Arctic peat soil microbial communities from Barrow, Alaska - NGEE Surface sample F53-1 deep-092012 (SPAdes) | ecosystem: Environmental > Terrestrial > Soil > Wetlands > Peat ... | reverse complement strand
GGGTTATAGAGCGAGCCGTTGGATTGCGGGATGAACACCTGCGCGGCCGTGTTATTGCAGTCGTACAGGTCCACGGTCGTCCCGTCCGCGGTGCCGCCCCCGTTGATATCCATGCACTTACCCAGCACGTGCAGGGTGCTGCCCGCCTGGACGACCGTCCACTGCTGAGCCCCCGTGCCATTGCAGGTGTAGACCTGGATGGGGTTGAAGTTCGCGGTGCTCGAGGACCGGTCGTCCACGCACAGGCCGGCGTAGCCGACGATCGGCCCGGAGCCGGGCGGCGGCGGGGGCGGCGGTGACGACGAGGACGAGGTCGAGTACGCCGCCACGTAGGCCACGCTCATGGTCCCGCCGGAGGTGGTGGCGCTGCTGGGTGAGGTGCAGCCGCAGACGCCGTTGGGGTAACCGCCGCCCATGGCCAGGTCGAAGATGATGGAGAAGTTGTGGTCGATCGCGGCCTGCCAGGTGGAGGCGCCGACCTGACTCTCGCTGACGGTGTAGAACTGGTTGCCGTCGAGGTACCAGGTGATCGACTCGTTCGAGGTATTCGTGCGGTTCACGATCACCGTGTAGGTGTGGTAGCCGGTCTGGCAGCCCGAGCAGCTCTGCAGGCCGCTGCCCAGGCCGTTGGTCTCGTTGCAGGGACCGCCGGGGTCCGTGCCGCAGTGGAAGGTCCCGGAGTGCTCGGACAGGGCGTTGACGTCCTCGAGGATGTCGATCTCGCCGTTCTCGGGCCACTGGCCGGGGCCGAGCATCCAGAACGCGGGCCAGTAGCCGAGGCCGTTGCCCGGGTTGGGCTGCTCGATGGAAGCGGTGACCTCGAGTTCGCCGCCCGCCGGCGCGCCGACGTTCGCGGTCGTGGTCTGGATCCGGCCCGACGTCCATGAGCTGCCCGATCCCAGCGCCGTGATATCGAGATTGCCGTTGCCGTCGAGATGGACGTTGCTCGACGAGTTCGTCATGGTCTCGATCTCGCCCGTGCCGAAGTTAGAGCCCGGCCCGGTGTCGTACATCCAGCTGGAGGACGGCCCGCTGCCCGAGGCGCCATTGAAATCGTCGCTGAAGACCGTGGACCAGCCCGACGGGGGGGCCGGCACGGCGCCGGGCGCCGCGGCCTGCGCCGCCGCGGCGGACTGACTGGCGGTCGCTGCCGTGCTGGCTTTCGCGAGAGCTGCGTGGGCGGCGGGCGCGGCCGCCGCCACGGGTGCCATGATCGCCACGCTCACGGCCGCGAAAGCAGCCAGCCGACGGCGGCCGTAGCGTGACCAGCCCGCGCGCAAACCTGCGGCACGACGGCCAGGGGACCGGATTCCGGTCATTGTCTTACCTCCGCATTCCTTAGTCTCCCCGCCCTAACTAAAAGGAAAGTTTCCTATTAGTTGCCGTGAATTTACGCCATATAATAATGAGCGTCAATAGTCTGACGCCGGTTGTCAACGGATGGTCGGCGGGCCCGTCCGCCCTGCGGGCCCATGGGGCTCGCCCGGCCTCGTTAAGGTCGCAGGTCATGAACGTCGCACGCAGTATCGGGCTGTTCGTGGCCGCGGGACTGGCCGAGATCGGGGGCGGCTATCTCGTCTGGCGATGGCTGCGCGAGGGGTCGCCCTGGCCGGTCGGGCTCGCCGGCGCGGTGATCCTCGTCGTGTACGGCGTGATCCCGACGTTTCAGTCCTCAGCCGACTTCGGCCGCGTCTACGCGGCCTACGGCGGCGTCTTCGTCATCATGAGCCTGCTGTGGGGATGGGTCGTCGACGGGAACCGGCCGGACAATTACGACTGGCTCGGCGCGGCCATCGTGGCGGTCGGGGTCGCGGTGATCTACTTCAGCCCCCGCCACGCGTGACGACGGCCCGGCCAGGGGGTTACCGGCCGGTGCGCACGACGAACAGGGCTATCGCGACGTACTGGCAGGCGGCCGCGACACAGACGAAGGCATGAAAGACCTCGTGATAGCCGAACACCGCCGGGCACGGGTCGGGGCTCCGGCGATGATAGGAAATCGCGCCCACCGTGTAGAGCAGGCCGCCGACGAGCATCAGCACGCCGGGAGCCACGCCGGCATGGATCCACACCCCCGGCAGCGAGAGGCCGGCGACCCAGCCCAGGGCCAGGAAGGTCGCGCCGACCAGGCGCTCCGGCGCGTTCATCCAGGTCAGGTGGATCGTGGCGGCGGCGATCGTGAGGACCCACATCACGATCAGGCAGGTCAGCCCGAGTGCCCCGGGCATCGCGAGCAGGTAAGCGGGGGTGGCCGTGCCGGCGATGAGGAAGAAGATCATCGCGTGATCCATCCGCTGCAGCCGCCGGTTCCACGCCGTGCTCCAGTTGCCGCGATGGTAGAGCGCACTGACCCCGAACAGCGAGGTCACGCTCGTCGCGTAGACGGCGATCGCCACGATCCGCGCTGGCCCGTGCGCCCGGGCCAGCAGCAGCGTGCCCAGGACCAGCGACGCCTCGAACCAGAGCAGGTGCAGCCAGCCGCGCAGGACGGGCTTGCTGTAGTAGATCCCGCGCCGGGCGTCGTACAGGGCGCCGAGCACTGGCGGAGGGGGCGTTCCCGGCGTGGAATCCATCGCAGTCATCGTCGACCTCACCTCGTGCCGGGACTCGGCGACCTCGGAGTCGTCGATGGTTGCTCATACCGAGTGTCGCCGGCGTCCGGGGCTCCCGCGGCCAGCTTTGGCCGTCCGTGCGGCCGGCCGTGGCGACCGCAGGTGACCGCCAGCCGACCACCGATGTGCGGGGTCCTGGCACGGGCGGGGCTCGCGAAGCTGCGCCGCTCACTACGCTAGCGGGATGTCACGCTCTCCACTAGCGCGGTATTGAGCCTGGTCAGGGCGACTCCCAGGTCGACCTGGCCGGCTTCCTCCCAGCCGCTGACCAGCGCCTCGATGTGCCGTCGCCGCTCGTGCTCCACATCGCGCATCGACTGGCGGCCCTCCGGCGTCAAGACGATGGTCGACGACCGGCCGTCGGCCGGGTTGGCGCAGCGCTCGACGAATCCCTGGCTTTCGAGGGCGGTGATCTGGCGGGTGACCGTGGAGGCATCCAGGCGCAGAGCCCGGGCGAGGGCGTTGGCGGTCACCGGTCCCAGCCCATCGAGCATCCGCATGACCAGATAGCCGGCGCGGTCGACCCGTACGTAGAGAGAGCTGCGCCGACCGAAGGTCTCCAGGTGCCGGACGAGCTTGATCAGCTCCAGTTCGATGACGCCGATCGCGTCGGTGCCGCGCGGCTCATCGTTCACCGCGCCCCTCCCCACCGCTCCTCGGGCGACGGGTCCTCCCGCGACGGCCCTTCATGACCGCGGGCCCTCATACCGCAGTCCGTCGGGCCGCGGGCCCTCATTCCCCACAGGCCGTCACTCCCCACAGGCCCTCACTCTCCGTGTAGAATACCCTTAAGTATCTGTATGATACATGCATCTTTGCTGAGCGGGGTTCCATGAGCGGGGTTCGATGATCGTTGTGCTGGCCCTGGGCGCCTCGCTGGCCAACGCCCTGACCAGCGTGTTTCAGCGCATCGGAGTCGAGAATGCGCCAGCGGGGACCACGCTGCGGCTGAGTCTCATCCGCTACGCGCTGCGGCGGCGGATCTGGCTCCTCGGATTCGTCCTGATGATCATCTCCTTTCTGCTCCAGGCCATCGCTCTGCACATTGGCCGCCTCTCCCAGGTACAGCCGATACTGACGACCGAACTGGTCTTCCTCGTCGTCGTGCTGGGCACCTGGTTCGGATTCACGATCGGGCGCCGAGAATGGCTCGGCGCGCTGGCGGTCAGCGGCGGCCTGGCCGGATTCCTGTACTTCGCGCACCCCAAGTACGGCGTGGAGTCCCCGCCGACGTGGGAGTGGATGATTGCGGGCGGCGCGTGCAGTGTCGCTATCGCGATTGCCGTCCTGGCTGCCCTGCGCGGGCCAGGCTGGTGGCGGGCGGCCATGTTCGGAACGGCGGCGGCCATCAGCTTCGCCTTCACCTCGGCCTGCACCAAGGCGGTCTCCGACTTCGCCGCCTCGGACCTGGCCTCGCTGTACCGGCACTGGCAGACCTACGCGCTGGCCTGCTTCGGGGCGCTCGCGGTATTCCTGGCTCAGAACGCCTTCCACGCGGGACCCATCGTCGCCTCCCAGTCAACCCTCGTTCTGGTCGATCCCCTGGCGAGCATCCTGATCGGCGTCGGGATCTTCGGCGACAACCTGCGTACCGGCGGCCCCTGGGGCCCCCTGGAGGCGATCTCGCTGCTGGTCATGTTCGCCGGAGCGTACTGGCTGGCCCATTCCCCCCTGGTCAGCGGCATCTACGGTGGCGACCGCCAGCACGAGGCGCTGTCCCGCTCGTCGCGGTCCGCCTGCCTGCCCGACTCAGCCTGCCCCCAGTCCCCTTCATGATCCAGTCCTCGTCATGACCCCTTCCTCCCGATAACGCGCTCCGCGCCCCGGTTTCTCGCGCCGTACGCCCCGACCGCCGGGCTCCCGGAAACAGGACGCCCATGGCCGGTGCCGCCGCCCCGGCCGGGCGGCATCTAACCTTGACGTCAAGGTCAGATATGCTGGACGCGAACAGCAGGTCAGCGACGACGCAGCACAGCGGCAAGACCGCAGCGACAACACAGTGGGGAGAGTCCATGCCGGTGGCTGGACCAATGCAAGCGCCGTCCTCGACGGCGGACGGCAGGAGCGATCGCTACAAGTGGATAGCCCTGTCTAACACCACGCTCGGCATCCTGATGGTCACGATCAACCAGTCGATCTTGCTGATCTCACTTCCGGCGCTCTTCCGGGGCATCAACCTCAACCCGCTGGTGCCCTCCAACACGTCCTACTTCCTGTGGGTCTTCATGGGCTTCCTGCTCGTGACGGCCGTGCTGGTGGTCAGCCTGGGACGCGTCGGCGACATCTACGGCCGGGTGCGGATGTACAACCTGGGCTTCGCCGTGTTCACGTTCTTCTCGGTCCTGTTGTCGGTGACCTGGCTCACCGGCTCGGCGGGGGCGCTGTGGATCATCATCATGCGCGTCTTCCAGGGGGTCGGCGGGGCGCTCTTGTTCGCCAACTCGACCGCCATCCTGACCGACGCGTTCCCGCAGAACGAGCGGGGCAAGGCGATGGGGATCAACGGCGTCGCCGCGGTGGGCGGCTCGTTCCTCGGGCTGATCCTGGGCGGCGTGCTCGCCCCCATCGAGTGGCGCCTGGTGTTCCTGGTGTCGGTTCCGTTCGGCCTGTTCGGGACGGTCTGGGCCTACGTCAAGCTCCACGACAACGGGGTCCGCATCGCGGCGAAGATCGACTGGCTGGGTAACGCCCTGTTCGCGATCGGGCTGATCGCGGTGCTCACCGGGATCGTGTACTCCCTGCTCCCCTACGGCGGCCACCCCACCGGCTGGGCCAACCCCTACGTGCTGACCGCCATCTTCGGCGGAATCGCCGTCCTGGTCCTGTTCGCCTGGGTGGAGACCAAGGTCGCGCAGCCGATGTTCCGCCTGGACCTGTTCAGGATCCGGGCGTTCACGGCCGGCAACATCGCCGGGCTGCTCGGCGCGCTGGGCCGCGGCGGCCTGCAGTTCATGCTGATCATCTGGCTGCAGGGAATCTGGCTGCCCCAGCACGGCTTCAGCTTCTCCCAGACTCCGCTGTGGGCGGGCATCTACATGGTGCCGCTGACCGTCGGGTTCCTGATCTCCGGACCCGTGTCCGGCACGCTGTCGGACCGGTACGGGGCCCGGGCCTTTGCCACCGCCGGGCTGGTGGTCTCCGGAGCCAGCTTCCTGCTGCTGGAACTGCTGCCGATCAACTTCAGCTACGTCTGGTTCGCGCTGCTCATCTTCCTGTTCGCGATCGGCATGGGGCTGTTCTTCTCGCCCAACCAGGCCGCGGTCATGAACAGCCTTCCGGCCGACCAGCGCGGTGTGGGCGCCGGCATGCTCAACACCTTCCAGAACTCGGCCACCGTGCTGTCGATGGGCCTGTTCTTCACCATCGTCACCCTCGGGCTGGCCTCGCGCCTGCCCAGCCACCTGTTCAAGGGGCTCGTCGCGGCGGGCGTCGCCCCGGGGGCCGCTCGCGCGGTCGCCAACGAGCCGCCGATCGGCAGCCTGTTCTCGGCGTTCCTCGGGTACAACCCCATCAAGGAACTGCTCGGCCCCACGGGAGCACTCGCGAAGTTGCCGGCCAAGCAGGTCGCCTACATCACCGGGCGGTCGTTCTTTCCCAAGCTGATCGAGCAGCCGTTTGCCAGCGGCCTGCACCTGGCGTTCAGCTTCGCCGCCGGGGCGACCGTCATCGCCATCATCGCCTCGGCCGTCCGCGGCCAGCGCTACCTGCACACCACCGAGCCGCTCGGGACCGAGCTGGCGGAGGGGGCGGCGCTGGAGGCCGGCCTGGTCGGCCTCGACGAGACGGCCGCGCTGCCCGCCCACGGGGCCGCCACCAACGGGGCCGCCACCAACGGCGCTGCCGCTCCCGGCACGCCGCCCGCGGATGGCATGCTAGCCAGATCGCAAGTTACCGAGTCCGACGGGGAACTCGGCGCGTCACGCGGAGGCGGCTGAGCCCATGGACACGACGCCCCGGACGGGCGCTGCAGAGCTGGTCAGTGACGACCGGCCGCCGCAGACCGAGGAGCTCCTCGGCATCGGCGCTGCGGCGGCCCGTCTGGGCGTGTCGGAGCGGGCCCTGCGGTACTACCAGCAACTGGGCCTGCTCGTCCCCGCCTGCACGACCCCGGGCGGCCTGCGCCGCTACTCACCCGGCGACCTGGACCGGGTGGCCCGCATCCGCGAGCTGCAGACGGTCCTGGGTCTCAACCTCGACGAGATCGCGGTGGTGCTGCGCAGCGAGGACCGGATGGCGGAGATTCGGCGCAGATTTCACGACGAGCGGACCAGCGACGATGAACGCCGGCGGCTGACCCGCGAGTGCCTGACCCTGCAGGAGGACCTGCGTGCGACGGTAGAAGCCAAGCGGGCCGCCCTCGAGAGCTTCCTGGCCGACCTCGATGCCCGCATCGGCCGGGGCCGGGATCTGCTCGCGGGCCGCGACAGCTCCGGCGCCTAGGGCCTCCGGCTCAGGCCGCCGCGGCCGGCGCTGAGCGCGCGCTCGGCCCCTCCGGTTTCGAGGTGGCGCTGGTAGCAGGCGACTCCGGTGTCTCGTGGTGGATTGAACGCCCCGCCGGCGGGCAGCACACACTGGTCACCGAGGCCAGCCATCGCTGGTGGAGGAGGATTCATGACCGCTGCCCGCGAAAGCGACTTTTACTCGCTCGAGCTGCTGCTCGACCCTGAGGGGCGTCAGCTCCTGGCCCGGATCCGGGCGTTCATGGAAAAGGAAATCGAGCCGGTCGTCAACGAGTACTGGACTCGCGCCGAGTTCCCGTTCCAGCTCATTCCGGCGCTCGCCCGGCTGGGGGTCGCCGGCCTGGCTTACACCGGATACGGCTGCGGCGGCCAGAGCAGCCTGCTGGCCGGCATGGTGTCCATGGAATTCGCGCGCGTCGACTCGTCCATCGCCACGTTCATGGGGGTGCACAGCGGGCTGGCCATGGGCTCGATCTACCTGTGCGGGTCCGAAGAGCAGAAGCAGCGCTGGCTCCCGGCGATGGCCCGGATGGAGAAGATCGGCGCATTCGGCCTGACCGAGCCGGACGTGGGTTCCGGCGTGGCCCGCGGGCTGACGACCACCGCGCGCCGCGACGGCGACGAGTGGGTCCTGGACGGGCAGAAGAAATGGATCGGCAACGCGACGTTCGCCGACTACGTGATCATCTGGGCCCGGGATGTCGACGATGACCAGGTCAAGGGCTTCGTCGTAGAGAAGGGAGCGGCCGGGTTCGCCGCGACCACGATGGCCGACAAGATCGCCCTGCGGATCGTGCAGAACGCCCGGATCACGCTGGACGGCGTCCGCGTGCCGGAGGCCAACCGGCTCCAGAACGCGAACTCCTTCGCCGACACCGCCGCCGTCCTCAGGATGACCAGGGCCGGCGTGGCCTGGGAGGCGGTCGGCTGTGCCCGCGGCGCCTATGAGCATGCCCTCGCCTACGCCAAGGAGCGCCAGCAGTTCGGCCGACCCATCGCCGGCTTCCAGCTCGTGCAGGACCAGCTCGTCAAAATGCTCGCCAACGTGACCGCGTCGGAGTGCATGTGCGTCCGGCTCTCCCAGCTGCAGGACGCCGGGCACGCGGCCGATGAGCATTCGGCGCTGGCCAAGGCGTTCTGCACGGTGCGCATGCGAGAGACGGCCGGCCTGGCGCGCGAACTGCTCGGCGGCAACGGGATCCTGCTCGAGCATCACGTCGGCAGGTTCGTCGCGGACGCCGAGGCGATCTACTCCTACGAGGGCACCCGGGAAATCAACACGCTGATCGTCGGCCGCGCCATCACCGGCATCGCCGCCTTCGTCTGACGCCTGGGGCGCCTCCCCGGCCGGGACGCTCCATGATCACCACCGTTCTGCAGCGCCGCATGAACCAAGCGGCCAGAAACAGTCGTGATCACCGTCGGGCGGGCCGTCGCGGCGGGCGCCGCGTACAGTGCCCTGGTGTCGTTGATGCTCAGCGGGGTGAGCCGGTACGCCATCAAGTCGTGCCGCGGTGAGCCGCTGCCATCGGCGGTGGTCAAGCCGTGGGGGCTGGCCGGGGACCGCCGCTGGATGTCGTCGACGAGGCCGGGGATCCGGTCACCGCCCGGACGTTCCCGCGCATGATCCTCATCCGGCCCGAGCTGCTGCCCGACGGCGGCGTGCGGGTCACCGCGCCGGGACAGCCGGCCCTGGCCATCGCGCGCCCAGACCCCGCGCCGGTGCCGGTCTGCGTCTGGGGCAGCGAGCTGCTGGCCGACTTCGGCGGCGAGGCCGCCGCCTGCTGGTTCACCGCCGCCATCGGTACGCGGCTGCTGACCAGCGAGGGTTCACTGGCGGCGCTGAACGACCTCATCGCCGGCGGCCCGCTCGCGGCGGAAGGACCGCTGCCGATGACGCGTTTCCGGCCCAGCGTGGTGGTCGCCGGCGCGCCGGCGTGGGCCGAGGACGGCTGGCGCCGCCTGCGCATCGGCGCGGCGAGCTTCCGGGCCGTCAAGGGCTGTGACCGGTGCGTGCTGACCATGGTCGATCCGCAGACCGCCGCCCGGGGGAAGGAGCCCATCGCGACGCTGGCCCGGCATCGGCGCTGGGACGGCAAGACGTGGTTCGGGATGAACCTCATCCCCGACACTCCGGGCGCGATCATTAGCGTGGGCGACGATGTCGACCTGCTCGAGCAGGTACCAGCGAACGACGGGCCCCCGCGCTAGCTCGTCAGGCTCCGCGACTGCGGAGCAACTCGTCGAAGGGCGTGGCCAGTGCATACGGATCGACCGCGGCGGCGGGCTGCCGCTGGTCGATCAGCGCGGCCAGCTCGGCCCCGGCCCGCTCGATCCGCGCGGTGAGCGCGTCGCCGGAACTGTCCGCCGAGCCCCAGTCCTGGGTGGCGGCGAAGACGGCGGTGGGCACCGCGACGGCCCGCAGATGGCTGAACAGCGGCCGGATAGCGTGCTCCAGCGCGAGAGAGTGCCGGGCCGTGCCGCCGGTGGCCGCGATCAGCACGGGCTTCCCGGTGATCGCGCCGGGGTCGAGCACGTCGAAAAACGACTTGAACAGGCCGTTGTAGGACCCGTTATAAAGCGGGGTGACGGCGATGAGGCCATCGGCGGCGACCACCTGGTCGATAGCCCGCTGCAGCGCCGGGCTCGGGAACCCGGTCAGCAGGTGGTTCACGATGTCGTGCGCCAGTTCGCGCAGCTCGATAGTGACGATCTGCGTTCCGTCCGGCCGGTATGCGCTCGTCGCCGCGGCCAGCCGGTCGGCCAGCAGCCGGGTGGACGACGGCTGGCTGATGCCAGTGCTGACGACGGCGATGGTGCGTGGTGTCATCGGGCGCTAACCTCCAGCTCGGGGCCTGCCGCGGCCAGCGAGGTGGCCACCAGGGCCTCATGCGTAGGTCCGTCCGGCACGTCCGCCGGCCGCCGGGCGTCGAGCTCGCGGCGCAGCACCGGCACGACCTCACCGAGCAGGTCGAGCTGCTCCAGGACGGTCACGAGCGGCAGGCCGGCGTGGTCCATCAGGAACAGCTGGCGCTGGTAGTCGCCGAAATTCTCGCGGAAGGTGAGCGTCTTGTCGATGACCTCCTGCGGGCTGCCGACCGTCAGCGGGGTCTGCTCGGTGAACTCCTCGAGCGACGGGCCGTGGCCGTAGACCGGGGCATTGTCGAAGTAGGGCCGGAACTCCGCCACCGCGTCCTGGGAGTTCCTGCGCATGAAGACCTGGCCCCCCAGGCCGACGATCGCCTGCTCCGGCGCGCCATGCCCGTAGTGGGCGAAGCGCTGCCGGTAGAACTCGACCAGCCGGACGAAGTGCTCCGTCGGCCAGAAGATGTGGTTGGCGAAGAACCCGTCACCATAAAAGGCCGCCTGCTCGGCGATCTGCGGGCTGCGGATCGAGCCGTGCCACACGAAGGGCGGCACGCCGTCCAGCGGACGCGGCGTCGAGGTGAATCCCTGCAGCGGCGTGCGGAACTCACCCGACCAGTCCACGACGTCCTCGCGCCACAGCCGGTGCAGCAGGTGGTAGTTCTCGATCGCCAGCTCGATGCCCTTGGTGATGTCCTGCCCGAACCACGGGTACACCGGCCCGGTGTTGCCACGGCCCAGCATCAGGTCCACCCGCCCGTCGGCCAGGTGCTGGAGCATCGCGAAGTCCTCGGCGATCTTCACCGGGTCGTTCGTGGTGATCAGCGTCGTCGACGTCGACAGGATCAGCTTGTCGGTCTGGGCCGCGAGGTAGCCGAGCATGGTCGTGGGCGAGGACGGCACGAACGGCGGGTTGTGATGCTCGCCGGTCGCGAACACGTCCAGCCCGACCTCCTCCGCCTTGCGGGCGATCGCGACCATCGACTTGATCCGCTCATGCTCGGTCGGCGTGACGCCGGTCACCGGGTCGGCCGTCACGTCGCCGACGGTGAAGATCCCGAACTGCATGTGCTGCTCCGCTGGATTATCTCGCGCTGTGCTCGCGCCTGGCCCGCTCCGGGCCAGCTGAGTATTCCAATCTTGTTGAATGTGCAACTACG
>Ga0208220_1001169_pt1 | contig 11099 bp, 12 predicted proteins | sample NGESurdeep092012_9_FD_184484 | JGI IMG/M metagenome (GOLD analysis project Ga0208220, IMG submission 184484) | Arctic peat soil microbial communities from Barrow, Alaska - NGEE Surface sample F53-1 deep-092012 (SPAdes) | ecosystem: Environmental > Terrestrial > Soil > Wetlands > Peat ... | reverse complement strand
GGGCTGGCCCCGAGGTGACCGGCCCCGAGCTGACCGGCCCCGAGCTGACCGGCCCCGAGCTGACCGGCCGGACGCTGGCTGGCGGCGTGCGGACTGGCCTGGGCGGCCGTCACGGTCGCGCCGCTGACCAGCGCGGCGGCCGAGGCCAGGGTGATCGCGGCGACTAGCGGACTGCGCATGTGTGCTCCATCAGGTGATGCCCGGCGGGCGGTGAATATCTCCGGTCAGGCGAGCAGGTGGCCCTGCACCGCGATGGCCGCGCCGGCGACGACCAGCAGGACGAACCCGTCGAACGCGCGCCAGTACATGGAGGTCAGGACGAGCCGCAGGGGGTCGGCCGCCGCTCCCGGCCGGGCATCGCGCAGCAGGGCCAGCGCCCGCCCGGTGCCGTGGGCCAGGCCGATAACCGCCGCCAGCGTGGCCGCGGCGCGCACGCCACCGGCCGTGGCGACCACGATGGGCAGCAGCCCGAATCCCGCGTAAGGATTGCGGGTGAGGAAACCCGGCCCGAGTACCGAGCCCCACACCAGGATGCGGCGCCGGCCGGATACGCCCAGCACCATCGTCTGCGGCACCTGCCACCTGCTGCCCGGCGTGGGCAGGCCGCGCCTGCCGGTCACCTCCTGCAGGCCGTAGCAGCCCGCGTAGATCGCGGTCAGCGTCCGCGCGGGGCCGGCCAGCGGCAGCGCGCCCAGGCCGAGGCCGAGCACGGCCCAGACCGCGACCGCGGGCACGGTGTAGGCGGTCACCACGAACGTCCCCCTGGTGAGCCTCCCGACCGGGAGGCCGGCGGCCAGCGAGGCCGCGGAGTTGGCGCCTCAAGGCGAGTACGCCTTGGCGAAGCCGTTCGCGGCGGCCACCAGGACGGCCAGGCTGGCGAGGGTGACGCCGAGGCCGCCCGCGGCCCACTCGACGGCCAGGCCGGCGGCCACGGCGGTCGTGGCCGCCGCCGCGGTGACCGCCGGGCGCGGCAGGCGGGCCGGCCCGGCAAGCCGGCCCGTCAATGCGAGGCTGCCGTGGACTGGAGCCGCTGCTGCTCAGCCCGCAGGTCGGCCACCGTCTCGCACTTGCAGCAGATGCACTGGCTCAGGCAGGTGCACCAGTCCCGGCAGCCGCTCTTGCCGATGCAGTCGTAGCAGACCTTGTAGCCGTAGCCCTTGCCGGCATTCATGCAGGCGATCCAGGTCCCGTTCGGCCACTCGCATCGGTACCCCTGGTGGTTGAAGCAGTCGCTGCTGAAGGATCCCTTGCACAGGTGATAGCCGGGCGGGCAGCCCGTTCCGGGGCAGCCGGTGCAGCGCCGGGTAGGGCCGCAGTGGCAGATCTCCGCCGCCTGCGCGGGCCGCTGACCGAGGGACAGCGCGGCCAGTCCGGCCGTTCCGCTGACGACGGCGCCGCGCAGGGCATCCCGGCGGCTGAGGCGCCGGGCCGCCCGCTCGGCCACGCCGCCCACGCGGGCGTCCAGGCTCGCACCCCATTGCCTCCACCGCATGAGCGCGGACTCCCCTCTCTCGTTAGTTCCGGAATGGTGCCTGAGTCGCCGGGGCGCCGTCATTTCAGGACCGGCAGCGGTGCTCCCGCCGGAGGCAGCAGCCCTGCCTGGCTGAAGGCCCGCACCTCGGCGAGCCGGACGGCGGTCCCGGCGGCGCGGACCACGCCGGTGCCATCGATCGCCACCAGCAGCGGGGTGGCCGACGCCCGGTACGGCTCCAGGTCAGCCCGGTCCAGGGGCCGCCCGATCTCCAGGCTGGTGGCCCGGAAGGCGGCCGAGATCTGGAGGTAACCGGGCGGATCGGCGGTCAGCAGCAGCACCCGCAGGCCGTCGAGCTCGCCGGCCTGCCGGGCCGCGCCCAGGACGGTCACCAGTTCCTCGCAGGACGGGCAGGTCGGGTCGACGAAGGCCACCAGGGCCGGCTGGCCGCCCCCCGGCTCGAAGGTCTGCCCCGCGGCGCCGCCCGGCCCCACGGTGCCGGACCCCACGGTGGCGGCGGACCGCGATATCCGCTCGTAGGAGATCCGGCCCGGACGGCTGCCCACGGGCGGTCCCAGTTGGGCGGGCTGGCGGGCCCGGCCCAGGACCCGGCCCAGCTGCCGGTACGCGATGACGACGAGCAGCCCGAGGGCCAGCAGCAGCGCCCATTGCGCCACGGCGAGATACAGCGGGATCCGCATCTACGACACCATCCCCGACAGCGCGGCCCGGCTCGCGGCCAGCACCCTGGCCGCGGTGAACGCCACGAAGGTGAGCAGGCAGGAAGCGGCCAGCAGCAGCCCGCGGTCGGCCAGGCCGAGCCGGATGCTGGACGGCGGGACGGCCGCCAGGGCGACGCCGGCCAGGGCCGCGACCACGACGGCCCTGGCCAGGCCGGCGCGGTCGAATCGTCGCTGCGACAGCGCGCCAAAACACCGGCAGGACCGGCCGCGGTGAAATGCGTAGCCGGCGCCGGACACCGCCACGAAGGCGCAGCCGACGGCCAGGACAACGGGGTTGAGCCAGCCGAGCGCGGGCGAGGTCAGGCTGGCGGCGCCGAGCGCGAGCTCACCCAGCGCCACCGCCAGGGCGACCCGGCGCAGCAGCGGCCCGGACGACGCCGACGTGGCCACGCGGCGCGGCGTGAACAGCCGCACCGACGCGGCGAAGCCGGCCAGGTCGGCCAGCTTGGCGCCCCCGGCGACCAGCAGCAGGACCGCGAGCACGGCCTTGGCCCCGAGGGGCGCGAGGTCACCGAGGTTCCCGAGGCTTGCGACAGTCGCAGCCGGCACGGCCCTACGCCGCCGCTCGCGGCAGGCGGCGCCACCGGGGCGTGGCACGCGGCGGCGGGTCCACCGGGAGGCTCGCAAGCTGGCGCAACTTGGCTAGCTGCCAGTCGTGATTGACCAGGCTGGAGGCGCGCACCAGGCCGGCCGAGTCCACGAAGATCGCGAACGGGCCGACCCGGACGTTGTACCGGGCGTACAGGGCCGGAGTGCCGGTAACGATCCGGACGCCATCCAGCCCGAGCAGCTGCAGCAGCGGCCCGGCGATATCGCTACGCCGGCGCAGCAGCACGACGGTCTCCAGCTGGGCGTCGCGGGCGACCAGGTCCCGCAGCCCGTCGAGCACCGAGGGGAAGGACTTGAGCGAGTGGTCGGCGAAGATCACCAGTTGCAGCGGCCCGGCAGGCGGGGAGCGGCGGACGACGCCGGAGGCGTCTGGCAGCGACCAGCCCGGGGCCTGCCGGCCAGGGGCCAGGCCGTCACGGACGATTGCCTCGGGTCCCGACAGGTACACCTGCGCCGTGGCGAGCACCGCCAGGGCCGCCGCTACGCAGAGCGCTGCCGCTAATGCCACGAACGACACCGCCGCGCCCGCCGCGAACGGGCCGGCCGACATCATCGCGGCCACGCCAGTAGCCTGCGTCCCCGCCCCGCGTGTCCCCGACTCGCTTGTCCCGACCCCATGCGCAGAAATAACCATCTGGAATATGCCCAGGTCAAGGCACGGGCAGCAGCCGCCTGTCTAGGCGAGAACCGGCAGATCCAGGCGAACCGGCGCGGATCTTACTAAGGTGGGCGCCGGAGCGGGCGACAGGATCGCGGCGGCGCATCGCCTGATGCGCCGGCTTGAGCCACGAATTGACGTCCAGCATTCGCTGGCGAGCGAGGTGCGCAGATGTCATCCCACCGGCGCAGGCGCCTGGAACGCTCCCGCGTCCGTGAGTGGACGCCGGATCACTACTGGCCCGAGGACCAGGGCTGGCCCGACGACCGAGGCCCGGGCGACCAGGACTGGTCTCGCGACGATGACGAGCGGCACTACGAGCAAGCTGCGCAGACGGCGCCCCTCCGGCGGCAGCGCCCGGAGCGGCCCCGCGGCAGTGAGTGGACACCCGATCATCACTGGCCCGAGGACCAGGGCTGGCCCGACCAGCGCGGCTGGCCTCGCGATGACCAGGACGAGCAGCCACGGCGTGACGGGCGACTACCGACCGTGGTTACTTTCGTGGTCGCCGCCCTGTTCGTAGCCGGACTGGGCGTTTACGGCATAGCCCGCCAGCACCACGCGGCGGTCGCCGCCCTCCGGGACGCCATGAGCGCGCCATGCGCCGGGCAGACCGGTGCCGCCGCAGCGCGCTGCCGCTCGTCGGCGCCCGGTGGCGTCACGGACGGATCCGGCAAGCCCGCGCCCGCCACGTCCGCGCCCGCGGCCCTGCCCGCTACCCCGGCGGCGAGCGGATCGGCCAGCACCAGGCCCTCGTCGGCCCCGAGCACGTCGGCGCCGGCGACCACGACTCCGGCGCCCACGCCGTCCGCCCCGGCCCCGAGCCCGACCACCTCGCCCAGCGCGCCGCCGGGGACGCCCGGCTCCGCCGCCACCCAGGTGCTCGCGCTGATCAACCAGGCGCGCGCCCAGGCGGGCCTGCCCGCCCTGGCGATCAGCTTCGGCCTGGACACCAGCGCCCTGGGGCACACCACCGTGATGGCCGCGGGCTGCGGCCTGCTGCACCAGTGCCCGGGCGAGCCGGCGCTGGGCGCGCGGGAGACCGCCGCCGGGGTGAACTGGACGTCGGCCGGGGAGAACATCGGCGAGGGCGGCCCCGAGCCCGCCACCACCTCGGACATCGCCACGCTGGCCGTCGGCCTGACCCAGGCCATGCTGAACGAGAAGCCGCCGGACGACGGCCACCGGCTGAACATCCTGAGTTCGTCGTTCCACCACATCGGGATCTACGTGCTCCGGGACACTAACGGCACGGTCTGGATGACCCAGGACTTCTCGAGCTAGCCGATCACGCGAGCCGGCCCGGCTCAGCTGGCCGTGCCCCGGCAGGGCAAGATGAGACAGTGACCCAGCAGGAAGATCCGCCGCCGGACCCGCAGGCGGTGCTCTCGCCACTGACCGGCGCGGCCATATTCCTGGTCGCGGTGGTCGACGAGGATGCCGGCGCCCTGGAGACGGTCCGCGACCTATGCGGCGATCTCGCCGGGCTGGTCAGATCCGCCGGCTTCCGCTCTCCTTCAGGCTTCCTGACCTGCGTCACCGGCCTGGGTGACCAGCTGTGGCGCCGCCTGGCCGAGGGCACCAGCCAGCCGGCCGGGCTGCACCGGTTCACCGAGCTCAGGTCGGGCGGCCGCCACGCGGTCAGCACCGCTGGTGACCTGCTCTTCCATCTCCGTGCCGAGAACATGGACCTGTGCTTTGAGCTGGCCAGCCAGATCATGAACCGGCTGCGCGACGCTGCGGTCATCGCCGATGAGGTACACGGCTTCCGCTACTTTGACAATCGCGACCTGCTGGGCTTCGTCGACGGGACCGAGAATCCGGGCGGACCGGCGGCGACCCGGGCGACACTGATTGGCCCGGAGGAGCCGGAATTTACCGCCGGCAGCTACGTGATCGTGCAGAAATACCTGCATGACCTGGACGCCTGGAACGCCCTGCCGACTGAGGAGCAGGAACGCATCATTGGCCGCAGCAAGCTCACTGACGTCGAGCTTGCCGACGACGTGAAGCCAACCTCGGCGCACAACGCGCTGACGACGATCGTGGACGCCGACGGCAACGAGGTAAAGATTCTCCGGGATAACATGCCGTTCGGCACGGTGGGCAGCCGCGAGTTCGGTACTTACTTCATCGGCTACGCGCGCTCCCCCGACACGATCGAGCAGATGCTGGTGAACATGTTCATCGGCTCTCCCGAGGGTAACTATGACCGGATACTCGACTTCAGTACCGCGGTCACCGGGTCGCTGTTCTTCGTGCCATCCCAGACTCTGCTGGAAAGCCTGGCCGACGGGCCGCCGGACGCAGCGTATATGTCAGTCCCTTCGATCCAGCCGGACGCGGCTGGCCAGAGCGGCTCGCTGGAGATCGGCGGCCTGAAAGGAGCCTCCCGCGATGAATAACCTGCACCGCGAGCTAGCGCCGGTCTCGGACTCCGCCTGGGCGGAGATCTCCGAGGAAGCCGCCCGGACGTTCAAGCGCCACCTGGCGGGCCGCCGGGTCGTGGACGTGGCGGGACCGGCCGGAGATAGCCTGTCCGCGGTCGGTACCGGCCATATCCGGGAGATCGAGGCGCCGGGCGATGGCGTGCTGGCCCGGCAGCGTCACGTGCTGTCGGTGGTGGAGTTGCGGGTGCCGTTCTCGCTGGACCGGGAGCAGATCGACGACGTCGACCGCGGCTCTCGCGACTCCGACTGGCAGCCGGTGAAGGACGCCGCTCGCCAGCTGGCCTTCGCCGAGGATCGCGCGATCTTCGACGGGTACGCCGCGGCCGACATCGACGGGATCCGGCCGGGCGCCAGCAACGCCTCGCTCGCGCTGCCCGCCAGCGCCGCCGACTACCCGGAAGCGATCGCCGGCGCACTCAGCGAGCTGCGCTCGGCCGGGGTCAACGGGCCGTACTCGGTCGTGCTCAGCGCCGGCGCCTACACCGCGGCCAGCGAGACTTCCGACCACGGCTACCCGGTCATCGAGCACCTGCGGCGGATGATCAGCGACGACATCGTCTGGGCGCCGGCCCTCGAGGGCGGCCTGGTGCTGACGACCCGCGGCGGCGACTTCGAGCTGCAGCTCGGCCAGGACGCGTCGATCGGCTATATCTCGCACACCGAGACGAGCGTCCGTCTCTACCTGCAGGAAAGCATGACCTTCCAGCTCCTAACCAGCGAGGCCGCCGTCCCCCTAACCCCCTCCGCAACCTAAGCAGCCCACCCCGAAACGCCCAGGTGGCGCAATGCCGGTCAGGCGGCGCTCAGGTGGCAGAAATGCCGATCGCGACGGCCGGCGCAGCCGGCCCGAGCGATCGGCAAGGGGGGTCCGGGGGGGCAAGCCCCCCCGGACTGGGGTTCCAGGGGTCGCCCCCTGGGCTAATCAGTGCAGCACGGGCTTGCCGAGGGGCAGCGCACCCCCGCCCGTAGCCAGGGCGGCGGTGCCGACGAACACGTAAGCTCCGACCGCGGCGAACACCAGCGCGACCACGCCGCCGGCCTTGAGCAGGCCCGTCGAGGAGTTAGCGGTGCCCAGCAGGACCAGCAGCAGCGCGATGTCGACGAGCCCCAGGATCGCGGTGAACGCCAGCGGCAGCCGCAGGGTCGCCAGGGTGAGCAGGACTATCGCGATCAGCCAGGCGGTCAGGAACAGCTCCTGGGTCGAGACCACGTCGGTCGCGGCGATGCCGAACCAGTTGTGGGTGAGGCCGAGCACGAGCACCGCGTAACTGAGCCAGAATCCGCCGAAGACGCCGAAGACGCAGGCCACCGCCGACTGGCCGACCGCCGCGGCCCAGATCGTCGCGATGAACAGCCCCGCCGCGGTCGCGGCCAGGATGATGGGGAGGGAGGCACCCACGGCGGCGGCGGGAACCATCCCGACCAGGACGAGGCCCAGCGCCACCGAGCCGACGATGAAGCTCGGCAGGCCCAGCGCCAGGGGATCGCCTGCCAGTAGCCCGGTAACCTCCGGGGTGGCCTCCGCCTCTACGGCGGCTTCGTTGGGGTTTGCGTCAATCGCGGCCATTGCTGCTCCTTCGCTGGATGACTGCGGAGCCCCGCGCCGGGGCGCGGGCCATGACACACACCTATGCCGCCGGCGACTCGCCGCGGCTCTCAAATTGAGCCAGCCCTGCTCTTGGCCGGTCAGTTAGCGGGGATAACTATCCCGTATTCGTGTATTTTGCGGTAGATCGTCGCCCGCGACATCCCCAGCGACTCGGCCGCCTTGGCCTTGTTTCCCTCGGTATCCAGCAGGCTCGCCACGATCGCGTCGCGCTCCAGTGCCTCCAGCGGGCTCAGCAGGCGGCGGCTCACCGTCCAGCACTCGGGCGGCAGGTCCCGGGGCAGGATGGAGCCGGTCCGCCTGCGCTGCACGATGCGCCGGACCACCTGCCACAGCTGCTCGACGTTGCCCGGCCAGTTGGAGCGGACCAGCAGCTTGGTGGCCTCCGGGGAACAGCTCAGGCGGCCGTGCTGACTCAGCTTGCCCAGGAAGAACGTAGTGAGTTCCGGCAGGTCCTCGATGTGGTGGCGCAGCGGCGGCAGCGCCGCTGTGCTCGGGAACAGCCGGAGCAGCTCGGTCAGCTTCGGCGTGGCGGTCCGCTGGGTCAGCGTGACCGCCACCCACAGCCGGTCTTCCCGGGGCACCAGCCGGGCCTCCTGCAGCGCGCCCACCAGGCTGTGCAGCTGCCGCGGCCCGAGCTGGTCCACGTGCCGGATCACCAGGTCGCCCTGGGCGTCGAGCAGCGCTCGGCGGGTCCGCACCAGCCAGTCCGGGGAACCGGCCTCGGCGGCGTCCAGTACGTCGAAGCGCCCGGCCGGGTTGCGCCGCTGATGCACCGCGCGGGCCAGCGCCAGCTTGCCGACGCCCGCCTCCCCCTCCAGGACCAGCCACTCGTCGGCCTCGTAGGTCTCCTGGACCTGCTGGCAGCTGCGCAGCCAGAGCGCTCCCGAGCCGACCAGGCCCGGCAGGAACATCCGCGCCGGGAGCGCGGAGTCCGCGGCCGGGCGGCGCGTCGCCTCCAGCAGCTTGACGTGCACGACGCCGCCGGAGGCGCCGAGCGGGCTGAAGCTGCGGGTCGGGCGGCAGTGCATCCGGGCCGTGAGGCCGGTGGGCAGCTCGACCTCCACCGCCCCGGTCTTGCCGTCGGCCAGCGCCTCGCCGGCCTGCCCGAGCAGCACGGCCTGGTCGCCGGGCTCCAGGACCTGCCGGGCGTGGTCGTTCATCATCACCACGTCGCTGTTGAGCGCCAGCACGATGCCGTTGGTGCGGCGGCACGCCCGCAGGTACTCCTGCAGCAGCTCCAGCTCCTGGGCACTGGAGTCGGCCAGCAGCGCCTGGGTGATCTGGTCGGCGGTGGTCTTGACCAGCGCGATCAGCAGCGGGTCCGCGTTCCTGCGCCAGCAGGTCAGATCGACGGCGCCGACGACCTTGCCGGAGATGGGGTGGTGGATGGGAACGCCCGCGCAGGCCAGGTCCTCCAGGTGCTCGGCGTAGTGCTCGTGGCCGAAGACGTGGGCCGGCTGGCCGCCCTCCAGGGCGGTCCCGATGCCGTTGGTGCCGACGTACTCCTCGGCGTAGCTGAACCCGGGCGCCAGCTTGACGCCGTCGAGGTGGCGTTCGAGATCGTGGTCGGCGGTCAGCCTGCTCAGGACGACTCCGGCGGAATCGGTCAGGATGACGCTAATCGGCTGGCCCTCGAGATGCTCCCGCAGATGGCGGAGCACCGGCATGGCGCTGCGTGTCAGCGGCGTGTCAAGGTCGGGGTCGCGGACATAGGACAGCTCGATGTGGTCCGCGGGCACGTTCCACTGCCGGGATCGCCACCAGGACGCCAGGATCGGGTCGCGCACCAGTTGCGCCTCGACTGGGTCCCTGGTCAGGAACCGCTCTCGGGTCCGGGCCAGTCGGTCGCCGCCGAATGCACGCCCGCTACGTGACGACATGGCGCCTCCTGTCTCCCGCCCCTCCGCGGGAATGGCCATACCCGCGGGAGCCGGGTTCGAGGCGTTGGTTCGGGAGTTCGGCCTGCTCTAACCATAGACGGGGACCCCAAGTCCTATGTCTCAAGTTGAGACCGCCGATCTGCGGGCCAGGACGTTTGATCCGTGGGTTGCCTGCCCATGAAGCGGTGGTCGGCTGCCCGCAGCCGGGATTCAGGAGGTGCCTGGTGACCAGCCCAGCCCAGCCCAGCCCAGCCCAGACTTACAACCCCTGGACCGTCGTTAACCTGGTCTTTCACCACCTAGCGGGCGAAGGACTGCATCCCGTTCTCGGCGAGAGCGGCGATCCCGGCGCTCCGGCTGCGGAACTCCTGCGCGCCTTCGGGATCACGCCAGCCGCGGAAGGCAACCGGCAGGTTGTCGAAGGTGTCCGGGCGCAACTCGATGAACTGCGTTCTGCGGTGTTCGGCGAGCCCGGCGGCTGAGCCGCCGCGATGGCCCATGTTTCGGTCGTGTTTCCGGGCTGTCTCATGTTGAGAGCCGCGGCGCGACCAGGGCGGGTTGTCATAACTCAGGTGAGACGTTTCGGGCTGCCGCTGCCGCGCACTGGCCGGCGCGGCCCTGTGCTGACAAGAACCGTGGTGGCGCCAGAAGCGCCGACCCAGCGCAGGAACCAGGCGGGCCCGTCTCGGCGGACGCACGGAAGGGCAAGGGGTGGCACATGAGTCGCCAGAGCGTGGCAAAGGCACACCAGAAGATTCAGGAGCTGTCGTGGGAACCGCAGTACCACGAGCCGGTCTCCCAGTACGGAACGGACTACACGTTCCACAAGGCACAGAAGAAGGACCCGCTTAAGCAGGTCCTGCGGTCCTACTTCCCGATGCAGGAAGAAAAAGACAACCGCGTCTACGGCGCGCAGGACGGCGCCATTCGCGGCAACATGTTCCGCCAGGTACAGGAGCGCTGGCTGGAATGGCAGAAGCTGTTCCTGTCCATCATCCCGCTGCCGGAGATCTCGGCGGCGCGAGCCATGCCGCTGCTGTTCCGCACGGTGCCCAACCCGGAGCTGCACAACGGCCAGGCGATCCAGATGATCGACGAGGTGCGGCACTCGACGATCCAGCAGAACCTCAAGCGCCTGTACATGAACAACTACATCGACCCGGCCGGCTTCAACAACAGCCTCCGCAACTTCCAGAACGACTACTGCGGGACCATCGGCCGTCAGTTCGCCGAGGGCTTCATCACCGGTGACGCCATCACCGCGGCGAGCATCTACCTCACGATCGTGGCCGAGACCGCGTTCACGAACACGCTGTTCGTGGCCATGCCGGCGGAGGCCGCCGCTAACGGCGACTACCTGCTGCCGACCGTGTTCCACTCGGTCCAGTCGGACGAATCCCGGCACATCAGCAACGGGTACGCCACCTTGCTGATGGCCCTGTCCGACGAGAGCAACCACCAGCTGCTTGAGCGCGACCTGCGCTACGCGTGGTGGAACAACCACCGCGTCGTCGACGCCGCCATCGGCACGTTCATCGAGTACGGCACCAAGGACCGCCGCAAGGACCGCGAGTCCTACGCCGAGATGTGGCGCCGGTGGATCTACGACGACTACTACCGCAGCTACCTCGTGCCGCTGGAGAAGTACGGCCTGGTCATCCCGCACGACCTCATCGAGG
>Ga0208220_1001166_pt1 | contig 11111 bp, 11 predicted proteins | sample NGESurdeep092012_9_FD_184484 | JGI IMG/M metagenome (GOLD analysis project Ga0208220, IMG submission 184484) | Arctic peat soil microbial communities from Barrow, Alaska - NGEE Surface sample F53-1 deep-092012 (SPAdes) | ecosystem: Environmental > Terrestrial > Soil > Wetlands > Peat ... | reverse complement strand
GGCGCCGGGCCGTCGAACGAATGACTCTGTGGTTGAGGAGGCTGGATAATGTGGTTTGGTCTCGAGGTGAGGGTCCACGATGACGTAAATGGTTGGGCCCAGGGGCTGAGGCGTTAGTTGGCGGGCGCGTTCGGCCGGGGATTCCTCGCTGCGTTCTCGTTGGTCAGCAACAACCCGTACGAGACCGGCGACATCGCCGGCCTGGGCCGCCGCGCGGCTCGACCAGGGCCTGCTCGGCGTCATCGGTATCAAGATCGAAAAAGCCGCCCAGGCACCCGGGCTGCTCCGCGCCGCGCAACGCTCCCGCAACCTCACCGCGCTCACCGCCCGCGAGGTCATCATCGACGCCGACCAACCGCAGATCCCGGTCGGGATCGACGGCGAATCGGTCATGATGCCCACCCCGGTGCGCTGCACCATCCGCCCGCTCGCGCTACGAGAACATGACGCGGCTGCTGCCCAGACACCTGCGGCTGCACCGGATCGTGACGTCTGGCACCCTGCTCGGCTGGCACCGGCGCCTGCCGGCCAGGAGCCGGGGTGTGTGGTGGATCTCGCCGAGGTGTATACGAGTGGCCAAGACTGGTGGACACTCGGATTCGAGGCGACCGGCGCCGCCAGCCTGCTCCGCAGCGGATTCGAGGCTGCCGCCGCGCTCGTGTTCGCCCAGCCCATGCCCGGCGGCGTGGAACCCGGCCCGGACGACTCCAGATCCTATGCCGAGTGGCTGGGCCAGCGGCCAGGCGCCGAGAGTGATGACGACGCCTGAAAGACCGTCCCTGGTTGGCCGGCGCGTCTTCGCCGCTATTACTCTAAGTAGTCGGTGTGTGGAGAGTTTCGTCCGTCGCCATGTCCTGCCTGGGGACTCGAATGTCTGCTCGATCACGGTTGATCATGTGGCTGAGTGGTCTCAGGGAGATCATTTCGAGGGGCACTTTGAGGGGCAGAATGCCGTTAGCGTGCGTCAGCCTGAGTCAGTCTGAGTTGGCGTGAGTTAGTGTTTGCGCAGTTGGCGCAGCGTATGGCGTCGCAGATAACCCTGCTGGTGGTTCATGGCATGCAAGAGGTCAGCGGTTCGAGCCCGCTTAGCCCGCCTGACCGTGTCTTCACGCAGCACGAGCTAGTCGCCCTCGCATGCCATGTACGCCACCGGGTGACGTAGGCCCGACCGGAACATCGTCTCACCCACCATGGCCATCGGCGCCCGCCCTGTCGGCGACAGCCTGTATCGACAGCTCGAACTGATCACCGACAACCTCACCGGCCACCTCATCGAGGGCTGCGGCCACATCATTCCCTTGACCGCCCCGACGCCCTCCTTGCCCTCCTCATTCCTTTCTCTCATAGCGCCGTCCCCGACCCGAAGGGCACAACGAAGAGGCAAGATGAGCGTTGCCGGCGTTGGCGCCCATCGCCGCGAATCCCGGCCAGCCGTGCAGGTCACGAACAGACCTTTGGCGGCGGCATGCCACTGATCAACCGCCAGGACGCCATGGCGAACTTGCCGCGCAGTGCTCGTCAGGCGAGTGCTTCTGGTGTACCTCGGCGTGGCTCAGTCGTCCCAGCGGACGATGATCTTCTTCCGTGCGCCGGGCAGTGGCAGGGACTCCGCTTCCGCGGTCACCGCATCGCGTTCTGCGCGTGACAGCCGGCGCCAGGGCTGGACGCTCAGCGTGGTGTCTGCGCGTCGCCAGGTCCCGGCGATTTCTCCGCTGAGGAGGAGGCCGCCGGGCCAGACGCGCGGGGTCCACAGCACGCGACGGTGGTCAGCGTCGGGCACCAGGAGGTCGCGGTCGGCCCCCTGGAGGAGGAGATAGGCGTCGCCGCTGGGGAGCAGCCGCGCGGGTGCCGCTGGCCGCGGTGCGGCGCGGAGGGCTGCCTCGTCTTGCGTAAGGATCCACGCGTCGCCGACAGGTGTCTGCACCCGGGTCAGCGTGGTGCGGAGTGCCTCGAATGCCGCGATTCCGTGCCGTGGGCCGATCCCCGCCCACCGGCCAAAAGCCTCGGGCGTGGCAGGGCCGTAGATGTGCAGGTAGCGGCGCGCGAGTTCCAGGCGGGCGTCGCGGGGATCAGTCTCCGGCGGCGGCACGGTCCAGACGGTCGGCTGCCGCGCGCCTTCCCAGCGGATCACGACCGTGCCGGTTGCCGCCGCGTACCTGAGGCTGTTGGGGTGCACCCCCAGCGCGCGGCCCGCTTCCCCGTAGGCCATTCGCGCGCCACTGAGGAGTGCCCTCAGCCGGGCGGCAAGGTCCTCCGACCGGCGCCGGCCCCGGGCATCGTCGGGCAGCGTCCCGAGCGAGAAAACGGCGAGGTCGCGCGCGGCGACCACGAAGACGTTAAACCGCGGGCCCCAGAGCTGGACAAGTGAGGGATCCTCCCACGTGGATGGCCCGGTCCCCTCCACGCGCGCGTGGATCGAGAGAAGCGCGGCCCGGGGCATGCTGTCCTGCAGCCCCGCCCAGGCGGCGCGGCGAAGGGAATCGGGGCCGTGCGCAACTCGCTCGCCAAGCCCGCCGACGTGCTGGCGGAACGCCAGGATCTGCCGCCGCGTGAGGTCGAGCCGAGTCGTGGTCACATTCACCACCCCCAGACGTTCCCCACCAGATCCGCCGACAATACAGCCAGGCGTTTCTCCGGCCAGACCGCAGTGCCAGGGGAGTAGAGGGCTGGCGCCGCTGCCGGGGCTGGGACCGCGGCGCTGAGGCACCGCGGCCGCTGGGCCCGCGCCCGCATGGCACCAGGCTCACCGTCCGCTGGCAGCCGTCACCCCGGGCTGGGAGCTTCCTAGTGATCAGCTGGGAGGAGGGGACAATCGAGGTCGCTTCACCCTGGTCTGCGGGCCGGGAACGCGATTCGGTTTTCGCTTGCTTCTTGTGTTCTGTTACGACTCGCGTACTCTCCGCAAGATATAGAGTCTTCGCCGAGCGGGTCAGGACGTCGCCGCCACCGCGCTGGACAAGTGCGAGAGGCGTCACCTGTGACCGGCATCCCGATTCCCCCGGTAGTCACTGTCACCATCTCCGGCGAGATCGACATCGCCACCTCCCGGGCCATGCGGGACACCCTGGCCACCGGGCCCGGCCCAGCACACCTGGAAGTCGACATGTCCGCGGTCACGTTCATGGACGCGTCGGGGATCGGCGTGCTGCTCGCGGCCCGGCAGCGGGCTGTGGACTCTGGGGGGTCGCTCACCTTGCGGGCACCCAACTGGGCTGTGCGGAGGCTGACCGGGTCCTGGGACTGGATGAGGTTCTCCTCAGCTGGTGATCCTCCAGCCGCCATGACGCAGGTCTGCGCGAGGTCAATGCCAGGTACACCGGGGGTACATCGCCGGCCGGGCGCACCGGCTGGAACGCGAGCCGGTGACCGCGCCGGTCGCGGGGTGGATATAGGCTCAGCGCCTGGCCGGGCACAGCGTAGCCCGGATCACCTGCGCCTAGAACGACGCTGGGATCCCATGTCCGCCGGCTGCTGACCCTAGCCGAAATTCGCACCGTAGTGGTGCGGTGTGGACGCTGGGCACGGTGGCGGCGATCCTGGGCAACCCGCGGTACACCGGGCGGCAGGTCTGGAACCGGCAGGAGTTTGACGTACAGGCCCTGCATGAATCCAGTGCGCGCGGTGAGAGGCAGAAGAAGAACTGCAGCGCGGTGCAGTACGACTTCGAACACTGAACCGGTGAGTAACTGCCCTGGTGGGGGCAATTCGAGGGGCAAGATCCGCCCCCAGGATGGCTGGATGAGCAGCAGTCGCGTGAAGTTTGACCAGGCCGGGCCCGTCGAGTAGCGCCTTTGCGGCGTTCAGGAGGTCACCAGTTGCGGCAAGGCGGGCCTCCGGGGGAGTGGTGGTCGCCTGGGGCGCAGCCCGCGGCCATATAGAGATCTCAGGCTCCGCGACCGGCTTGACGAGTCGCCCCTCTGCCGAGATGTGTCCCTAAGCCAAAGTGGCGTCTTTCGGTGTGTCACGAACTGCCGCGAACATCCGATTCTGCCCAATAGCGGACGTCGCAGCCTCGTATAGCTATCCATTGGTCCGTATATTCCGGTAGCCGCGACGACCAGTGACCCAGCATCGTTTTTCCTTGATCAGGTCACGCCTAACGCCGACTATTTGCGCTGCCTCTGCTGTTCGGCAGGCATTGGACGCCGTACCCTATCTCCCTGTTCTGCCCCTCTAGTGGGCTGACAATGGGGTCGTCGGCGTGAGCCGTCGCGGCTGTCCAAGCCTTCTTCGTGCCGTACGGTGCCCAGGATGGGTCTTTGCCCGTCAGTCGGCAACGCCGAACTCGTTTTCCCCGTAACAGCAAAGATTGCGCGGGTGGCCTGGCCGGTTTTAAGCCTGGTAAGGCTGAGCTTCGTGGTGTCCATCGCGCACTCCGACGATGAAAGGAGCATTTCTGGTTGCCCGGTGTTGTCGAGGCGATCGCCGATCAGGGTGGCAACCGTGGCCGGCCGGTGGATGGGTGGTAGTACCCACCTGAAGATGGGTGGTGGTCCGGCTACCGCCGGACCGGGGTTTTCCTAGTGTGTTCCCAGCTCGGCGCGGGACCGGCCCGGGCGGCCTCTGGCTTGCCAGTCATTGGTTGCTGGCGATCTCGGGTCTGGTGATGCGTGCCAGCATCGGGAAGGTGGCCGCGATGATGCTGAGGGCGGCCCCGATCCCGTCCGCGGTGAGGAGGCAGTACCCGGCACGGGGTGCCACTATCGGGTGCTGCTGCGCCCCGGAGGCGGCACCGCGGTGACGCCGGAACTGGTGCTGGTCGCGACAGTGGCGACTGTGTGAAGCGGGACGGTGCCCTCCAGCGCGACGATGCGGCGCAGCATGGCGAGCAGGGCAGCGATGGGTGAGCGGTACATGGGGCTTGTGCTGTTTGTCAGGAGCGGCGGCGGTTGAGCCGCCAGAAGCAGTACCAGGCCAGGGCCAGGGCGAGGGCTAGGAATATCCCGGTCTCGGACCACTGGAGCGGCCAGTAGTGGCTGGCGGGCTGGTAGCTCTCGGCGACCCGCATCCCGTGGCTGGCCAGGCAATTGGCCAGCGCTGACGACTGGCTCTGGCTCAGGGCGGTCCGGCCCTGGACGTTCGGTATCGGTATCGCTGACTGGCAGGCCGCTGGGACGGTGCTGACCGGCTGCCCGGCGGCGCTGACGATTCCGCTGGACATGATCCAGGCGCCGGGCTGGCCGGGGACAGCGGCGGCGGTGACCGTCATCCTGGGGCCGAGACGGGCAGTGACGTTAGCTTCCGCGGCCGCGATCGTGGCGACTGTTCGGCTGGTCGGGAGGAGGTTCGGGCGGATCAACAGCGGTGTGGCGAACTGGACGGCGGCGAAGATGGCCAGGGTGATGGCCATGGCGGGGATCGGGCGCCGGATGAGCAGGCCGGCGGTGACGCCGAGCGCGAAGCCGAACGCGGCGTAGCCGAGCGGGGTGATGCCGTGCGTGGGGAAGACGAACCAGCCGAACCGGCCCTCGCTGAATATCGAGGCGCTGCCGCCGAGCCCGACGGCCTTGCCGATGGGAGCCGCCCACCAGGCCTGCAGGAGGCTGAGCGCCTCGGTAACGGCCATGGCGGCCACCCCGGTCAGCGCGAGCTTGACCGTCAGCCACCGGGTCCGGGTGACGCTCTGGTTCCAGGTCAGCCGGAAGGTCCCGGCCTCCAGCTCACGGGCGATCAGCGGAGCGCCCCAGAAGCAGCCGGTGATCGCGGGCGCGATGAGGATGACCACGACGCTGAGGAAATACAGGATCACGTAGGCATTGCCCGGGATGCCCAGCAGGGCGCCGGAGGACAGCTGGCTAAGGAACTGGCTGGCCAGCCCCGCGCAGGTATCGCCGTGGCAGGTGATGAGCCCGCTGCTGTTGTACATGCTTGACAGGTGCGATCCGGTGGTTGCCAGCACGATCGCGAACACTGCCAGCGCCGTGGCCGCGGTGATGGCCTGGGCACGGAACTGGCGCCAGGTCAGCCAGATCATTTCTGCACCTCCAGGTGGCGGTTGCGGTCCTCGTGCAGCAGGCCCAGCCGCAGCGCGTGCCGGACCTGGTGGATCAGCTGCCGGTAGGGCGCGACGCCGGACCGGCTGTCCAGGCCGCTGCGCCGCGAATTGCAGCGGTGGCTGGCCAAGGCGCGCCGCGCCGGGCTGGACGACGAGTCCATCGAGGCGCTGTTCGCCAGCACCTTTCGGTCCGCGAGTGAGGAGGACATAGCGTGACCGCCGTCATAGAAACCGAGGAGCTCGGCAAGCGATACAGCAAGCTGTGGGCGCTGGCCGGGTGCACACTATCCATCCCGGCCGGGCACGTCGTGGGCCTGGTGGGCCCGAACGGGGCCGGGAAGAGCACCCTGCTGAGCCTGGCCACCGGGATGCTGGCGCCGACGACGGGCACGATCGAGGTGCTCGGCGGCCGGCCCGCGGCCGGGCCGGGACAACTGGCCAAGGTCGGGTACCTGGCCCAGGACGCGCCGCTCTATGCCGGGCTGTCGGTCGCCGACCACCTGAAGCTGGGCGCCCACCTCAACCCGGGGTGGGACGCGGAACAAGCGCGCGCCCGGGTAGGGCGGCTGGACCTGGACCTGAGCCAGAAGGCCGGGACGCTGTCCGGCGGGCAGCGCGCCCAGCTCGCGCTCACCCTCGCCACCGCCAAACGACCCGAGCTGCTGATCCTGGCGCGACCAGCTGCCGAAGGTCAAGGACGTGGCCGCCGGCCTGGCGATCAACCCGAACACGGTACTCAAGGCCTACCGGGAGCTGGAATACGAAGGGCTGGCGGCAGCCCGGCCCGGGATCGGGACGTTCGTCACCGGGACGCTGGAGGCGGATGGACACTCGCGCTTGCACCCTCTGGACGGCACGCGTGACTGCCCGGGCGTCAGCGAGATGCGGCAACGTGGATGCGTTTCCATCGAGGTAGCCGTGGATGCGCAGCCGGATGGACCGGTCCATGCGACCGGGTCATCTCATCCGCCAACCAGCCTGGCCGGCGTGGGCAGGCAACCGGAGCTGGCGAGCCTGGCCAGCCGCCCGGTTTCGCGATCTACTGTGCCGCCACCGCGGTGACCATGCCCGTCACCATGGCGCTGGCCGGAGCAAGTTTCAGCCAGTCATCCCGGCCGGGCGGCTACGGCGGCCTGTTCCAGCGGGCCAGCATCATCACCGGCCTCGCCTGGCTCACGGCCGTGTCAGCGCGCGCACTCCAGCGCACAGGTCAGGGCTCCATCCGGGGCCGCGACTGGTGCTCGCGGCGGGGATGGCAGCGGTACAGCACGGAAGTACAGCAACTCACCCGGACGTGGGCGGACTTGCGGGGACGCGGGAGGACGGTGACCTGCACGGATGGACGCGGGTGGACGTGCTGCCGCCAGATGGCATGCAAGAGGTCAGCGGTTCGAGCCCGCTTAACTCCACAAGAAGTACCAGGTCAGGGCATGATTTGAGGCCCGTCCGGATACATTCCAAGATCATCTGACCGTCATCTGACCGTCGTTCTGGGCGCTGGTAATTGGCACTGAGCCGCACGGATCGGTTCCCGATGGCAGCCCAGGACTGCGCGTGCGTGGTGTGCGCTGAACATGCCGTTGATCGCGATGCTGTGACCGCACCGCACGCTCTGCCAGGCGGTCATCGCCGTAGGCGCCGATGCTGAGGTGCTCGAAGCGGTTAACGCAGCCCTGCCCGGCGGGAAGCTCATGCTCCCGACGTCGTGGTCGTGGCCGCAGGAGCAGTCGGTGAGATGGCCGTCAGACTTCCTTGTGAGGCTGGCCGTGGTTGAGGTTGTCTCTCCGTCCACGACGGCGGTAGACCGGGCTGTCAGACCTGTCATGTACGCGGAAGCAGGAATCCCGTCTACTGGCGGGTGGAGCTGCAGGGCTGCCGGAGGGCGTCGTTCCAGCTGGTGAGCGGGCTGCCGGTCATTGCCCGCTCCGCTGCGTACTGGTGTCGGCGATGCCCGGGGGGACGACCGTGCCTTGCTCGATGGCTTCGGACAGTTTGGCCTTGGCGGTCAGCCTCCCCTCGCCCAGCACGCCGGAGCCCGCCGCGCGCGAGATGACGTCGCCGCCGCGGCCGCGCAGCACGAACGCGAAGCCGACGGCGATCAGCGCCCCGGCGACCGGCCCCACGAGATACACCCAGTAGCTCTTCCAGTCACCGCTGACCAGGGCAGGGCCGAAGGAACGGGCCGGGTTCATCGACACGCCGCTGACCGGAGCAGCCCACAGGCCGGCCAGGGCGATGTAGCCGCCGACGCCGAGCGCAGCGATCGCGCCGACGTTCTGCGCTGCGGATGCGGTGCCAAGAATCACGCTCACCAGGAGCGTGGTGAGCACGATCTCCATGAGCAGGGCCTGCCAGGGCTTGTACCCCGGTCCCGGCAGTGTCGCCCCGAGATGCTCGATGTTCCCGAATACCAGGCGCAGGAACAGGCACGCCAGCGTCGCGCCGATGAGCTGGATGGCGATGTAGCCGGGGACACGCTTCCACGGGAAGTCCCCGCGCAGCGCGAAGGCCAGCGACACGGCCGGGTTCAGGTGCGCGCCGGATACCGCGCCCATGAACAAGATGATCGCCGTCACCGTCAGGCCCGGGGCGACGACCGCCGCAGCAAGGCTGATCTGGCCCTTCGCGTGCAGAAGCCCCCCGCCCGCGGCGGCCAGGACCAGCGCGAAGGTGCCCAGCAACTCCGAGAACAGCCGCCGCCATTCCCTGCGCGGGTCATCGAATTCCTTACGGTCCCCGAACTCGAGCATGAGCACGTGGTGCGTGCGTGGGAAGGCCGTCCCCAGTGCCGTGTCGATCGTCTGGGCCGTTGCACTGCTGACAGCGTCCGCCCCCGGTGCGGTCTCGAGTGTTGCCGGGCTGTCTTCCCCGCTCACGGGCACGTTGTCTGTCATGCCGCGGTCCTTCCCGTCAACAGCACCCAAGAGGCTTCGCAATGAGGACCGCAAGCCTGCGCCCCATCTTCGCCCGCGCAACGGAACGGGGCTGCACTCCTGCTGGCCTCGCACTGGTGCGCGACATAAGTCCTGAGGCCAGTCCCATTCCAGTTCCCCTGAATCGTCTTCCCGGTGCATCCGGCATGCCAGGGGCTAAGGTCCCATCGCGGAGCGGGCTCGGGCACGCGGGGCCATTGGCAGGAAGGGCTTCCTTCGCGGTCATGGCCGTCTCGCATCGCGAACAGTCCGGGGAACACGTGCCCGGACAGGCCACCGACCAGCGTCATCGCGTGCGCGCCGATCGTCCGCAGTGCCGGGGGCCATGTCGGGCACAGGATGGCCCCGGTTCTTGACCAGGGCCAGGAGCGCGAAGATGCCCCATCATGGCCAGCTGGTTGCCAGGGAAGCAGGGACTGGCCCGACGACGGGACGGGCTGGCGGTGACGTCTGGCCAGTCCTTCGGGTGGCTGGGGCTCTCGAGTGAGAGCACCGGTGCGAGGCCGCGGAGACGTCGTCAAAATCCCGGCCAGCCCGTGGCAGCGCGACCGTCCCGCAGTAGGGATCGTTGCCGGTGACATCGAGATCGGGCGCCTCGGGAGCGGTGACCACCTGATCGGATTAGCTGTAGGTCATCGCAGAGACCTGTAGCAGGTGGCATCCCCGAGTTTCGGTTAACCGTCGGCAGCTGACAGGACGCTGCTGCCGGAGTCGGCGCGGCACGTCCGGGACCTTCGGAGTGGTTCAGGTGGCATTGGTCCCTGGGCGTGTCCGGCCCGCCCCGGGTAGTCGTTGGTGAGGTGCGGGTGCTGGGAGGGTCCTGCATCAGCTGGATATAAGCCTGGGGGCCGGACGCGGTGGGTGCGCCGGGATGAGCCTCTGCAGGACAGGGCACGCCGGCGCGAAGGAGCAGCAGATGTCTGAGCCAAGGGATGCGACGCCGGTCACTGCGGCGGCGAATGCCGCGGTCCGGAAGGCGTTGCCGTTCGGCGACACGAAGGACTTCGAGGATGTCGCGCGGGGCCTGATCGCGCCGCTTCCCGACGGCGGGGTGATCAAGAACGCCGACGGGCGGGTGGTGTGGGACCTGTCGAAGTACAGCTTCGTCGTGGACGAGGAAGCATCACTGGCCGACGTGGGGAAACGAGGAGGTCACCGCTTTCCTGGAGGCGCAGCGTGATGCGTACAAGTTCCTGAACGACCAGACGCTGCGCCTGATCAACAAGGGGCACACCGCGGCCGAGATCGCGGAGACGCTCCAGTTCCCGCCCGAGCTGGACCAGCTGTGGCACCTGCGCGGCTACTACGGCACCGTCAGCCACGACCTCAAGTCGGTCTACAACCTGTACATGGGCTGGTTCGACATGAACCCCGCCCACCTGCACCCGCTGCCCCCGGCCGAGGCCAGTCAGCGTTACGTCGAGTACATGGGCGGAGCCGGCGCGGTGCTGGCCCGGGCCCGCGGTGATATGGACAAAGGCGAGTACCGCTGGGTGGCCGAAGCGGTCAACCATGTCGTGTTCGCCGACCCAGCCAACCAGGAGGCCCGCGAAGTGCTCGCGGATTGCTTCGAGCAGCTCGGCTACCAGGCCGAAGCCGGGACCTGGCGGAATATCTACCTCACCGGCGCGCAGGAGCTCCGCGAGGGCATCAATAAAGTCGCCGCCCCCACCGCCGTCAGCCCCAAGCTGCTGGCCGCGCTGCCTATCGAGATGATCTTCGACTATCTCGGCGTGATGCTGGACGGGCCCAGGGCCGCCGGCAAGACGATCACGATCAACCTGGATCTGACTGACACCCACCAGCAGTACGTGCTGCAGGTGAAGAACTCAGTGCTCAACTACTTCCCAGACCGGCAGGCCAAGGACGCCGACCTGACCCTGCACCTCAGCGGCGCTGAGCTCGCCAGCCTGCTGACCCGCCAGGAAACCTTCGAAGATGCGCTCAAGGCAGGGCAGGTGAAAACCGAGGGCAACCCCCAGGCACTGGCCGACCTGGCCGGACTGCTGGACACCTTCGATTTCTGGTTCAACATCGTGGAGCCCTAGGGATCGCCTGATAGCCAGGGGCAGGCGCCCGGCGCGGCATCCGCCCCAGCTGCCGCCCGGACGCGTGGGCCCTAAGACGCCGGCGGCACGGACAACCGGGTCTGGCGGGTGCACGCTGGCGTGGGAGGAGAAATC
>Ga0208220_1001164_pt1 | contig 11129 bp, 6 predicted proteins | sample NGESurdeep092012_9_FD_184484 | JGI IMG/M metagenome (GOLD analysis project Ga0208220, IMG submission 184484) | Arctic peat soil microbial communities from Barrow, Alaska - NGEE Surface sample F53-1 deep-092012 (SPAdes) | ecosystem: Environmental > Terrestrial > Soil > Wetlands > Peat ... | reverse complement strand
GGGGGGGGGGGGGAGCCGTTGCAGCACCTGCGGGTTCTCGCACGCGTGCACGATTTCACCGGGCCGTGCCATTTCGTCGGCTCGGTGCAGCTCGTGGACGGTCAAATGGGTGATCAGGCCCAGGTCGGCCCGTTCCCGCATCATCGCCGGCCAGCGGCCGGTGCCGGGCGGCCGCAGCCCGTAGGTGATGACAGTCCCCGAGATCTCGTCGGTGCTGACCTCGACCCGCTGCCACAACAGCCGGCGTTCCGAGGCCGAGGCGGGCGGCGGAACGTCCAGCGCGATCGCCAGCCCCCGCAGCACCAGGGCCGCGGCCGGCGCCGCGTCGTCGAGACCGTGCGCGTCACCGGTGATCGCGCTGGCCAGCTCGGCGATCCCGGTCGGCGTCCGGCCGGCGCTCAGCACCGCGGCCAGCGTGCCGACCGCGATCGCCAGTGCCTGGCTGGCCTGGTTGTCGGGCAGCCGCGTCAGGACGCCGCCCCGATGCAGCCAGTCTGTCCAGGGCCGCGTCCAGTCCTGGCCGGCCAGGCCGTGCTCGGTGAGCAGCCGATCCAGTTCGGCCCACAGCTGCTCGCTACGGACCCGGGCGTCGTACCGCTCAGCCGGCCGGTCCCGTAGCGGGCCGCCGGTCAGCTCGGCCACGACGGCGACCAGCCCCCGCTCGCCCGCGCTCGACCGCAGGGCGTCATCCAGGACGGCCAGCTTCACCTGGGTCGTCCCCGCGCGCACTGGGCGGGCGAGCAGGCCGCTGAGCCGGTCCGCGCCGTCGTCGTCCAGCTCGACCGTGACCGATCCGCGAATCGCGTGCCCGGACTGCTCGAGCCGGTTCCGCAGCATCGGCCACAGCCGCTCCAGGGACGGGGCGGACAGATGGGTCCGCAGCCCGGCCGGGAGGCCGGTCACGCGGTGCTGCGCAAGTGCCGGCTGTGCCCGTCCCAGTGCACGTGAGTGGTCACGGCCGAGCTGCCGCCGCTGCGCCTGACCTCGTACACGTCAAGCTGGGGGACCTGCGGGAAGCAGCCCCAGAGGGCATGGCCGGTCATCACGAAGTCCAGGTCGAGGGTGACCAGCAGGCCCATCAGCTCGGCCACTGTGCCCTCGTCCACCTTGGCGAACGCATCATCGAGCAAGATCAGCCGCAGCGCCCGGCCGTCGTCGCCCAGGCTGGTCAGGTAGCCGTCGGCGGCGGCGAACAGCGTCACGTAGGAGACGAACCGGGTCTCGCCCTGGGACAGCTTGGCCCGCCGGGACAGCCGTCGCTGCTGACCTTCCTCCGGACCGAGGATGGTCACGTTCACCTCGTGCCACTGCCGGTAGTCCAGCGCGGCGGCCAGGTGGACGGCGTAGCCGCTGCTCGGGTCGGCGGAGTGGAACTCCTCGACCCGGTGCCGCAGCAGCTCGGTCAGCTCGCTGTTCTGTGTCTCCGAGCGGACCGCATCCGAGGTCGCCACCAGTTCGAGCACCCGGCCCAGAGCCGCATGCTCCTCCCGCAGCCCCCAGCCCAGCCGCACTCCGATCCCGTTGCTGGTCCTGATGCCCTTCAGGCTCGTGTTCATGGCCGCGACCAGCTGGTCGGCCTGGTTGACCCGGCGGCGCAGCTCCTCGGCGACCCCGCCGAGGACGAAGCGGGTGAACACTTCCCGCTCGCGGTCGGTCAGCGCCGCCCGGCCGCTGGTCACCCGTTCCGCCAGCGTCCGGGCCGCCCCGGCCAGGGTACGGTCGTCGCCCGCCCCGGCCACCTCGACCACCAGCACGTCATCGTCTAGCCGGTACCGCACGTCGAGCTGGCCGGACACCTCACGGTCGAAGTCACGGAACGCGTTGAGCACGCTGTTGACCGATGGCGCCTGGCGGACCGCGGTGACCGTCGCCAGCATCGCGTTCGCCGCCGTCGTGACCTGGTCCAGCTGATCCGGCTGGACGATGCGGCCCAGCCGCTGGTCGGTGGCCGCCGCGGCCAGGCCAGGGAGTGCGATCGACTGGTTGAACCGTTGCCCCATCCGGGTCATCTGGCCCAGCTGCTTGCCGGCGTCATTGGCGGCCTGCCGGCTCGTCTCCTGGGCGGCACCGAGCCGCGGTCCTAGCTGCCTGGCCGCGTCAGTCGCTGTACTCAGGTCCCGGTTGGCCCGTTCCTGGGCTTCCTGGGCCTTGGTCAGCTCGGCCTGGGCCTGTACGACAGACAGGTCGATAGCGTCGTGCTGGGCCGCCAGCGCGCTGGCTTCGGCGTGCCACCGCGACCAGGCCTCGTCCGCCGCCTGCTCGGCGCGGTCGCGCAGCGCCTCCGCGTCCGCCACCCGCTGCAGCTGCTCCTGGTGCCGGCGGGCGTGGTCGTCCAGCCGACCCAGTTCCCGGCCCAGCTGCCTGCCGCCGTCCTGTGCCCGGCCCGCTGCCTCGACCACCCCTTCCAGCGCCTCAATGCCCGCTGGCAGCCCCTGATGAGCGCACGTGGCCTGGTGCGTAGTCAGCTCGCCGGCCCAGGTGATCCGCGCCTGCCGGGCTCGCTGGGCTTCCCGGGCGGCCCGCGCCGCACTGCGGCTGGCCCGCGTGGCGCTCTCGGCCGCCATCCGGCGGGCCGCGAACAGGTCGGCGGTCCGCGGCGCGGCGCGGAGCAGCGCGTCCAGTGCTGCCTCGGTGGCGTCCAGGCCGGCCCGCCGGCGCTCCCGCAGCTCGGCCTGCTCGGCCAGCGCCGCCAGTACAGCGTCGATCTGGGCGATCCGCTCGCGGCGGTGTGCCGCGCGGGCGGCCGCGCCGATGTGCCGGGCCTTGGCGGCGACGTGACGGCCGCGCAGCGGCCCGTTCCGCCAGCGTCCGTCGGCGGACACCGAGGTGGCCGCACCTGGGTGGTCGAAACCGATAGCGGCGAGCACCGCCGTGATCGTCGTCGCGGGCAGGCGGGCCGCCGGATCGGCGCGCAGCGCTTCGGCCAGCGACCGCTCCGGAAGCGCGGTGCCCGCGCTGATCAGCAGCTCGCCGTCGGCGGCCAGCACCGTCCCGTCCGGCTGGATGACCGCGCTGAGCAGCCCGGCGGCCAGCAGCCCTCCTTCCAGCCCGGCCCGCTGCCCATCGTTTAGGTGGTCGGCGAAGTCAACGCAGCGCCACAGCGGCTCGCCGCTACGCCCGGCGTCCAGCCAGGGCGGCTCGGTTGGCTTCGGATCCCGCTCGGCGTCGAGGTCGGCTCGTTCGGCGCGGAGAACAGTCTCCCGTTCGTGGTCGTCAGCCGCGGCCCGGTCCAGGCCCGCGCGCTCGGCCGCCGCCGCCGCCCGCGCCGGGCGGGCCGCCGCGTCGGCCACTTGGTCCAGCCCGTCCAGCGACGGCCCGTCCTCGCCGGCCAGTACCGTGGCGTCCCGGATCAGCGGCCCGAGCAGCGAGTGGGCCGCCCACTCGGTCTCGCCGAGCAGCCGCGTCATCTGCGGATCACGGCACCAGGCGCGCCAGGCTTCGGCCAGGGCGACGGCTGCGCTGTCCCGCGCGACGGCATGCTCTTCCGCTGCTTGCGCGTCCTCCTCGGCGGCGGCGCCGAGCTGATCGGCCTCGGCTTCCAGCCGCAGCACCTGCTGCTCGGCTTCCCGCAGACGCCTCGACTCTTGCAGGCGCCGCTGGGCCAGGCCCAGTCGTTCGGCGGCGCCGGCGGTCGCGGTCTGGGCCATGTCCTGCGCCGCGGCCAGGTCCGGCGGCGCCACTTCGGCCCGGGCCGCCGCCGGGCGGGGCACCGGCTGGGGGTCACCGTCACGCTCGACGCGCAGCAGGGCCGAGTCGGCGCCCTCTGCGTGCTCTACCGTACGGATCTCCTCTGGCAGACCGGCCACGGGCAGGCCCGCGTCGGCGAGCGCGCCGCGGGTTGCCGCCAGGGCCGCGGCCGCCTCGCTGGTCGCGGTACGCAGCTCGCCGAGCGCGCGCCCGGCATCCCGGACCGCCCGCGCGTGGTGATCCCGGCCCCGCCCGGCCTCGGCCAGCGACTGGTCCGCCGAGCGGGCTAGCTCGGCCACCGTCCGATCCCGCTGCACCAGGTCGTCGGCGGTCTTGAAGATCTCCCGCTTCTCGATGGCCCGCAGCGCCGCCGCGATCTCGTCTTGTTCCTCGGTCAGCTGCTGGACCGCTGCCGCCCGCCGTTCCGATTCCTCTTGCAGCGCCGCGAGCTCCCCGGCGCGCTGGACGGCCAGGTTCCTGGCGTCGGTCACGGCTGTGGCGGCGGAGAGGGTCTCTTGAGCCCGGGTGCGCAGCGTTTCGGCCGCGTAGCGCCGGTAGACGCCGAGGAATTTGTCCACCTCGCGCGCCGAGTCCTCCAGCCGCCGCTGAGCTAGCCGTGTCTCGGTGAGGCCGTCGAGCTGCTCGCCGGCCCGGCTCAGCGCGTCCTCCTGCAGCGGCGGCAGTGATTCGAGCAGAATCTGCGGCAGCCGGCCCTCGTCGATGCGGTTTCCGACATCCGGCGCCCGCAGCGTGTGTACCAGCTGGAGCAGGCCGTCGAAGCGGTCCCGTCCCGCGTCGCCGTGCAGCCCGAAGACCAGGGTGCGGATGTGGTCGCGGTGGGTGTGGGTCGACTCCGTGATCCGCTCCGCCCCGATCAGCTCGGTCAGCGCGTCGCGCGACAGCGGCTCCCGGGTGGCGGACATCAGGCGCAGTTCCTCGCCGACCCGCAAGGGGGTGGTGAAGTACCAGACCTTGGAACTGGACGCGGACTGGCTGTGCCGGACCAGCGCGCCGACCGTGAGGCGCTGCCCGGGCCGGGCCAGCTCCAGCCACAGGTAGCCGGTGCGGTTCGCCTGGCCCTGCCCGCCGGTGCGCATCAGCTCGTCCAGGCTGACCCGGGCCGCACCGGTGGCGTCCATCCGGCGCCGGTCCGCGTCCAGCAGAAACGGCAGCAGCATCTCCAGCGCCCGGGACTTTCCCGAGCCGTTGGTGCCGCGCAGGATCATCCGGCCACCGCTCAGCGTGAACTCGTTGTCCAGGTAGAACCAGACGTTGACGATGCCGGCCCGCGACAGCCGCCAGCGCTCGTCGAACCGGCGCGGCGGGTTTGGCTGGCTCATGATTCCTCCCCCTCGGTCGGGCGGGCGGTGGGGCGGATGGTCACCTTCGGCTGGTACCGGGCCGCGAACGGGAAGACGGCCAGCCCGCCGTCGGTGGGCTGGGCCAGCCGGAGCGCGGACAACAGCTCCACCACCTCGGCGCGCAGGATGTCCGGCGACTCGGCGTAGCTGTCCTTCCAGGCGGCCTGGTGGCGGTTGGCGAGCTCGCCGAGCACGGTATCGACCCGCGTCCAGGAGACGAGAAGAGCCGGGACCGCGTGACTGCCGATCACCGCCGTGGTGTCCGGTGCCGGGATGTCCGCGCTCAGCTGGTCGAGCAGCAGCAGAGCGGCCTGCTTGGCGCTGCCGCTGCCGGGAAAGTCCACGTCGGTGAGGCCGCCGGTCCCGCTAGCCGGGTCGTACGCCAGCGCTCCCTCGGACCGGACCTCCAGCACCAGCCCGAAGTTCTCGTCCAGATGCCGGGCGAGTTCGGTGCGTTCCCGGGACAGCACGTCCAGCTCGTCGTCGGGCAGCTCGGCGCGGAACACCGCCGGGCTCTCCACCAGCCGCTGGCGCAGGCGCCGTCGCGGCGGTTCCGCGGCCAGGCGCAGCCACGTTTCCTCGGCCGTCTCGTACTGGTGCAGCGGGCTGGGCAGCAGGTGAATGAGCAGTGCCCGGTTGATGCTGAGCAGCGCTTCTTCTCCGGGACGCTCGCCCCAGCCGGCGAGCGTCCCGTCGGTCTCGGTCACCACGCCCCAGCCTGCCAGCAGTTTGAGCGCGGCGACCAGCTGGCGCCGGTCGCCGATGGTGTCGGTGACCGTGACCGACTGCTCGGCGGCGTCGGCCCGGACCTGGTCGACCAGCGCAGAGATGAGGATCTGCTCGCCCACTCCCGGTGCGAGCAACGCTCCGCAGGCCAGCGCGAGCAGCACGTAGGTGCGGGCCGTGAACGGCGTGTCGCCGGTACCACGGCGGGCCGTGCGCACGGGAGCCGACGCGGGCAGCGGCGCCTTGACCAGCCGGGCGAACGTCGACTCGACCACCAGCGCGTAACCCAGCTGGGCGGCGAACATCGACTTCAGCGCCGGAGCGTGGCGGCGGACCAGTTCCAGTTCGGCCGGGTTCCGTGACGCGGTCAGGATGGGGGAGGCGAGCAGGTGCCGAGCGGCGATCCGACGCTGCCCGGCGTCCATCCCCGCGGTGGACACCTGCCGCGCGGTCACTGGGCCACGCTCCACTCCGGTTCCGGCCAGTTTTCCTCCGCGCCGTCGCTGGCGGACATCGTGGTGGCAGCGGACACCGTGAGGCTGAGCCGGACGAACGTGGTGGTGCCGTCCGGGCTGCTGACCACCGTGTCCGGGCCGGGGACCGCCCGCAGCCGCAACCCGGCGTCGTGGTCGGTGACGTGCTCCCCCTGCTGGGCCAGCAGCGCTCCCACCAGGTCTAGCAGCAGGTCCCTGGCCGCGGGGGAGATGATTGCGCCGTGCAGCATGCCGGCCAGCGCCAGTTCGGCTGCCGCGGCCTGCCGCTGCTCGGCTTCCCGCTCCGCCTCGGCAGTCAGCCGCAGCCGGTCCGCGGTTGGGTCCGGCACCCGGGACGTGCGGCCGCGCATGGTCCGGTCACCGCGTTCGCGCAGCGACACCGGGACCGGCACCGGCTCGGCGTGCCACCAGGAGGTGGTCGGCCCGGTCCGCGGATCGGGCTCGTCCGGCCCGAACAGCAGGTGCCGGGCCGGATAGGCGCCGAACGCGGCGTTGTATAGCCGGTGCGCCTGCTCGTCGTCCGCGGCCGCGAACCACCGGGCCAGCCGCAGGAAGTCGGCCCGCCGCGAGAATCCCGTCCCCGAGGAGTCCAGCAGCCGTTTGGCATTGGTGATCAGCTGCCCCAGCGCCTGGCCCGCGGCGCCGCGCAACTGCTCGGGCCCAGATGCACCGTGCGAGGCGTCGTACCACGCGGCTAGCTCCTCCCAGTCCGTCCGCGTGCGGCCCTGCGCCCGCTCGACCTGCGTGCCATCCGGCGACGTAAGCCCTGGGAGCGTAGCCAGTGCGTGCAGCACGCGGTCGGCTTGGGCCAGCACCAGCCTGGCCCGGTGCGCAACGGCCGGCGCATGCCGGTTGACGTCGGCGGTGATCAGGTCGATATAGACCAGCAACAGCTCCTTGAACTGCGCGTACTCCTCGCCGGCGAGGTCGTACCGGCTGAGGATCCCCGCCAGGTAGGCGTAGAAATCCCGGACGCTGTCCGTGAACAGCCGCTGGTTGGAGAACACAGTGGTCACTTCGCCGGCCAGCGCCTCCGCGTCGAGCGCGTCGCCGTCGACGTGGCCCCCGCCTAGCAGGGCGAGGAGCCGGTCGAGCGATTGCACGATCTGCCCGAGCAGTTCCCGGGCCACCTCACGAGCCCCGTCGCTGGCGTGCAGGATCTCAACGGCCTGTCGGTGCACCCGGCCGCCCAGCTTGGACACCTGATACCGCGACCGTGACCGGATGTACTCGGCGACGGTCGCCACTCGCGCATCCCGGATCGACGGCACCAGGTTTCCCCAGTCCGCCAACTGTCGGCACCGCGTCTCTGCCGTGTCCCTGGACAGGCTGAAGCCACGCTCGGCTAGCTGGCCCGCAACCTCCTCCGCGGACAAGTCCGTCAGTAACGTCGCCGAGAACATGTCCATAACCGCGAGGTAATCGGTCGACTCCTCGACGGTCAGATATCGAAAAAGATCACGCCGCGCCCCGTCTACCGCCGCGGGATCGCTTGAAGGGGTCACTTCACCAGGCTAGGGGAGCCCACCGACATTCCTACGCTGAAATTCCAGGGTTAACCACGGCTGCGCCGGCCACCAAATTTAGCGAGCCGTATCACCGGCTCCGACGTCAGGTACCCAGCCAACTCTGCCTTACTGGTACTACCGAGGTACCTCATAAGACGGACCGCTTCATCGGGAAGCGGGGCTGCTGCGCCAGATTGAGTAGAGACCACCGAGTCCGAGACCGGCGACGAGGGAGACGATGATAATGAGTGGGAATCCTGTAATGCCAGGTCAAAGCCAGAAAGCCCGGCGGACGGCACGGGGCGCCTATCACGGGAGGCGAGCCCAGTACGCGATCCGCGAGCCGTTTTCCACGTGCCTCCCATCCTGTACAAGATGATCGACTGGCGGTGTACGCGCTTGGTGCCGGCGCCGACCAGCCATGCCTCGCCTGACGCAGCGACCGCGAGCCACGGTGGTCGGGTCAGGAAGACGCGCGGCATAGCCATCACGTGCCAGGCGGCGCCGTTCCAGCCGTAGGCAGCCGCCGGCCCACCGCCTGGGCCGCCGGGCTTGAGGTCACGATGCCTGCGGCCCACGGGCTATAGCCCGGTGACCTGGCCAGACTCATTCCGTACCCATGAAAGAACTACTGCGGGCTCTGGGAGCCGGTCGGCCAGGAGACGCGCTGGGCGATGTTGACGGCGTGGTCGCCGAGCCGCTCGCAGAAAATGTTGTAACATATTGACATGACAACGACGACGATGGGCGTGCGTGAGGTGACCCGCAGCACCTCAGAGGTCTTCGACCGGACGAGCAACGGCGAGACCATCATCGTGACCAACCGCGGCCGGGTGGTCGGGATCATTACGCCGCCGCACGCGTACTCGCCACAGCTGACCGAACTGATCGCGGCGGGTGCCGTGCTTCCTCCGGCAGTACCGGGCGGGACGGCCGCGTTGCTGGCCATGCCAGTGCCGACCGGGAAACTAGGGGATTCGGCGGCCGACCTGGATGCGCTCCGCGAAGACCGAACATGATCTACATCGACACCTCGGCCGTGCTCAAGCTAGTCCACCCCGAGGCGGAGAGCGGAGCGCTGCGGACGTGGCTCGCGAGGCACTCAGACGACCTGGTCAGCTCGGCCCTGGTTCGCACTGAAGCCCGTCGTGCATTGCTCCGCAACGATCCCGGGGCGCTGCCGGAACTGCCGGCCATTCTGGCAGTAATCGCCCAGATCCCGGTGAGCGAGGCGATCCTGGACGCGGCCGCGATGTTCCCTGAGCCGTTGCTGCGCTCGCTCGACGCCATTCACCTCGCGAGCGCACAGTCCATTACGGCGGTGACTGCGGTTCTTGCCTACGACAAGCACCTCATCGACGCCGCGCGGAACGCGGGCCTCACGGTAGCCAGCCCAGTCTGACTCACGGTGTGACCGGTCCCTGCCGGGCCGCCTGGCCGGCGCGATGGGCTCGCCGCCCGCCCATTGGGCGCAGTGACGAGGCCGTTGGGCCTGGCGCGACCATCCGGAGACGGCTGACTGGCCCGGATACCGCCGGACCAAGGCGGGGCTCCGGCTGTATCCGGTAGTTACCGGTAGGCGGCGGATAGTCGTGGTTGAGGAGCGGTTGAATGTTCGCGCTGCTGCCCGGGAATGAACGTTTGGGCAGGTCGCGGCCTCTATCAGGGGTGGCGCGGGTGTCCCCTGTAAAACCGTCGGCTCAGCCTACGTTGGTTCGAACCCAACACCTGCCACCAGCTAAAACACCAGCTCAGGGACGCTTTGGCGTCCTTGACTTGTCTCTAGCCCATGCAGCCAGATGCCACCAGGAGCCGCTCCATGCTGCTGGTCGTGGGATATACGTGGGATGGATTCCGGCCGATCCGGGACATGTCCGGCCAGGTCGGGCCGGTATTTCTTGAGCCGGGTCTTGTTCTGTGGGATGGGGCATCAGGCGTCCCGCAGTGCGTTTTCTATGCGGTTGTTGGCGGTGTCGTCGCCGTCGTCGAGGCACTTGGCGTAGACGCGGAGCAGGACTTCGACGCTGTGCCCGGCCCGCTCGGCGACCCGTGGCGGGGGTACCCCGGCGGCCAGCCACAGCGACACGGCCGCGTGGCGCAGGTCGTAGGGGCGACCGGCCAGGGGCGAGGCGACCTGGGCGGGAGCCAGGGCCAGAGTCCGGGCTTCGGCCCAGACATCGCTGATGGCGGTGGAGGCGACGGGGTGGCCGCGGTCGCTGCTGAAGATCCGGCCGTCCGGGGCGACGCCGAAGGTGTCGACGTGCGCGCGGAGGATGGCGACTAGCTCGGGCGGGATGGGCACCCGGCGGGTCTCGTCGGCGGCCCGGTGCTTGAGCCCGCGCTCGTCGTGCGCGGAGTCGGTGTCGGTCCAGCGCCGGTTGACCTCGGGGCGGGACTTCTCCAGGGTGAGGCGTCCCCATCCGGTCCTGGGCAGGTGGCAGTCCTGGCGTCGGAGGCCGACGACCTCGGCCGGTCGGAGCGCGGCATAGTACATGCAGGCGTAGAAGCCCATGAGCCGCTGGCCGCGCCCATGTGGTCCGCGGCGCTGCTGGCCGACGTAGGTCACGGCCGTGAGCAGCTCGCGGGCCTGGCGGGGGTTGACGACGACACGGCGGTCGACGACCTCGGAGACCTGAGGCGGCTTCCAGCTCATCCGGTCGAGGGGGCTGGACGGCATCTCCTCCTTCTCCAGCGCGTACCGGATCACGTTGGCGAACACCGAGCGCTTGCGCGCGATCGTCGTAGCACTGGCCGCCTTGCCGTTCTGCTGCACGGAGATCGCGTCGAGCGCCGCGCGGGCATGCTGGGGCTTGGCGACCAGGCTGACCGGGAGTGAGGCCTTCTCCAGCCAGCGCAGCGCCGCCGCGATGGGCGGGGGCCGGTCTAATGCGCGCGAGGCGGGCGCGAGCGCGAAGTGGCGCAGCGCCTCGCGGAGCGTGCCGGGGTCGATCCCGTCCGGCGCTGGCTCGCTGGTGACGGCCGGGATCAGGGTGGCCAGGGCATCGGTGAGCGCGTCGCGTGTTTTCGGTGCCGCTGACGGCCATTTCATGTCGGTGTAGGCGAGGCAGAATTCCAGCCAGGACCGTTCGCGGCTGGCTGTGATCGTCATTGAGTCGGGCAGGCCGGTTTCGGTGTCGAATGCCTCGCCCTTGCGTGCGGCCTGGCGCAGCTCGGACAGGAAGTTGTCGGCTTGCGCCTTATTGCCGATCGTGCGTGATTGCGGCGAGTGGCCGACCTTCCACCGGACTTCATAGGTGCGCTTGGTCTTGGCCTTGCCGGGGCGGACGGCCCAGAACTTCACGTCGTAGGACTTCATGCGGCGGGGTCCTCTCGGAGCCGGTCGAGCCATGCGT
>Ga0208220_1001163_pt1 | contig 11133 bp, 14 predicted proteins | sample NGESurdeep092012_9_FD_184484 | JGI IMG/M metagenome (GOLD analysis project Ga0208220, IMG submission 184484) | Arctic peat soil microbial communities from Barrow, Alaska - NGEE Surface sample F53-1 deep-092012 (SPAdes) | ecosystem: Environmental > Terrestrial > Soil > Wetlands > Peat ... | reverse complement strand
GATCGCCACGTTTCCCACACTATCCCGGAGGATCCCTGGGCCGGCTGGGCGCTCAGCCGACTGCTCGACGAACGCCTGATACCGGCATGCAGCTGTCATCGCGTCCCACCGCCTTCGAGCGCGAACTCAATCGTCATCGCCGGGCTCGCCGTCGCCGCCCAGATCGAACCTCGCCTCGGCGTGCCCGATGCTGACCAGCAGCAGGACGTACGCGGTGACCAGCGTTTCGGCGTGGGTTACGCGGGATTCCTGTTCTCCACCGCCCTGATACTGAAGTTCTTCGCTGGCCCCATCATCGCTGCCGCGGGTCCCCTCGCCTTCGACCATGCCTTCGCCGCGTGGCTGATCCTGTGGGCCCTGTTCACAGCGGTGTTCGCGATTGGCGCGTCAAGCATCAGCTTGGCCGCCTTCGCGCCGTTCACGCTGGCGTTCGTGGTGCTCGTGGTGCTGGCCATCGCCAACCTCGGCGGCACCGCAAGCTGGACCGCCGACGTCAGCAAGATCGGCGGCTGGGTAGCCATCGCCGATGGTTTCGCGGCTGGATACCTAGGAGCCGCCATCGTGCTCAACGTGACCCTCGGCAAGGAACTCCTGCCGATGTGGCCGGCCAAGTCCCGCCCGAAGACCTGATAACAGCGAGACCCCGCCAAAGATCGCCGAGGCTGGTGGTCCGGCCGGCGTGACCATGCAGGCTGGCCCGCCGGCACCTCCCGGGTACGCCCGCAGTTGCTCCGAGCGATCGGCCGGGCGTGGCCTTTCTCTTTCCTCTAACGGCCCGCTGTGGCTGTCGTGGCTCTAAAGCTGTGTGACTCAGGCGCGCGGCCCGATCGGTGTCGTGCCCCCGGGCGGGACCATTTCGGGGCCGGCCTTCATCTCGCTAGTGCCGGGCCCGAAGACCGAGTGACCGAACAGCCAGGACACGTGCCGGTGATCGGCCACGTCCCGGGTCAGCAGCAACTCGTCGCGGATGAGCTTGGCCACCCCGCCCACGTGCCAGATCTCCCCCCACGTCCGCGCGGTCCGCTGCACCCGCGCAGCCCGCGGCGCGCGCAGGGCCGCGTAGCGGGCCAGTCCCTCGCTGAACGGGCGGCCGGCCGCACCCGCCCCGGCCAGCTCGGCGGCCAGGACGGCCGAGTCCTCCAGGGCCTGGCAGGCGCCTTGGGCGAGGTACTGCAGCATGGGATGGGCCGCATCGCCGAGCAGCGCCACCCGGCCCCGGGCCAGTCCCGCGTCGGCAGCCGGTCCAGCATCGGCCACCGGTTGTCGATGCTGAGCGTCGACAGCGACTGCCGCACGTGCTCGCAGCACCCCGCGAAGGCGGCGGTGAGCTCGGCCGGCCCGCCCCAGTCGGGATCACCGCGCAGGAGAGCCTCGCTCTGGAAGACGGCGACCTGGTTGTACATCCGGCCGGAGCGCAGGGGGTACTGCCGCGGCCGAGAGTCCCCCGATACCGCCCCCGAGGATCAAGGGCTGACTGGCGGCGAGATCCCGGACCCGGCCGGCCTCTTCCTCCCGGAGACCCACGCGTCCTTCGTCATCTGAGGTTCTAGCGGACGACCCTCCAGGGGCTGGAGCTCGTCAGGGTGCTGGCGGGTGACCCAGTGCGGCTGCGCAGCAGCAACTGGACGCCGAGCTGGCGTTCCAGGGACTGGATGGTCCGCGACAGCGCGGACTGGCTCAGGTGCAGCCGACGCGCGGCCGCTGACAGGCTTCCTTCTTCGGCGACTGCCGCGAAGGCCCGTAGCTCGCGTATCTCCACGCTCATATCGCACACCATCCACGGCCGGAATACGAAGGACGTCCGGCGAATTCACGAGCCGACGGTGACCCCCGGGCCCGGCGGGCCGGCAACGCTGGCGCCAGATTCCCACGCTTATCTGGGGAGATGGCACGACGGTTACTCTGGCCAGGCCGCCTCACCCTCACGATCACGCACAGCGGCGGCGCGGTCAGACCGGCACGCGGCCATCCCCGCTACCGGCTAGCTGGAAGCCGGATTGGGCGCTGCCCGCGAAGACGACAGCGGGCTCGCCGGCGAACCTGGACCGTATGCAGCGCGAGTAAGCGGCGACAGTGCAGGGAAGCGGGCAAGCACATGGTGGAGTCTCTGAAGGACGGCGGCGCTGCCCTCCTCGACCGCACGCCGCACGGGATCCCCGCGACGCGATCGTGGTCATGAGCGACCCGCACCCGGACGAGTTCGCAGGCCGCGGCGGGATTCCTGCTAGCTGCAATGCAGCGGGACCGTATCCCTGCCAGCATGGTCAAGTGAAGCTGCGGTGCCTGCTCGTTGATGACAACCGTGCCTTCCTCGAGGCGGCACGCGTGCTTCTGGAGCATGAAGGCGTGACGGTGGCAGGCGTGGCCTCCAGCACCGCCGAAGCGCTCCGGCAGGCTCGCGCGCTGCAGCCGGACGTCGTCCTCGTCGACATCGGGCTCGGCGACGAGAGCGGCTTTGACCTTGCCCGGCTCCTGGCCCGGGACGGTGGCGGGGGCAGCGCCACAGTGATCCTGATCTCGATGTCCGCCGAAGCGGACTACGCCGACCTGATCGCCGAGAGCCCGGCAGCCGGGTTCCTGCCGAAACCGGAACTGTCGGCGCGGGGGATCGGCCGGATCCTCGGCCACACGCCGTAAGGGCGGGCCGGCCGGCCCTCACGCGCAGCCATTCGGCGCACTTGCAGCTAGCAGGAATTCGACCGGTCGGGCTAGCTGGGGCGGCAGATGACCGCTGGCCGCGATGGCGGGTGATCATCTGCGCGAAATAGTTAGGTGACACGGGCGTGATAACGCGGGCCCCGTGCACGCCTATAAGGAGAAAGTCCGATGAGTAACATGAGCCAGCGCCTTCTCCCGCATCGGCCCGGGCCCGAGGACACGGATTGGCGTGACCAGGCCGCCTGCCGTGACGTGGATCCCGACCTGTTCTTCCCGGTCAGCACGTCGGGTGCCTCTGTGCGCCAGATCGAGGAAGCCAAGCAGGTATGCCGAACGTGCCCGGTGTGCGGACCGTGTCTGCAGTGGGCCTTGGAGCGCGGCGAAAACGCTGGTGTCTGGGGTGGCACCACGGAGGATGAGCGGCGCAACGTCAGGCTGCTCCGCGCCGCCGTATGAGATTGAGCCATTCCGCGCAACCGGCTGATGGCGTCGGTGATCAGGTGGTGCGGCCATGTTCGACGTGCAGGAGCACCAGCGCGGCTGCGGTGATCTTGCCGATCTTCCCGGGGCAGAGGCTGGCCGAGGTTCCGGCCGTTCCCCGGCGCCGACAGCCCTGACTTCAGCAGAAATCCGGCCGCGAGGCTTTCGGCGAGCAGTTCCGTATCTGGTTCGCCTGCGTGACGACGGCACCGGCGGCGCCGACCCGTCACAGGGGTTGCCGGCACTGGCGAATAGCGGATGGCCCCGGCCGCTGTGCGCGGGCCGCTTCCCTGGTCGATAATCGTGGGATGCCGTCACCGTCCGGGACAGCCGGCGCAGCGCCGCTGAGCAGGCCTGCACCGAGGGTGGTGCTCGCCGATGACGATGTCCTGCTGCGCGAAGGCCTGGCCAGCCTGCTCGACCGGTCGGGCTTTGAAGTCGTCGGCCAGGCCGGGAACAGCCCCGAACTGCTCGCCCTGACCCGCTCGGCGACGCCGGAGCTGGCGATCATCGACATCCGGATGCCACCGGGGCACGCGACCGAGGGCCTGGAGGCGGCGCGGGTGATCCGCGCCGAACTACCCGCCACGGCCATCGTCGTGCTGTCCGCGCACGTCGAGGTGGACGAGGCCATGGACCTGCTGGCTAGTGGTGAGCGCACCGGCTACCTGCTGAAGAGCCGGATCACCGACGTGGCCGAGTTCATCGACACGGTCGAGCGGATCACCGCGGGCGCCTCGGTGGTGGACCCGTCCCTGGTGCAGGAACTCGTCAGGGCCCGCCGGCGCCGTGATCCACTCGACGTCCTGTCCCCGCGAGAGCGCGAGGTACTTGGCCTGATGGCCGAAGGCGCGTCCAATGCGGGCATTGCCCGCCGGATCTTCGTCACCGAGGGCACCGTCGAGAAGCACGTCCGCAGCATCCTGACCAAGCTCGACCTCCCGGAGAGCGACAGCGAGCACCGGCGGGTACTGGCGGTCCTCACGTTCCTCGAAGAGCGTTAGTCCAGCCAGATCCGGCCGGCCAACCCGGCCGCTGCGGCCGGGCACATGCTGGCGCGGCCCGGAGTGCACTGCAGCTGGCGGGTGGAGGCAGGGCCGTGGTGTCCGGGACCTCCCCCTTCCAGATGCAGATCTTCCCTCAGCTACCTGCGGCTGGCCGAGGCAGACTCTGCTCGAGGCGCTCGAAGACGAAGCGGGCCCAGCGTCCGGGTGACGCGGTGCCCACCACATGTGAGCGCTTCGTTAGGGATGGGGCAGGGGCCGTTAGGCCTCTGCATGCACCCGCTGGCGCGGCCTGATCCCGGTCTAGCGTCGGTGGATGTGAGCGCGACGAGACTGATGGTCGTGCCGGTGCACACCGGCTCCGGGCTGGTCAGCCTTCGGTGCGGGCGGCTGCCGAGCGGAGAGCGCGTCGGGATCGCGTTCACGACGGAAGCCAGCCTGGCCCGGGCAATGGGAACAGGTCAGCCATGGATACATATCAGCGCCGAGGCTATGCGGGACATGCTCGCACCGCTGGCCGTGACCCGGATCCAGGTGGACCCGGGCGTGATCGCCGCGGGCCTGCCGGTCTCGGTGTCCGCGTGAGAGGCGACTCGCAGGTTCTGCACGCGCTGGTGCGGGTGCAGATGACGGCCGGCGCCGATCCCGATTGCTTCGAGGCGTATCTGCGTGGTGAGGCCGGCATCGCCGAGGCGTGGCGGCTGGCGGGCGACTGCGACTTCGAGGTGCGCCTTTCCTGCCGGAGTCTCGCCGATCTGGACGCTGTGGTGGCGCAGTTCCGCGACGCGGGCGGGATCACCTCCACCATCCTCGTGCTGCACCGCGTCCGGCTGGACGCATGATGGCCATCTGGCCGCTGACCGCGCAGCCAGCGCGGTCGGTCGGCGGTGTCCGCCTGGCTGAGATCGCCGAGCGTTTCGGAACCCCGGCGTATGTGCTCGACGAGGAGCATGTCCGGGCCCGCTGCCGGGAGTACCGCAAGGTCCTGGCCCCGCATGAAGTGGCCTACGCCAGCAAGGCGTTCTGGTGCCGCGCGATGGCCCGGTGGATCGCCGAAGAGGACCTGTCGCTGGATGTCTGCTCCGGGGGCGAGCTGGTCGTCGCCGGCGCGGCCGGCTTTCCCGCCCGGCGCATCCTGCTGCACGGCAACGGCAAAACGCCGCAGGAACTGTCCGTCGCGCTCGACTACGGCGTCGGCCGGATCGTCGTCGATTCCGCGGATGAGGTCGCCCAGCTGGCCATGCTGGCCGCGCTGGCCGGCCGGCGGCAGAAGGTCCTGGTCCGGGTCATCCCGGGGGTAGATGCGCACGTGCACCGGGCGGTGACTACCGGCACCGAGGACCAGAAGTTCGGCCTGTCGATCGCCTCCGGCGAAGCCGCCCAGGTGGCCCGCCGCATCCTCCGCGAACCCTCCCTGGAACTCGCCGGTGCGCACTGTCACATCGGGTCGCAGATCTCCAGCCTGGAGGGCTTCGAGACCGCGGCCCGCCGCATGGTCGCCTTCATGGCCGGGCTGGGCGGCCTGCCCGAGCTGAACCTCGGCGGTGGTCACGCCGTGCCCTACCGGCCCGGGGATCCGGGCCTGGACATCGCGGCCTTCGCCGAGCGGATCACCGGGGCGGTCGGGCAGGAATGCGCAGCGCACGGCATTGCGATGCCGCGCCTCACGGTTGAGCCGGGCCGCGCGATCGCCGCCTCCGCCGGGGTGACGCTGTACCGGGTGCTCACCGTGAAGCGCGGCGCCCGCACCTTCGTCGTGGTGGACGGCGGCATGAGCGACAACCCGCGGCCCGCGCTGTACGGCAGCCGCTACCACGTCGAGCGGGTCGGCAGCCCCGCGGCTGACCACACGGAACCCATGATCGTCGTGGGCCGGCACTGCGAGGCGGGAGACGTGCTGATCCCGGACGCGCGCTTGCCCCGCGACGTCGGCCCGGGCGACCTGCTCGCCGTCCCCGGCACCGGCGCCTACCACCACGCCATGGCATCCAACTACAACCACTTCACCAGGCCGCCGGTCATCGCCGTCCGCGATGGCCAGGCCCGGCCGCTGATCCGCCGCGAGACGGACGAGGACATGCTGCGCCGCGACGTCGGCTAACCGTGGCCTCATTACGCCGGCCCGGCCGCGTTATCCCCGGATACGGCGCCTGAATGGCAGATGTCCAAAGACGGCCGGGAATGGACACGAGATTTCGGGCTGACATACACGCGCGGCCGGGCTCTGTGATGCACCGCCGCCGCCTTGAGCGCCCTTTTCAGGTCCTCGAACGCATATCCCAGAGGTCAGGGAAGGACGGCCGGAACAGCGTATTTCGCAGATAATGCGACCCAGACGATCCGCCCGTCCCGACTCTCACGCCTATGATCCGCTCGACCGCTTTCACATGCCGGTAGCGCCATTCCTGAATGCCCTCGTCGATATCAAGAAGGGCCTCGCAGACCCCGGCTGGCGTTCCCGCATCCTCATAGACCTTGGCAAGCAACGCCCGGACATCGGCATCTCCGGGCCACGGCTCGCGCGGGTCCCGGTTCAGGACATCGGCAGGAACCGGCCAGCCGTCGATGTTCAGATAGCACAGCAGCGACTCGAAGACTGACCGCCGCCCCATGATTTCTTCCCGAACGGGATCATCGCTGGTCTTGCCGAAATGGCGGCGCCCGAACGCGGCCTCGATGCGGCGAAACTGATAGGACTGAAAGCCGCTTGAACTGCCCAGCCCCGGACGGAACCGGGCGAACTGCGGAGGAGTCAGTGTCTCCAGCACATCCATCTGCGCGATCGCTATCTTGAGAATCTTGACGATCCGGCGGGCGGTGGCCAGCGCGCCAGGGCCGTCTCCGGTCTCCAGCCGGTGCTGCAGCAACCCGGTTTCATGCAGTGTCTGCTTGAACCACAGTTCATAGACCTGGTGGATAACGACGAACAGCATCTCGTCGTGCACGTCGCTGAGCGGGCTCTGACACGAGAGCAGCTCGTCCAGCTGCAAATACCCCCCGTAGGTCAGGTTGCCGGGCGAGTTCATCGGCTCCTCCTTCGCGTCAGGCCACGGACCGCAGCGACCCAGCCAGGCCTCCCAGCCCGGCTCGGGGCGGTTACCGCTGGCGACGCCACCCCTCGTTATACGTCCGGCGGGCGTTTCCCCCACCAGCCAGCCTGTCGTCTGGCAGCGTAATGATCGGAAGCGGCCACCCCTATATGACGCCCACCGGGAGACCTGGGATGACCCTGGGGTCCCAGGTCTTTACGAACGCAGCCCGTTACGGCGCCGCGGAAATGCGCCTCATCACCTTTGGCTATGATTCGATTACTAGAGGTCACTACCTGGGGCTGCGTCGCGCCTATGCGGCAGATGCAAGCCGGGTGGTGCGACGGCGCTTTTGACGGTCAGGAGTTATAGTCGGCTGTCCCCGCATGGGCGAGTCCCAGTGCCTTCGAGTACCGGACCTCGGCGGTGGTGCCCGTCGGGGGATCATTTCGTGTGGCATCCAGCCGGGTTGAAATCAGGAACAAGTCCGGGTGAGCTACAGGCTCGCGGCACATGGCTTTGATGTAGAAACCGGGGTGGCAATGGCATCGCAGCTGGCCAGCGGACCGGAACACTTCCACGCGAGCGCGCTTCAGCAGCCGGCGTGGCCTGATCATGACCGGCTTGGTGCGGTGGTGGAGCGGCTGGGGAGGCTGCCCCCGCTGGTGTTCGCCGGGGAGTGCGACCAGCTCAAGGAGCGGCTGGCGGCGGTAGCGCGGGGGGAGGCGTTCCTGCTCCAGGGTGGTGACTGCGCGGAGACGTTCGCGGGAACGACGGCCGCCGGAATCCAGGGAAAACTGCGGACGCTACTGCAGATGGCCGTGGTCCTCACCTACGCCGCCAGTGTGCCGGTGGTGAAGGTCGGCCGGATGGCTGGCCAGTTCGCCAAGCCCCGGTCAGCGCCGACGGAGGTCAGGGAAGGCGTGGAGCTTCCGGCCTATCGGGGAGATGCGGTCAACGGGCTGGAGTTCACCGCGGGGGCGAGGACCCTCGACCCTGGGCGGCTGCTGGAGGCCTACCACTGCTCGGCTGCGACGCTGAACTTGTGCCGGGCGTTCGTCAGCGGCGGGTATGCGGATCTGCGGCAGGTGCACGCCTGGAACCAGGACTTCGTGGCGGCCAGCCCGGCCGGGCAGCGCTACGAGCGGCTGGCGGGCGAGATCGACCGGGCGATCGGGTTCATGCATGCCTGCGGCGTCAACCCAGAAGAGTTCCGGGCCGTCGAGTTCTACTCCAGCCATGAGGCGCTGCTGCTGGATTATGAGCGGGCACTCATCCGCCTCGACTCGCGCACCGGCCAGCGCTATGACCTCTCAGCCCATCTGCTGTGGATCGGCGAGCGCACCCGCGACCCTGACGGGGCGCACGTCGCCTTCGCACGTTCCATCCGCAATCCCCTGGCCGTGAAGATCGGCCCCGCCACCACGGCGAAAGACATCCTGGCCCTGACCGAGGCACTGGACCCGAACCGCGAGCCTGGCCGCCTTACCCTGATCACCCGCATGGGCGCCGACCGGATCACTGATGTGCTGCCGCCTCTCGTGGAGGAGGTCACCGCTAACGGCACCCCGGTCGCCTGGGTGTGCGATCCGATGCACGCCAACACGTCCATAACCGCCAGCGGCCACAAGACCCGCGACTTCGACGACGTCCTCGCCGAAGTCACCGGCTTCTTCGAAGTCCACCGCGCCCTGGGCACCCATCCCGGCGGCATCCACCTCGAATTCACCGGGGACGACGTCACCGAATGCACCGGTGGCGGGCACCACCTCACCGAGAGCGACTTGCATCACCGCTACGAGACCGCCTGCGACCCGCGCCTCAACCGGAGCCAATCCCTCGACCTGGCGTTCCTCGTCGCCGAACACTACCGCCAGCACACCGCTGTTCACCCGGCGCCGCCGGCAAACCCGGCGTTGCAGCGTCACGGGGAGTTAGGAGTGGTCGGCAGCCAGGAGTGATCGGCAGTGACGCCTTCTCTGATCCCATGCGGCGGTCGTCGTCTCAACGCCATCACTACGTGCGGTCTATCCTGCGCAGCGCAGCAGTCCTCGGCTGAGACCTGCTCGGACCCGGGGCACTGATGCGATAGGCATGGCCCATCCTTCGACGGCAGCGGGCTGGCCAAGGTGCCGGCGGGCTTGTCGTCGTCACGCCCAGCACCGCTGCAGGCCGCTTGACTCTCCCCCTGCGGGAGGCCCGACCCTCACAACATGAACGCACAACCGCCAGACTGCAGGACAAGCGCATCTTGATCAGGTGGGGGTACTCGCGGGATGGCGCCGCCGCTGCCGCGCTGCTGGCGCGGCGCGGACATCATCGTGGCCGCCCGCACGCCGCCAGAGAGCCTCGCTGGGGCGTTCGTCGCCGCGGACGCGGCTACACCGGGCGGCGCGCGTGAAATAGCCGAGGCAGTGACCCGGGAGCCCGGTGGCATCGATGTGACTGTGCATTGCGTCGGCGCATCAGCGGCGCCGGCGCGTGATGGAAAACCTGGCCCAGATTCTGGTCGAGTATCCGGAGCGTTCCGTCCCTGTACTAGGGAGAGTTCATGAAAATGACGCTTGGAACCTTCGGGGCCTGGCTGAACCCGAAGTACGACGACGCGGCGCGCATCGACTTCGCCGCCGAGGCCGAAGCCCTGGGCTACGGCACGGTCTGGCTGGGGCTCGGCCAACGCGATCTAGATGATCAATTCCAAGGTCAGCTGTCGTAGGCGACCAGCGACCGGAGGACGGGCTGTCTGGTGGTGTCGTTGTGCCAGATCGCTGCGGTCAGGGCGAGGATGCGCTGCAGGACCCGGGCCATCACGCCGGCTGGCGTGTGGCCGCCGTGCCGTTCCAGGTCAAGCTGGCCTTTGAAGGTGCCGTTGACCGATTCGATGATCTGGCGCAGCGGCCTGAACAGGTGCGCGCCGGCCCGCGTGGGCTCGCCTTTGCGGGCGGGCCGCAGCAGCCTGATCCCCGCGGCGGCGATGGCGGCCTCGAAGGCGGCGCCGTAGTAGTTCTTGTCACCGATGAGAGTCTGGCCGGGGCGGCTGGCGGCCAGCTCCGGCCCGGCAGTGAGCATGCCTTGCAGGACGTCGCGCTCGTCGGCTTTGGCGCCGGCCAGGGCGAAGGCGACAGGCAGGCCCTGCAGGGTGCACACCAGGTGCAGCCGCAGGCCCCAGAAGTAGCGTGAGTGGCTGGCGCAGTACCCGTACTCAGCCCATCCGGCCAGGTCAGAACGCCTGGCGGTCTCGCGGGAACGGCCGCATTCGACCGGCGTGGAATCGACCACCCACACGTCATCGGTCCACACGCTGGTATCGACGGCCAGGAGACGGATGAAGTGCCCGGTCATCGGCGCGGCGGCGCGCAGCCGCTTGCTGTAACCCGGCTGCTGCGGCAGGTAAGGGAACAGGTGCCGCAGCTGGGCGCGGGCGTGCCGCAGCCAGCGGGCCTCCGAGGTGAACCCCAGCAGGGCCTGCATGACCGCCAGGGTGACCAGCTCAGCGTCACTCAGCCGCGGGCCGATCCCGGTCTCAGGCCGCCACGGCGCCAGCTGCGGCGATTCCTTCAGCCAGTCATCGGTCTTCACATACAGTGCGGTGGCGAGGGTGTCCAGGTCTGTCTTCACAAACTGATCTTGGACGCCCTCGCCTCGTCTCCGCAGCCACAGCCACACCTTGGAATTGATCATCTAGACAAGGAGCGTCTCCCGTCGGCCTCGACAGCTGCGACGACCCAGCGCCTGGCCGCCATCACGACAGAGCGAGGGCGATGGCATGCAAGGCCAGCCCTACGCCCGCCCCGACCACCGTGCCGTTGATGCGGATGTACTGCAGATCGCGGCCGAGGAGCAGTTCCAGCTGGCTTGATGTCTCGGCGGCGTCCCACCGCTGGATAGTCCCGGTGACCAGCCCGGCGAGCTCGTCGTGGAACTGATCGGCGAGTGCCCTGGCTGCGGCCTCGACCATACGG
>Ga0208220_1001162_pt1 | contig 11134 bp, 7 predicted proteins | sample NGESurdeep092012_9_FD_184484 | JGI IMG/M metagenome (GOLD analysis project Ga0208220, IMG submission 184484) | Arctic peat soil microbial communities from Barrow, Alaska - NGEE Surface sample F53-1 deep-092012 (SPAdes) | ecosystem: Environmental > Terrestrial > Soil > Wetlands > Peat ... | reverse complement strand
GGCCTGGCGGCGGCGGACGATGTCGCGGTGCCAGCGCATGATCGTGTCCGGGGTGACCAGCAACTGCAGCCCTCGGCGGCGGGCTTTCGGTATCACGCCGAGCAGGGCTGCGAGGAGGGCCCGGTCCGCCCAGTTCAGCTTCGCGCGGCGCGGCTGCCGCCGCTGCAGGACCGCGAGCTGGTGGCTCAGGATCAAAATCTCGGCGGTCTTCCACGTCTCCTCACGCCGGGACAGCCGCTGCCACCCGGCTAGTCGCGTAATCAGGAGGAACACGAACCGCAGGCACATGATCGGTGATCATCACGGGCGGGGCGCCGGGCGAGCAACTCCGCTGGTCAGAGCCGTGGATACGATTCTCGGCACGTACAGGCCCTTCGCGGTCGAGCTGGACCCCGCTGACCTCACCCGCCGCACCGCCTGAATAGGGCGGACCAAGGCCATGCGGCCCTCTTGCTGATCTGGCGCTCGGCGGCGTTCAGAGTAGTCACGCCGCAGCGAGTCAGCAGTGGGAAGCGCTACGTCGATAGACGCCGTTACATTCAGTGACGCAGGAGGTCAGGGAGAACGCTCGCCGAGCCGCCTGCGCGACCATTCAGTGGAGGCCGATCATGATGCGGGCCGACCAGATCTGGGCATTCTGTACCCAGCAAGGATCAGGTAGCACCCGCCCCGAGGGCTGCTCTGGCCTCTGTTGCCCCGTCCGGGAACGCGCGGGTGACGGCGGCTGTGCGGCTTGATACCTGCAGTCTGGTGTAGATGTTCTCCAGGTGCTTGCGCACGGTTCCCTCCGTCACGCCGAGCCGGCGGCCGATCTGGGCGTTGGTGTGCCCCGCGGCGACCAGGCGCAGCAGTTCCCAGTGCCGGGGGGTGAGCTGCGGGGTGCCGCGGCGGCGGCGTTCGGTGTCTAGGTAGGCCTGGTGCAGGTGGGGGCGCAGCAGTGCGAGCAGCGCGCGGTCGCGTTCGCAGAAGTCCGGGCCGGGCCCGCGGGAGAAGATCAGCCGGGCGGTCCGCATGGGCCCGGCGGGCAGGCACAGCAGCATCTCGTGCTCACCCCCCCAGGATCGGACATAGTCGGTATACATGCCGGTGCTGTGCCACTGCCGGGCGGAGTAGAAGTCCGAGATCATTGTCACGCTGCGCACGTCGCCGCTGCGGTCGGGGTAGCTGCATGAGGAATCCCAGTAATGCTCCCAGTACACCTGCTCATCGGGCGCGCCGTCGCCGCTACCGGCCGGGAGGAACTGGTCGAACCATCCCGTCTGCCGGGGGGTGTCCTGGCCGACGAACTCGAGGTCGTCACAGCGGACCAGGTCCATCAGATCGGCCAGCAGGGACAGCGGCAGCCCTGCCGCCGGGAGGTCGCTGCGGTCGTCGCTGACGATCCCCAGCAAGGTGCGCAGGTCTCGTTCGCTGACCGTGACCGGGGCTGTCACGTTGCTCCCCTTTCCCCGGATGCCTCAACTCTACGCCCGTGGCAGTGGCCTGGGCATACGCAGAACGTCGAATGGCGCCCGTCCCGCAGGCCTGCAAACACTGTCACCAGACCGATCGCAACCTGCACCGAAGGAGACCGCAATGAACCGCATCCAGCGTTGCCTCGGCGTGCTGGCCACCGTCGGTGGTGCCCTGCTCGCTCTTGCCGCTGCGGCGCCTGCCGCCCTTGCCAGCCTGCCACCACCCGACCCAGGCCCGGCCGGTGTCGTGCCTGCGCCTGTCGTCGGCACCGTCGTCGCCGGCGGCATGCCAGGCTGGCAGATTGCCCTGATCGCGGCCGGGGCCGCACTGTTCGCCGCCGTCGCGGCGGTGATGGCCGACCGGGCACGGGCAGCACGGCGGCACGTGACCGCACCGAGCGCCTGAGGATTGCCCGCCCGCCAGCCAAGACCTGCACCCTCGGAGGGAACGTCAGGGCCATCGACACCGGCAAAGCTGCAAGAGATTCTGGGCCGGTTCATCGCCGACCTCGGGGCGACCGTTGCCGCGGGCAATGTGGTGATCGGTCACCACGGGCTTACCGCCGTTCACGATCCGCAGTGACTCATCGCTTCCCTTAGCGCTCAGGACCATGACCTGTGGGGGTACCTGGTGACGGCGGCGGGCGGCGCCGCTCATCACCTGGCCTGGCGGGCGGCAAAGCTGGCCGGTAGGGGTTTCCCACTATGCGCGGGACAAGCAGCTCGGCGAAGATGGCTGGGATGGGTGAGCGGGCGGCGCCTGGGCATGGCGGGACAGCGCCGCCGTGGCATCCATATCGTGCGCGGGGGGACGTCCTGTGATGAAGCGGCGAAGCGCGATACCGCTGGCGGCAGCCGCAGTGGCGGCGACCCTCGCCTTTGCGGCCTGCAGCGACAGCAGCACACCAGGGCCCGGGGAGACCTCGGCGGGATATGACGCCGCGCTCAACGCGGTGGTCAATGCGTCGAACCATAAGGGCGGGGTGATCATCTTCGATAACAGCGGCGCCCCTGACTCGACCGACCCCGGCAACACCTACCTCCCCGATATGTGGAACGTTGTCCGCCTCTACGGCCGGGCGCTGGTGACGTACCGGTCTGCGCCGGGCGCCGCGGGCATGCAACTGGTGCCGGACCTGGCGACCAGCCTGGGGCGGGTCGGCGACCACGGCCTGACCTGGACTTACTACCTCAAGCCTGGCATCAAGTTCGAGGACGGCAGCGCCGTCACCAGCCAGGACGTCAAGTACGCCGTCGAGCGCACCTACGCCAAGGACGTGCTGCCCAATGGGCCTGGCTACTTCACGGTGCTGCTGAAAGACCCCACCTACCCCGGCCCGTACAAGGACAAGACGCCGGGCAAGATGGGCCTGACCTCGGTCGCCACTCCCGATCCGGCCACGATCGTGTTCCACCTGCAAAAGCCATTCTCCGACTTCGACTACGTGGCAGCGCTGCCACAGACGGTGCCGGTGCCACCGGCCAAAGACACCGGCGCGAACTACCAGTTGCACCCGGTGTCCACCGGCCCCTACAAGTTCCAGAGCTACCAGCTGGACAAGCAGTTCACGCTGGTGAAGAACCCGCACTGGGACCCGGCCACCGACCCCAACCGCAAACAGCTCGCCGATAAGTTCGTGTTCAACCTGAACGTGAACGCGAACATGATCGATAACAACCTGATCCATAACTTCGCCCAGGTGGAACAGACCGGGGATGGTGTGCAGGCCGCGGCGCGGGCACAGATCCTGGCGAACCCGTCGCTGAAAAAGAACGCCGACGATGTGCTCACCAATCTGCTGTGGTTCACCTACATCAACACCAAGGTCAAGCCGCTCCATAACGTGCACTGCCGCCGGGCCGTCGAGTACGCGGCCGACAAGACCGCCTACCAGACCGCCTACGGCGGCCCCGTCGCCGGCGGGAATATCGCGAGCACGGTGATGCCCCCGAATCTGATCGGCTACAAGAAGTTCGACCTGTACGAGGCGACCACCAAGCCGCACGGCGACCTGGTCAAGGCAAGGCAGGAACTGACGGCCTGCGGTCAGCCGAACGGGTTCAGCACCAACCTGGCCTACTCCACTGACTCTCCCGCCAGCAAGGCTGCGGCAGCTGCGGAGCAGCAGGCCCTGTCCCGCGCCGGGATCACAGTGACCTTGCAGGGGTACCCCTCGGGCAGGTTCTTCACCAACTTCGCCGGCGTGCCGAACTACGTGCACCAGCACGACCTCGGCCTGATAACCAGCGGCTGGGCACCCGACTGGGCAGACGGATTCGGCTTCCTGTACTACCTGACCGCTGGCCCCGCGATCCGGCCAGCCGCGAACTACAACATCGAAGAACTGAATGACCCAGTGGTGAACAACATGTTCACCAAGGCACTGGCCACCACCAGCATCCCCGCCAGGACGCAGATCTGGTCCCAGATCGACCGGCAGGTCATGTCGGACGCGGTCATCATGCCAGGCGTCTACGCGAAGGCGTTGCTATACCGCAACCCGCATCTGACGAATGTGTACGTCAGCAGGTACTACTCCATGTATGACTACGCCAATCTCGGCTTCAAGTAGCCTGACCAAGCTGCGCACCGGCCCTCAGCTGAATTCAAAGTCCGTGGCGTCGTCGTGCTCTACCTGGAACCGTCTTTGTGCACGAGCCTCGCAGGGCGGGGTTTCACGAGAATGTCACTGTCCTTGCACGTCGCCGTTCGGCCACAATCGGTCAGGTGGGTGAGGTGATACCGACCTTCGCCGTGCTTGGCGCCCTGGAGGTCTGCCGGGACGGTGTGCCTGTCCTGCTGCCGAGCGGGCGGCGGCGCCCGGTACTGGCCGCTCTGCTTGTGCGCGCGGGCCGGCCTGTCCCTGCCGACGCGCTCGTCGAAGCGGCCTGGGGGGACGAGCTGCCAGCCGACCCGAGGCCGGCGCTGCACACCGTGCTGTCCCGGCTGCGCGGCGCGCTGGGCGATGGGGTGCTGCGTGCCGGGCCAGCTGGCTACAGCATCGACCCTGGACCGGGTGGGCTCGACGCGGATCGGTTCGAAGCGCTGCGCGGACAGGCAGCCGAGGCGTCCGCCGCACGGGCCGCGGCGCTTTTCCATGAGGCGCTCGCGCTGTGGCGCGGTCCTGCTTACGCCGAGTTCGCCGACCGCGACTTCGCCCGGCCAGAGGCGGTCCGGCTCGACGAACTGCGGCTGGCGTCGGTGGAGGACCGTGCCGAGCTGTCTCTGGAACTCGGCCAGGTCACAGCGGCTGTAACCATGCTGGATGCCCTCATTGCCGGACATCCGTTGCGGGAGCGGGCCCGCTGGCTGGTGATGACCGCGCTCTATCAGGCGGGCCGCCCGGCCGACGCGCTGGAGCGTTACCACCACTACCGTATGCTGCTCGCTGGCGAACTCGGCCTAGCCCCGTCGCCGGCGCTCCGGGATCTGCAGGCCCGCATCCTCCGCCACGACCTGGCCGCCGCACCGCGGCCAGCGCGCCGCCGGGTGCCCGCAGCTCCGGCCTGGCTCGTGACATCCACGGCATTCGTCGGCCGGGAAGGCGAAACCGCCACTCTGCTCGAGGCCGTCGGGGCTCACCGCCTGGTCACCGTGACCGGCACAGGCGGGGTGGGCAAGCCCCGGCTTGTCGCCGAGGCGCTGGGCAGCCTGACCGAGCGGTTCGGCCTGCCGGCCACCGTGGCCGAACTGGCAGGCGCCACCACCGGACAGGCCGATCGTGCGCTGGCGGCGGCGCTCGGCCTCGGCGCCACCGGTTCAGTCCGCGCGGCGGTGCTGGAGTACCTGAGCATCTCCGCGGGCCTTCTCGCCCGTGACCCTGGGATACGGCGGTCATCCGCCGCGGCGCTGGCCCTGGCCGCTGGCGGGCTGGCCGCCTGCGACACTGGAGAACTCGCGGAGGCCGAGCGCCTGGGCACAGAGGCGCTGAAGCATGCCGCCGACTCTGCCGAGCGCTTCCTGGCCATGCTCTGCCTCGGCATCGCGACGCTCTACCGAGGTGATCATGACCGTTCACTGTCGTGGTGCGGGCAGATCGCCGCCGACACCAGCTTCCCGCCTGCGCACCGGGCCGAAGGGCACGCCACGCTGGCGCTGCTCGCCTGCTACGGCGGGGACCTCGATGCGGCCAGCGAACATGCCGCCCAGGCGCGCATCGCGCGGGGGCCAGCGGATACCAGGCCTTCGCGACCTACGCGGCCGGCGAAGTCGCCCTCCTGCAGAACCCGCAGACGGGCGTCGCGCTGCTGCGGCCGAAGCCGGCAGCATCGGCGCCACCCAGCCCTGATGATTCATGCCGCTGGGTCGCCGGTGGAAGTGGCGGCTGCGCCGCGTAGTGGATCTTGATTTTATGGTCGGGGTGTGACAGCAAGCCGGCTGACGGGCCGGGTGGCCGGGGGTTCCACGGGCCCCGGGGTTCCTTCGGGGTGGCAGGGATGGCTTGCTGCCTGGTCAGGGGGCGTGCGGGAGGGCGCAGATCCTGGTCCAGGCGGTGGTGATGGCGGTGGCCCAGGGCCAGGTGGCGGGGATGGCCAGGTGGCGGCGGCGCTGGCCGCGGGTCAGCCGGGCGGCGGTGTGCAGGATGCGGTAGCGCAGCGTTTTGGGCTCGGCTTTGGCGAGGTCGCCGTCGAGGGCGAGCAGTTGCAGCCAGGCGAGCAGGGCGGCGGCGGTCAGTGATGCGGTCAGCCAGGCGGAATTCAGCGTCATCAAGGAGGAGGGGAACCGGCCCAGCCCGCAGTCTTTCCCGGTGCGGATCCGGTCCTCAACCCGGGCGTGCACCCGGTGGGCGGCGTCGATATAGGCCGGCTGGGACCGCCAGCCGCGCATGGTGGGGGGCAGGTTGGTCACCCAGAGGCTGTAACGCCAGCCATCGGCTTCCTCAAAGAGCGATAGCTGCGCGCCGGGGTGCGGGCGCTCCCGGCGGGCGAAGATGCGCATGCTGGCGGGCCAGGTTGCCAGGTGGTCCCCGCCCGGGTGCTCGCGGAGCAGGCCGGTCAGCTCGGTGACGTGTGCTTCCTGGAGCCAGCACCGCATGTGAGCGCACGAGTGATCGGGGCAGGCCTCATCGGCGCGCCGGGCCCGCGGGCGGCCGCGCGGGTCGATGGCGATCTGCCAGGCTTCGCCGGGGACGGTGGTGATCGCCTGGCGTTCCCGGGGGCCCAGGGCCCAGCCGATGGAGTAGGTCAGCTGCCGGCCGGGCCGGGACGCGAGCTCATCCAGGCGGGTGATCAGCCCGTGGCTGGCGCCGGCGCCGTCGCAGGTGATCATCAGCCGGCGCCGGCGCCTCGCCGGGACGGCGGTGATCGCCTCGTCCAGGATCTGCAGGTGATCGGCGGTGGTGTTCGCGCCGGCGCTGCCTGGGCGCAGCATCCCGGCCAGCGGCTCAGCGGTGTTGTCGCAGTAAGCCAGCAGCGGGTGGTGGCCGAACCCTTTGTAATTGGGCTCGGCTCCTTCCTTCTCCGAGCACGCCGGGGTGACGGTGGCATCCAGCCGGATGCAGGTCACGCCCTCGATCTTCTTGTCCGCGACCGCGATGCCCGGGATGGCGCCGTGGCGGGCCTCGATCCCTGCCCAGGCCTGCCTGCGGGCGCCATTCAGTGCCCTGGTGATGCGGGCCTGCGCCCGCGGGCCACCAGCGGCGATCTCGTTCAGCGTCCGCCACGCGGTGGGCACCGAGGCGACCGGCCCGGTCACCTCGCGCAGGCCGTTCAGGACCGCGAAGTCGCTGATCACTTCCGCGCCGCCGGCGATCGCCACCGCCAGGTCCGCCAGTACCCGGCCCCGGTCATGAATCAGCAGGCGCGGCGTGGCCAGCGCCTTCGACAGGCCCGCCGTCAGGCCGGTCTTGTCAGCCAGCGACCGCAGTAACACCAGCCCGGCGTGCGACACGATCCCGCTACCGCCGGAAGTTACGTCCAGGCCCCTCGACCACCCGGTAACGTGCACGTTGAAGGTGCTCCTCAGCTTGGGTCCGATAAAGGCTTCGACACCCCTATCGTCCCAGTTCAGGAGCACCTTCAGCAGTCGACGCGCCGGTCAGCCCGCACCTGGGGATGAATAGCCAGGGCCAGGTGGTCCCGGTGGCACGCATCGCCCTAGCCTCCGCGCTCACCAGGCTCGGCCACACGGGAGAGGCGCTGGCGCTGTTCCCCCCGCTGCTGCACCAGGCGCGCCGGGAAGGCAACTGGCCCCAGCTGTGGACGGCGCTGCGCATCCTCGCCGAACTCCTCGTCAGCCTCGACCGGCACGAGACAGCAGGCGTGCTGCTCGTGGCCGCCCGTGAGTCAACGTCAGCGCCCGCCCTGTCCGGCGAGGACGTAGAGCGCTACCGGCAGCTCCAGGAGCAGATCAGCCAGAAAACCGGCCCCGACGTCCTCGACCAGATCACCGCACTGGCCCGCGCGCTGCCACGCGCCCAGGTCGTCGCCCGCGCGCTCGCCGCCCTCGACAACCTGGCCAGCTGAAGACGGAGTCCAGATCTGGCTGATCTGCGCCGCCATACCCGCACAGCCAGCGCAGATGCCAGCCGCACAAAATCGGCGATCTGTTCTCTGCGCAGCATCGGAACGCTTCTGCTGCACTCACTCTGCGTAGCCGGAAAGCGGCAGGGGTCGGTCCTCGCGCGTTTCGCTGCCTCCCTGTCCGCAAGAGTCGGGACTGTGAGCATGGCTGCTCTAAAGCAGGCCAGCAATACTGGTGAATCGAATGTAAGATCTATCAGTCGTGGCAGGGAAGTCGTCCCGGACGTGAAGTGATCATTTTGAGGGGCATCCTGAGTGGTTCCTGATGACAGCTCAGGCGTGCTCGTGTGTGGTGTGCGTTGAACATTCCGGTGATCGCGATGCTGTGGCTGGCATCGGTAGGGGCAGTCCCGTCCTTTGAACCGCCGCCGAGCTGGCCGTTGATCATCATCTGAGCGCGGTCGCCACCTTGACCTGCAACTGGACTATTAACAGCGCCCGGGACCTGGCGTGGAATAACGCCGGCTGCTGTGGGCAGTGCGCGATGATCCGCTCGCGCGCGGGCTCTTCCCCGGACAGCCTGGCCGCCTCGACAGCACTGGCAAGCCGGATGCTGCAGGTGGCGGTCTGAGACCGCCCCGGCGGGAGCGCTCCTGATCAACCGGGGACTCTGGCGCCGCCCGTTCCGGAAACCGATGACCTTTCTCCGATATCGAGGGATTGCTGTCAGACTAGGCTGATGGCGCAGGTATTGTGCCCGGTCGTGATCGGCAGGGACGCCGCGCTGGAGGCGGTCGACGCGGCGCTGGCGGCCGCTATGGCCGGGCACGGCGGGTGTGTAGTGATCACCGGGGAGCCGGGGATCGGCAAGTCCCGGCTGGCCCTGGAGACGGCCAGCCGGGCGGCCAGCCGTGGCATCCGGGTCGTTACCAGCCGGGCGGTGCCGCAGTCAGCGACCGCTGCTTACCGGCCGCTAACGGACGCGCTTGTGCAGCTCCTCCGGGACCGGGCCGTTCCCGATGACGCGACGATGGAGCCCTGGCTGCCCGCCCTCAGCGCGCTGCTGCCGGGGATGGCTGGCCGCGCTCCGGCGAGTGGAGAGGTCTCACCTGGGATCCGCGGTGAGGCGCTGATCCAGCTTCTTCGGCGCCTCGCGCCGCAGGGCCTGGTCATAGTGCTAGAGGACCTGCACTGGGCAGACCCGGACACCGTGGCCCTGATGGAGTACCTTGGCGAGCACCTTGATGGCGAGTCGTTGCTGTGCGTACTTACCCTGCGCGCCAACCGGCCGTCGGCCGCACTGGAAGTGGCCCGCCGACAGCGGGGCCGGCCCGGCGTACTTCACCTCGGTCTTGACCGGCTCAGCGATGAGGACATGGCGCGCATGGTCCACGCCTGCATCCCCGGAGCAGAGGCGGAACTCCTGCGCCGGGTGCAGGCCTCCGCCGAAGGAGTACCGCTGCTGGTGGAAGATCTGCTGGCGTCGCCCGGGCTGCCGGAGTCGTTCACCGAGACGGTCCGCGAGCGCCTGGCCGGGTTCAGCGAACCGCAGCGATCGGTGATCGAGGCCGCTGCCATCCTCGGCCGCCACTTCGACTGGGAACTGCTCCCGGGCGTGAGCGGCCAGACTGCGGCCCTGGTAGCGGAGACGCTCGGGCTCGCTATCGAGCAACTGCTGGTCAGCGCCGACGGCACGGCCTTCCGCTTTCGGCACGCGCTGACCCGCGAAGCGGTGCTCGATACCATGCTGCCACCCCGCCAGCGGGCCCTGGCCTCGGCGGCGCTCGCCGTTCTGGACGCCGCACACCCGCGCCTGGAAGGCGGCCTGCGCGAGCTGGCCGTCGAGCTGGCGAACCGTGCCGGGGACCGCCGCCGGGCCGGAACGCTGCTGAGCGAGTCCGGCGGCCAGGCGCTGGCCTGGGGGGCGCTGGCCACTGCCATCGGTACCCTACGGCGTGCCGCTGACCTCCTCGAGGGCACTCCCGAGCGGGAACAGGCGGAACTTCTGCTGGTCGAAGCGCTGGCCCTGGCCGGGCGGGTTGAGGAGGCGGCGGCGGCCGGCGGCCATCTCATCACGCGGCTCGGGACCGAGGCGGCGGAACTCCGGACGGAGGTTCACCTTCGCCTCAGCCAGGCGGCGGTGGGCGCCTCGCGGTGGGAGATGGCCCGTCACCACCTCGGCGCCGCCCGGCGCCTGGCCGGAACCGCCCCACCGGCTGGCGTGCGCGCCCGCATGGGCGTCATCGATGCCGAGGTGGCCTTCGCCGCCGATGACCTCGATGAGGCCCGGCTTTTCGCCGAGGACGTCCTCGCCGCCGAGGGCAGTGCTCCGGATGTCCGCTGTCATGCGCTGGAGCTCATCGGCCGGAGCCACCGGCTGCGTGATCTCAGCGCCGCCCGCGCGGCGTTCGAGAGCGCGCTGGTCACCGCGGAGGCAGTCGGCCTGCCGTTGTGGCGGCTGCGCGCCCTGCACGAGCTGGGCACCATCGACCTACTTGATCATGCCGGAGTGGAGCGGTTGTCCGAGGCGCGGCGCGCTGCCGAGCAGATGGGTGCGCTAAGTACCGTCGCGATTCTGGATCTCCAGCTCGCCGCGGGCTTCACCTGCCGCTGGGAACTGGACACCTGTGATGCCCACGCGCAGGCCGCCGTCGGCCTCGCCGAGCGGCTCGGCCTGGACCAGGTCCGGGCCAAGGCGCTGGCGGTACTTGCAGGCAGCGCCAGCATGCGCGCCGACGCCAGGCAGACAGAGCGCTACGCCGCCCGCGCCATCGCGGCCGCTCCGGACGACCAGATGGTCGAGGGCATCTGCTGGGCCAGCCGGGGAGCAGTGGTTCTGCTCGGTGGCGAGGCCGCGGCGGCCGTGGAACCCTACGCCCGGGGGATGGTGATCCTGGCCCGCCTCCCGCATGCCGAACCCGCGGGGCTTCGGGCGCTATGGCCGCTGCTCCTGGCCTCACTTGGTGATCACCGGGCGGCACGGGCGATCGAGGAGGCCCGACGGCTGGGCGTCGGCGCCATCCGCCACAACCGGAGCCTTATCGGCTATGCCGAGGCGGTTCTGGCCGGGCGAGCCGGGCAGCGGCAGCGGGCCAACGAACTGGCGGCGGGTTGCGACGTTGGCTTCACGAACTGCGAGGCCTGGGGTGAGCTGGCGAGGTTCTGCGCCGCCCCCGCTGCTCTCGCCGACGGATGGGGCGACCCGCTTCGCTGGCTGG
>Ga0208220_1001160_pt1 | contig 11148 bp, 11 predicted proteins | sample NGESurdeep092012_9_FD_184484 | JGI IMG/M metagenome (GOLD analysis project Ga0208220, IMG submission 184484) | Arctic peat soil microbial communities from Barrow, Alaska - NGEE Surface sample F53-1 deep-092012 (SPAdes) | ecosystem: Environmental > Terrestrial > Soil > Wetlands > Peat ... | reverse complement strand
TCCGGCACCTGCTCCACCTTCATCACGGCCGGGGACGTCTTCCGCCACTGGACGGCCCACCTCGCCGACCTGCTCTGCGAAGCAGGTCTGCCCGAGGAGACTGCAATCGACTTCGCCACCCTCCTCATCTCCACGGCTGAAGGTGCAGTCATCATGAGCAGAGCGGAGAGAACCTCCGAACCGTTCAGCCGAATAGCAGCCGTGCTGGTGGCCCAGGCCGAGCGCCATGGCGAAGCGATCGGTTCGAAGCGGAAGGTGTCGGAATCTGGCGGCTAGAACCGAACCATTGAGATCACGGGGAATCAGCCGGACCGACGGTCCGACGGACCACTAGTCGATCTGGGCAGCAGGCGACGCGTGTCCGCGGCTCGTCACCGCCGTGCGGATCTTCTCGGCGATCGCGGGGGACGAATCGAGGAGGCTTCGAAACTCCGGGACGCTCAATACCAGAATCTCCATCTGATGCTCAGCGGTGACCGTGGCATTGCGAGGACGTCCTTCGACGAGTGCCATCTCACCGAAGAAGTCACCGATCCCCAGCCTGGCGATCTCGGTGCCATCCACGGTGCAAACGGCGTCACCGCTGCTGATGAGGAAGAACTCACGTCCCGGTTCGCCTTGGGTCGTGAGGACCGTGCCACCGGCGACCGAAATCTGAGTGCCCAATCCGGCGATGGCCCGAAGTTCCGATTTGGTGCAGGCCGAAAAGAGCGGCACGGCCGAGAGCATTTCCAGAACTGACTTCGGAATCCCGCGCACCATGATCGACTCCTTTTCTGGCGACCGGATCGGAACCTAGCACCGGATATAGATCCATTCGGAGGTTCGACCAGCGTCGCAGCACGCCACGTTGCAATGAAGGTGGGCGACCACGAGCAGGGCCCGCGGAACTGCCTACCTGTCGATCCGGCGATCGATTGGATTCGCTTCGACTCCCGATCGTTCTGGCTCTACGGGAGCGGCTCACCGGTCTCGAGCATCGTCTTGAGGCTGGACAGGATCTGGGGCCAGCCGTTCCTCACCATGGTCGCAGCCGTACTTCCGGGCTCGAAGTCGTCATGGATGACTGTCAACTTGACCGTCTCTCCGGCGGGCTCGATCTCGAAGGCGACGCGAGAACGGCGCTCGCTCGAGAGCTTGGCGAACAGCTCATCTCCGAACTGCATGCCCTCGTTCAATTCCGGCGTGAACGTGTGCCAGCGGTACGCGAGTCTCTTGAAGGGGTCGAACTCGAGCACGACCTGTTCCGGATCGGCGATCACCACCCCATGGTTGTCCCACGTCATGGGTGAACCCACCTTCCAGTCCGTGTCGAAGGAGGTCTGCCACCAGCGACGAGTGAATGCCGGCTCGGTCAGCGCCTGCCACAGACGCTCAGGTGTGGTCTTGATGTAGGTCGTATAGACGAAATCCGGATTATTCATCGGCGTGTCCTCCAGTGCTCTCTTGAGGTCCGAAAGGGCTCGGACCCGCTCTTGGTCGTAGCGTTTGATCCATCGATCGGCGATCTCATTGATCGGTGCAGCGTTGAGGTAGTGGAGCTTCTCTCGGCCCTGTCGGATGACCGTCACGAGGTTGGCCCCTTGGAGAATCGCCAGGTGTTTGCTGACTGATTGTCGGGCCATGTCCAGGCCTTCGGAGAGTTCCCGGAGGCTCTGCCCGTTGCGGGCGTTCAGGCGATCCAGCAGGTGGCGGCGACTCGGGTCAGCGAGTGCTTTGAAGACGTCGGCACCGCCAGGTCCCAGTTCGGCTGTCAGAACTTCAGGTCCTCGGGAAAGGGTGTGCCCTTGCCGTTCTCGACGTAGCTCTTGAGGCTCAGGAGGAAGTAGGCCCACCTCGCGCTGCAGTGGGCCATGAACTCTGACGGCTCTCTCCAGTCCGCGTGCGTGAACAACACCACCGTTTCGCCGTCCTTGTGGGCGAGGTCGAAGTCGAGCTTGGTCCCGACCCACTCGTCGGCACCTTCGACACAACTCCAGCCCACGTGCCCGTCTGTACTCAGCTGAGTGACCTCCATCACGGCAGCGGGCTCCGGCTGACCGAAGAAGAACTGCATGTTGGAACCCTCGACCGACTTCCCTCGGACGCCGTCCCGGGTCCACCATTCGGAGATTCCCTCCGTCGTGGCCACGGCCTCGTACACGCTCTCGAGCGGTGCTGAGATGGCGACCCGGTGTCTGATGTCTGGCATGTGTTGCTCCTTTGCATGTTCGCCGACCCGGCCACGGACCGATGATACGCAACCATTCGGGTGCCTAATGATATGCAGCCATTTGGCTGCCTGTCAAGAGGGCATGTGCCCTGGCCCTCCGATGATCGGAGTTCGAATTCCCCGAGCCGTCCCGCCCTTCTAACCGCTGGTATCGGCGGTACCGAACGGCCAATCCGACCCGGCTCATTCGGAATAGCCAGGTGTAGGTGGTGGCTCTCCGTGATAGCACGGGGAGATGACCAACGACCCCCGCGAACAGAGCGAGACGCCCGTTCCGGACCCACTTCACGACTTCAACGCCATCTACGACTCCACGCCGCCCTGGGACATCGGGCGGCCCCAACCTGCCTTTGAGCGCTTGGCCGAGTCGGGATCGCTCGTGGGTAGCGTGCTCGACGTCGGCTGTGGAACAGGCGAGCACGCACTCCTGGCCACGTCCCTCGGGCTCATGGCCCTCGGCATCGACTTCGCTCCTCGGGCCATCGAACTGGCGCAGACAAAGGCCGGCGAGCGCGGCGTTGGAGCTCGCTTCAAGGTGTGGGATGCCCTGGACCTGCCGGGTCTCGGCGAGCACTTCGACACCGTCCTCGACTGTGGCTTGTTCCACGTCTTCGATGACGATCAGCGCAGCTCCTACGTGTGCAGCCTCGAGGCAACGATCTCCGCCAATGGTCACTTCTACATGTTGTGCTTCAGCGACCGCCAGCCCGGAGATTGGGGCCCGCGGCGGGTGACTGAGGAGGAGATCCACACGAGCTTTGCCGAAGGCTGGCGGGTTGACTCCATAGAACCCGCCGTCATCGACATCACCATCGATCCCAACGGCGCGCAGGCCTGGTTAGCGGTCGTCACCCGAGTCTGACATGTGAGGTGCCCAGGCCCGGATCAAGTCGCCAACACATATGATCTGAGGCCATGCCTTCTTGGAGCATGGTCGAGCGGGCGGAACCGGAATTCGCCGAGCGGGTGCGTCGCCTATTCGATGCCGGCCGCCACAAGACCATTGCGACCCTGCGCTCCGACGGTTCGCCACGCGTCTCGGGCATCGAGAGCGAGTTTGCCGATGGCGAACTCCGCTTCGGCTCCATGACCGGCGCACGCAAAGGGGACGACCTGAGGCGGGATCCCCGCTTCGCTCTGCACGGACCGACATTCCATCCTGAGGTGGGAAGGGAAGGCGAATGGCCCGGCGAAGCAAAGATCGCCGGACGAGTCATTCCCGATGGAACGGTCGATTCGGACGGCACGGCCGAGCAGCCGAACGGTGAGGCCTTCATTGCCGACATCACCGAGGTCGTCATCACCGGGCTCAACGCCGACGCCACCAGGCTCGTGGTCGAGTCGTGGACGCCCGCACGAGGCCTACAGAGAGTCGAGCGGGACTAGCAGCCCGATCCGTGGCCGACACTGACCATACCGACACCCCGGCATCTTCGGCATCTCGGCGCCGAGCGCTGCCAGACGAGCGGACCGCAGTGATCGATCCGCATTGCTCAGATCAGACCACGGGGACGTGGTCGATCGGCTCGGTCGCTTGCCGCGCGGACTGCTCCGACCCCGAGTTACGTGGCATCGGTGACTGGTCGGCGAACCTGCCGGCCCGGTAGTGGTGCTCAGTAGTGGCTGCAGAGACGGGACGTCCGAGGAGAAAGCCCTGGAACGTGTCACAGCCCATCGACTGCATCGCTTCGAACTCGGAATGTGTCTCCACGCCTTCGGCAACCACCTGGAGCCCGAGATCGTGGGCGAGTCGAATCAACGATTCCATGATCCGGGTGTCTCCGTTGTCGATGGCGTCCAGAATGAACGCACGATCGATCTTGATCTGATCGAACGGAAGGCGACGGAGGTAGGTGAGCGCCGAATGTCCGGCACCGAAGTCGTCGACAGACAGCCGGACCCCGAGAACCTTCAGCCGGGAGAACACCTCCCGATGGTCCGAGTCGCCGACGGTGAGGATCCCCTCGGCGATCTCGAGGATCAGATTGTCCGCCTTCATGCTCGTCCGATACAGAGTATCGGCGACCACGTCGACGAACGTCGGCTCAGACAGCTGCCACGCCGAGATGTTGACGGACATGGGCACATCGATTCCGATGGTGTCCCGCCATTGAACGGCTTGCCGACACGCCTCGCCGATCACCCAGGCCCCGATCGAAACCATCTGACCGGACTCTTCGGCCATCGGAATGAACTCTGCCGGCGGAATGGCGCCGCGCTCGGGATGGTCCCACCTGAGGAGGGCCTCGAAGGCAACGACCTCATGATGGGTGGAGAGGATGGGCTGGTAGGCAAGGTGGAGTTCTCCGTTGTCCAGCGCATTGTGCAACCCCGTCGCCTCGGTGAATCTGATCGACTGGGCACCACTTCCCATTTCGATCGCAGCAACCCCGTTCCGACCGATGCGCTTGACGCTGTACAAGGCCGAATCGGCCCGGGCCAGTACGTGCTCCGCGTGGAGTCCGGGATCGCTGGCAACGGCGATCCCGATGGACACCGTGACTTCGACCGTCTTCCCGTCCACCTCGATCGGGGCGAGCAGTGCGAGGCGCAATCGCTCAGCCAAGGCCTGCGCGTCCTCCATCGGGTGAGGGAGGTCTTCGATCAATGCGACGAATTCATCTCCGCTCATCCTGGCGAACAGGTCCTCCGGTCGTCCGTGCTCGGCCATGCGCCGCGCCATCTCGACCAGGATCGTGTCGCCGCACGCGTGGCCGTGGAGGTCGTTCACCCTCTTGAAGTGGTCGAGGTCCATGAAGATCACCGCGATCCCACCGCTGTGGCGAGCGAGACGGGCCAACGCCCGATCAAGTCGGTCGAGGAAGACCTTCCGATTGGCGAGTCCGGTGAGGGGATCATGCAATGCGAGATGCGAGAGCTCCTGGTGGAGTGTCGTGAGTTCGGCGTCGTACTGTTTGGCCATCCGGACCAGACTCGCGTTACAACTCCGGACGACCATCGCATTTGTCTCATCCAGAGTGGCCTGACTGATGTCGAGTCGGGCTGCCTCTTCTGACAGGACGGCACAGGTCTGCTCACTCCACCACAGATTGAGTTTCGTGAGGAGAGCCACTGAGAGCTGTTGCACCGCCTGGCGGGAGGGTCGGGGAACGCTGGTCTGGGGACTTGCAGCAGGCGCATCGGAGGTGCTCGAAGCAACCTGCATGGATGCAACCGACGTGCCGAGTGACGCGATTCGGGACTTGTCGACCTCTGCAGCCACGTTTCCCTGGGTGAGCCAATCGACGATGGCATTGACGGCAATCGACAGGATGTCCCAGAGCGGAGAAGCAATCACTTCTTCGTAGGGCGTACCCGCGCTGCGCATGTATGCCTCTTGGCAGGCCAGCAGTACGTCACGTTCACGACGCCGGAGGCCCTCTCCGAGAGCCATCCGCTCCTCGACGGGACTCGCAAATGTGATGGGCTCCGCAATTGCGGCGGATCCGGGTCCGTCCACGCGGCTCCTCGACTCAGTGCCCCCCATGACTTCCATGATCAGATTGTCGGCACTTGGCGCTTCGACCTGAAGAAACCTGTGGATGCCCCCAGATCGAGGTGATTTCACCGTAATCCCTCGTCAGATCGCTATTTTCTCGGGACGATCGGGCGCCGAACGATCATCGCCAACCGTGTTCGAGCCAGAGCAGGACCACCTCGCGGGTTCGGCGCGGAGCACATCTCGGAAAGTAGCGTGGGCTTCCCACATGAAAACGTCCGGGTTCGACCAACGAAAGCGGGATGAGTGGTGGCTATGTCCTTGCCGGCTCCTGACCGACAGATGAGACCGACAGATGCGTGAACGACTAGAGGGGACATGACCGCGGGGCGCCTGGAGGGAAAGGTCGCCATCGTGACCGGTGGTGCCGGGGGGATCGGCTCGGCGACGGCTCGGGCGCTGGCTCGGGAGCTTTCCTCCGTTGCCGTGATCGACATCGACGGCGCCCGGGCAGCGGAGGTTGCGCTGTCCATCCGTGCCTCCGGAGGCAACGCTCTCAGTGTGCACGCCGACCTCTCGGACGAGGCGGCCGTCATCAGGACGATCCGGGAGATCGTCGATCACTTCGGTCGTATCGACATTCTTCACAACAACGCCGCGCTCACCGAATCGGACTTCCTCTCCCGCGACACCCAGGTGACCGATCTTCCTATCGATGTCTGGGAGAAGTCGTTGGCGGTCAACCTGAGCAGTCAGATGTTGATGTGCAAGCACGCCCTTCCCGCGATGGTCCGTAATGGCGGCGGGTCCATCATCAACATGTCCTCTGGAGCCTCGCTGAAGGGCGACAGCACCCGCACCGCATACGGGGTTGCGAAGGCGGGGGTGAACACGCTCAGCATGTATGTGGCCACCTCACACGGCAAGAAGGGCGTGCGTGTCAACACCATCGTCCCCGGCCTGGTGATGACCGACGCCGTGCGTGCCCACCTGACGGAACAGATGTTGACCGGACTCGGCCGGGCGACACTCACACCGTTCATCGGCGAGCCCGACGATGTCGCCAACCTGGTCGTGTTCCTGGCGTCGGAAGAGTCTCGCTATATCACCGGCCAGATGATCGTCATCGACGGAGGCATGTCGGTGCATGTGGGCTCCGCCGGTCGTGACGACGACTGAGTCCGGGGTGGCCTGATCAGGTCGGACCGAGGACGTAGGAACCGTGCTCGGGATGGTGGTACCAGCCGCTGGCGGCATGGGTGCCACCGTCGACATGAATTGTCTGACCGGTCACGTAGCTCGACATGGCTCCGGCCAGGAAGACTGCGGCCCCCGCCATCTCGTCGACATGGCCGGGGCGTCCCATGGGAATGGTGAGACCGAATTGGTCCTCGGCACCGGGGGGCGCCACGGACAGCATGCCCTCGGTCAACGTGATGTCAGGGGCCAATGCGTTCACCCGGATGCCATGCGGAGCGAGCTCGAGTGCGGCGGTCTTCGTGAAGTTGATGACTCCCGCCTTGGCGGCCGCATAAGCCGCGTACCCGGGAGCTGCTCGGACACCTTCGATCGAAGTCACATTGATGACGCTCCCGCCGGTCGCCGTCTCCACCATGGTCCGAGCCACTCGCTGGGTGCACAGCATCACGTGCTTGAGGTTGGACCGGTAGAGCGCGTCCCACCCGTTCTCTGACGTCTCCAGGATGGGAGAAAGGAAGACCCCGCCGGCATTGTTCACCAGGATTCGCACCGGCCCCAGTTCGCCGATGGTGCGTGCGAGGGCGGCATCGACCTCCGCCCCGTCACGCACGTCCGTCACGAGTCCGATCCCCCCGACCTCCTGGGCTGCCGACTCCGCGGTCTCGGCGTCGCGCTCCCAGATGGCCACCGAGGCCCCGAAGGCAGCCAGCCCACGGGCGATGCCACGTCCGATGCCCGCACCACCACCGGTGACGACGGCCACCTGTCCGTCGAGAAGTACTGCTGCAGGAAGCATCGGCACAATGTCACCCGTCCTTGTTATCGTCGAAGCGACATCATCTACCACCACTCCGACCGAAAATTGGTTGCCATGCCCAGGATAGAACCCATCCCGCTGGACAAGCTCGCCGACAATATCCGTCGGATCATCGAGGAAGGAGTGGCCGACGGCACCTATGCCACCCCGGTACCGCTCCAGATCTTCGCCTACAAGACAGCGCAACTCGAGATGACCAACGCGGCACGTTCGGTCATGGGGAAACAGAGTCTGCTCGGAGGAAGGATCGTCGAGCTGATCCGGATCCGCAGCGCCCAGCTGGGCGAATGCCAGCCGTGCATGCAGTCCCGGAAACACGACTCGATCACGGACGAAGACGTCGCCTGTCTCCTCTCGCCGGGGGGTTCGGACCTGACCGAGCAGGAGCGTGTGGCCATCAAGTTCCTCGACCTGCTCTCCGCCGATCACCACGCCATCGACGACGAGATGTTCCGGGAGCTGGGAACAGTCTTCACGGCGGCCCAGATCGTGGAACTCGGATTCACGTGCGCCAGCACGATGGGTCTCCACCGGTTCATCCACACGCTCGACGTATTCGGGACGGACCCACCGGTGATCGCCTTCAGCCAGGACCAGGTGGACTCCTCCTACGACGTGGCCGCGCACGAGGCAGCAACTTGAGCGAGACGATCCTCATCACCGGTGCGACGGGCCTGGCCGGTGCAAACATCTGCAAGTTGCTGATCGAACGCGGCGACCACGTGCGCGCTTTGGCCCGTCCTGGGGCCGACACCGATCCCCTCGTTTCGTTGGGGGTCGAGATCGTGTCGGGCGACATCACCAACCCCGACGATGTCCTGCGCGCTGCCACCGGCGCCGACGCCGCCATCCACAGTGCGGCGCTCCTGGGCGGAGCCAGCCAGAACCTTCCGGACTTCGAAGCAGTGAACGTGCAAGGGACGAAGCACGTCCTCGACGCCGCCGAGGCGCTCGGTATGCGCCGGGTCGTTGCCGTCAGTACGGGAACCTTCTTCGACACGGCCGGTGGGCTCGACCGGGAGGACGCCCCGGTGATGAAGAAGCCCAGCTCGGATCCGTACACCATCACGAAGATGGCGGCGTTCCAGGACGCCATGGCCCGGGCGACCGCCGGGCAGGACGTGGTCACCACGCACCCAGGCGCCATCTTCGGACCGTCGCCGGTGGCCAGCAATGCCCTCGGCCGGACCAGCTTCAATCGGGTCCTCATGTCGGCCCTCCGTGGACGCATCACCCGGTATCTGACCTTTCCGGTCAGCTGGGTCTTCAGCGAGGACATCGCCCGGGGATGCATTCTTGCCCTCGACTGCGGCGTGGCTGGTGAGCGCTACATGCTGGACGGCCGATCCGAGGACATCGTGAGCACAGCCGAAGCATGCAACCGGATCTGTGCTCTGGCGGGGGTCGACCACCGTGTCGAGGATGTCGCGCCATCGGACGACCCCGAACTGCTCGAGGTGTTCGGTCCGACGCTCATGGCGATCGCTCTCGAGTTGGCGTCGACCCGGCAACCTCGCGGCGATCTGAAAGAGTCAAAGACGTATCGGAGGTTGGGGTATGACCCGATCGGACTCGACGAGGGACTGCGGCGCACCACCGAGTGGCTCGTCGACATCGGCCGCGTCGACCTGCAAAAGGGCTGACGTCGGAGCGGCTCACCGTTGGCGCCGACCAGATCGATGACTCCCGGCCGCCCCGGTCCGTCAGTTGTGAGGGAGCGCCTTGGCGATCCAAGTCAGTCCGAGGCACATCTCGTCCGAGGAGCCGTCACCCCAGGTGACGAAGTGGGCCGGGGCCCGTCGAAGCTGCGGTAATTCCTGGCCGAGGGCCGGGTCGAAAGTGCAGGTGACCTGGAGCTTCTCTCCGGCGGTCACGGCGACCGGATGGGCGAGGTTGTAGGCCTTCTGGTAGTCGAAGTTGTAGTTCGGGACATTCAGCACGGTCCGGGCCTGAGGTGTACCCGGATCGAGCACCAGCGCAAAGCTCCGTCCGAGCAGGTGCATGTGCGCCTGGGCCCGCACGATGTACCCCGATGCGGCAACCGGCCACGTGCACGTCGTCGTGTCCCCCGCCGGGGGATTGTTCGGATCCCGCCCGCATGCCACCTCGATGCCGTTGGCAAACAGGCCCGCCATCGGGCCGAACCGGCGGGCCTGGTCCGCGACCGAAGCGGCGCGGTTGCAGAGCGGGCCGGTTACGCCGCTCGGGCAGGGGATGTCCGGAGGGGCGAACGAGAGGCCCAACGTCAAGGGCTGCAGGTGGGTCGTGGCGGGCACGGTGTCCACCAACAGCTTGTTGGAAACCGGCCGGTCGCCCCGCAGCATGTTGTAGTGGACCTGCATGATGACGAGGCTGCCCAGCGGAAGGCTGATGCCCGTGCCCCTGGGGAGGACATCCGCTCCGTGCCCCGGAGCCCAGACGCTCAGGAACGGCGTGCTCAGCGCTTCGTTGATCGGCAGGTTGGGCAGGCCCGCCTCCCCGAAGCACGTCCACCCGTGTCCGCCCACGTTGGCGGCCCGGGCGTCGGAGGCGAGGTTCGGCGGCACCAGGAATAGGGCGGCGTGGTGGTCCTCGGGACTACCCGGGAAGAACTGGCTGGACACGACGTACCGGTTGGTCGTCAGGTGCAGGTCGAGGAGGGTGCAGTGGTAGTCGTCGGTTGCGCCGTTGACTGACACGGGTCGGTACATCGGGGAGTTCAACGTGATCTTCGTGGGCTGTGGTGGGGACGATGCGTCGGACTGGGATGTCGCCACGGTGACAAGTGCTGCGGCGAGGACGAGCGCGGACACCACGGCTGCGGTGAGCTTCCCCCGGGAGTTCATGGGTGTCACCGTAGCCCCGGTGGCCGTCGGCGGCCCGGAACACCGGCCGTGCGGCACCGATTTCCACGTGGCACCACCGGCCTGACACGCCTGCCGTCGGTAGGGCATCCGGGTCAGACGCATAGCTGCGGCTCGTGGCAGCGCCAAATGGACTTACGGCCCTTCCCCCATCGGCGGTTTCCCGCTTAGGTGGAGTCACGGGAGATGGCTGCTCCGGCGAGCCACGTCCCTCTCGGGTGGCAACGAGCCACCCGGCAGGCCGAGGAGGTCCGACATGAAGGCACTCATCTACAAGGGACCGGGGAAGATGATCTGGGACCAGGCGCCCGATCCGAAGATCGAGCAGCCGACCGACGTCGTCGTCAAGATGGCGGCCACGACCATCTGCGGCACCGATCTCCATATCCTGAAAGGAGACGTTCCCGAGGTCGAGCCGGGGAGGATCCTCGGTCATGAGGGGATCGGCGTGATCACCGAAGTCGGCTCCGGTGTGTCCCATCTCGAGGTCGGCGACCGCGTCATCCTGTCGTGTGTCAGCTCGTGCGGGCACTGTTCGTACTGCCGACAAGGTCTCTACAGCCACTGCCTCGATCCGGAAGGACGTGCCGGGATCGGATGGATCTTCGGCTATATGATCGACGGGACCCAAGCAGAG
>Ga0208220_1001158_pt1 | contig 11161 bp, 9 predicted proteins | sample NGESurdeep092012_9_FD_184484 | JGI IMG/M metagenome (GOLD analysis project Ga0208220, IMG submission 184484) | Arctic peat soil microbial communities from Barrow, Alaska - NGEE Surface sample F53-1 deep-092012 (SPAdes) | ecosystem: Environmental > Terrestrial > Soil > Wetlands > Peat ... | reverse complement strand
GCCGGCGTGAAGCCGCCGAGTCCGGCGCCGACGAGCGCGAGCGCGATCACGCGCAGCGCGAGCTCGTCACGGCCGGCGACCAGCAGCAGCAACCCGGCGACCGCGACGGCCATCCCGGCGGTGGTCAGGCGCCGCAGTCCCCAGCGGTCGGCGAGGTAGCCGGCCAGCGGCGCCGTCAGGCCGAGCGCGACCGGCAGCGCCGTGAGCTGCAGTCCGGCGCCGCCGGGACCGACGTCGAGCGCACGCGCGAGGAAGAACGGGACGATGAACAGGGTTCCGAACATGGTCGCGTACGAGAGCAGCGCGGCGACCAACCCCAATGAGAACGCGGGATCGGCCAGCAACACGAAGTCGACGATCGGGTACCGCGCTCGGCGTTCCCAGATCGCGAAGGCGCCGCCGAACGCGAGCGCCCCGAGGCTCAGCAACACGACGATCGTGGGATTTCCGGCGATCTCCGCGGCGAAGCTGAGCGCGCCCAACGTGCACGCGATCGCCGGCAAGAAGAGCGCCGTGCCGGCGCGGTCGAACGGCTCGGCCGTCTGCAGATCGCGGCTGCGCGGCAACAGCAGCCAGCCCAGTGCGAGGGCGACGATCCCGATCGGTACGTTGATCCAGAAGATCGTGCGCCAATCGCCGACCTGCAGCAACGCACCGCCGACGCTCGGGCCCAACGCCAATCCGATTGCCTGCGCGGCCGCCTGCACGCCGAGCGCGCGGCCGAGCTGCGCGCGGGGGACCGCGTGCGCGATGAGCGCGACGCTGTTCGCCTGCAGCATCGCCGCGCCGACCGCCTGACACACCCGCGCGCCGTCGAGTGCGAGGAGCGCCGGCGCGAGCGCGCACAGCGCCGAGCCGATCACGAACAGCGCAAACCCGAGCAGGTAGAGCATCTTACGCCCGGCCATGTCGGCCAGCCGTCCGATCGGTGCGACGAACGCCACCAGGACGATGAGGTACGCCAGAGCGACCCATTCCACGCCGGCCAGCGTGGTGCCGAACGCGCGCTGGAGCGTCGGCAGCGCGACGGTGACGATGCTGGCATCGAGCTGGCCCATGAACGCGCCGATACACACGGTCGCAACCACGAACCACGCCGCGTGCGGACTATCGCGAATCTTCGACGGCCGGGGCGCCTCCGTGCGCAAGAGCCAGGACTTCACCGAGCGAAGGGCTTTCTTTCAGTCTGAAATAATCCTTCGGTTCTCGTGCGCTGTTCGTTGAAATTCGTCGCCGACCGGCGGATCGGTCCCGTCCCGCCCGCGCTGTTCGGGCACCTGCTGGCGCGGCGCATGGGCGTCGCCGAAGAAGGTCTTCACGATCCGTCACACCCGCGAGCGGATGCGTTCGGAATCCGCCAAGACATCGAGCCGCTGATTCGCGATCTGCGGCCGGCCCTGTTTCGCTGGCCCGGCGGATGCACCGGGACGAGCTATCACTGGCTCGACGGCGTCGGGCCGGTCGCGGAGCGGCCGCGCACGATCGACGTGCACTTCGGAACCGAGATCGGTTACGGTTTCGGAACGAACGAGTTCATCGCGTGGTGCCGGCGCGTCGGCGCGGAGCCGCTGATCAACTGGAACATGGGAACCGGTACGTTCGACGAGGCGCTGGCGTGGTTGGAGTACTGCAATCGCGACGGCCGCACGCGGTGGGCCGAGCTGCGGCGAAGTCACGGGATCGAGCGGCCGCACAACGTTCGCTATTGGCAGCTCGGCAACGAGAGCTACGGTTGGTGGGAGCTGGGCCAGACGTCGGCCGCGGGCTACGCCGAAACCGCGCGCGAGTGGGCCAAAGCTGCGCGGCACATCGATCCCTCGATCGGGATCGTCGCGCTGGCCGGTCGTCTCGAAGAGCCGCTCGCCTGGGCGTCGACCGTCATACCGGCGGTCGCGCCGTACGTCGACTACGTCACCTTTCACGCGTTCTGGCAGAAGAGCGGGCCCGGCGATCCGTGGTACCGCGTCGTGGCGGGACCCCATCGCGCCGAATGGTACGTGCGCGCGCTCGCCGGTCTGATCGCGATCGCCCAACGCGAGGTCGAACGCGCGCGCCCGCTCTCCGTCGCGATCACCGAGTGGAACACGTCGGACTTCGGCGTGCACATGGCCGACACACCGACGCGCTCGGCCTACCAACCGTACTACACGTTGCAGGATGCGCTCGCCAACGCGAGCTTCCTGAACATGCTGCTGCGCGAGTCGCGCCACGTCACGCTCACCACCAGCGCGCAGATTCTCAACGTGCGGGGGCACATCATGGCCAACGACGAGGGCGTGTGGCCCGAGACGATCTACTGGCCGTACCACATGCTCGTCAACCATCGCGGTGCGGACGTGCTCGACGCGTGGATCGAGTCCGACGCCTTCTCCGTCCCGGAGATGCGTCTGACCGGGTTGCCGTATCTCGACGCCGCGGTCACGATCGATCCGGACGGCCGGGTCGCGTGCTCGCTGGTGAACCGTCATCGCGACGAACCGATGACGGTTCGCATCGCGACGCCCGGCGCCGGCTTTCGTGCCGAGGCGACGCTCCATCTGCTCGCGCACGACGATCCTCTCGCGCGCAACGGTCCGCACGACCCCGATCGGGTGCGTCCGGTGACGTCGGCGCTGCAGGTCGACGGTACGTCGCCGGAGGTCGAGCTGCCGCCGCATTCGTACGCGCTGCTCGAGTTGCAGCTTGCCTGACCCCTCGCCGCGCGCGGGCTCACGCAGCCGGAACACCTCGGCGGTGTTGCGCGCCGTGTTGGCGCACGGACCGATCCCGCGCAGCCATATCGCACGGCTGACGGGGCTGAGTCAAGCCAGCGTCACGCGTTTGACCACCGAGCTGTTGGCCCGCGGGTTCTTGGCTGTCGCGCCGTCGACCGCAACCGCCGACGTCGGGCGACCGCTGGTCCCGATCGACTTCGACGTTCGATCGTGGGTCGCGCTCGGGATGCACCTGGGACGCGATCGAACCACGATCGCCGTCGCCGATCTGCGCGGGACGCTGCTGGCGACCGACGAGCTCGGCCACGAAGCGCGCGAGCCGGCCGCGGTCGTGCGCCAAGCCGTCACGTGGCTGCGCCGGTTAGCGGCCCGGCACGCGGGCGGCGCGCAAGCGCTCGGGGTCGGCGTCTCGGTCGGCGGATGGGTCGACCCCGACGACGGGATCGTCATCGAAAACGATGCGCTCGGTTGGCGCAACGTGCCGCTGCGCAGCCGGCTCGAGCGATCGCTGGGGCTGCCGGTACTGGTCGAAAGCAACGTGCGCGCGATGGCGCTCGCCGAGCTCTGGTTCGGCGTCGCCACCAAGGTGCGCAGCTTGGTGTACGTGTTCATCGGCAACGTGGTCGGCGCCGCAATCGTCGTCGGACGAACGATACACCGCGGGCCGCTCGCGGCGGCCGGTGGGATCGCGCACATGCGCCTGGCGAGCAGCAACGCGCGCTGCTCGTGCGGTCGCATCGGCTGCTTTCAGGCGCTCACCACCGACATGCATCTGGTCGAACGTGCGGTCGAGCGCGGCCTCATCGCGCAACCTTCGATCGACGCTCTCATCGAGGTTGCGCGCGGCGGGAGCCGCCCCGCGCGGGCGTTGCTCGAGGCGCGCGCGCGGTCGATCGGTGAAGGACTGGCCGTCATCATCGGTCTGGTGAATCCCGACCTCGTCGTGCTCGCGGGCAGCGGCGTGACCGCGGCACCCGAGTATCTCGCGACGATTCGCGCGGAGGCGCGCAGCCGGTGCGTGCTTCCGATCGACGCGGAGCGCACGATCCTGCCGTCCGGTTTGGGAGCCGACGTCCTGGCAAGCTCGTCGATCGCCTTGGTCCTCGACGCGTTCTACCGGCAGCTGCCGGAGGTGACGGCACGGAGCACGCGTTCGTGAACGATCGCATCGGACGCTGCGAGTGGTGGAATATTGAAGTCTCCGCCCGGACGCGCTGGTGGTGTCTGCGCCTGGTGGCCGAGAGCGGCGAATGCGGCTACGGCGAGTGTTCGGACGGCGGAGCCGCCGCCGACGTCGAGCCGGCGCTGCGCGCGGTCCGCTCGCTGGTCACCGGCCGTAATGCAGTTGACGACCGCGCTGCGTTGCTGCGCGCACTTGGGGATCGTTCTGCCGGCGTGCGCTCGACCTCGCAGCGGCACCTCGCAGCGACGATCGCCGGCGCGGTGGAGTGCGCGCTCGACGATCTGGCTGCGCAGCGCGCCGGGATCCCGCTGTGGCGGCTCTTCGACGAATCGGTCCGAACGAACGGGATCGAGCTGTACGCCAACGTCAATCGCGGGCTGCGCGATCGTTCTCCGGCGGGCTTCGCGCGCGCCGCGGCGCAGGCGGTCGCGGACGGATTTCGCAGCGTGAAGTGCGCGCCGTTCGACGATCTGCCGGGTGACGGCGAAGCCGCCGCCGCGGCCGGTGTCGCGCGGCTCTCCGCGGTGCGCGAGGCGATCGGTTCGCGCTCGGAGCTGCTCGTCGACGTCCATCAACGCTTGACGATGCCGGCCGTGCTCTCGATCCTGCCGGCGCTCGAATCGCTCGAGGTCGGTTGGCTCGAAGACGCCGTCGCGTTCGATCAGATCGACGATCTGCGCCGCCTCAAAGCGGCGACGCCCATCCCGCTGGCCGGCGGCGAGCAGGCGCTGAGCCTCGAAGAGATCGTGCCGGCGTGCGACGCCGGCCTGCTCGACGTCGTGATGCCCGACGTGAAGCACGCCGGGCTCGCCGGCGCGCTCGCCGTCGCGCGCTACGCCGCAGCCCGCGGTTTGCGCGTTTCGCTGCACAATCCGACCGGACCGATCGCGACCGCCGCGAGCCTGCATGTGGCCGCCGTGCTGGCAGATTTCACGCGGCTCGAGTTCATGTACGGCGAGCTCCCCGATCGCGGCTCGCTCGTCACGCCCACCGAACGCCCGCGCGGCGGGAGGCTCGGCGTCCCCTCGGGTCCAGGGCTCGGCGCCGCACTCGATCTCGCCGGAACATCGTTCACCATGCTGGCCGCGGCGCGCGGTTGAAGAGAGGACTACGGAGATGGCGTCTGTCGCTCACCACGGCCCGACCCGGGCGGAGATGCTCGCGATGCTCGGCGGGGCCGCGCTGGCCGGGCTCGGCGCGCCGGCGTCGGCGGCACCCAAGCGCGGCGGCGTCGTGCAGATCGCCCAAGTGCCGGACGTCATCCCGAGCGGGCTGTTCGGACAGAACTTTCCCAACGGCGCGATCGGCGGTCTGATCTACAACACGCTCACCGCCTACGATCACCGCACGCTCGCACCGCGGCCGCAGCTGGCGAAATCGTGGGACGTATCGCGCGACGGAACGACGGTCACGATGCAGCTTCGCAGCGACGTGAAGTTCCACAGCGGGCGGCCGTTCACGTCCGACGACGTCGTCTTCTGCATCAAGAACATGCAAGACCCGGCCCGCGGCTCGCAGCTGCGCTCGACGGCGTCGGTCGTCACCGACCTGTCGACCGCCGGCCCCGGCGAGGTCAAGCTGCGGCTCGCGCATCCGGTATCGAACCTGTTCGACCTGTTCGAGCTGATGTTCATCGTCGATCGCGAGTCGCTCCCCGACATGCTGGCCGGGAAGAGCCTGATCGGCACGGGCGCGTTCACCTGGAAGCAATGGAACCCCGGCGACTCGGTGACGCTGGCCCGTAACCCGGCGTACTGGAAACCGAATCGCCCGTATCTCGACGGCGTCGAGCTGCGCATCATCCCGCAGACGCAAGCGCTGCTCGCCGCCTTGCAGGCGCAGCAGATCCAGCTCGCGCTCGGTCTGGCCCCGAAAGACGTCGTCAGCCTGCACGGCAACAAAGCGTTCGAGACGGTGGTCGGCGACACGCACGACGCCGCGTTCTACGTCGGCAGCAACGTCAACGTGAAACCGCTCGACCGGCGCGAGGTGCGCCAGGCGGTTTCGTTCGCGATCGACCGCGAGCGGATTCTCAAGGACGTCTTTGGCGGTTTGGGCGCGGCGCAATCGGTCCCGTGGCCGCAGTCGTCGCCCGCTTACGACGCCGGCGACGCGCGCCGCTACCACTTCGATCCCGACCGCGCCAAGCAGCTCTTGAAGGCGTCGGGCAACGAGAAGTTCGAGACGAGCCTGGCGATCAACAGCGGGTTGGCGCCCGCTTCGGCGATCGCGCAGATCGTCGAGTTCAACTTGCAGCAGGTCGGGATCACCACGACGACCGTCTCGTTCGACGCGGCGCAGTTCATCAAGCGCCTCGCCGGCGGCGACCTGCCGGGGCTGTGGGTGAACGTCCACGGTTTCGGCCAGATGCATCCTGCGACGCTGGTCGTGAGCGCGTTTCCGTTCAACGCGGCCAAGAACGCGTCGAACTTCCGCGATCCGCGCTACTCCGCAGCCGTGAACGAAGCGTGGACGGCGACGAACGACCGCGCGGAACGCGCCGCGTGCCGCAAGGTGACCGGCGTCCTGTTGGAGGAGCAGTTCGTGGCCGATTGCGTGCTCACGTCCGGCACCTATGCCGGCGTCCCCGCGTTTCGGGATTTCAGCTACAACATGTACGACTACTTGAACTTCGACGACGCCACGCTGGGCTGACGGCGTGGTGCTCTATGCGTTGCGCCGAATCCCGTCCGCGCTCGTCGTGCTGTTTCTCGCGTCGGTCGCGATCTTCGCCGTGCTGCACCTGGCGCCGGGAAATCCGGCGGTCGTGCTGGCGGGACCCGACGCCGATTCGGTGACGATCGCCGCGATCACGCACCAGCTCGGTTTGGATCGCCCGCTCCCGGTGCAGTATGCGATTTGGCTGCGCGGCATCCTGACCGGTCAGCTCGGCCAGTCGTACGTGCTGGGCGCACCGATCGCGAGCTTGATCGGCCGCGGTCTGGGCAACACCGCGCAGTTGACCGGCGCGGCGGTGCTGCTCGCCGTCGGGCTGGGTTTCGCCGCCGGCACGATCGGCGCGACGACGCGCTCGCGGGTGGTTCGCGCAGCCGTCGTCACGTTCACCACCATCAGTTTCGCGGTGCCGACGTTCATCAGCGGCGTCCTGCTGGTCCTGGTCTTCGCGGTGTGGCTGCGCGTGCTGCCGCCGGGCGGGCACGCCTCGCTGGTGACGGATCCGCTCGGCGGCTTGCGCTTCTTGATCTTGCCCGCCGTTTGTCTGGCGTTGCCGGCTTCGGCAGTCATCGCCCGCTTTTTGCAAACCTCGTTGAGCGCCGTGCTCGAGGACGAGTACATCCGCACCGCGCGCGCCAAAGGACTCCCGGCGGCCCGCACGCTGCTGCGCCACGCGCTGCCCAATGCGCTGCCGCCGGTGGTGACGGTGCTCGGCATCCAGATCGGCCAACTGCTCGGCGGCGCCGTGATCGTCGAAGCGATCTTCGCCTGGCCCGGGCTTGGTCAGCTGATCCTCCAGAGCTTCGTGAGCCGCGATTATCTCGTGGTCCAGGATCTCGTCCTGCTCGCGGTGACCGTCTTCATCGTCTTTCAAACGCTCACCGATATCGCGCACGCCGCGCTCGATCCGCGAATCCGGCTCGGATCCTAGTGTCCAACCTGCGGCCGGCCGAGTGCGCCGGTTTCGTGCTGGTCGCGCTGATCGTGGTGGCCGGCGCCGCGGCGCCGCTGCTCACCCGATATGCGCCGGATTTCCAGATCAGCGGCGGGACGTTGCTGTCCGCCGGCGTCGCCCACCCGTTCGGTACCGACGATCTGGGCCGCGATCTCTTCAGCCGCGTGCTCTACGGGATCCGCGTCGACATCGTCGTCAGCGCCGCCGGCGTTCCGCTCGCGCTGGTGCTCGGCACGGCGCTGGGGTTGTGCGGACCGCTCTGGGGTCCGGCCGACGTCGTGATCCAGCGGACGTTCGACGTGATCCTCGCCTTTCCGATCTTGATCTTGGGGATCGCGATTGCGGTGATCACCAGCCCGGGGCTGATCGCGATCGTGACGACGGTCGCGCTGGCGAACGTGCCGATCTTCGGACGGCTGGCGCGCGCCGCGGTCATCGCGCAGCGCGAACGCGACTACGTCACCGCGGCGCAGGCGATCGGCGCCGGCCCGCTCCGCATCCTCGTGCGGCACATCTTGCCGAACAGCGTCGACGCGTTGATCGTGCAGGCCGCGCTCTCGCTCGCCACGGCGGTGTTCGTCGAAGGCGGGATGAGCTTCGTCGGCGTCGGGATCCGCGTGCCGGCGCCCTCGCTGGGCAATATCCTCAACGAGTCGCTGCCCTATCTGGCTTCGAACCCGAACTTCGCGCTGGGCCCGGTGATCGTGTTCACCGCGCTGGTGCTGGGCCTGAACCTCATCGCCGACGGACTGAACGCGAGGCTTTCGCACCGATGAACGTGACCGACAAGACGGCGATCGTCACCGGCGCCGCCGGCGGGATCGGCGCGGCGATCGCGGCCGAGCTCGCCGCGCAGGGAGTCGCCGTCATCGGCGTCGACATCGATCCCGCCGTCGGCGCACTCGCGACACGCTGCACCGAGCCGCGGCGCGTGCGCACGGTCCACGGCGACATCCGCGACGACGCGACGGTTGACGCGATCTTCGCCACGGCGCCGTCGCTCGGCGCGCCGGTGTCGATCCTGGTCAACTGCGCGTTCTGGGAGGAGCGCGCGCCGCTGCTCGAAGTGACGATGGCCGGTTGGTCTGCAACCCTGGAGGTTTCGCTGACGGCGGCGATGCGCTTGTCGACGGCGTTCGCGCGTCGCTTCAACGGCCGCAACGGCGCGATCGTCAACGTCGCGTCCGTGCACGCATTCGGCGCGGTCCCCGCTTTCGGTGCGTACGAAGCGGCGAAAGCCGGACTCGTCGCGCTGACGCGCTCGCTCGCGGTCGAGCTCGGACCACGCGGGATTCGGTGCAACGCCGTCGCCCCGGGATTCATTCGCGTCGCGCGCAACCGCGCGATATGGGACGACGAAGCGGCGCTGAGCCGGCTCATGCGGGCGTATCCGCTCGGGCGGCCCGGGACGCCCGAAGAGGTCGCGCGCTGCGTCGCGTTTCTCGCTTCCGACGGCGCATCGTATGTCAACGGCGCCTGTTTAGCAGTCGACGGCGGCATGTCGGCCTTTCTGCCGGAGGCGCCGCTGCGCTGATCAGAGGTGGACGGAGAGCCCCGCGAACACGCCTTGACCGACGTAATGGCTGAAGCCGCCATAGTAGCGCGCGACGACGTCGACGTGCGGCGCGAGCGCGGCGCCGGCGAACGCGTCGTACAATGCGCCGGGGCGCAGCGGTGCGTTGAGCTGCCCGACGCCGATCCCCGCGCCGGCGAAGACGTGCGTGACAGGGACGTGTACGACGCCCTCGGCGGTCAAGGCATAGCGCCCACCGCCGCTGGTGAGCGGCGCGGCGAAGCTGACCTGCGGGTGGACGCCGGGGATCCCGCTGATCCCGATCCCGTGCAGCGAGACGATCGCGGCACCGGACGACGTCCCGTCGCTGAGGTGCATGTAGCCGCCGGCGACATCGAGCGGGCCGGAGGGGTCCGCGTACGCGAGCGCGGGCAGCGCGGCGATCGCCGCGGCGGCGAAAATCGAGAGGAGCGTACGTTTCACGCCTGCGATGCTACCTGGTCGCCGCGGCCGCGTCATCTCTCTGATTTGGGGCGTCGCCGAGCAACGCTGGCATCACGATGCGCGAAGGCCGGCGTCCCGGAAGCGCGTGCTTCGGAACGCCGGCCTTCGGCGCTAGGCTGGGTGCGATCAGTGCCCGTGGCCGCCGCCGCGCGCCGCCGGAGAGGACGTACGCCCGGAACTGCGTGCCGCGCCGGTCGAACCGCGCGAGCCGCCCGAGTAACCGCGCGTCGTTGCGCCCGAGTAACCGCGCGTCGTTGCGCCCGAGTAACCGCGCGTCGTTGCGCCCGAGTAACCGCGCGTCGTTGCGCCCGAGTAACCGCGCGTCGTCGCGCCCGAGTAACCGCGCGTCGTTGCGCCCGAGTAACCGCGCGTCGTCGCGCCCGAGTAACCGCGCGTCGTTCCGGCCGGTGCGCTGAAGCCGGCTCGCGAGGTTGAAAACGAGCGCCAGGCGCCTTGCGGTGCGCGGCCGGCCGGTTCGATCGCCCGGCTGCCGCCCAGCGGAGCGCGCACGCCGACGAAGCCGCCGCTCGGTACGAAACCGCGACCGTTGTACGCGAACGGGCGGCCGTAGAAGCGATGGTGCTCGAAGCCGAAGCCGCCGTTGCCGAAGAAGAGCGACAGCCCGAACGACGGCCCATAGCCGTAGGCGAAGCCGGGGTACCACCAGCCGGGCCCGATGTAGACCGGCACCGGTAACGGGCCGTCATAGTTGTACGGCGTGTCGATCTCGTTCGCGTCGAACTCGCCGCCGTTGCTCACACCGAGGACCGTGACGCTCATCCCGGCTTCGAGCGTGAGCCCCGTCGGGTTGATGATCGTCCCTTGGTGGAGCTCGACGTTGTCGACGAAACCGCGGTCGTCGCGAACGCTGATGTTGAACGTCCCGTTGACCGACGCGATGCGCCCCTGAATCGATTCGTCGCGACTCGGTTGCGCGTACGAGGGAATATCTTGCGCCGAAACGATCGTTGGGAGAACGAGCCCCACGATCGCGAGCGCTGCAGCCGCTGCAGCCGCTATCTGCGGCGCGAAGGTCTTGGTACTGATCATCGTAATCTTTCTATTCCCCGTTCGGGCAAGGACTCCATACCGGTAAACGAGCGGCCGGGCCTCCGAGTGCTGGGGAATGTGCCAGAAAAGCGTCTCTTCTCCGTACTCTAACGCGTTTTTCACGATGGCTCCGGCTTTCTATCCGACCGAGCCGTCGCGCCCGAAGGGGACGAAAGTCTCAGGGTTGGTCGGGCCCGGCGAAAACCTTGGCCGGTTTCCCGTGGTCGATGGAGTCGATGACCGAGCGCGCGTTCGAAACGAGCCGGCACCGCACGGTCTACCTGGACTGCGGGCCGCCGGACGGGCCGCTCATGATCTTCGTGCACGGCTGGCCCACGCTCGCGATGTCGTGGCGGTCGCAGCTCGTGCATTTCACCGCCTTGGGCTACCGCTGCGTCGCACCCGACATGCGAGGCTACGGAGGATCGAGCGCGCCGCCGCGGCGTGAGGACTACGCGCTCGAGGAGATCGTCGCCGACATGCTCGCGCTCGTGCGCCACCTCGGCGCCGAAGGTGCGATCTGGGTCGGGCACGATTGGGGGAGCCCCGTCGTGTGGGAGCTCGCG
>Ga0208220_1001157_pt1 | contig 11165 bp, 9 predicted proteins | sample NGESurdeep092012_9_FD_184484 | JGI IMG/M metagenome (GOLD analysis project Ga0208220, IMG submission 184484) | Arctic peat soil microbial communities from Barrow, Alaska - NGEE Surface sample F53-1 deep-092012 (SPAdes) | ecosystem: Environmental > Terrestrial > Soil > Wetlands > Peat ... | reverse complement strand
CATCGGCGCCGGCAACCTGGCCGCCAGTAGGCCGACCGCCAGCAGACTGCCCAGCCGTCGCGCCACCCCCGAAGCCGGCCCCGCCCAAGCCGCCAGACTCGCTAGTCGTAACCGCCGTCGGAATGCTGCCGCTGTGCGGCGTCGCCGCCGTGGCCGCTCCCCAGGCCGCCACCGGAATGCCCAGCGCGGCGATCGTGACGAACGCGGCACCCGCGATCAGCCGGCGCCCGGCCCGCGCCCGCAGCGCAGCCGCCCCGAGCCCCAGCAGCGCGAGCACCGACACCACGATGGCGACGATGGCCACGGACGGATGGAACGAGGACTGGGATCGCAGCAGTGCTACGCCCCAGGCACACGTGACGACGACCACGCCAGCCAGTACCACGTACGCAGTCCGCCCGGCCTCGCCGCGGCGCTGCCATAGCAGCACCCCGCCGATGCCGACCAGCGCGGCGATCGCCGGCGCCAGCGCGACCGTGTAGTACGGGTGGATGGTCCCCTGCATGTAGCTGAAGGTGGCCGCCGTCACGAGCAGCCAGCCGCCCCACAGCACGAACGCGGCCCGCACCGGATCGGTCCGCCGGCTCCGCCAGGTCAACCAGACGCCGGCCGCCAGGAGCAGCAGCGCGGCGGGCAGCAGCCAGGAGATCTCCAGCCCGAACTCGCCGCGGAACATCCGGGCCAGGCCGGTGGCGCCGCCGAACCCGGTGTTGACACCAGCCGCGCCCCGGCCGCCACCACCACCCCCGCCGTTACCGGACCCGCCGAGCAGCCGGCCCAGCCCGTTATATCCGAAGGCAAGCTGCAACGGGTTGTTGTCGGTGCTGCCCCCGATATACGGCCGGTCGGCGGCGGGCCAGACGAGTACGGCCACGATCCACCACCCGGCCGCAACCACCATGGCCAGCAAGGCCGCGAGCAGCTGCCCCACGCGGCGGCGCAGGGACACCGGCGCTGCGACCAGGTAAGCCACCCCGAAGGCCGGGACGGGGAGCAGTGCCTGGCCGCTCTTCGTCAGGAACCCGAAGCCCACCGCGACTCCGGCCAGGACCAGCCACCGGGTGCGGCCGGCTTCCAGGGCGCGGGTCGCGCAGTACGCGGCGGCCACCAGGAGCAGCACGAGCAGGGCGTCGGGATTGTCAAAGCGGAAGATGAGCACGGCGGCCGGAGTCAGGGCCAGCACCGCGCCGGCGATCAGCCCGGCTGCGGGGCCAGCGACCCGGCGGACCGCGCTGGCTAGCAGGCCGACGGCCGCCACGCCCGCCAGCGCCTGGGGCACCAGCAGGCTCCAGCTGCTGTAGCCGAACACCCGGGCGGACAGGCCCATCAACCACAGGGCGCCCGGCGGCTTGTCGACGGTGATGAAGTTCGAGGAGTCGAGCGAGCCGAAGAACCACGCCTTCCAGCTCTTCGACCCGGCCTGGACCGCGGCGGCGTAGAAGCTGTTCGCGTTGCCGGACGCGCTCAGGTCCCACAGGTACAGCAGGGCCGTCGCCGCCAGCAGCGCCAGCAGGGCCGGCCGGTACCATGCGGGACGCGCCGCCTGCTGGCCAAGAACCCGCCTGTGGCCCGGCGATTGCGGCGCGGACGGCTGGCGGGGAAAGCGGGTCGTCACCGCGCGAGCTGCGTGCGTCATGCCCGTGACCCTGCCAGGCGAGATAGCGCCGGAAATGAAGCCCGGCTCTGCGGCGGCTATGTGTGCGACGGTGACAAGCTCCCGCGTCGCCGTCGCACCCGGCCCGCGCTCGGCCGACCTCAGCGCGGGCTGGCGCGGACCGGCCGGCCGGGCAGGGCACCGGCCACGATGTCCCCGTTTTGTACGACGATCGTGCCGTTGACCAGGACGTGCCGGATGCCGGTCGAGGGGCGGGTACTGGCCGCATAGGTCGCCTGGTCGCTGACCGTAGCCGGGTCGAAAACGACGATGTCGGCGTCGCTGCCGGGTTGCAGCCGGCCCTTACGGCGCATGGCCGGGACCCGTTCCGCCAGCAGCCGGGCCGGCAGCAGGCTGCATCGGCTCAGGACCTCGGCAAGCTCCAGCGGCCCGGTGCCGCGGGTGAGCATGCGCAGCGCCCGCGAGAACGTCCCGGCCGTCCGCGGATGCGTGACCGCGGTCGCGGGCAGCGGCCAGCTCAGCGGGTCGGGCGCCGGGCCGGACCAGGTCAGCGGCATGGCGTCGCTGGCCACCATGGCCCCCGGGAAGGTCAGCGACCTCAGCAGCAGCTGCCGGTCAGCCGGATCGTCCTCGTTGAGCAGTTCGATGATGGCCAGGCCGCCAGGGTCGGTCGCGCGCAGCTCGCGGAGCCGCGCCTCGCTGGCTACCCGCTCGCCCGTCGGCGCGTAGGTGAGGGAGGACGGCGTGAGGCCGCGCTCGCCGAGTCGCTCGGGCGCCAGGAACGCCGCGCCGATCCCCGTCATGCCGGAGCCATAGGGGTAGGCCTCCGTCGAGACCCGCCCTCCTGCCGCCTGTGCCCGCCCGACGAGGCTCAGGACGCGGTCGATGTGCCGCTGCGACGTGCTGTTGATGTGGCAGTAGTGCATCTGGGCGCCGGTCTCGCCGGCCGCGCGGACGATTTCCTCGGCACCGTCGATGGCGGCCCCGGGCACCATCTCGATCATGTCCCGCGCGTGCGTGAACGTGGGTACGCCCGCCTCGGCGGCGAGCCCGGCAACCTGCAGGTACTCGGTCGGATCGGTGCCCGGCGCGTACCCGATGAGTACGCCGATGCCGAGCGCCCCGTCAGCCAGGTCGGCCGACATCCGGGTCAGCATCGCGCCGATGTCCGCCGGGGCGGCCGCACGCTGCCAGGCCGGGCTGGCGATGTTCGCCAGGAACGTGCCGAGCTTCCCGTCCAGCGAGATCCCGCCGACCGCCTCCATCCGGGCCAGGGCCCAGGACGTGGCGAAGCCGTAGTTGACTGGCCGTCCCTGCGCCGCGGCGTCCCGGTAAGCGGTGTCCACCGGGCTGACGCCGGCCTCCAGCTCCAGCGCGGTGGTCACGCCATCGAGGGCCTGCAGCCGAAGGCCGGGGATGCCGTTCACGTGGCTGTGCAGGTCGATGAAGCCCGCGGTCACGACCATGGCGGAGACATCCAGCTCGGCCCGCGCGGAGCCCAGCGCGGTCCCGATGGCGGCCACCCGGGCGCCGGAGATGGCGACGTCCCGCACCTCGTCCAGGCCGGATTCCGGATCGATCACGCGCCCGCCGCGCAACACGATGTCCCAGTCGCTCACGCGCTGCCTCCTCACCGATGGCCGACCTGCCTGTCACCCGAGCCGCGGATCGATGGCTGTTAGCTGCTGCCCCAGCACTCTGCCCAGCTGCGACCCCAAGGTCTAGCATGACCGGAGGACAATCGGGCAGAAACGCTGTGTGATCGGGGTACTCGGGCCTTGCCGCGCTTAGCCATCGCGAAGGACTTCCTCACCGAGTACTCCAAGCTGGAGAAGTCAGTCCAGACCTCCGTTAAGGCCGCGATAGACAAGTTCACCGAGCACACCCACGCGGGCCTGCACCTGGAGAAGCTGAACCGCAGCCGCGATCCGCGGGTCCGGACCATCCGGATCGACAAGTTCTGGCGCGGCGTGGTCCTCGCCCCCGAGTTAGGGGACACCTACTGCCTCGTCACCGTGCTCCCGCACGATAAGGCGAATGCCTTCGCGGCCAGCCGCAGGTTCAGCGTCAACGAGGCCATCGGCGTCCTCGAAGTCCGCGACGAAGGCGCCCTCGAACAACTCGAACCAGCCCTGCACGCGCTCGCCGAGAAAGCCGACCAGCTCCTGTTTGACCATGTCAGGGACGCCGACCTCAAGCGGCTCGGCATCGACGCGCAGATCCTGCCGATCGTCAGGCTCTTACCATCAGAGGCGCATCTGGAAGCGCTTCAGACCATGCTGCCCGACCTTCAGTACACGGCGCTGTACGCCCTCGCCTGCGGAATGACGCCCGAAGAGGCCTGGGCCGAAGTCGCCCAGCACCTCCCCGGCGAGACCGGGCCGCACGACGTCGACCCCGGCGACCTGGTCGCTGCGATGGAACGAACTCCCGGACAGGTCGCCTTCGTATCGGGCAGTGACGAGCTGCGTCACGTTCTCGCCTATCCGTTCGCCGCCTGGCGAGTATTCCTGCATCCGGCTCAGCGCCGGATGGCGCTGGAAAGGACCTACTCCGGGCCCGCCCAGGTGACCGGCGGCGCCGGAACTGGCAAGACCATCACCGCGCTGCACCGGGCCGCCTATCTCGCGAGCCAGCCAGCCTCGTTGACCGCCGACGCCACGCCCTCCATCCTGGTTACGAGTTACGGACGTAATCTCGTCTACGCACTGGAAGCGCAACTGCCGCTCGTCGTCAGCGATCCCGAGCTGCGCCGCCGCATCGAGACCTCAACCGTGGACAGCCTGGCCCATCGCGTGGTGCGACAGGCCCGCGGACGCCACCCGGTGCCCATCGGCGACTACGAACTCCGGCGGAAATGGTCGGCCGCCGCCCAGGCGGCCCGCCTTCCGTTCGCCGCGGCGTTCCTGGAGCGCGAATGGGAGCAGGTCATCCTCGCCCAGGATCTGCGCACCGAGCAGGAGTACCTGGAGTGCCAGCGCGCTGGTCGCGGTACTCCGCTGAGCAGGGGCCAGCGCAGCCAGGTCTGGCTGCTCGTCGAGCAGGTCACCCGCGACCTTCAGGAAGCGGGTCAGTCTAGTTACACCCAGCTGGCCAACGAGGCCACCTGCATCCTGCGCGAATCCGGCCGCACGCTCTACCGCCATGTCATCGTCGACGAGTCGCAGGATCTGCATCCCGCGCAGTGGCGCCTGCTGCGCGCCGCCGTGCCGCCCGGACCCGATGACCTGTTCATCGCCGGCGATCCGCATCAGCGCATCTACGAGAACCGCGTCTCTGTGACCAGCCTCGGGATCAGCATCCGCGGGCGCAGCCGCCGCCTGACCATCAACTACCGGACCACCCAGGAAATCCTGGCCTGGGCCGTTCCGCTGCTCGGGTCTATGCCAGTCACCGGCCTGGACGGTGCGGCCGACTCGCTGACCGGCTACCGCTCACCCGTGCACGGTCGACGTCCCGAGGTTAAGGGCGCTCCGGAACGCGGCGAAGAACTCAAGAATCTGACCGAACGGATTCGCTCCTGGCTGGCCTCGGGAATCGAGCCGCATGCCATCGGCGTAGCGGCCCGCTCCGCCCGCCTGGTCAGCGCGGTGAACGAGGCCCTCGGCGCTGCGGGCATGGCGACCGTCAGGCCCGACGCCGTGGACGCCGCGGACAAGATCCGCGTCGGAACCATGCACGGCATGAAGGGCCTCGAATTCCAGGCCGTCGCCGCCATCGGCGTCGAGGAAGGAGTGGTTCCCCTCGCCGCCGCCGTGACCGCCGTCTCCACCGACCAGGTCGCCCACGACCAGGATCTGCTGCGCGAGCGGTGCGTGCTGTTCGTAGCCTGCACGAGGGCCCGCGACCACCTGTACGTCTCCTACTCCGGCCAGCCCAGCTCTTTCCTGCCGGTGCAACACTTCGAATAACCTGCTGCTGGTGCGCGCGGATCGTGGACTCAGCTGGCCCGCTCCTCGCACGACCCGGGACGCTAGCGCCGGCATCTCCGCCGCGGTCAGCGGCAGCACGCACAACTTCGCCGCCGATCAAGCGGCCGCCGAGGCGGTGATGGCCGCCCGGCCGACCATTGTGCGCGACATCCGGGCCAACCGGGAGTTCCTGTACCGGGCCGTGGCTCACCTGGCCGCCGAGGCGGGCATCCGGCAGTTACTCGATATCGGCATGGGCATCCCCGCCAGCCCGAACGTGCACGAGATCGCGCAGGACATCGCCCCGGACGCTCGACTTCGGCCAGCCAGTCGCCGTCATCCTGGTCGGCGTCCTGCACCTGATCAGCGACGACGAGGATCCGTATGCCATCGTCGCTCAGCTGATGGCGGCCGCCCCGTCCGGCAGCTACCTGGTGGTGACGCATCCGGCCAGCGACATCGACGCCGGGGCCGCTGCCGAGGGAGCACGCCGGTACAACTCCTCGGTCGCCACCGCGCAGACCAGGCGCAACTTCGCTGAGGTCATCCGCCTGCTGGACGGCCTGGAACTCGTCGAGCCGGGCGTCGTGCAGAACCATCGCTGGCACCCGCCACCCGGCGAGGACGTCAGCGCCTACGAGGTCGCTGCCTGGGCCGCCGTCGGCCGCAAGCCCTAGGCAACGGCCGGCGTGCTCAGCTACAGCGGGGGCGCTGGGGCCCGGCACGCCTCACTTGCCGGAAGGTGCCGCGTCGGCAACGTGGCGGGTTAGCTCGACCACGCGCGCCGCCAGGGCAAGGTTGATCTCTGCCTCGATGCTGTCCAGGTGCAGCTGAATTAGCTTCAGCCGGGGTGCCACGTTGGCCGTCATTTCCTGCCGGAGATACCGCATGCAGGCCATGGCGCCAGCTAGCAGGCCAAGAAGGGTACCGATGAAGAAAATCATGACGAGCATGGCCACCACCGCCTACATCTCTCTCATGGCCAGTATGCAGTCCGATGTAGGCATGTGGCAAGCTTTCAATCTGCTACATGGCAGATTGAGACCTAGCCGGTTCACGGCGGCTACGGCCCGCCCCAATGAGAACAGCGGCAACTCCAATCACCTGGCGGATCGTTGGCTACCGCCCGCATCTGCCGGGTAGGGGCCTGTATATAACATTGGCCGCCGAGACGGCGCTATTGCCCGATTCGCGTCTGGGAGGATCGAGTCAGGGGCGGCCGACCCGAACGGATCTCGGTCGTTAGCGCTCACGGGAGGGTGACAGATGACCGGACCAGTCGAGGCCCCATCGTCGGAGCTTGATGCAGCCCTGGCCTGGTTCGTCAAGGACAACCGCCTGCCCGGCGCCGCGGCGGGCGTGGTCTATGAGGACGGGATCGCCTGGTCTGGCGGCGCGGGATACGCGGACGTCGCCACCGGGACCACTGCAGACTCCGCGACGCTCTACTGCGTCGCGTCCATCACCAAGACCTTTACTGGTACCGCCGTCATGCAGCTCCGCGACGCCGGCCGTCTGGGGCTGGACGAACCGGTGGCCACGTACATATCTGAGCTGCAGGATGCCGCGCTGCCCCGTGCAGAGATCGACGCGGTCACAGTCCGTCGCATGCTGGCGCACGAATCGGGTCTGGCGAGTGAGCCTCCCGGCACCGACTGGACTGTTCCCGCCTATGAGGGCCTGGCTGCCCGCACGCTCGAGCGGGTGGCGGAAATCGTGACCCGGATCCCGCCGAACCGGCAGCCCAAGTATTCCAATCTTGCGTACCAGTTGCTTGGTGAGGTAGTGACGAGGATAACGGGTTATCCCTACGTCAAGTACGTAGAGAACGAGATACTAGTGCCGCTCGGCATGGTATCCACCAGCTTCGATCCGGCAGCCAATTACTTGGACGCGCGGCGTGCGACAGGCTACGCGCCGCGCGCTTTTTCCGATGAGCTTGACGTTATTACCGCCATGCCGCAGTTGTGGGCCGAAGGCGGCCTATGGTCGTGTGTTGATGATCTTTCCAGATGGATCTCCGTTCAGATGAATGCGCATCGAGGCGCCCCCGCGCAGCCAGCGATCCTCTCGGCGGCCTCGCTGCGGGAGATGCACGCCCCGCGTTACCTGGACGGGAGCGCCTGGTCGCAGGCCTGGGGGCTGTCCTGGTTCGCGGTACGCCGAGACGACGTGATCTGGATCCAGCACTCGGGTGGCCTGCCGGGATTCTCGACTAACGTGTGCTTTGACCCTGATGGCCAGGTCGGCGCGATCGCGCTGATTAACGGGAGCGGAGACGCGTCGGCGCTCGCCATGGACCTGGCCGCAATCGCCCGCCGGGCAGTGCGAGCTAGACCTCCCCGGATCAAGCCCCCGGTCCCGACCCCTTACGAGTTCCGCCCCCTGCTGGGCCTATATTCCCGCCCGGCGCACAGCCAGGTAGTGCGGCTGGAGTGGCGGGACGGCAAGCTGACGCTCATCGATCCGCAGGTACCCGGATGGCGCCCGACGCTTGCGCCAACTGATGACCCGAGAGTGTTCGTCGTGGAGCCCGGCTACCGCCAGTCTGGCGAGCCCGTCACTTTCCATGAGCTCCCGGACGGCCGCGTCGACTCAGTCTTCCTCGCCGACGGAACCCTCTACCGCCTGGAACATCTCACGCCGCTGGACTAGCCCAGGCGGCGTCCGTCCGGCACGATCCGTGGCGTCAGGCGTAGCCCCCGGCGTTAGCTCTAGCTGGAAGCGGCGCAGCGACGCCACGGATCGTTCACAAGCAGGGGAAAAAACGACTAAGAAGGGCTGTCGCCCGCGAGCGTGGTAATGAATTCGCGCCACGACGGCTCCGAGAAGGTCAGCATTCCGCCATCTCGGTTCTTAGAATCACGAACTAGCACTTTCTGGTTCACGAAGGCTACTTCAACGCAACTGGTGCCGCCTGACGCGCTGCTAATCTTCCACTTGATCTCTGTACTGGACATGCCTGACCTTTCTTCCTGTCAAATGCCGCCACTTAGGCGAAGACTACCAGCGTTGCGCGAGCAGCTGTCTACTCGGATGACGGCGTTTCTTCTGTTATTACTTCTTTGAGGTAGGCCAAAGACTTCTTCGGCCCGAGGGAAATAGATCGCAGATTTTCAAAAATCTCACGGTATAGGCTGACTTCCTCGGCCTCGTCATGGGTAAGCAGCTCATCCCGGGCGTTCTCGAAATAAAGGACGTCCTCGTCTGCCGAATCCTGGAATTCGAGGATAGTGAAAGTCTCGCCGAGGCTCCGGTGCAGTCCGGCCGAAAACGGCAGTATCTCGATGGTCACATGCGGACGCGCCGCCATCTCGACTAGCTTGCGCAACTGTTCGCCCCGGACTTTCTTGTCAGCCATCAGGCGTTGAACTACCGCCTCGTCCAGGATGAAATGCAGGCGAGGATTGGGCTGCTCGATAAACTGCTGGCGGAGCATGCGAATCTCGACCCGAGCGCGAATGGTCTTAGGACTATAGTTCCCCTTGTATTCCGAGATAACGGTGGCGGCATACTCCTCGGTCTGCAGCAGGCCCGGTATGAGGAAGCTCTCGTACTCACGCACCACCGCAGCGGCCGCCTCATATTCGAGATAGCGGAAGAAGGCCGGCGGGACGCTATCGCGGTACCGACTCCACCGAGACTGCTGCCGCGCTTCTCTCGCTAGGTCGACGAGCCAGCGGATCCGGTCGCTGTCCTGGATGCTGTACAGCCTCAGGAGAGCGGTCAGGTCGTTGGTCGAGATGCCCACGGAGCCCGTCTCGATACGAATGATCTTGGAGAGCGACCAGTCCATCTGCTCCGCGACGTGCTCCTGGGTCAGGCCGGCTTCCTGGCGGGCCTGACGCAGTTCGCCGCGCAGGCGACGGCGCTGGATGACGGTACTGGAGCTGGGACTCACATCGGGCTCTCAACGTAACGGCGTGCTAGGTGGCGAGTAGCCAGGCGCGGATTGCAGTACGCCAACTTGCTCTGCAGCAGATAGCCTAGGCCATCCTGCCGCCTCGTGTTCACGGGACTCCGTTACTAAGCGTCCATACGAGATCCGCCCGAAATGGGGCAGCCAGTTACGCCGACTCCGAGAACTCGGCCGGCCGCCCGCGCGTCCGCGCGTCGTGTAACAGCCAGGTAACACGTCGGGATTAGCGTGCAGGCATGAGGCTCACCGAACGCGAACAGGAGCTGTTGCTGATCACGCTGGCCGCAGACGTCGCGGAGCGGCGGCGGGCGCGCGGGCTGAAGCTGAACTACCCGGAGGCGGTGGCCATCCTGACCTCGTTCGTCCTGGAGGGCGCCCGCGACGGCCGGACGGTCGCGGACCTGATGGCCAGCGGCCGGCACGTGCTGACCCGCGATGACGTGGCCACGGGTGTCCCGGAGATGCTGGACCCGGTGCAGGTCGAGGCCACGTTCCCGGACGGCACGAAGCTCGTCACGGTGCACGGACCGATCCCGTGACCGGCAGCGCGCCGGAGCCGGTGCCCGGCGAGGTGCTGGCGGCCGAGGGCACGATCGTGCTGAACCCCGGCCGGCAGCGGATCGAGCTGCTGGTCGAGAACGGCGGGGACCGGCCGGTGCAGGTGGGCTCGCACTACCACTTTGCCGCGGCCAACCCGGCGCTCGCCTTCGACCGGGACCTGGCCTGGGGGCGGCGCCTGGACATCCCGGCGGGGACCTCAGTTCGCTTCGAGCCGGGCCTGTCGAAGGTCGTCGGCCTGGTGCCGATCGGCGGCCGCCGGCTGGTGCCGGGGCTGCGCCCGGAGTGGGCTGGGCTGCTGGACGCCAGGTGGCCCATGGGTATCACCGGGCCGCTGCCTCCCCCGGGCCTGGACGCCAAGCCGGCGGAAGGGGACCCGCGTGGCTGAGCTATCCCGCGAGCGGTACGCCGCTCTTTACGGACCGACGGTCGGCGACCGGGTGCGGCTGGCCGATACCAACCTGCTCATCGAGGTCACCGAGGACCGGTGCGGCGGACCCGGCCCGCTGGCCGGGGACGAGGCGGTCTTCGGCGGGGGCAAGGTCATCCGCGAGTCCATGGGGCAGGGCACGGCAACGCGGGCCGAGAACGCACCTGACCTGGTGATCACGGGCGCCGTCGTGCTGGACCACTGGGGCGTGATCAAGGCCGACATCGGAGTGCGGGACGGCCGGATCGTCGCGCTCGGGAAGGCCGGCAACCCCGACACGATGGACGGGGTGACGCCATCGCTGGTGATCGGGCCGTCGACGGAGGTGATCGCCGGCAACGGGCTGATCCTGACCGCCGGCGGGATCGACAGTCACGTGCACCTGATCGCGCCGCAGCAGATCCCGGTCGCGATCGCCGCCGGGATGACGACGCTGATCGGCGGCGGCACCGGGCCCGCAGAGGGCACCAAGGCCACGACGGTCACGCCCGGCGCGTTCTGGCTCCGGGCGATGCTGGACGCGCTCAGCGCGTGGCCGGTGAACATCGCGCTGCTCGGCAAGGGCAACACCGTGTCGGCCGAGGCGCTGTGGGAGCAGCTGCGCGGCGGCGCCGCGGGCTTCAAGCTGCACGAGGACTGGGGCACGACGCCCGCGGCCATCGACGCCTGCCTGACGGTGGCGCAGGCGGCCGGCGTGCAAGTGGCGATTCACACCGACACCCTGAACGAGGC
>Ga0208220_1001156_pt1 | contig 11166 bp, 11 predicted proteins | sample NGESurdeep092012_9_FD_184484 | JGI IMG/M metagenome (GOLD analysis project Ga0208220, IMG submission 184484) | Arctic peat soil microbial communities from Barrow, Alaska - NGEE Surface sample F53-1 deep-092012 (SPAdes) | ecosystem: Environmental > Terrestrial > Soil > Wetlands > Peat ... | reverse complement strand
TGACCAGGTAGTCATAGTGCAGGGTCCGGCCTGACTCGGTGGTCACAGTCTGTGCCGCCGGATCTGTGCCGGTGGCGGCTTCGCGGACCCAGGTCACGTCCTTGGGCATGACATCGGCCTCGGGCCGCACCGTGGCAGATGCCGGGCACCGGCCGCCGCCGACGAGGGTCAGCAGCGGCTGGTAGTGGTGGCTGCTGGAGGGCTCGACGACCGTGACATCGTCAAGGCCGGCCCGGCGCAGGCGGGCCGCGACGGTGATGCCGCCGGTGCCGCCGCCGACGATCACAACCTTGTGGTGCTCGGCACCACTGTGATGCTCGGGACTGGGATTTGGCTGGCTCATCGTCGAGCCTCCTTCACAGGCTCAGGGCCGCACCAGGGGCAGCCCGGCGGTTTCGGCGTTGGCGTAGTCGTCGTCGATGCTGATCGCGCGGCGGCCGTGCGCCGCGAGCATGGAAGCAGCCACTATCGAGCGGTAGCCGCTGTGGCAGTGCACCCAGACCTCGCCAGGCGGTACTTCGTGGAGCCGGCCGGGCAGTTCGTTGAAGGGAATGTGCGCCGCTCCCGCGATGTGGCTGTCCTCCCACTCCAGCTGGCGGCGGACATCCAGCACGGCCAGCTCACCGCTGCGGCCGCTGGCAGCGGTGGTGCTGGCGGCGAGGTCGCCGAACTTGGCCAGCCGCAGCGTGGCCAGCGGCGCGCCGCCGGCCCAGTCCTGCGGCTGCCCGGTCGCGGCGGCCGCCGGGCGGTCGATCCCGATCCGCACGAGTTCGCGCTGGGCCTGGCTGACCTGCTCTGGGGTCTCACCGAGCAGGGTCACCGGCGTGCCCCAGGGAATCACCCAGCCCAGGTAGGTGGCGAAGCTGCCGTCGAGCGGGAAGCTGAAGGAGCCGGGCACGAAGCCGGCGGCGAATGCGACCCGGTCACGCAGGTCAACGACCCACTCGCCGGCCTGGATGGCCCGGCGGACCTCCGCCGTGTCGGCCCGGCGGGGTGGTGACAGGTCCGGGCCGGCCGGCCCGGCGGTATTGGCGGGGCCCATGTGCGCGTAGTAGGCGGGCCAGGCGTCGAGCCCGGCGAGCAGGGTGTCGACGTACATCTGCTCGCTGGCGGTGAGCGCGGGATTGAATTGCTTCTCCCGCCCGATCGTGGACGCCTGCGCCTGCGCCTGCGTGGCGGCGCAGAAGCTGCCGAAGCCGTGCGTCGGGTAGATCTCCGCGAAGTCGGGCAGTTCGCGGGCCAGGCGGTGGGCCGAGGCGTACTGCGCGCGGGCAAGGGCCGCGGTGTTGTCCGGCCCGAGCAGGTCCGGCCGCCCGGTCGAGCCGTAGAGCAGCGACCCGCCGGTGAAGACCCCGGCCACCTCACCGTCGGCTTCCAGCACGTAGGACAGGTGGGTGAACGTGTGCCCGGGCGTGGCCAGCACCCGCAGCCGCATCGCGCCGCCGATCGGCAGGCAGTCGCCGTCCCGGACCGGGGTCCGGTCAAAGCGGACCGGATCGGCAGCATTGACCAGATAGCTGGCTCCGGCCGCCTGGGCCAGGGCCAGACCTCCGGTGACGTAGTCGTTGTGCATGTGGGTCTCGGCGACGTGGGTGATGCGCACACCCAGCTGGGTGGCCAGGCTGCTGACGCGGTCGATGTCCCGCTGGGGGTCGATGACGAGCGCCGTGTCCCCATCGTGGGCCAGGTAGCTGCGGTCGCCGAGTGTGGGCGTCTCGACGGGGAGCACTTCAACCATGATCGTGATCCTCCCGGACCCGGACGCTGGCCCAGGCACTCTCAGGTTTGCCAAATGTACGATCATTCGTACCGAACTACAAGGCCCGCGCAGTCCCCGGGGAGTGGTCCCGCCCGCGCGAAACAGCGCCGCCGCTGGTACGTTCCGTGCGGGCCGGACATTGCGGCTGCTCCCCGGCCAGGACAGGAGGCTCCGTGGCTGGACAGGGCGCCCGGCGCGGCACAGCGCCGCGGGCGCTGGATCGCGGCAGCCCGCTGCCGTTGTGGGCACAGCTGCGCGCCGATCTGCAACGGCGGCTGGCGGCCGGTGCCTTCACCGACGCGTTCCCCGGTGAACTGGCGCTGGTCAGCGAGTACGGGGTCAGCCGGCACACCGTCCGCACCGCCCTGCGGGAGTTGCGGGCCGACGGCATCGTGGTGGCCGAGCGCGGCCGCCGTCCCCGGCTGGCCGGGCCGGCCACGATCACCCAGCCGCTGGGCGCGCTGTACTCGCTCTTCGCCTCGGTCGAGTCCGCGGGCCTGCGCCAGGCCAGTATCGTGCGGGCCCGTGACCTGCGTGCCGACGGCGTCATCGCCGACCGGCTCGGCCTGGAGGCGTCCACGCCGCTGTTCCGCCTGGAGCGGCTGCGCCTGGCCGGCGGCGAGCCGCTCGCCCTGGACACGGTCTGGCTGCCGGCCGAGATCGCCGCGCCGCTGCTGGAGGCAGACTTCACCCACACTGCGCTCTATGACGAGCTGGCTGCCCGCACCGGCATCCGGCTGGAGGGCGGGCGCGAGCACATCCGGGCGGTCGTGCCCACCCTGGCCGAGCAGCGCCTCCTGGAGATTCCGCACTCCACCGGCGCGCTGGCGATCGACCGGCTCGGCCACGCCGGCGGCAGGCCGGTAGAATGGCGGCACACCCTTATCCGGGGCGACCGGTTCTCCCTGCTCGCCGAGTTCTCTCCGCGCACCGGCTACCAGCTCACTCTCGGCGCTGCGCGCCCGGTCACCAGCGCGGTGGCCAGCTTCCCCGCAGCGGCCTCATAGCAGCGGCCAACGCCGCTGCTGTCCGGCGTCCCCGGGTGGCCTGGCCGGTACCCGCCGCCATGCGGTCAGGGCCTCAGGCCGGCAGGCTCGGGGCCGAGCAGGGTTATCGCCAGCGCGGCGATCGACACGCCGGTGATGGCCACGGTGATCAGCAGCAGGTGCCAGGGCCGGGAACGCCCCGTACCCGGTGCGCGGGCCAGCCTGCCAAGTTCCCAGATCAGGGAGCTGAGGACCAGGATCGGGATCCCGGCGTACGGGCGGCTCTTGAGGATCGCGCCGCCCAGCGCCGCGAACGAGATTGCCGTCCGGTCCCAGGCGAGCTCGGTTCGCTCCCGCGCGAGCCCCGGATCGGTGTCCTCGATGTCGTCTGCGGGCTTCATCAGTGCCGGGTCACCCCCGACAGCAGGGCGAGCGCCGCGGCGACCAGCCCGATGATCGCGATGGTCACGGCCAGGATCCGGGGCAGCTGCGAGCGGCTGACCGGCTCGCTGCGGCGGAGCGCACGCTGGTTGCTATTCCATTCGAGGTAGCTGATCACGGCGACGGCAGAGCCGAGGAGGATCAGCGGGGTGCCGATGATGTGCCGGCCCCAGGGGACACCGGGGAAGGGCGGCAGCAACTGGACGATCGCCAGCCCGGCGGCCACCAGCGCGAGCGCGGTGCGGCTCCAGGCCAGGAAGGTCCGCTCGTTGGCGAAGGTGAACCGGGCATCCGGCTCAACGCCATCCGCGGAGTCCGCGGGGTGCGCTGAATCCCCATGGCTGGTGTCCGTCCGTCGCTCCTCTCCCGCTCCCGCCGCCTGCACCTGCCAGGCAAGCGTGCCATCCGCCGGCCAGGGACCGGGGGGACTCGTGGCGCCTGGCCGCTGCCCATCCGGGCCTGCCACGAAATGAGGCCGCCCCGGGCGCTCGCCAGGACCGCGCCGGTCAGCCGGCCGCGTGCGCCGCGTTCGCGCGGTCACCCACGCTGCCGCAGGCTATCGCGCACAGTTGCTCGACGGTCTCATCGATGATCCGGTAGCGGACCGCCTGGCCGTCACGGCTCCTTCCGGCCACCCCGCCGAGCAGCAGCCGGCCGAGATGCTGCGAGGCGTTGGCGGGTGATGTCCCCGCCGCTGCGGCGATCTCCCGCACTGTGCACCCGCCCTGCTCGTGCAGCACGCGGACAATCCGCAGCCGGGTCGGATCACCCAGCAGCGCGAACCGGCGTGCGACATCCTCGAGCACGGAGTCAGGGACCATTCCCACGTGCCGAACGTAGGCGGAAGCCTTCAATTAGTCAAGGATTCAATTGCATGCTTACTCCTCGGGCACCGGCCCGTTCCAGGCCAGTGCCCGAGGCCCTCTCAGATGCCCGGCTGAGCCGTCACCGAGACGATTCCCTGGGGTGGCCGGGCTGCCGTCGCCGGCGTGCAGGGCGAGCCGGAGGCGCTGTACGGCTGGGCTGACGATGAGCAGCGGCTGGCTTCACCGCCCGGGTGCTGAGAGAGGGTGCCGGCAGGCTCCTCCCCGCCGGCTGCCGCCGCGCGCAGTCTGGGCAGGTGCCGGTGATCTCAAGCTCGTGCTCGATATCGCGGTAGCCGTGCTCGGCGGCGACCTGTGAAATCCACCGTTTCAGGACCGGGCTGGTGATCTCGACAGCGCGCCGGCAGCGCCGGCAGACGAGGTGATAGTGGTGGCCGTCGCCGCATCGCCGGTACAGCGTCTCGCCTTTCGCGGCGGTGATCACATCCAGCTCGCCGGTCCCGGTGAGAGCATGCAGGGTGCGGGTACACCGTGGTCAGGCCGACCTTCTCGCCCCGTGCGCGGAGCAGCTGATGGATGGCCTGGGCGCTGCGGCCACCACCGCGTGCACCCGCTCGGGTGGCCGGTAGCGCTCGAACTCCACCCGGTGGTAGCCCGGCGCCTCCGCGTCTACCCCGACAGCGTGGTATCCCTCCCGCCGCAGGACCGGGACGAACCCGCCTCGCGGCCCGCAGCCCAGCTCGATCACCCGCGCCGGCGGATCTGGCAGCCAGGTGCGGACGAACCGCCAGATCGCGGCCGTCCAGCAGTCCGCCATGCCGCCAGCCCTACGGATTCACCGCATCGGCGGCCACGGCGGCGAAGGCGCTGCGCCGCCGTGGGCCCAGCGCCACGGCGCTAGCTCACCCAGGGCCCGGGCTGGCCGGTGCTTCCGTCGCGGGACGAGCGGCGGCCACCGGCCGCGGCGGCGCCGGGTCACTGGCGGTGTCACGCGTCAGCTTTGCCATCTACCTCGCCGCGCGCCTCACCGGACCGCTGCTGCGCGACCGCCGGCACCACCACCATCACGAGGACCACCACGCCACGCAGCCCTGGCCGGCCCCTGGATCGCCCGGCGCGCCCGCTCCCGTGACATCCCCTGGGAACGTCCCCGGCTCAGGTAGCCCGGCAATCCGCAAGCCGCCCGGGACCACGCCAGGGCCGTGATCGGGCGCCGTCTCAGGCGTATCGCGGCTGGCCAGTCCCGGTTCATCGCCATCTCCTGCGGCACGAGGGCGCGGCTCAGCGCAGGTTCCTCAGGCCTCCGCGGCCTCGCGCACGCGCACTGCTGCCTGCATGTGACTCGCCGTGCTAGCGCCCGGCGGACGGCGCGGGCCGCAGGGGAATGCCGGCGCCGCGGCTCTCGTTAATACCCCCAGGGGTATCATAGGATGCCTGGTGAGATGAGGAGGCGCAGCATGGCGACGGTCGAGCTGACAGTGGAGAATTTCGAGGCGGTGACCGGTGGGGAAGGGCTGGCGCTGGTTGACTTCTGGGCGTCGTGGTGCGGGCCGTGCCGTGTTTTCGGCCCGGTCTTCGAGCGGGTGTCAGGCCGGCACGCGGACGCGGTGTTCGGCAAGGTCGACACCGAGGCCCAGCCGGGGCTGGCCGGCGGATTCGGGATCTCCTCGATCCCGACGCTGATGGTGATCCGCGACGGGATCATCCTCTACGCGCAGCCCGGCGCGCTGCCGGAGCCAGCGCTGGAGCAGCTGATCGACCGGGCCCGCGAGCTGGACATGGGCGAGGTCCGGGCGGGCATCGCGGAACGCAGCGGGTCCGCCCCGTCCGCGGGCGCATGAGCCTGCCGGGATAAGGGGGCTGGCATGGGCGCAGCCGGTGCGGGACGGGGTGGTCCCGCTGTGGCGGCGGGGGAGCTGCCGACGTCGCCGCTGCTGGAGCGGGTCAGGCGGGGTATCGTCGGCGAGGGCGAACTGATGGACGGGCCGTTCGGCCCGCGGCGGGTGACCTATGCCGACTACACGGCGTCGGGACGGTCGCTGGACTTCATCGAGGACTTCATCCGCGACGCGGTGCTGCCGCGGTACGCGAACACGCACACCGAGAGCTCGGGGACCGGGCTGCAGACGAGCCGGCTGCGCGAGGACTCCCGGCGCATGATCCGCGACGCGGTCGGCGGGACCGAGGATGACCTGGTCATCTTCTGCGGCTCGGGGGCGACCGCGGCGGTCAGCAAGCTGATCGGCATCCTGGAGCTGCGCATCCCGGCCGGGCTGGATGAGCGGTACCAGCTCTCGGCGCGCATCCCGGAGTCTGAGCGGCCGGTGGTGTTCGTCGGCCCTTATGAGCATCACTCCAACGAGCTGCCCTGGCGCGAGTCGATCGCCGACGTCGTGGTCATCGCCGAGGACTCCGACGGTCATGTCGATCTTGCCGACCTGGAGCGGCAGCTCATCCGGTTCGCCACCCGCCCGCTGCGCATCGGCAGCTTCTCTGCCGCCTCCAATGTCACCGGCATCCTCACCGACACCAGCGCCGTCGCCCGCTTGCTGCACGCCCACGGCGCGCTGTCGTTCTGGGACTACGCCGCTGCCGGGCCCTACGTGCCGGTCCGCGTGGCCGCGTCCGCGCCGGGCATGCGCGACCACAAGGATGCCGTGTTCCTCTCACCGCACAAGTTCCCCGGCGGCCCGCAGACTCCGGGTGTCCTGGTCGTGCGCCGTGAACTGGTCCGGAACGCGGTGCCCACCGTGCCGGGCGGCGGCACGGTGGCGTTCGTGGACCCGGTCGGCCACCGCTACCTGGATGACCCGGTGGCGCGCGAGGAGGGCGGCACCCCGGCCATCGTCGAGTCGATCCGGGCCGGCCTGGTGTTCGGCCTCAAGCAGGCCATCGGCACGGACCTGATCGCCGCGCGCGAGGAGCGTCTCTGGCAGCGCGTCCTGGCCCGCTGGGAGGGCAACGCGCAGATCGAGATCCTGGGCAGCCACCAGGCCCGCCGGCTGGCGGTCGTCTCGTTCCGCATCCGTCACGGGAAAGGGCTGTACCTGCACCACAATTTCGTCGTCGCGCTGCTGAACGACCTGTTCGGCATCCAGGCCCGCGGTGGCTGCTCGTGCGCGGGACCGTACGGCCACCGGCTGCTGGCGATCGGCGCTGCCCGGTCGCATGCGCTGCGCGAGGAAATCGGCCATGGCTGCGAGGGGGTCAAGCCTGGCTGGACCCGGGTCAATCTCAACTACTTCATTTCCCCGGCTGCCGCTGACTACATCGCGGACGCGGTCGATCTGCTGGCGGCGGAGGGCTACCGGCTGCTGCCGGACTATCGTTTCGACCCGCGCACCGGCCTGTGGCGGCACGCTGGCGGCACGCCGCGGGCGCCGTTGCGGCTGTCCGAGGTGTGCTACGGCGGGGACGGGGAGATGACATACCCGCGGCACCGCGGGCAGGCGGGCGAGGACGCGTTCCCTGGCTACCTCCGCCAAGGCCGGGCGCTGCTGGCGGCACGCCCTGCCGCTCTTGATGACGGGCCGACCGGGCTCGGCCCGGACTTCGAGGCGCTGCGCTGGTTTCCGCTCCCGCCAGCCTGCCTCGGGCAACAGCCAGCAGACCACCCGGCTGACGCGGCCGCTCACCTGGCGCCGGGGCCAGCCCCGGCACGGTAACTCAGTCGGCTGGGCTCCCGGGAATCGGCTGCCACCGCGAAGCGAACGGAAGGAGCACGACCTGATGTTGAGTGAGACTTCCAGCGCGACGGTCGCGCGCGAATACGCGGGCTTGCGGACCATGGACGGGGGAAGGTGCGGGTTGGGCGCTCGCGCCTGGCGGCGCGGAACGTTCCGCCTGGCGGGTCAGCCTGGACGTCGGGCGGTAACTGGACGCGGACGACGGCGTTCTGGCCGGGGTGACCCCGGCGGAGGCGCGGCAGCTCGCCGGAGCGCTAACCCGGCAGGCCGCAGCCGGCGAGCACTGAGCCGGGACCGGGATGATCAGCGAGGGCCCGGCGGACCGGGTCGAGGTCGTGCACGCGGGCGGCGAGTCGTATGCGATCACCACCCGAAGCCACGCCATGCTGACCGACCAGCCTGCCAGCGCAGGGGAGCGGACGCCGCGCCCACCCCCGGCCGAGCTTCTCGTCGCCGCACTCGCCTCTTGCGTTGCCTTCTACGCTGGCCGCTACCTGGTGCGGCATAGCCCCTGGAACGCGATGGGCTGCGGGTGAGCGCCGAGTTCACGATGGCCGGCCGGCCGGCCCGCCCGCGTCGGCGCGATTCAGCTGCGCGTCTTCGTGCCAGCCGGGGTCCCGGCCGAGCGCAGGGCCGCCCTGCTGGCCGTGGCGTCGCACTGCGCCGTGCACAACACCCTGCGCCAGGAACCCGGTGTCACCATCGACCTGGCGTGACCCTGCCCCGGCGAAGGTTCCTGCCATGGAGGAACGCAGCGAGGACGATGAGGGGCGCGTGGATCGCCGGCAAGTTGCGGGCCAGCCACTGCGGCAGGTAGATGTCGGTGACCGAGCCTCGCCGGGCGCCGAGATGCTCGGCGAGCGCGGTGAGGGGACAGCGGAAGCCATTCGCCGCGTAGACCAGGCTCTCACCCGCCACTACGCCCGCCGCGATGGCGGCCCGGCGGTCAGAGCGCCTCGCGAATCCCGCGTACAGCACGTACAGCACGCACGACTCGATGGACAACCATGCCAGGGTGTGGAAAGCCTTGACCACCGCCAGGGCCGCATCGGAGTGCTGTGCCCGCCGCCACGCGGCAGGCAGCCATCAGCAGGCCGTCGGGTCACCGGCACCACCAGGGTGGCAGCTGCGATCAGGCTGGCACCAGGGTCGAGAGTCCCGTGCCAGCAGGGCAAGGGGTCAGTGTGCTTTGCGGACCATGCGGAGCATGCGCAGGTTGATCTGGCCGAAGCGCCAGATCTGCAGCGGGATTGAGCTGCGCCTGCGCAGGGTGCGGGTGGTCGGCAGCGGTACCGCGGCGATCCGGTCGCCGGTGGTGTCCAGGAGTCCTCCAGGTTTCGCGTGGATCAACGGCTGCTGGGACCGGCACGGGGGGCGGCTGGGGCTGCCCGCGCCGGTGCCTTATTCAGGCAGGAATGCCCAGCCTGGGCGGGCCTTGGCCTTGTAGATGAAGACGAAGTGGAGCAGGTGCTTGACCCAGTGCGCGGCCAGCCCGATCTCGCCGTAGGTGTCTTTCACGCTCCGTCCGTGGACAGGGAACCGGGCGTAGTCCGGGACGACGGGGTACATCGTCATCGCCGCGGCGGTGCCGGTGCGGATGCCCGCCCCGGCTGAGGCGATGCAGGCCGCGCCCATCACCGCTGACGGCATCCCCGTGCGCGGCGGAGCTGGTGCGATCACCGTGCCGTTGGGGCTGGTGCGGGGCGTGGAGATGGCGTGCGGTGGGGCGAACGCGATCCCGATCCCGAACACGCTGGCGTACCGCGGGGACTGGTAGGTCTCCGGCCAGTCCTCCGCTCGCCACTGGTCCCGCTGTTTCGGCGTGTAGTCGGCGTCGACCTTCAGGAAGCCGCTGGGCGCGAACAGGTCCGCGGTGATGTCGGCGCCGGCCCGGTCGTAGGCCTTCAGGTCCGCGCCCCGGAACGGCGGCAGCAGCATGGCGAGATCGAACGCGAGGGCGTCCCGCGTGCCGTCGAGGGTCTCGTAGTAGATCTTGCCCGGCTCGACCCGCTCGACGTGCGCGCGCAGGATCGCCTTCACCCCGCGCTCGCGGAACAGCGACTCAGTCCAGATCTGGCTGGAGGACAGGAAGCCCTGCTGCCGGAATACCATCCCGCCGACGCCGAAGTCCCCCAGCTCGTACTCGTTGCTCAGGTAGATGACGTCAGCCAGGTCCCGCAGCGCGCGGGTGCGCAGTTCATGCTCGACGTTGAACGTGTACTCGAACGCCGCGCCCTCGCAGGTGCACATCCCGTGCCCCACCCCGACCACCAGGGTCTGCCGCTGCCCGGCCCGGAGCTTCTCGATCACCCCGTCGAGCGCCCGTGCCGCCTGCACCGCGTGCCCGGGCGTGCACACCGACAGCGAGTTCCCGTCCGGTCCCAGCCCCGGGGTGGCGGCGAAGTTCAGCTTCGGTCCGGTGGCGTTGATCAGGTAGTCGTAACCCAGCCGCTCCTGCTCGCCCCCGTGACCGGGGAGGGGTGGAGACGATATTCACGGCCGGCTGCCCGCTGCCGGTGTCCCCCTCAGGCCAGATCGCCACCGCCCTGGCCTGGTGGAACTCGATGCCCTGCCGCCGGTAAACCGGTGCCAGCGGGAACGTCACCTCCTCCGGGGACATCCGCCCGACGCCGACCCAGATGTTCGACGGGATCCAGTTCCAGTCCGCGTTCGGCGAGACGACCACCACTTCGTGGCCCTTGCCCAGCAGCCGCCGCAGATGCAGGGCAGCAGTGTGCCCCGAAATCCCGGCTCCGAGGATCACCACACGCGCCATGACCCGCCCCCTAGCGGCAGTCAGCAGGCTCGTCATCGAGCCTGCTGCTCAGCATACCCCTGGGGGTATTGTTGTGTGGGAAATTTATCTAGTTTCTTTTCGCTGTAGCGCCGTCCGGGCGGTGCAGTGACGGTGGCCGTTACCGGCCGGCCGGCGTCAGTCCGGCGACCGGCTCGCCCTGGCCCAGTGCCAGGCCGGGGAGTTCCAGCTGCAGCGTGGACAGCCCGCCGGACAGGGAGCGGACGTCGGGCCAGCCGCTCTGCCGCAGCAGCCGGAGCGCGAGGTAGGACCGGAAGCCCGAAGCGCAGTACACCAGCAGGGGGCGGTCCCGGGGGATCTCGCCGAGCCGCTGGCGCAGTTCGGTGTGCGGGATGTTCAGCGCGCCGGGCAGGTGGCCGGGGCGGAACTCGGCAGCTGACCGGACGTCCAGCAGCACTGCCCGGGGGTCGGGGCGGAGCAGGTCGTCGGCCCGCCACAGGACCAGGCCGCCGGCGAGCAGGTTGCTGGCGGCCATGCCGGCCAGGTTGACCGGGTCCTTGGCTGACCCGAACGGTGGTGAGTAGGCGAGGTCGAGGTCGGCCAGGTCATCGACGGTCAGGCCGGCCCGGATGGCGGTGGCGATGACGTCGATCCGCTTGTCAACACCGTCGCCGCCGGTCGCCTGGGCGCCGAGCACCCGCCCATCGGGAGCGAA
>Ga0208220_1001154_pt1 | contig 11172 bp, 13 predicted proteins | sample NGESurdeep092012_9_FD_184484 | JGI IMG/M metagenome (GOLD analysis project Ga0208220, IMG submission 184484) | Arctic peat soil microbial communities from Barrow, Alaska - NGEE Surface sample F53-1 deep-092012 (SPAdes) | ecosystem: Environmental > Terrestrial > Soil > Wetlands > Peat ... | reverse complement strand
GCGCCGCCTCAAGAAGGGCGCCTTCTCCTCGGTGGCTCAACTCGAAGAGGCGATCGGGCTCTGGGCCGAGCACTGGAACGACGACCCCACCCCCTTCGTCTGGAAGAAGCCTGTCGACGAGATCATCGCCAAGGTCAAACGGGGCCGAGCGGCGTTGGCTTCAGTCAAATCCGCGACGGACCACTAGATCCGTTCGTCAGCCTGCCGGCGGCGCGACAACGTCCTATGCCGGTCGAGCCCGGTTCCGTCACCGGACGGCGATTAGACATCCGTCGAGTAGGGCCGTGGTCCGGCCTCCCTACCATCGCGCTGTGGATCTCTCCCTTGACGCATCTAGTGATCAACGTTTAAGGGCCAGCTATTCAAATGCCAAATGGTGACCTAGTGCTCTATGTCTTGGGGGCTGGATACAGGAGCATGGACTCGAAGGGCACCCAATCGTGGAGAGCAAGAGAACGAGGGAGACTATGCCTGCCAGCAGAACGTATACGACTTGTCGACACGCGATCTGCTCTCACGAACCCGCTCGGACTGGAGACGAGACGTGGCTCTCGAGATATGGATCGATGACAAGCGAATGCCCGTCAACATTCGATAGGTAGGAATGCTCGATGAAATGACTATCGCCAGATTGATCTCTGCACTGGAAGAGTTGCAAGTAGACGGACATCCCGATTTTGAGTTGCAGACCAATGCCCTGCGTCCGCTCGAGTGCACCATCAGGTCGATAGTGGGGCTGGTTCGGTCCATCCATGATTCAGGCGGTTCTCTCATATGGTGTCGGTACGGATCGACGCATTCATCGTTGCTTTCGACCGACTCCCGGTGATCCTCATCAGGACAGTCTCCACGGCAATGAGCCAAGACCGAGAAGCCAAGCTCGAGGGAGCCTGGGTGCATTCGATGCACGAGCTAGCTCAAATCATCGGATGGAAGCCCACGAGATTCCGGATCACATAGTGGATTTGCCAGAACAAATTGCGGCCACGGTTCGGGTTGTAGAGACGCACATCTCGACACTCTTCTTCGTTGGAGACCGGGTCTACAAGTTGCGGAAACCGGTGCAGTTCGGGTTTCTGGATTTTCGAGAGCGAGACGTGCGCCGGCTCGACTGTGAGCGTGAGGTAACTCTCAATCGTCGGTTGGCCCCGGACGTCTACTTGGGCGTTGCCGACATCCAGCTAGATGGGGAGGCAATTGACCACATGGTCGTTATGCGTCGAATGCCCGATGAGCGAAGACTGGCCGATTTGGTCGGTCAACGGACAGGCTCCAACGGCTGCCTCCACCAGGTGGCAAAGACGCTTGCCGCGTTCCACGACAGTGCCGCTCGTTCACCTCACATCTCGACCGCGGGAACGGGTGCCGCTTTGCGAGCTGGATGGGAGACCAATTTTGCCGAGACAGCAACCTACGTGGGAACGATTCTCAACAGAACTATCGACACTGAGATCCGATTGCTCGCCCGCCGCTGGATGGGAGGCCATGAGGCATTGTTCAATGAACGCATTGCGTCGGAGCATGTGTGTGACGGGCACGGGGATCTTCAGGCCGAGGACATATTCTGTCTCGATGACGGGGTACGAATCCTCGACTGCATCGAGTTCAGTGACCAGTTGCGCTACTGCGATGTCATCGCGGATGTTGCCTTTCTTGCCATGGACCTTGAGCGGCTCGAACACGCGGAGGCAGGGACCCGGTTCCTTCTCGACTATCAGCGACTGACGGAGGACCGCTTCCCGACATCTCTTGTTCACTTCTACATCGCGTCTCGAGCCTACGTTCGAGCAAAGGTGTGCTGCCTTCGCGCCGCGCAGGGAATAGACGATGCTCGAGAGGAAGCGCGCCTCCTTCATGCTCTTGCCCTCCGCCATCTTCAACGTGCCAACGTGATAGTCGTACTCGTCGGCGGGCTGCCGGGTTCGGGCAAATCAACAATCGCTGCCGGTCTCGGCGCTTCGCGCAGTTGGCCTGTTCTCCGTTCCGACGAGATGCGCATGGAACTAAGTCCGATTCCCAAGGAGCCAGTGGCCGGCAAAAGCCACGGTAACTATAGCCATGCGGCGACGGAGTTGGTCTATGGCCGGCTGCTACGGGAGGCCGAACAGTTGGTCGAATCTGGTGAATCCGTAATTCTCGATGCGTCATGGATTGACTCTGCTTGGCGCAATGCGGCCAGAGCGATGGCTCAACGTACCGGAAGCGATCTCTTCGAGTTGTGCTGTAGTTCCGCGCCACAGGAAGCAGAGCGCCGGATCTTGTTGCGATTGGCCGAGCATTCCGATGAGTCCGAAGCGACACCCAAGGTGAGAGAGGCGATGAGCCGCTCGATGGACCCTTGGGAACCGTCAGCCGCTATCGACACCTCAGGGACGAAGCCGGAACAGGCCATAGCCTTGGCGATCGAGATGTTCACCCAATGGCAGACCGCTGACCCCGGGCATCGATAGTCCTCACCGTCGAAAGCGAGGCTCTTATTGCGAGTCCCACCGGTGGTCCACCGTCATGACCGACCGGCTCGTTCACCATGCCGAGGTCGTCGCCATGAAGGGTGGCAGCTACTGACTGAAGGACCGACACGTTTGGAAGAAGCCTACTGACGACGCTGCGTAACGGTCGGTCCGGGGAAGGTGTCAATTTGCAAACGGTGGCGCGAGGCCAATTTTTGGGGCAGCGTCGACGAGCGTTACTCCGAATCGCGCCTGATGACGCAGGGGCGCTAGCAAGTTGCACTACTGGCCAATTGTCAGTCCGGCCTGTCGAGCATCCGGGACCTTCGGCTCTCCCGGATGCTTCCTATTCGAAGTCAAGATGGTGACGAATCGATGAAGGAAGGGTGGCCCAGTGTTGGCATGGCTGACGTGGAAGGAGCGGCGAGCAGGAATACGATCACGCGCAGACCGTTCGACGAAAGTGAAGTTTTTTTTTCAGGTCGATGCTTGGCTCTTGGTTCGTCCAGAAGTCATGCGGACCGCTGGGAAGGCATGATCGATAGCAACCACGTTGGAGAACCCTCATGGCCACGGCGTCCTACTCACACCGGTTTTCCACCCACAACGATCTGGAACTGATGAGCGCCTGTGCCCTTCGCTCAAAGGAGGTGGCCCAAGGGAACAGCACTTATCTGAGAATCGGTGGTTCTGCTTCGGCGACTTGCGCGTGGGGCCTAGCCAGCACAGTCGAGTCATCCACACCAATAACGCCTAGACAAGGAAAACTCCGGCCTCCCAGCACGAGATTGGATGTTCGATGACGCTCTTCACACTGGTCTTCGAGAATCTCTGGGCAAAGAAGGCTCGGTCTACCGGCATTGCTTTCGCAGTCGCGCTTGCTGTCATGACCGTAGTCACTCTGACCGTCGTCAGTAACGGGTTGGAGAGCGCTGCTGCTGCTGTGTTGACCGTCGGAAAAGCCGACTTCACCGTGGCACAGAATGGGGTTTCAGATATCCTCTACAGCAGCCTCGACGCCGACCAAGTGGCCCAGATCCAGTCGACCAAGGGGGTCGAACGATCCGTAGGGGTCCTCCTCGAAACCGAAAAAATCAACGCCGCCAACCCACTCTTCATCGAGATAGGAATCCAGCCGAGTGACATGAGTGCGTTCGGGGTCACTATCCTGGCCGGTCGGGCCTATGCACCGGCGGCCAGCCACGAGGTTCTGCTTGGATGGCGGGCCGCCCAAAACCTGGGCCTTCGTGTGGCTGGTCGGTTCTATGCCAATGGCACTTGGAACACAGTAGTGGGTATCTATTCGACCGGTATCTCTTACGGCGATCTTGGCGCCATGTTCCCGCTCCCGGCGCTTCAAGCCTATAACCGGGTCCCCGGTTCGGTAACACTGGTGTTCGTGAAAGTGACCCCCGGGTTCTCCGCTGCAAACGTTCAGCGGGCGCTCAGTTTGGCACACCCCCAGCTCACAACTATACGCACCTTGGCAGAGGCTGGCCGGGCCGACCGTAATCTCGTGTTCTTGAAGGCGGCAGTTACCGGAAGCACCATTCTGGCCCTTCTGATCGGTGCGGTGATCGTGGGCAACACCATGTTGCTCTCTCTTTTCGAACGGACGCGGGAGTTCGGGTTGCTACGAGCCATCGGCTGGTCACGAGGCAGAGTAGTTGCCCTCGTGGTAGCTGAGAGCCTGGTATTGGCCCTGGTTGGTTCGGTGGTCGGAGTGGGGCTCTCATTCGCGGTCACTGCCATGCTTGAGTCACTTCCCCAACTGGATGGCGTCCTCCACTCAAGCTTCAGCACCGTGGCATTCTGGCACGGACTCATTGTCGGCCTCGGAACAGCCACGCTCGGCTCGCTGTACCCTGCCGTACGGGCAGCCAACCTGACGCCCGTGAAGGCACTCAGCAATGAGTGACGCCGAGGTAGACCCAACTCCCATGGTCGAGACTCACAATGTAGCAAAGGTGTTCGCAGACGGAAAGGTACGCGCTCTCGACGGGGTGGACCTGGACGTAAGGAAGGGCGAATTTGTCGCTATTACCGGACCATCAGGCTGTGGAAAGTCGACGCTTCTCAATTTGCTTGCTGCTTTGGACGTGGCGACCTCCGGGACGATCCGAGTGGGATCTTATGACCTGCAGCACCTTCGCAACTCCAATCAATATCGGCGCCAAGAAGTGGGACTGGTGTTCCAGTTTCACAACTTGTTGCCACGGCTGTCAGCAGTGCGCAATATCGAGATCGCCATGATGGGTTCGCACCGACCTCGTGCCAATCGCTCCGCCCAAGCGCTGGAACTACTCGATGATGTAGGCCTCTCAGGCCTTTCAGACCGACGACCTCCGCAACTTTCCGGCGGCGAACGTCAAAGAGTCGCTGTTGCTCGTGCATTGGCGAATGACCCAGCGGTGCTCTTCGCTGACGAACCGACCGGCAGCTTGGACAGCAACTCTGTGGCAATGGTGCTCGGGTTGTTCGAAGGCCTTCGTTCCGAACGCGGTTTGACGATTGTGCTCGTGACCCACGATGACGCCGTCGCCGCAGCAGCGGATCGGACAATCCACATGCTCGACGGCAGGATTGTTGGGACCACAATTTAGTCGTTTCTACCTCAAATAGCTTGGTCTTTCGGATGGTGTAGCGATCGATCAACCGCCGTCTCCGAGACGGGGCGAATCATGAACGAGCCAGTGGGGTTTGCATTCGTTCCTGTCGATCCATTCTCATGCAAGCGATTCATTAACATTGAACCGAGCTGAGAACTTCCGAAGAACTCCCTGAGCCAAGATTCAAAAAAGAGCGCCTATTGCCTCCATCGCCAATATTGCCGGTACCGACTAGCACCGCCGCAAACCAATGGCAACGCCGAGCGATTCGTTCCTTTGCCGCGACCCCAGTATTATTTGCCCCTATTCCGAATCCTTCGGCGTCGTTGTGACATTCGCCGTATCGCGAGTGCCCAGACACCGCTCCAACGTTCCTTATCAGAGACCGGAACGATCAGCGGATAGGACAGTGAAGCCGCGCCGAGTGACGGGATGTGTGACCGATTGAGCACGCCGGCGCCGAACCGACTTGTGGAAGGCGTCCACCGCCAACATGATCGGAATCCCACTCACCGCCACAGCCCAACCCAATGCTGGGGGGGGCGCCTGGCCGAGTATTGAAGCCACTGGGGGAATGAATAGAAAGCAGCCCAACAAGAGCAGTGCCACGCCGATACCCACCAGAAGAAGCCGATTGGAGAACCAGCCGAGCTGACCGGGCCAACGTGTGGCGCTCCGACAGGCCAGCGCTGTGCCGATCTGGCAAAGGAGGACCGTGGCGAAGGCCGCCCCAGACGCTGAGCGAAGCTCGTGACCATGGGGAAAGGGATGGCCGGGCACCCAACCCAGGGCCAGCAGGGCCACGCAGAACGCAACCATCCCCAGAGCCGCCTCGGTCGGGCCGAGCACCACAAAGACCCTCGTCAAGACTTTCCGATCGACGAGGTGGCGACCCTGGAGTGGCTGGTTGAGCGGGCTGCTCGAGGAGTGCTCGACCCCTAGAGCGAGCGCAGGAAGGACGTCGGCACCGACGTCGAAGCACAGAATCTGGAGAACGCCGAGCGCCAGTGGAAACCTTCCGCCTGATACTGCCCAAACCACGAAGGGCGTAAGTTCAGCGACATTCGCCACCAAGTGGTACGTGAGAAATCGGCGCATATTGGTGAAGGTTCTCCGCCCGTTCTGAACAGCCGTGACGATGGTCCCGAAGTCGTCGTCGAGGAGCACCAGATCGGCAGCCTCACGTGCCACATCCGTACCAGACTCCCCCATGGCTACCCCGATATCGGCTATCTGAAGAGCGGGACCATCGTTCACTCCGTCTCCGGTCATGGCCACCACGTGCCCTCGGTGCTGGAGGGCGACGGCGATACGTAACTTGTCTTCAGGTGTCACCCGGCTGATCACCACTCCGTCGCTACGATCGACCAAAGCACCCAGAACGGCCTCGTCGGCCGGGAGATCCGCTCCGGAGAGGACAAGTCCATTTTCGTCGATCAATCCCACCTCTCGGGCGATCGCTCTCGCTGTTTCGCCATTGTCCCCGGTCAACATGGCCACCCTGATTCCGGCTGATTTGCATGAGATCAGAGCACCCCGGACCGAGGATCGGGGAGGATCCTCGATCCCAATCAAGCCCAGAAATGTCAGGCCCCGTTCCACTTGTGCCAACGTCGCATCCTGCGGCTGATCAGCAATCGACCGTGACGCCACCGCGATCACCCGGAGGCCTCGGCTGGTCAGTGCCTCAACGGCGTCTTCCACTCCGGATACTGGATCGCAGCGACTCAGGACGCTCTCTGGGGCTCCTTTCACCAGAAGATCAGGACCTGCCACGATCGACATCATCCGGCGCTTCGGATCGAAGGGAAATTCGCGGGTACGTGGCTGCTCTTCCTCATCCGTACCGACATCGACTCCACAGCGCCGAGCCAATGCGAACAGGGCTGCTTCCATCGGGTCACCGTCAGGGACCCAGGCGCCCTGTCGCTCCACCGCTCGATCATCGGAGCACCTGACAGCCACGCGCGCCAATTCAATCAGATCTTCTCTTGCCTCTTCGGGTACGTCGACTTTTCCGGTTGGCTCGTAACCGACTCCGACCACTGTGGCAGTTCCCTTCGGCGTCCAAACTTCGACAGCCGCCATCTGGTTGCGCGTGATCGTGCCCGTTTTGTCCGAACAGATAAAAGTAATCGAGCCCAACGTCTCGACCGACTCGAGGTGCCGCACGAGGGCATGTCGGCGGGCCATCTCCTGGGCACCCGCGGCCAGAGAAAGCGTGACGGTAGGAAGCAGGCCCTCAGGAACCAGGGCAACCGTCACCCCGACCGCGAAGAGGAACCCATCGCGAGGTGATCCGCCAATGAGCAATGAAAGGGCGAAAAAGGACACTCCAACCCCGATCGCGATAATGGCGATTGTGCGAACCACGCGGTTGAGCTCTCGTTCGAGCGGACTTTTTGGTCGATGTCCTTTCTGAGTAAGTTCGGCGATCGACGCGAGACGCGTGCGAACTCCGGTGGCGCTCACCGACGCCATACCCGCTCCGCCGGTAATGAAGCACCCGGCGAACATCGTGTCTCCTTCGCTCGCCACCACTGTGGCACTCTCCCCAGTGAGCATCGATGTATCCATTGAAAGGCCTTCTGCCTGCACCACCTCCATATCCGCAGAGATGCGATCGCCGGAACGCAGGACCACTAGATCCCCCCGGACCAATTCGGTGGTATCGATCTCCCATCGATCGCTGTCTCGAATCACGGTCGCACGGCGAGGCAGAAGATCCGCCAAGCGCTCGGAAGCCCGCTCGGCCCGGTATTCCTGGGCAAACGCAAACGTCCCATTGATCAGGATCACGATGAAGATGGCGATTCCAAGTTGAGGCAGTCCGGCCACCATTGCTAAAATGCCGGCAGTCCACAGCATCAAGGCAAAGAACTGCACCAGTTGACTGACAAACTGGCGCCAGACTGGCACTGTCTTGGCCCTCGGGAGCCCATTGTGGCCATCGGCAATGAGTCGATCTGCCGCTTCGGTGGAGGTGAGTCCGACAGGGGGAGGTAGTGGTGTCGCGCCGTGCCCAGACTGCGCGGGCTTTTCCGATACTTGAGGTCGTTCTTCACCCAAACTAGAGGGTTCAGACCGGCTCCCCGTTGCACCTTTTGGCACCAACTTTTCATCAGAAGCGTGGTCAACGGAATCAGCCGCCTCGCTCATCACGTCCTTCCTAGAACGGGATCGAGTGCAGTGGCCTGCTCCACAAATGTTCGACGGCTGTCGCCCCCATGCACGACCGACCGTTCCGATCGCGTAGTCACAGCCATGCGTGGATTCCCCATGAGGTTCGGCTTTCTAACCACGATTGCGCTTATGGCCGACAAAAGGAACTGCCCAAAGCTCCAACTCACTCTTACTAACGGGGCGAACCGGAGTACAGCCTGCGGCCCGGCGGGAGGGATCCTCGAACCGCTTCCGTCTGTGGCACTCGCGCCAGCACTAAGACATTCACCCTACTGGGTTGCAATGCAGCTGGGCCGCGAGAAAAATTCAGGACCTGTGGATGAGGATCTGACCGACTAGCCGGCAACCTCCTCATCCTGCTCGTCAGTTCGCTCGACTACCACCCCCTTCTCGAACTTCACGCCGCCACGGACCAACTCCCGACGTTGGGTGCGTTCACCACTCGCCACCGTGTCCGGGCCAACTCGATCAGTTTGTAGGTCATGGCCAGACAGGCCGCCCGTGATCCTGGTCCCTTCGTCACCCTGGTGCGCAGCCGACGTTGGCGAAGGTGGACTCAATGGGATTGGTCGTCGTCCGGTGGACCCAGTGCCCGGCTGGGAAGGTGTACCCCAGGGGCTCTGTTGCATTGATGGATCGTGAGGCGTGGGCCTGCCATCTCCGGTGGGATTCGCTGGTCAGACCACCTGCGCGAGCTCGTCGAACGCTGCAGCAAGGGTCAGTCCGGGTAGCGCATCGACCCCGAGTTCGTAGTGTCCTCGCCACAAGTTCTGGATGAAGGCATGTCCTCGGATCACGACTCTGGCGGTCTGGTCTCGTTTGAGGCCCAGCGGGAGCGGGCAGTTATCACACCTGGCCAGTGGCTTGATGTCGGGTCAGGAATAAGAGCCGCCTTTTTTGCCCTCATGGGCTGCGTTCTCGGAGAGTCGCTGCTCCATTGCCGCGCGGATGGTCTCGCCGATCTGCGGATACTCGGCGACTAGGGTGGAGAACTCGCCTCGATTGACCACGTCGACAACGACGTCGGTCTTGGCCACGACGGTCGCTACGCGCTGCCCATCTTCGAGGAGCGCAATTTCGCCGAAGAAGTCGCCGGCACCGCACGTGGCCACGGCCTCATCATCAATGAGCACATCGACAGTGCCTTCCAGAACAATGATGAACTCACGTCCTATTCCGCCCTGGTGGGTCAACTCCGATCCCTTGGACAGAGTCAACCTCGTAGCCTGCCTCCCGACTTCTCGCAGGTCGTCCTTAGAGAGCCCGGCGAACAAGGGGACTTCAGCAAGCACATCGTCAGTTGTCTTCGCCATCACGCAATGTCCTCCCATGGCCAACGGGCGGATCCAATCTGTCACGTCGGCTGGGGCCCGGCCTGGCCGTGAAATCCCGCAGAAGACGCATCAGCACTATTCCGACGCCCGTGAGAGACGCAGCCAACGGCCCGGCGGGTGGATGGATGCAAAGGTGCTTCGTTCGGAGTTTCAGCGAGAGGGAAGACACTCGATCTCTGCTGAAGTTGGTAGCGGCCGTGAGGTGAGACCACTCCCGAAGGTATCCCCTGTCGCCGGGTGACTGGCACATCGCCTGCCCCCAGTGGATCATCGCCGAGCAAGGCGGCGTCCGCTTTCCGTATCGATTGGTGTGTAGTTCATTTCGAAGTGGTGATAGAGCGTTGACTCGTCCGCTTGGGATAGCTCCTCACCGTGCATCTCGATATCGGGTGCAGTTCGGACCTGTTCCTTGGTCACCTGGACCTGAAGATCATCGGGACCGATCTGAATGCCAGCCAGAGGCACAAACGTCAAGTGACGGCCGATGAAGCCCTCCTTGACCGTCGCGAACTGGGGCTCATCGGTTTCGACATCGACGTAGACATCCTGTAGGTTGCCGATCTTCTCGCCGTCGCAGTCAATGAGCGTCCTTCCGTGCCATTCCGAAACGTTCCATCTGGCCTGCTCAGGTTCCTCGTGTTGACCCTGGTCGTAAACGTCGGTCATCTCAACCTCCCAGTTTGACCATCCAGATAGCAAGTGGACCGTCTCCCAGCAAGCTGGACAAATACGTCGATGGCCCGGCTCCCGCCAGAGTACGGGCGATGTCCTGCGCAGCCAGTGATCTGGAGCACCACCCACCGCCGGCCCGGTGGGAGCCTCCCTACTTCTTGTGGAAGACGCCCTTCACCTTGTCGATGGCCTCATCGACCTTCTTCTCGGCCTTGCCGACCTCTTCCTTGACCTCACCGGCCTGGCGGTCCGCTGTGCCCTCTGCCTTCAGGTCCTTGTTCCCCGTCAGGTCGCCGACGGCTTCTTTCGCCTTGCCCTTCATCTGATCTGCCTTACCAGCCATTTCGTTTCCCCATCTTCAGCGTCGTGACGCACACCGGACCCCTATTGGACCGGCTACATGTCCACCATGACCCTCCTTCCCGGTCGCGACTAGAGGCGAAGGCCCCCGCTCCACTGAATGACCCGGTTGAGCGAGTACGAGCGGCGGTCGCTTGGGCCAGCTCCAGGGATCGGAAGCGATGCCCCGATCAATGCCGGGAGAGTGACCCCCTGAGGCACGAGTGAGGCACCCGTTTCTCGCTAGATGATTCGCCGGTCACTGGCATTGACCCGTGCCGACGCGCGCAGTTGACCAGGCCACTCCAGCACATTGGGTACCCGTACTTGGCTCTGGGGGAACCGATTCAGCCGGGTGGAGTCACGCTGGCAATGCTGAATACCGGTCGATTCAGGTGGGATCCGCCCATCGAACCCATGAAGGGCGCGCCGCCGAGGGCGAACACGCCCCCGTCGGATGCAGCCATCCAGTAGCCGGACCCACCTTGATTCCGGGCGATGCCGACCACAGGAGCGTTGAGCCTCACCGCACCCATCGACCCTCCGAACACCGCGTCACCGAAGGCGAAGACCCCCCCGTCGCAT
>Ga0208220_1001152_pt1 | contig 11180 bp, 11 predicted proteins | sample NGESurdeep092012_9_FD_184484 | JGI IMG/M metagenome (GOLD analysis project Ga0208220, IMG submission 184484) | Arctic peat soil microbial communities from Barrow, Alaska - NGEE Surface sample F53-1 deep-092012 (SPAdes) | ecosystem: Environmental > Terrestrial > Soil > Wetlands > Peat ... | reverse complement strand
CCCAGTGAGACGAGTTTTCCCAGGTCAGACCACGTGTGAGTGCGCCCGGCAGGATTCGAACCCGCGACCCGCTGCTTAGAAGGCAGCCGCTCTATCCGACTGAGCTACGGGCGCTCGCTGACCATTGTGCATGGCGAAGGTCACGCAACGGCTACACGCAGGTCGCAGTCCGCGAGAAGAAGAACCTGTTCAGCATACCGAACGTGGCCGAACCCCTACGCCCGCTTACGATTACGGCCGCCGCGGGCGCTCTCGAGCCCCGTGCCGGGGCGGGCGCGCCGCGATAGTCTCGCAGGTATGCCCGACAAGGTTCTCTACACCGCCGAGGCGACCTCAACCGGCGATGGCCGCAACGGCCACGTGGCCTCCTCCGATCAGAAGATCGATCTGGACCTGGCGTTTCCCCCGGAGATGGGCGGCACCGGGGCCGGCTCCAACCCCGAGCAGCTGTTCGCGGCCGGCTACGCCGCCTGCTTCCATAGCGCGCTGCGCCTGGTCGCGGGCCGCGAGCACGCCTCGCTGGGCGACTCCACGGTGACCGCGCAGGTCGGCATCGGCCCCGACGGCGACGCCTTCGGGCTGATCGTGACGCTGGTCATCCACGTCCCGGGGTTGGAGCGGGAGAAGGTACGCGAGTTCGCCGAGGCGGCTCACCTGGTGTGCCCCTACTCGCGGGCGACCAGAGGCAACATCAGCGTCGAGCTCCGCGTTCTCTAACCATCCTCAACCAGACCTGGAGGCACGCCAATGACCGAGATTGACCTGGACGCGATCAAGGCTGAGCGCGCTCGCCTCGAGGCCGCGTACATCACCCCGGACCGGCCCGCGACCTCCGCCCGCGGCATTCACCACGCGGCCCTGATCTGCTCCGATGTCGAGCAGACGATCAAGTTCTACCAGGGCATCCTGGAGTTCCCGCTGACCGAGCTGTTCGGCAACCGGGACTACAAGGGGTCGACCCACTTCTTCTTCGACGTGGGCAACGGCAACCTGCTCGCGTTCTTCGACTTCCCCGGCCTCGACCTGGGCCCGTACATGGAGACGCTCGGCAACATCAACCACATCGCCATCTCCGTCACCCCGGAGAAGTGGTCCTACCTCAGGTCCAAGCTGGCCGCCGCCGGAGTCCCGTTCACCGAGGCCAGCGGCACCTCGATCTACTTCAAGGACCCGGACGGCGTCCGGCTGGAGCTCCTGGCAGACCCGCTAGGCGAGATGTACGGCACCAAGGTCCTCTAACCGCTGTCGCCTACGCCACCGACAGGGGTCCACCCCCCTGTCGCCTACGCCACCGACAGGATCCGCCTCCTGTCACCTACGCCATCGACCGCCTCTATCAGTGTCGCTGGCGTAGCCGACAGGTCGCGTTTGGGGTCGATGGCGTAGCTGACAGGCCCGGCTTCGCCCCGGGTAGGGCTGCGCCGGCCTAACCGGGCGGCATCGGAGCCCGGTAGGCGCTGCTGACCGGGCCGGTCGGCGACGACGGTGACGCGGCCGCCGATGTGGTGGTGCCCGGTCGTGTTGGCGTGCCCGGTGGGGCCGGCGCGGCCGGTGTCGGGTACGCGGTGTCCGGCCCGGTCGCGGTCGGCGTCGGCGACATCCTGGCCGTGGGCGACGCCGAGGTCGGCCCAGCCGTCGGGGACTGAGAAGGCGTCGGGTGCGGCGTCGCCGCCCGCTCGACCTGCTCGTACAGAAGCTTCGCGGCGGGCCCGAAGTACGCGCTGTACGAGGCCCACTCGTAGGCGCCGCCGAGCTGGTAGCCGCCGATCACGCCGAACACGGTGCCGGTTCCGCTCTTGGCGTCGTAGCCGATGATCCACGGCCCGCCGCTGGTGCCGGTCCAGAACCCGTGGCAGTAGAACTCCATCTGCCCGGTCCGGAACCTGAAGCTCCTGGTCGCGCACCTGGTCGGCGCGGCGCCGCTGTCGTTGTGGCCGACGGCCTCGATCTTCTCGCTGTACCAGCGGGTGAACCCGATGGTGAGGCCGCCGGTCCTGGCCTGGATCGGCCGGCCGCCGAGCGAGGCGAGGGCGAGGAAGGCGAAGTCTAGGTCGGGTTCGTGCGAGAGCTTCCAGCCGCTCGCGACCGTCATGGCCCGGACCGGCCACGCCCCGTACGGCTGTTTTCCGTCGTGGTAGCCGGGCACGTACTCGATGTTGGCCGCGAACCCCTTCGAGTACACGCAGTGCGCCGCCGTGAGCGCCAGGTCGTCCGCCGTCGAGTCCACCACCGAGGCGGTGCAGAAGTGGCCCTTGCCGCCCGTGGTGTAGAACAACACCCCGGTCGTCGGCGATCCAGAGAACGGCGCCGCCGTCGGGATCCCCTTCGGCGCGGTGATCTGCGAACCGGCCCGCCTCAGCCCCGGCCGCCCAGGTCGCGCCGGCGTCCGCGCCACCGAGGGCACGGCGGACACGGCGGACACGGCGGACACCGCGGTGCGGATCAGGCTCCGGGGGAGCGAGGCCGCCGTCGCGACGCGCATCCGCTGCCGCGTCCAGTGGTCCACCGTCTGTCGCTGCGCCGCCCCGCTCACCTGCTCGGTGACCGCCGCCGCAGGGCCGGCCACGCCCACGCCGCCCACGCCGGCCACGCCCGCGCCGGCCACGCTCGCGCCCGCGGGCAGCGCGGTCCCCCCAGTTTCGGCGACGCCGATCGTCGCCGCGGCCACGACCACGCCGATGACGGCGAGCACCCCGAGCGCCGCCCTGCCTGCCTGATACCCGCCCCGTCGGGACATCCGGACTCCCCTGCTTGTTCTTGTGGATTCATGTGCGCTTGTGCATGAAAATCACACGCGTCGCCACCGCTCCCCGGGCCCGCCGATCCAGGGAGGAAGTGCGCGTCCCGGCGGTCGATATGTTCGATTTGCCGGTGCAGCTTCGGCCCGCAGAACGGCCGCGCTGACCGGGGGAGGGGCGCCCGGAGGGGTACGGGCAGGCCATCCTATGAGGCCAATTTACGCGCGGTGGAGGCGGAGCACGGGACCGTTCGCTATGAATGGCTTTGATTTTTCACTAGCATCAAGAACGTTATGGCGGGGGCGTGGGCCAACCCAGGATCGCAACTAGGTGGGTTAAGGCGCGCTAGGTACAACTGCCGATCTTCGTGCCGATTCATTCCAGGGGAGTTGCTCTGCGTGTAAAACTGGCTGCGAGCCGCACCAGACGACCCCCGGAGGCCCTTGATGACCAAGGCCCTGCGCCTTCCGGAGGGCCTGGACACGACCAAGCCCTCCCCGGCGCGGATCTACGATTACATGCTGCGTGGTAACAGCCATTTCGACGTTGACGAGGAAGCGGCCAAGCGCATCCTGAACGCGGTCCCTGAGATCAAGGACTGCGCCTGGTCGAACCGGGGGTTCCACCAGCGGGCCGCTGCCTGGATCGCCCGGCAGGGGGTGAAGCAGTTCATCGACATCGGGTCCGGGCTGCCCACCATCGGGAACACGCACGAGGTGGTCAAGAAGATCCACCCGGATGCGCGCGTGGTCTACGTTGACAACGACCCGATGGTCGAGCTCTACAGCCAGAAGATCCTCGCCGAGGGCTCGGTCAGCGTGATCTGCGCCGACCTGCGCGAGCCGGAGGCGATCCTCAGCCACCCGAGCGTGCGCGCGCTCCTTGACTCCGGGGAGCCGACCGGCCTGCTGATGACAGCCGTGCTGATGTTCGTCTCCGACGGATCCGATCCGTGGAGCCTGGTCTCGCGCTACGTGCAGGCGGTCGGCCCGGGCAGCTACCTGTCGCTCTCGCATATCACCGACGACGCCAAGCCGCCGCTGGCGGTCGACGGGTTCCGCCGGGTGTTCGACCAGGCAACCGAGCAGATGCACTTCCGCTCGAAGAGCGCGATAGCGCGGTTCTTCGACGGGCTCGAGATCGTCGCCCCGTACCAGGGCGGCGCGCCGTCGCTTACCTACAGCGGCCTCTGGGGCGCCGAGGACGTGCAGCTGGCCGACAGCGACGGGTCTCGCTGGCTCTACTGCGCGGTGGCGAGGGTCCCATGATGAACGTCGCGGCGGACACTATAAGCATGGAAGTCGAAGCGGCTGCGGGCGCCGAGGGCAAGCCGACACCGGACGAGCTCGGCATCGACCTGGCCCGCGTGGCCTGGCAGCGGTCCGGCGAAGGCGACGGGTCGATCGAAATCGCCTTCCCGCTCAGCGCGCAGTGGACCCGGGGCGACTGGGTGCTGATGCGGGTGGCGGGCGACGAGGCCGGCCGGGTTCTCGTGTTCGACCGGAATGAATGGGACTGCTTTCTCGACGGCGTGCGGAACGGCGAGTTCGACGACGCCACGAACGTTGGCGAGTCCGATTCGTAGCGATATTTCCCTAATGGACCGACCTGCCGAGGACATCTCGTCGGCGGGCCGTTCCGTTGTCGGCCCGATCTCATCGGCCTGCCGTTTCGTTCCGCTAAGCGTCGACAAAACCTGCGACATCGCATCTGAAAAGCCTTGATTTGTGAATCGCAATGTGGCTATACTCATGACTGCATCCACAGGTGCAGTCTGTGTGTTGTTAGCGGTTCGCCCGTGCGAAATACCGACAAAACCTGAGATGCCACCTATCTAGCGGCGATTCGGCGAGGACGGAGGGAGATATCGATGAGCGATGATGCGTACGGCGCGACTGTCGCGAAGCGACGTCTATCCCGTCGGCTGGCCGAGTTGAGAGGCGCGTCGGGCTACACCGCGAACCATGTCTGCGACATCCTGAACTGGGGACGCGGCAAGGTCGGCCGGTTCGAGGCCAACCAGTGGAAGCGGCCCGAGATGAGCGATATCCGCGATCTCGTGCGTATCTACGAGATCGAGGGCGCGGAGCGGGAGGAGATCGAGGAGCTCGCGGTGCGCTGCCGGGTCCGCCCGTGGTGGCGCGAGTACGGCGAGATCTTCGACAACGAGTTCGCCGGCTACGAGAACGACGCGACCGCCATCCGGGTTTTCATGCCGCTCCTGCTGCCCGGGCTGCTCCAGACGCCCGCCTACATGGAGGCCTCGTTCAAGACCGGGCCGCGTCCGCCGGCCTACCGGCGCAAGGCGGTCCAGGCGCGTCTGCGCAGGCAGGAGATCCTCGACCGGGCCGACGGGACCGCCCCGCACCTGTCGGTGGTGATCACCGAGGCGTCGCTGCTCTACCGGTGGGGCATGCACGGCGACCGCAGGGAGCAGATCGAGCACCTGGCCCAGACGAGCAAGCGGCGCAACGTCGAGCTGCGCATCCAGCGATTCGACGACGGCCCGCCGACCGGCCTTTTCTCGATGGTCAACATCTTCGACTTCCCCGACGCCGAGCCGTCGCTGGTGTTCATGGAGACCGACTACTCCATCGAAGAGGTAAGCGCGCCGGTTGCCGTCAATGGTTACATCCAGTCGTTCGAGCGCGCGTGCGATGCGGCGCTCGAACCCGAGGACACCACGGTGTACCTCGAAAAACTCGCCAAGAGAATGGAGTAACTACAAGTGATCGACCTGTCTCAGGCTATTTGGCGAAAGGCCGCGCTCAGCGCGCACAACGGCGGCTGCGTTGAGGTGGCCGCCAACCTGCCCGGCATTACCGCGGTCCGTGACAGCAAGCGCCCGGAGGGCGGCGCTCACGTCATCAACCGGTCCGCCTTCACCGCTTTTCTGGTAGACGTGCAGGGGGGGCGCTACGACATCTAGCTTCTAGCTGAGGTGTCGTGACGCACGGCACGAGGGTCCCCTGGGGTGCATCCCAGGGGACCCTCGTGTTTCTGTGAGCCCTGTCTCATGAGCCCTGGCGGCTGCTCGCCGCATCATCGCGGTTCCCGGCGCCACGTGCGAATCTACCCTGGCCGGGTCCGCGGCGGCCAGACCAAACGAGCAATCAGGTGCGTGTGACGCAATTGCACGGTCGTGTTATCTATGTGAATCCCTCAAATAATGGAATACAATCGGTGTCGATGGGCGATCGGCCGGGTTGGGCGCAGGCCGCGCGCCCAGGGCGGTTTCGCATAATTAGGGAGGTAATGTCCCTAGTAAATGGCCACCGGCGACCAGCGTAGGTATGCATTAGAAGCCGTAGGTAATTGTACGGCTCGGCTTTTTGGCTGACAATAATTGCCCCGATTAAAGCCATTTTGATCCGTTGGTGCCGTCCCGCTGGCGGCGGTTCTGCTTCCTTATCACTGGCACGCAGAGTACTGTGAAGTGACGCACATGACTCAGAACCTGTGCTTCACAGATTCGGAATCAGACCGGAAATGGGGACCCGGAAGCAGGCAAGACGGGGCTCTGACGGCACGACGGCGGCTTAGGCCGGAGGCACCGATATGAATGACGGGTTGCGGATGGTGCAGTCTCGCGCGTGTGGCGCGTGGGCACTCCCGGGGGACCCAACCTGCGCGGGCGTTGCCCGCCGCCTGTTCCGTCAGGTGGCAAGCGGGCTTGCTCTTGAGCCCGAGGCCATCGATGACGGCGTGACGATGGTCAGCGAGCTGGCCGCCAACACGCTGCACGTGCGGCAGCGGCGGCCCCCGCCGGCCAACCCCGAGCTCTGGCTGTACCTGCGGGGCGCCGGCCCCCGCGCGGAGCTGGTGTGCAAGGTGTTCGACACGCTTCCCGGCTGGGTGCGCGGCAACGTGCCCGGCCGCACCGTCTCCCGCGCCCCGGCCGACGCGATGAGCGGGCGCGGGCTCGAGGTCGTGCGCGAGCTGTCAGCGGGGCGCTGGGGCCATCACCTGTCCCGGGCCCGGCTGACCGGCGCGGCCCTGCACGGCAAGGCCGTCTGGTTCGCGCTTCCGGCGCCCGTGGCCGAGCGCGACGCCGGGCAGCCGGCCGGCCGCGGGGATCCCGCCACCGCCGGCGAGGCGATGACCGAGCTGGAGAAGGACCTCGGCACCCGGGGCTTCGCGGGCAAGCTGGTGCGGGCCGACGACCCGGGCGCCGACATGGCCGTGCTCTCGATCGCCAGCGGCCTGACCCTCTGGTGCCGGGCCGGCACCGCCTGGCTGCGCGCGCCCGACACCGCCGTCCAGCAGTGGGGCTACTGCGACCTCGTCGAGGTCGGCGAGCAGGCCGTCCAGGAATACGAGACGACAATCGCGATGGCCGAGCCGGGCACGCTGGCCGCCGCCACCAGAACTGGCGCATTAGTCACTTGTGGCACGTGCAATACGACTCCGGCCCCTTCGCCCGGCAGGCGGAGAAGGCCGTGGAAATCGACGGGAGCCGGAGAACCGTCTCGGTCCGTCGAGCTGGAAAAGAAATTTAATCCGAGTTCCTTCTTCGGAACCGATCCCGGTTCTTACAAGGCTGGATCTTAACTTCTCCGGCCGGCGAAAGCGGCTGCGGCGGCGCCGGCCGGGCGCCGCCTACCCGATCCGCGAGGCGACCGCGTGGTAGGCGTCGAGCGTGACGTCCCAGAAGCGATCGGCCGCGATGCCGGTGGCCACGCGGGCGTTCGGGATGTTCGATTTTGTGAAGTCGGTGACGGTCATCCCCGCGGTCAGGTTGCCGTGCGTCTCCACCTGCACCTGGGCGGGCGTGTAGGTGAAGACCGAAGGGTCGGCGATGGAGACGATCGCGCAGACGTCGTGCACGGCCGGCTCGTCGGCCCCCGCGACCGAGTCGCGGTACTGCGCGAGGGCCGGCAGCAGCAGCGTCGAGCCGAGCTCGCCGAGCGTCCGCATCCGGTCCTGGACGGCGGCCGTCGCCCGCGCCAGCAGCGTGGCGTCGAGCCCGATCATCCGCACGCCGTTCGGCCACTGCGCGCCGAACACGATCGCCGCCGCCTCGGGGTCCGCCCAGATGTTGAACTCGGCCGCCGGGGTCACGTTGCCGCGCGAGGCCGAGCCGCCCATGATCACGAAGTCCTTCACCCACGACGCCAGAGCGGGCTCGCGTCGCAGCGCCAGCCCGATGTTGGTCAGCGGGCCGGTCGCGACCAGCGTGATCTCGCCCGGCGCGGCGGCGGCCGACTCGATGATGAAGTCAATCGCGTGCCCGGCCTCGGCCGACCGGGCCGGCGTCGGCAGCACCGCGCCGCCCAGGCCGCTCTCGCCGTGCACGTGCCCGGCGTGCAGCGCCGGGCGCAGCAGCGGGGTGCCGCACCCGGCCGTGACCGGCACCGAGCCGAGGCCGACGAACGACGCCACCGCGAGCGCGTTGGCGGTGGTCTTGGCCAGCTCGACGTTGCCGGCCACGGTCGTGAGGCCGGCCAGCTCGATCTCGGGCGACCCGGCCGCGAAGGCGATCGCGAGCGCGTCGTCGATGCCGGGGTCGCAGTCGAGGATGATGGTGGTGCTCATGGCGGTGTCCTGTCCGTCGCGGCCTGGGGAACAAAACCGAAGGTATCGAACGGTCCCGGGTTCCACCTCGCCGCTCCCGGCTTCGCGCCTTCGCCGGTTGATAGCCTTGCCCCCGACGAGGAGGTCGTTCACTATGCACCAGCCGCCCATCCCGCAGATCGACGCGGAAGACCCCGAGATCGCCGGGCTGATCCACGACGAGGCCCGCCGCCAGCAGGACAAGTTCCGGCTGATCGCGTCGGAGAACTACGTGTCGGCGGCCGTGCTCGAGGCCTCAGGCACGCTGCTGACCAACAAGTACTCCGAGGGCTACCCGGGCAAGCGGTACTACGAGGGCCAGCAGTTCATCGACCCGATCGAGTCGATCGCGGTGTCACGGGCGCAGGCGCTGTTCGGGGTGGAGCACGCGAACGTGCAGCCGTACTCGGGGTCGCCCGCCAACCTGGCCGTCTACCTGGCGTTCGCCTCGCCCGGCGATACCGTCATGGGACTCGCGCTGGCGATGGGCGGCCACCTGACGCACGGGGCGGGCGTCGCGGTCGGCGGCAAGTGGTTCAACTCGGTGCAGTACGGGGTGCGCCGCGACACCGGCCGGATCGACTTCGACGAGGTGCGCGACCTGGCGCTCCGCGAGCGGCCCAAGATCATCTTCTGCGGCGGCACCGCGCTGCCGCGAACGGTCGACTTCCCCGCCTTCGCCGCGATCGCGGCCGAGGTCGACGCGGTCCTGGTGGCCGACATCGCGCACATCGCGGGCCTGGTCGCGGGCGGGGCGCACCCGTCGCCGGTCGGCTTCGCCCCGGTGATCACCACCACCACCCACAAGACGCTGCGGGGCCCGCGCGGCGCGATGATCATGACCGACGCCGCCCACGCGACCGCGGTCGACAAGGCCGTCTTCCCCGGCCTGCAGGGCGGGCCGCACAACCACACGACGGCCGCCATCGCGGTGGCGCTGCACGAGGCGGCCCAGCCGTCGTTCCGCCGCTACGCCGCGCAGGTGGTGGCGAACGCGGCCGCGCTCGCGTCGGCGCTGTCGGCTCGCGGTTACGACCTGGTGTCCGGCGGCACCGACAACCACCTGCTGCTGGTCGACCTCACCTCCAAGGGGGTCGGCGGCAAGCCGGCCGCGAAGGCCCTCGACAAGGCCGGCATCGAGCTCAACTTCAACGCGGTCCCGTACGACACCCGCCGCCCGTTCGACCCGTCCGGCATCCGCCTCGGCACCCCCGCCATCACCACCAGGGGCCTGACCGAGGAGCACATGCCGCAGCTGGCGGCCTGGATGGACGAGGCGATCACGGCCGCCGCCAAGGACGACGAGGCCCCCCTGGCCCGCATCGCGGGCGAGATCAGCGACCTCCTGTCCGCCTACCCCATCCCCGGCTGGATCGAGTAACCCCACCGCCCGTCCCCCGTCCCCCGTCCGCCCCGCCGCGCCGAGCGCAGGCGAGCGCCTCCACCATCCACCGGCCCGAGTCCCTGTCGCCTACGCCATCGACAGGCTCGCCACCGGCCCGAGATCCTGTCGCCTACGCCAGCGACACCAATAGGCGCGGTCGCTGGCGTAGCCGACAGGTCGCGTTTGGGGTCGATGGCGTAGCCGACAGACCCGACGCCTCCGAGCTGCCCGCGCGCCCGTCACATAAGGCTCATCCGCCCCTGGCTTTCGATGTCATGCTGAGCATGAAGTTGCAGGCGTTGCCAGTGATTTGACTACATGTTCGAGTGAATCTATATTCGATCATGCTGTTGGGTTCGTCGGGTCGGGCGAACGTTGGTTTCGCCTGTCTTCCCCCGGGCGGGCCGGCCCGCGCGAGCCACGCCGCGCGGTGCTGGTGGCTTGGCGTGCGGGAAGTGCAGGGCAGGACATGGCTCGGTTGTACGGAGAACCGGTCGAGGTTCAGACGGGGGAGGACGGCCTGCCGGCCTGGTTCGGGTGGCGGCGGCGGCGCTACGCGGTGCACGCGGTTCAGGAGTACTGGCTGGTCAACCGCGACTGGTGGCGGGAGTCCAATCCGGTCCCGGCCCGGCCCGAGCTTGAGTACTGGCGGGTCGAGGCGTCGGCGGGCCAGGGACAGCCGGCCGGCATCTACGAGCTGCGCCGGGATGTCGCGGCCGAGGTCTGGACGCTGCGCCGGGTCGAGGACTGATGACGCTCGGGGCTCGCACCGAAGAGTTCACGCACCTGCACGTCGCGTCCTCGTACTCGCTGCGCTACGGCACCGCGACCCCGCGGGCGCTGGCCGCCCGGGCGGCCGACCTCGGCATGCCCGCGCTCGCGCTGACCGACCGCGACGGCCTCTACGGCGCGTTCAAGCACGTCAAGGCGTGCGCCGAGGCCGGCATCAAGCCCCTGCTCGGCGTCGACCTGCCGCTGCTGGCGGGCGAGATGCCGCTGCTGGCGGGCGAGATGCCCCGGGCGGGCGAGATGCCCCGGGCGGGCCGGCTGACGCTGCTCGCGGTCGGCCGCCAGGGCTGGGGGTCGCTCTGCCGCCTGGTCTCGGCCGCGCACGCCGCGTCGGGGGCCGAGGCGGCCCGCGAGATCCGCGGGGCGCCCGAGGCCCGCGCGCCGCAGGCGGACGGGCGCGGCCGGGCCGCCCGCGCGGCCGACGACGACGTGCCCGCGGTCACCCCCGAGCTCGTCGCCGAGCACGCGGCCCGTGATTCGCGTGATCCCCTCGTCCGCGATCTGCGTGGCGAGCCGCTCGACCTGCAGCGAGGTCAGCGTGGGATCGCCGAAGCCCTTCAGGAAGAGATCGCCGTGCCAGGTCGAGCCGTCCTGAAAGCCGCGGCCGAACACCTCGGTGCGGAAGCGATAGGTGACGCCGAGCTCGTGCAGGGCCGCGAACGTGACCGTCAGCTTCTCGTTCGACGCAGGCGCGAGCGGCAAGTCGGGATTGCGGG
>Ga0208220_1001151_pt1 | contig 11180 bp, 6 predicted proteins | sample NGESurdeep092012_9_FD_184484 | JGI IMG/M metagenome (GOLD analysis project Ga0208220, IMG submission 184484) | Arctic peat soil microbial communities from Barrow, Alaska - NGEE Surface sample F53-1 deep-092012 (SPAdes) | ecosystem: Environmental > Terrestrial > Soil > Wetlands > Peat ... | reverse complement strand
ACACTGGCCAGACCCGCGCTTCAAACAGAATTCAACCGGGAAGAAGCGCAAAACACCAGCAAAGACCACCCAATCAGGCGAATTTCAACGAGTTCCTAGGCCCGTTTCTTCCGCTAGCTGCTCGAAGTTCTTCGGCGCGACGTTTTCGGAAGAGTATTGACCGCCGATCTTGATCGCCATCTCGGGGCTAAGCTCCGGATAGTAGACCGTGCTCACAATGTCGTAGAGCGGCGCGAGCCGGACCTCCAGGTTTTCGGTTCCGACGCCGTGATACAGCAGTGAGAAGTTCTTGCCGTGGGCGTCGTTATTGCCAACCAAGTAGTTGTAGATCACAGCATCCAGCAGACGTGCCAGGTCGAGGACGGGCGCGCTGGAGACCTCGCGCAGCAGCCCGAAACATTGCTTGAGCGAGGGGCCGCCTTCCTTTTGGTACTTCATCTCGGAGATGATGCCTTGTGCCTGGCAGAAATCTTCTTGGTGAAGCCGTTGGATAATGGGCGCTTCGTCACCTGTCTGCAGATGGGTACGGTCATAACGCTCCACCAGCAGGTAATCCATCCCTTCGACACTCCGGGTCTCTACCGGTACCGAGGGAAGCACTATGGCTGCAGCAAGCTTCAGGCAGAGTGCTTCATTGAATACGACGCCCTCGAAACGCTCGACTGCCGGTTTCAGAATATGTGTGCTCGGCGCACCGCCTAAAGGAAGTGATATCTCACCGCCTTCGATGCGTACGGCAACTTTGTCCTGCGCACCCGCAAGCGAGAGGCGTATCCCTTCGTCGCCAGCCAGCAGCGGGCGCTTTGGGAGCTCTTTGAGTATGGCGGCAAGTTCGCCTGAGGAGAGCTTGCGATAGCTGTAATGGCGTTCGGGGAGGGGATCGCCCGCCGGAATGAAGGTGACTGCTCCAGCGCATTCGCCGCCGATCCGGTCCAGCATAGCGTAGTCGTTGCGGGCGCTGATGCCGAGATTCCGGGCTATGATTTCACGCTTGCTCTCTTCTGGAAGAATGCCGGCAAAGAAGCCCCGGCATTCGTTGCGGCTGAAGCGTTTCTGCCGCAAAGGCAAAGACTGTGACAACGGCGTGGCACCTGGCTTGGCTAGCCAACTCTCCGCGTAATCAAAGAGCATCTGGCCGCCCCTGTCCTGGGTGAGATGACCGACGAGTTCATTATGCAGATACACATCGAGGGTTTTCGCCATGCATTACTCTCCTTTCATCGACGCCGCAGGCGGCGTGAGAGTCAACTTGATGCCCAGGGTTTGCAGGATCGTCAGTGCTTTTCCAATCTCGCAAGTTTCCTTACCTCTTTCGAGATCAATGATGAATCGCAATCCCGTTCCTGAGGTCAATGCGAGATCCTTCTGCGTGACTCCAAGGCTTTTGCGTGTGCTCTTGATTAGGGTGCCAATTCGCTGGGCTGTATATTTCAAATGCCACCTCAATTATTACCGTGCGGGAATAATATCAGGGAATTGAGGTGAAATTCGAAGAAAATTACCGTACGGGAATAAATATCAACACATTGCTAGTTGAAAGAATAATATTCCCGCTCGGTAATGTTCCTCATTCAGTGTCCGCACAAGCAAGCGGACGGCGACCTGATCGGCCCCGGTATTTCTGAGCCAGCTTGAATGTTAGTCTTCGGCGAGAACCTAGCCTGAAGAGGGCGGAGGATTTTTGCTGATTGCGTAGAAGCGATTCAGTGTGGAGCAGATCGTGGGGGTGCTGAAACAGGCAGAGGTTGGTGTCCCGTGGTGGAGGTGATACGGAAGGCCGGGATCAGTGAGCAGACGTTCTACCGGTGGAAGGCGAAGTACGTTGGCCTGCAGGTGGACCGGGTTCGCCAGATGAAGCAGTTGCAGGAGGAGAACGTGCGGCTAAAGCAGCTGGTGGCAGAGCTGACGCTGGACCAGGCGATGCTTCAGGACGTGCTCTCAAAAAAATGGTAAAGCGCTCGCGGCGTGGACCGATGGTGGAGCATCTGGTCGGCAGTTACCGCGTGAGTGAGCGGCGAGCCTGCCGGGTTCTCTGTGTGGCCAGGGCCACATATCGCTATCGCAGTCATCTTGATCCACGAACTGAGTTGCGGATGCGCATCCGCGAGATCGCTCAGTCAAGAGTGCGCTACGGATACCGTAAGATCCGCGCACTGTTGAACCGCGAGGGCTGGGAAGTTGGCAAGTACCTGGTATACCGGCTGTACAAGGAGGAAGGACTGACGCTGAAGAAGATGCGGCCTCAGCGAAAGCGGAAGGCTGTGAAGCATCGCGAAGAACGATTCCTGGCTAATGGTCCGAACCAGGCGTGGAGCATCGACTTCGTCGCGGATCAGTTGCAGGATGGACGGCGCTTTCGCGCACTGACAATCGTCGATGTCTTTACTCGGGAAGCAGTGGCCATCACAGTTGGGCAGGGTCTGAAGGGCGACGATGTAGTGCGAACGTTGAATCAGGTAAAGAACAAGCGCGGAGTGCCAAAACTGCTGTTTTGCGATAACGTAAGTGAGTTCACCAGTCAGGCTATGGATCTGTGGGCTTACCAGAACGGAGTCAAGATCGACTTTTCGCGTCCGGGCAAGCCTACCGACAACGCCTTCATCGAATCGTTCAACGGTACCTTCCGCGCAGAGTGTCTTGATGCACACTGGTTCAATGACCTGAACGAAGCAAGGAGGCTTATCGAAGCTTGGCGGACGGAATACAATGAGAGCCGTCCTCACCGATCTCTCGGAGAGAGGACGCCAAGCGAGTTCGCCAGCCAGATCGCGGCTAGCCGCAGTGTGGCTGAAGCCTAAACCGGCCGATGACTAACTCTGAACTTGGTGCAGAAAAATTAGGCCCTTCAGAACTGCGCTACACTAACGCTCACGCTGGCACAAAAGATCGGGCACACCAGCGGTTTGGGCGAAATTGCGGCAGCGGGAAATGCAAATCCCAGAGACCTTGGGAGCTTCAAGCTGGCACGTTGCGATACCTTCCACGGCCCGTGCGTGACAGTCGTGCGGCCAACAGGCAAACCGGGAGCGATTATGGTCAGGGCAGAATCACCCGGTCTCGGAAATACTTGAGTGAAGGTGGATGTAACCAGGTGAGAGTTATGAACGATCCATCTCTGTTTGACTAAGGAAAAGATCATGCTGAAATTGCAAAATTCGACGTGTACCACCTACGTTACGCGGGCCTACTCTTGTGTACCCAAGAGACTGCCCAATAAGAAAACGTTCATCGTTATCTCGATGTTGGCGTTGCTCGGCTTTGGCTGCAATGCACGCGTCGGCGCACAGGATGAAGCGGGCGGCTTTGTACTTGCGCGAGAGAACCGAACCATTGTCGTGGAACCTTATGGGCCAGGCATCGTTCGAATTACCCTGAGCCGGGAGAAAGATGCATCGACCGGAGCGCCTGGCTATGGAATTGTGGGCCAGCCATCCATGGCCGGTTGGAGTCACGAGCAGGATGCCGATGGATACGACATCATTCGCTCCGGGCAAATGACGGTTCGCATCGCGCCGAGGAATCCGCCGCTGCCGCGCCACTTTCCATTCGATTCTCTGAACCAGTCATTGAGAGATATCTACTTTCCCAGTCACAACATTCCGGGCGGACCTTACAACGACACAATCGCCATCACCACTGCTGCCGGCAAGCCTTTATTGACGATGTGGCACTGGAGTATGTATGCCAATCGCCCCGAGGCAACGGAGGTCGATCCGATTAGCAAGAGGCCAGTCGATCCTGGATATCGGGTATCGGCAACGTTCGACTCGCCAGCCGGCGAGCACTATTATGGGCTCGGCCAACATCAGAACGGTGACCTGGATCTCCGTGACCACCGTATCCAGTGCTGGCACAATTACGGCGCTCTTGGAGGCGAAAGTGTCTGTGTTCCCTTCATGGTGTCAAGCCGCGGCTATGGCCTCATCTGGGACAACCCCTCGAAAACCACGATCGACCTCGGCATCAATCAGCAAAACGTATGGTCGTCAGAGGTGGGAGATCGCGTTTCATTCTTTGTGATCGCGGGGGAAAAGATCGATGAAATCTATCAGGGCTATCGCCAATTGACGGGGATTACTCACCTTCTGCCTAAGGCCGTGTACGGATATATCCAGAGCAAGGCGATCTATCCGACGCAGGAACAGATCTTGGACATAGCCAAAGGGTATCGTAGCCGGAACTTGCCGCTGGATGTCCTGGTCGTCGATTTTCTGAACATGACCAGGCAAGGCGAACTGGATCTCGATCCAGCACGATGGCCCGATCCGGCAGAAATGAATCGGAAACTCCACTCGATGGGTATTACGACACTGCTCAGCGTGTGGCCGCACTTCTCTGCCGGCACCCAGTTCTACGACATGCTGGCGCAGAAGAGATGGCTGATTGAGAAGGCCGATGGAACTCCTGACGGCGGAACCATGTCTCCATTGATCGGTCCCAACATCGATACCACCAATCCGGAGGCAGCCAAATGGTGGTGGGAAGCAATCAAAGATCGCTATGTGAAGCGGTATGACTTTGACTACATCTGGCTCGACGAGACGGAACCGGACATCGATCCCACCAACGACTTTTTCTATATCGGATCAGGCAGGCGTTACTTCAATGTCTATCCCCTATTCCACACCGCTTCGGTTTACGACGGATTCCGGCGCGACTTTGGCGACAGCCGCCGAGTGATGATTCTTGCGCGCGCCGCCTATCTCGGAGCGCAAAGTAACGGCACCGTCTTCTGGTCAAGTGATATCTTTTCCACCTGGGACATGCTGAAGCGATCCATCCCTGCCGGACTGGACTTTACGGCCAGCGGCATGCCGTACTGGGACACCGACCTTGGCGGTTTCTTTTCGCCGAACATCTATCCCGGTTACCATGCGGCCCACAATCCTCTGATCGACGGTTCCGACGCCAAGCTGAACATCATCAATTACGAGGACTATCCGGAGTTGTTTGTGCGATGGTTCCAGTGGGGAACGTTCCAACCCGTGATGCGGGCGCACGGCGAAAGAATGCATAACGAGGTCTGGGCTTACGGAAAACAAGCCGAGCCCATCCTTGAAAAGTATCTGCGGCTGCGCTATCAGCTGATGCCCTATATCTATTCGCTTGGCTATCACAGCTACCTGACAGGTGCTCCATTTATGAGAGCACTGTTCATGGACTTTCCCGACGATCCGAAAGTTGCGAATATTCCCGACGAGTACATGTTCGGCCCCGCGCTACTCGTAGCGCCTGTTACGGAGCAGGGCTCGACCAGCCGCAGCGTGTATCTGCCGGCAGGGTGCGATTGGTACAACTTCTGGACGAACAAACGCCTCAAAGGCGGACAGACCATAGTTGCTGCCGCGCCAATCGATAGGATTCCGCTTTTTGTTCGCGCAGGTTCTATTGTGCCCGTTGGCGCCACGATTCTCAGCACTCAACAACCGCAAGCCATCGCTTCCGTTCGAGTCTACCCAGGAGCCGATGCCGACTTTACGCTGTTTTCGGACGATGGCACCACATACGCCTACGAGAAGGGCGCTGGTTCGATCACGAAGCTCCATTGGGATGATTCGAAGCGCAGACTGATACATGAAGGCGCCACTGCATGGAGCGCCCCTGACGCAGCAATTGTCGATGTAATTCATCCTTAAAGTAGGAGGTGCGTTTCGCGAGGCGGACCGAGAAATAAACACGCGGATGTTGGCCAACGAATTCGAACTCCTTTATTGGAGCAGAGAATTCACAAAGATTGTTTACCCAATGATGGGACTGAAACGAATCAGGTGATTCGGAGAAGTATGCGAACGATCAATATTCAAATCCTCGCTGTTGCGATTCGAGCTCAAGGGTCGAGACCTGCGCATAGTGAGCGAGTCCGGCGAACCAATCATTACGCAAAGTGAGTACTCGTTGTCGATAGGCGGCGGCCAGCCGGACACGGGAGCGATCGTGGTTACAGCAACTTTCCATGTAGAGGGCACGAAGACACTGCTTAAGTAAGGTCGTGAAGGGGGGCCTGGCTCTTTGCATTCAGGGGCCAAGCCGCCCAATGAACTCCAACACAATGGGATTCCGAGACGTTGTGGTTCCGGAGAACCGAATGGAATTCATGCCGCCGGGAGAATTCTAATAAGAACGGACGTCGAATGGGGGAAAAGTGAAACGCAGAGATTTCTTAAAAAAAGGCACGATTGTCGCCGGCTTGGCGAGTTCGTCGAATTTAATCCTGCCGGCCTTAGCTGAGAAATCGGCCAGGCGGAAGCCGTCACAGGATTCCCGGCTGACGGCAACGGCTCCAGAGGAAATTCGCACTGCGGAGTTTCTGCGCCGCGAGCTGTCTGAAAAGTATCTGCCCAAGGCGCCGGTCTTCAGGGAAGTGAAGGGAGAAGGCGGCGTGCCGATTTCGCCGATGCCGCTCGAGCAACGGCTGCGGCTCGGCATTGTCCCGCTTCGGGGCTTTTGCAGTATCGCACCCGCCAGCGACGCGCTTCTCATCTCCGGCAATGGGCACATGAACATTGAAGTGCTCTGCGATCCATACTCGGAGCAGATCCTGTTCCGCCACGAAAGTCTTCTGACGCCGATTAAGCAGCCCTACGAGACGCCCAATATCGCCGATATTTTCCCGCAGGTACGGCAGATGGTGTTGGATGGGAAATACCGCGAGGCCGCGGAATTAGCTTATCGGACCTGGCGCCAGCGAGGCGCACCGGCAGGACACTTTACGCTCCCGGCATTCACAATGCATCTCGATTTTCCAAAAACTGCATCGGTCAAGAACTACCTCCGAGCCGTGGATTTCGAGAGCACCGAATTGAAGATCCACTGGACCGACGAGCGCGGCGATTGGGTTCGCGAGGTCTTCACCTCCCCGCCCGACAACGTCGTGGTGCAACGCCTCACCTCACCGAAGGGGCAAAAGGTGAATGTTCGGATCGCACTACAGAAGTTCTCGATGGGAACGCGCGCCCAAGGCGGCTTTTTCGGGGGGAGAATCAGTCAAAGCGAAGTTAAGCAGGACTTCAACGATGAGCGGCTCATCTACAAGTGTATTTTGGATCCCGCGGTGAACAACAACGGTTACGCCGGGATGGTTCGCGTAGTACGCGACGGCGGCACGGCCCGGATGGATGGCGACATGCTTGTCATCGAGAATGCGTCATCCGCGATGCTTCTCACGCGCATTGAATATTTCTCCGACTACAGCGAAAACCGGGTGGAAGCGCTACAAAAGGCAGTGGAAGGACTCAACCCGGACTATCCGGCGCTGCTCGAGCGGGCGCGCGAGGTGCAGTCGGAGATGCTCAATCGCATTACGGTTGATTTCGGCGGCGCCTCCCAACATGGCTTGTCTTCGGAAGAGCTTTTGTCGGCACAGAGATCGAGCCCCGGGTATGCGCCCGCCTATCTCGAGAAGTTATTCGAAATGTGCCGCTACTGGTTCATCCTTACCAGTGGCAAATACTGCAGCATGCAGGCCGAAACCAATGCCAATATCAACCTGCAGATTGCGCCTGGCGTGCAGGGCGACCACCGGGAGGGCATGGATGCCTACTTCAACTGGATGGAAAGCCTGGTACCGGACTTCCGGATCAACGCAAAGAACATTTTTGGGATGCGCGGCGCCCATTATGCACTGACGCCGAACCAGCAAAGCGGAGTTGATACTCATTTCGACCACGCTGATTCAACCGGGGAGATGTGGCCGCATCCTTACTGGCTTTCCGCCGGCGGTTGGTGCCTGCGACCCTTCTGGGACCACTACCTGGTCACCGGAGACTTGGAATTCCTGCGCAAACGCGCAGTGCCGGCTTATAAGGACTTGGCGCTGTTTTACGAGGATTTCCTGACTGTTACGGACAAAGATGGAAATTACATCTTCGTACCAGGATTCTCTCCGGAGAACAATCCAGGAAACCTGGACCCTGCGTGCATGATGGTGCTCAACACCTCGATGGACATTGCGGTATGCCGCGAAGTTTTGACCAATTTGGTCGAGGCTTGCGAACTTCTCAACATTGAGGCCGACAACGTGCCGAAATGGAAGGCGATGATTGCGAAGTTGCCGCCCTACCTGCTCGAATCGGACGGCACCCTGAAGGAATATGCCTCGCCTACGTTGGCGGATCGTTATGTTCATCGGCATATCTCGCATCTCTACGGCGCGTGGCCTGGCGACGAAACAGATCCGGACCGCACGCCGCAACTGGCCAAAGCCGTCGTGGTCGCCGACCGGCACCGTATACCGGAAAGGCTGGCCGCCCATGGCCGCTGCCATCGCGCGTTGGTCGGGGCCCGGCTCAAAGACGCCTACATGGTCGACAGCGAACTGCGGCAACTGATTGAAGAAGGCAACGTCGGCCCCACGCTTCGCTGTTCGCACGACCCCTACGCCGGGCCCATGCCGGATGCGCAAGGCGGGATTCAGCTGATCATGATTGAAATGCTGGCTTACTCGCGCCCCGGAGTCATCGAGGTGCTTCCAGCCCTTCCTCCGTCTCTGCTCAAAGGGTCGATGAACGGGATGCTGCTGCGCACTTCCGCCAGGCTCGACAAACTGGCCTGGGATATGGAAGCCAGGACCGTAGACCTGACGATCACCTCATTGCGAAAGCAAGACGTTACGCTGATCGCCAGGCACGGCATCGAAGCGGTTTCCGCTTCCCCGGCAGCTTTGGCGGCGAAGCCGCAGGCTGGCGAGGCCGCCTGTAACCTGCACTTGCCGGAAGGAAATCCGGTAGATGTTCACTTAAAGCTCGGACGGCGCAACCCCATGGATTGGGTTAATTGGGCCGTTTGATGATGGCATAACTACAGACCGGGAGAGGAATTGATGAAACGCAGAGATTTTCTTAAGACAAGCGCTGCTGCCGCCGGCCTGATGGGGTCTCTGGAAATATCGTCGGCGCTCGCTGTAGCCGAAAGCGATCCCCAAAATGCACCGGAACAAACGGGAGCGCCACTGGCGGACAACCGTCCGGCTGAATATCTTCACCGCGTGCAAGGCGATCCGTTCCTACCCAAGTCGCCCGTACCCGCCAGATCGCATCCCATCTCACCCATGCCACTGGCGGAACGAGTCCGACGAACAATCGTGCCGCAGTCAGGCTTTTGCAGTGTTGCGCCTGGCAGCCTTGTCAACGAATGCGTCACCTCTGGAAATGGGGCAATGAACATCGAGTTAACGGGCGATCCCTACACGGAACAGATTCTCTTCCACCACGAAAGCCTGCTCATGCCCTGGAGAAGACCGCTCGAAGCTCCCAATGCCGCGGACATCTTCTCGCAGGTGCGGCAAATGGTACTGGAAGGCAAAACAAGTGAGGCCATGGCGCTTGCGGTCCAGCACATGAATCAGGGACCGATCAAGCAGGACACCGAACCTCACCTCACCATCCCGGCATTCCTGATGCAGCTTGATTTCCCGAAAACTGCTTCGGTCAAGGACTATCTCCGCACCTGCGATTTCGAATCCAGCGAGTTGAAGGTCCACTGGACCGACGAGCGCGGCGATTGGGTTCGCGAGGTCTTCACCTCCCGGCCCGACAACATTGTGGTCCAGCGGCTCACGGCGCCTGCAGGTCAGTCCGTGAATGTTCGAATCTCTTTGCATAAGTCCGCGCAGTGGACCATGAATTCCGGAATGGACTGGGGCAGCCATCCGGGACTTGGCGCCGTCACCGGAGCATTGGTCGAAAGAGCTGTCGAAGCCAACGACGTTCGGCAGGACTTCAACGAGCAGCGGCTGATATACAAGTGCATTTTGGATTCTGCTGTCGACAACAGCGGTTACGCCGGGATAGTCCGCATCGCGTGCAACGGCGGCACGGCGCTGATGGATCGTGACACGTTGGTCATCGCAGAAGCGTCGTCCGTAATGCTTCTCACGCGTATTGAATATTTCCCCGACTATAGCGAGGACCAGGTGGAAGCGCTGCGTAAAGGAGTGGCAGGACTTCCCGCCGACTATCCGGCATTGCTGGAGCGCCACCGCCTGGTCCAGTCGGAGATGCTCAACCGCGTCACCGTCGATTTTGGCGGGGCGTCGCAATTTGGCATGTCCACGGAGGAACTTCTTACCGATCAGCGGTCGAGACCTGATTACTCTCCCGCGCTGCTCGAGAAAATCTTCGAGATGGGGCGCCACTGGTTCGTCCTAAATAGTGGTAAGTATCCCAGCATCTCAACCGATATCAATGCCACCATCAACTTGCAAACAGCGGGTGCTGTGCAGGGCGGCCTGCGGGAAGGCATGGAGGCCTACTTCGACTGGATGGAGAGCCTGACCCCGGACTGCCGGGCCAACGCCAGGAACATCTTCGGTCTTCGCGGTGCTTCCTATCCCCTTTTTCCAGACAAGGGAATGGGCGTCAGTTTCTATTACACCCCCAGCACCGAAATCGGGGTTTGGCCCTTCTGGATCTCCGCTGGGGGCTGGTGTGTGCGCCCGTTCTGGGACCACTATCTTGTGACGGGGGATCTGGATTTCCTCCGTAGACGCGTGGTGCCGGCCTATAAAGACCTGGCTCTGTTCTACGAGGATTTCCTGACCGCCGCCGACAAAGATGGAAATTACATGTTCATTCCATCCATCTCTCCGGAGAATGTACCCCGAAGAACGGAACCGTCGAGCCCAGTGCTGATCAATGCCAGCAGGGACATCGAAGTGTGCCGTGAGGTCCTGACCAATTTGATTCAGGCTTCTGAGATTCTTGGCTCCGACACCGAAAGTGTGCCGAAATGGGAGGCCATGCTGGCCAAGATACCGCCCTACCTGCTTGAACCGGATGGCACCCTGAAGGAATGGGCTTGGCCCACGCTCGAAGAACATTACAACCATCGCCATATTTCTCATCTCTACGGCGCTTGGCCCGGCGATGAGTTTGATCCGGACAGCACACCGCAATTGGCTCGCGCCGCGGAAATCGCTAATCGGAGGCGCACGTTCGACACCTTAGGCACCTCGGTCGCGTACGAAACTTTGCCCGCATACGCCCGATGCCATCGAGCTTTGGCCGGAGCGCGGCTCAAAGATAACGTCATCGTAGACATTCAACTGCGGCAATTAATGGAGCAGGGATACATCAGTACCGCCCTTCGGAGCTCGCGCGAACCTTATGACAAGCCCGTGCCCGACGCGCAGGGCGCGATTCCTGCGATCATCATGGAGATGCTTTTGTACTCGCGCCCCGGTC
>Ga0208220_1001150_pt1 | contig 11181 bp, 10 predicted proteins | sample NGESurdeep092012_9_FD_184484 | JGI IMG/M metagenome (GOLD analysis project Ga0208220, IMG submission 184484) | Arctic peat soil microbial communities from Barrow, Alaska - NGEE Surface sample F53-1 deep-092012 (SPAdes) | ecosystem: Environmental > Terrestrial > Soil > Wetlands > Peat ... | reverse complement strand
GCCGAGCGTGATGGTGCCGGTCTTGTCGAGCAGCAACACGTCCACGTCGCCGGAGGCTTCCACCGCGCGGCCGCTCATGGCGAGGACATTGTGTTGCAGCAAGCGATCCATGCCGGCGATGCCGATGGCGCTCAACAATCCGCCGATGGTCGTGGGAATGAGGCACACCAGCAGTGCGATCAACACGGGCACGGAAAAAACCGTCGCCGAATAAATGCCGAACGGTTTCAGCGTGATGCAGACGAGCAGAAAAATCAACGTCAAGGCGGAAAGCAGAATTGTGAGCGCGATTTCGTTGGGCGTCTTCTGGCGTGCCGCGCCCTCGACGAGTGCGATCATGCGATCCAGAAAACCCTCGCCCGGATTGATCGAAATGCGGATTTTGATTTCATCGGACAACACGCGCGTGCCGCCGGTGACGGCGCTGCGGTCGCCACCGCTCTCGCGGATGACGGGCGCGGATTCGCCGGTGATGGCGGATTCGTCCACCGTGGCCGCGCCTTCGATCACGTCGCCATCGGCAGGAATCATTTCGCCGGCGCGCACGAGGACGACATCGTTTTTACGCAATTCGTTCGCACTGACTTCTTCCACGGCATCATTTTTGCCGACGCGGCGGGCGACGGTGTTCACGCGTGTGCCGCGCAACGCCTGCGCCTGCGCCTTGCCACGGCCTTCGGCGACGGCTTCGGCAAAATTGGCGAAGAGCACGGTGAACCAGAGCCAGACCGCGAGTTGCGCGATGAAGCCGCGATCAGTCGCCGCCGTGAAAATACCGACAGTGGTCAGCGCGGCACCAACCATCGTCACGAACATGACGGGATTCTTGACCATCAGGCGCGGGTCGAGCTTTTTGAAGGCGTCGCCCACCGCCGGGCCGGCGATGTTCCAATCGAACAGTGAAGGAGCTTGGTGAGTCATAAAATTTATGATTTACGAATGACGATTGGCATTGGCTAAAACAGTTTTCCCTGGAGCATCAGGAAGTGCTCGACAATCGGGCCAAGCGTCAGGGCCGGCAGAAAATTCAGCGCGCCGATGAGCAGCACGGTGCCGATGAGCAGCACGACAAACGTGAAACCCGTCACCGGAAAGGTGCCCGCGCTCACCGGCACGAGCTTCTTTTGCGCGAGCGAGCCGGCCATCGCCATGATTGGGATGATCATCATAAAACGCCCGATGAACATCGCGATGCCAAGCGTGGTGTTATACCACGGCGTGTTCGCGGAAAGGCCGGCGAAGGCGCTGCCGTTGTTGCCGGTGGCGGAACTGAAGGCGTAGAGAATTTCGCTCAAGCCGTGCGGGCCGTTGTTGTTCAAGCCGGCCAAGCCCCACGGGCTGACCACCGCCCACGCGGTGAAGCCGAGGATGTCAATCGCCAGAATCAGCAGCGCGAGCATCGCCATTTTCACTTCGTAAGACTGGATTTTTTTGCCGAGATATTCCGGCGTGCGGCCAACCATCAAGCCAGCAATAAAAACTGCGAGCACGACAAAAACCAACATTCCATAAAGTCCCGCGCCGACGCCGCCGAAAATAATTTCGCCGAGCTGGATGTTGAACAGCGGCACGAATCCGCCGAGCGGTGTGAACGAGTCGTGCATGGCATTGACCGCGCCGCACGAGGCGTCCGTCGTGATAGTGGCGAACAGGGCGGAATTGAAAATGCCGAAGCGGACTTCCTTGCCTTCCATGTTGCCGTCCGCCGCGGCAACGCCGAGCTGCTGGTGAATCGGATTGCCGGCGGCTTCCGAGTGCCACGCGATGAACACGCCGGCGAGAAATAAAATCGCCATTGTGAACCAGACCGCCCAGCCGTGCGCCTGGTTTTTGGTCATGCGGCCGAGGTAATAAGTGAGGCCGCTGCCAATCGCGAAGATGGAGAGCATCTGCAAAAAGTTGGAGAGCGGCGTCGGATTTTCAAATGGATGCGCGGCGTTGGCGTTGGTGTTGCCGCCGCCGTTGGTGCCGAGCATTTTGATGGCGACCTGCGAGGCCATCGGGCCTTGCGCGATGGACTGCGTGTCCACGGTTTGATTCACCATGACGGGCACGTTGGTCATGACCGGCTGGCCTTTTGCGTCGAGCTGCGGCACATCCATCATCACCGCCACGCCGTTGGTCATCAGCGGCTGGCCTTTGTCATCCAGCTTGGGCGCTTGCACCGTGACCGCGACATTTGTGGTCACCGGCTGGCCTTTGGCATCCGTTTGCTGAACCTGGATGGTGTAGGTTTCAAGGAGCTTCGCTTGGGTGTAAGGCTTGAAGTTTTGAATCATGCCTTGCGACACCAGCACGACCGCGAATACCAAACAGATCGGCACCAGCAAATAATAAGTGACGCGCACCAGGTCCACCCAGAAATTGCCGAGCAATTGTGTGGAGTGCCGCGAGATGCCGCGCACCAGCGCTGCAGCGATGGCTATGCCGGTGGCCGCCGAGCTGAAGTTGTGAATCACCAGCGCGACCATTTGCGAGAGATAGGACATGGTGGATTCGCCGGAATAGCTCTGCCAGTTGGTGTTCGTCGTAAAGCTGACGGCGGTGTTGAAGGCGAGGTCCGGTGACAGTGCGCCAAGATGTTGCGGATTGAGCGGCAGAAAATTTTGCAGCCGCAGGATGGCGTAAGTGAAGAGACAGCTCACCAAACTGAACAGCAGCATGGCCCAGGTGTATTGCCGCCAGTTTTGCTCCTGCTCTGGGCGCACGCCCATGACCCAATAGGAAAGGCGTTCGACCGGACGGATCACCGGATCAAGCCAGGTTTTGCCGTTCGCATCAAGCACCCGCATGAGGTAAAGCCCCATCGGTTTGGTGATGAGCGCGAGCGCGCCGACGTAAAGGGCGAGTTGCAGCCAGCCGGAAGAGTTCATAGATTTTTAAAATTTTTCAGGATAAACCATCGCGATGAACAGATAGGCGAACAGCGCGAGGGCGATGAGGCCGACAATGATGTTTTCCATAAAATGATTCAGAGTTTGCCGCACCAATGGGCGTAAAGCTGCGCGGCCAAAAAGGCCACGGTCATAACGGCGATATAAATCAGGTCAGTCATAGGTTGCATTTTAGGTTGTAACAACGTTCAGGAATGGCTTCGTTTCCAGACATCTGAACGAACGTTGCAGAAAATGTCTTTCGCCGGCATAAATCCGCGCCATCCAGCCGCCGAGCAGCGGTGTCAATGCCAGCAGTGCGCCGAAGTAAGCCGCCAGTTGCAACCAGTCGAGTCCATTCATGTGGGCAGATTAGCTGGAAATCGTCGGCTGGACTAATTAAGAAAGGCGGTCATCGCGTAAAGAAATCGTTAAGATTTTTTCCGGTGTTTGGATAACCACGGCTTTCCTTCGCCGTGAAATACACTTTACGATTAAGCACATCAATAATCAGCTTTCGATTTATCCCAGGATGCCCGCCCTTCACGTCCGGCGAGACGCCCGACGCCACGGAGCGCGGCTGTCCCAGCCGCAGCGTGTAATTTGTCCAACCCGCGTTCTAAAAAATCGCACGCCATCAATCTTGGCGAACATCGAGAAGGGGCTGGAGCGCATGGACAAGTTCTTAAGAAGCAGGCATCAAAACGCCTCTGAAGTCTTGATAAATCTACCTGAAAAGTGGAGCCAATGGTCAGGATTGAACTGACGACCGACGGTTTACGAAACCGTTGCTCTACCACTGAGCTACATTGGCTTCTTACACCGAAAATACAGCACAAAATTCTGTGAATATCACCGCCTGTTTAGGCATTTGTATTTAGTATTGTTTTCCAGCTATGAAAACGACATTGCCATCACCGACCAAGCGCAAGGCGGATTCGGTTTGGGCCAAGACACCGTATCCAAACCTCATCCGCTACCAATCCAGCGGCACATATTTTGGGCGTGACCGGGTCAATGGCAAGTTAATTCGCCGTTCCCTGGCAACGCCCGTCTTGACCGTTGCCAAGCTCAAGCTCTCCGATTTTTTTCTGGAAACTATTTTGAGAATAATACGTTGTCGAGAATGAAAAAATTGATTTTCTTGTTTCAATTGCAGATCACTCGCCACGCTTCGTGATTTTCAGCCGCGCCACGCGCGGGCCGTCCATTTCTTCCACGCGTAATTCAAAATTTCCAACCGTCAGCGAATCGGCGGCCTTCGGAAATCCGCCGAGCTTTTCCGTCAGCCAGCCGCTCGCAGTCGTCACGCTTTCGTCGTGCGGCACCGTGCCGATGATTTTTTCCAGTTCGTGCAGCGGCAGCGTGCCGGCGGCTTCCCAGGCGTTTTCGCCGGCGCGGACCAGTTCCGATTTTTCGGAATCAAACTCGTCCTGAATCTGGCCGACGAGCGCTTCGAGCGCGTTTTCCAAAGTCACGATTCCAACCGTCCCGCCGTATTCGTCCACGACAACGGCAAAATGCAATTTCCGCTCCAAAAACAATTGAAGCAATTTTTCCAGCGGCGCGGTTTCGGGGACAAAAATCAGTTTTCTCGCCACCGGCAGCAAATCCGCCGCCGTTCGCGCCTTGCCGCGCAGCGCATATAAATCTTTGATGTGAATGACGCCGCGCGTTTTGTCCAGATTTCCATTTTCGCAAATTGGAAAGCGCGAGTAGCGTGTTTTTTCCGCGATCGCCAGACATTCGGCGATGGCCGCGTCGGAATCAAACGCCGTGATTTCCTGTCGCGGGCGCATGACTTCGCGCACGATGCGGTGACGCAGGTCGAGCGCGTTCATGACAATGTTGCGCCCGCCCGCCGTGTTTTGCGTGGACGCGAGCACGAGGCGCAATTCCTCCTCGGAATGTCCGCCGTCCGCCTTGGCGTCGGGCGAGATGCCGATTTTTTCGAGAAGAAACCGCGCAGCGTGGTTCAGCAATCGGTTGAACGGATACAGCGCGATGTAAAACCAGTGCAGCGGGTAAGCCGACCATAGCGCGATAGGCAAAGGCTTCTGGATCGTCAGCCATTTCGGCGCGAGTTCGCCCGCAACGACGCTCAAAAATGTCAGCACGCTGAAGCCGACGATGAGCGAAATCGTTTTTATCCATTCCGTGGATTCCAAACCGAACAAATTAAAAATCGGCCCAAGCAGCGAAGAAAAAATCGGCTCGCCAAGATAACCAAGACCGAGGCTGACCATCGTGATGCCAAGCTGCGTCGCGCTCAAATAGGAATTGAGATTGCGGACGATGTGCCGCGCCATGCGCGCGCGCCGCCAGTTTTTGGCGACGAGCGTGTCGAGCTGCGTCTCGCGGATGCGGACGAGTGAAAATTCCGCCGCGACGAAAAATCCGTTCAGCAGCACGAGCGCAAGCACGGCCAGGATTTTCAGCGCGATTAAAATGGCAGCGTCCCAATTCATGGAAATTTAATGACTAATGACGAAACCATAATGACTAAAGAATGACGAAGCTCGAATGAGCAATTGGGGCAAATGCTCGCTAATTTGTTTCGGAATTTTGCCATTGGGAATTCTTTAGTCATTAGGATTTAGAAATTAGCATTTTACAGTTTCACCTCGCCGAACATGACTTTCAAAATGTCCTCGAGCGAAGCGACGCCGATTTCGTGGCCGTCGCGCGCCAGCACAATCGCCAGCCGTTCGCCCGCGCGTTGCATCCGGCGCAACGCAACTTCCAGCCGCGTGTCTTCGCCCAAAAACAACGCGGGCGTCATTTGCACGGCGGCGGATTTTTGCAAATCTAGATCGTCGCGGAAAAGCAGCGGGCCGATCATCAGCAATCCTGCGATGCGATTTTTCCCGTCGCGCATTTCCCAGACGGGCAGGCGCGAGAATTTTTTCTCGCGCGCGAGATTGAGTGCGATGCCGAGCGGCAATTGCGATTCGATGGTCACGAGTTGCGCGAGCGGCGTGGTGATCTGGCGCACGGTGAAATTTTGCAAATCCAAAACGCGGTTGATCATCGCGTGCTCGTCGCTGGTGAATTGCGGGGCGGATTCGCGCATCACCGCGCGCATTTCCTCGCGGTTGCCGAACAGCCGTCCGGTAAAAGTCTGCCCGCCGGTCACGCGCAAAATCACCTGCGAAACGCCTTCAACAATCGAAACGAGCGGACTCAAAATAAAATTTACGAGCCGAAAAACGCGCGCGGCGGAAAGGCACAACTGGTTCGGATGCGCGCGGAAAAGCATTTTCGGCAGCAAATCAAAAAATGAGTAAAACAAAAAAACCACGGCGGCAAAAATTGCGGTGATCAAAATTGTATTGCCGAGAAACCATTCATGGATTTTCGCGAGCGTAAAGCCAAGGATCAAAAAATTGGCGAGTGTGTTGCCGACGAGAATTGTCCACAGAAATTTCTCCGGCTTTTCGAGAAAGCCGTTCAGCAGTTTTGCCGACGGCTTGCCCGCGCGCGCGAGCCGCCGCACGCGCAGCCGGTTCAGTGCGAACACGCCCGCTTCCATGCCCGACAGCAAAAACGAGAGCAGCAGGCACAAAATCAGGACGAGCCAGTTGAAAATTCCTGTTTCCATTTCATTTCATCCGTTGCACCAGCAATTCGCGCACGCGGCGTTCATCCACGATTTGCGCGGTGAATTTCAGATCGTGAAATGTCGCCGAATCGCCCGCGTTCGGCACGACCCCGAGCATGTGCGTCAGCAATCCGCCCATCGTCTCGACTTCCGCAACTTCACCGAGCGCGGGAAATTCGCGGCGGAAATCGTCCAATCGCATCGTGCCGTTCACGCGCCAGCGGCCGGGCGCGATTTTTTCCATCACGAAACCTTCCGGCTGCGATTCGGCACGGATTTTCCCGACGAGTTCGCCGAGAATATTTTCCATCGTCACCAAACCCGCGACGCCGCCAAATTCATCCAGCACGACGGCAAGTCCGCGACGCTGCTTTTGCAAGCTGTGGAAAAGTTGCAGCAGATTCATTGTCTCCGGCACGAACGACGGGAATTCAATCACCTCCGACAGATCAATTTTCGGATCGAGCAGCAATGCGCGCGTGTTCAAAATGCCGACGATTGTGTCCGGCGTTTCGTCGTAAATCGGCAGGCGGCGATGCTTGAATTTTTTCGCGGCGGAAATCATTTCATCCACCGTCGCGTCGTCAGAGATGCACGACATCGTCGCGCGCGGGCGCATCACGTCGCGTGCCGTGCGCTGATCGAGGCTGATGATTTGCAGGATGATTTCCTTTTCCGATTCCGCGAGCGTGCCCTGGCGGAAAGCCATGTCGAGCAGCTCGTGATATTCCGCGTCCGTCATCGCCGAAGGTGCGGCGGCCTGCGACGCGGCTTTTTTCAGGAGCGCGGCGTTCAGCCATTGCGCCGCGCGATACAGCGGCTTGGAAATTTTCTGAAAAATGGAAAGCAACCACGCGACGCGCAACGCCCAGCGTTCCGGCTGACGCACGGCCAAAGTTTTTGGAAAAACCTCGCAGCCGAGCAGCACCAGCGCGGCGAGCGCGATCAGGATCAACGCCAGCGCCCAGTGCGTGTTGAACGAGAGCCGCAGCGCGATGGCGAGCATCGCGGCGTTGGCGAAGGTGTTTCCGAGCGCGAGCGTGGCCAGCAAATCCTGCGGATGCTCGAGCAGCTTGGCGACGGTCTTGCCCGCGCGCGGATTTTTTTCCGCGAGGAGCGCCACCTGCCATTTGCCGAGCGAAAACAGCGCCGTTTCCGCCAGCGCGAAAAAGAAACTCGCGCCCGCGAAGACAAAAATCGCCGTTATCGCCGTTTCCACGCGAGGATACTAAAAAGTCCAACGTCGAATGTCCAATGTCCAAAGTCACTATCGCGCTGCTTTGACTCTGGACTTTGGGCTTTGGACTTTGGACTCGGCCAAACGGCGCGGGAAAAAGGAGAAACGCGAGACACGAATTGCACGAATTAAACCCGTGATAATTCGCGTCGAAAATTATTATCGACAAATATCTGCGCCAGAAATAATGTCGAAACTCAAATGGATACAACCACCTGTGACATTGGTCTTGCGTTTATATTTGTTATTTGCGCCACTGTCCTATTGTGGGCGTTCAGGGAGTATTCAAAGCGGGTAAAAGCTATCTTGCAAAAGTGGGCCGAAAAGAATGGATTTCAGATTTTGCAATGTAAGCGAAAATTCTTTGTTACTGGTCCATTCAATTGGTGGAAAACCAGTCGAAACCAGTATATTTATTTTTTGAGAATTCGTGAACGAGATGGTCAGGAGCGGTCGGCGTGGACTCGCATTGGTGACTATACAACTGGCATTCTTTACAGCGAGCAGATGGAGGTTAAGTGGAATGATCACCACTATCACGAACAACGCCACGAACCAGCAGTGGAGCAACTTTCTGCGTCAGGCAGCACGGCCACCAAGAATGACAAATCGAAGGAAATTCGCCCGGCCTTCGCGATAATTCCAGGTGTCATTTCGCTTTTGGTCGCCTGCTCTTGTTTGGACGGAGTGGTTATCGGTCTCAAGACAGGCAAGATTTTATGGTCTGCAAGAGGCATTTCTGGCGTTGCCATCAAAGCGGTCAGTCCAGCATCTTATTGGTTTCATGTGGTTGAATATTCTATTCTCACACTCATCTTTGGTTGGATTGCTTTTTGGATGTTAAGACATGCTTTGAGAGGATTACGCAAATGACCTAACAGCTTGATAAGCTGCAAATTTTCTTCGCATCCCTTGCGCGACAAATTTCAGCGCAAGCTTTTCAATTTGCGATTTTGGAAAATCAAAACCGGTAGGGCGGGCAGTCCCCTGCCCGCCGAACGCGTTGATTGGCAACCGGCGGCGCGCACGGAGTGACGCGCCCTACCTGAACAGTTTGAAAAATAATCATCCTTCCAAAACCGCCGTGGCCGCCGCGTAATGTTCCGTGTGGCTCAAGCTGACGAGCAGCCGCTTCGCGCCGCGCGATTCAAAAAGTTTTTTTCCCTTGCCGTGCAAGACCACGAACGGCTCGCCGGATTCCTTTTTGCAAATCTCGATGTCCTGCCAGCCCAGTTGCGCGCCGATGCCCGTGCCGAACGCCTTCGAGACCGCCTCCTTGGCCGCAAACCGCGCGGCGACGAACGGCGCGGAATCCTTGTGCGCGAGACAGTAGGCGGATTCGTCCGGCAGCAAAACCCGCTGCCCGAACCGTTCGCCGAATTTTTCCAACGACGCGCGAATTCGAGCGACTTCGATGATGTCAATGCCGGTTCCTAAAATCATTTTAATCGTTAATCGTTACATTGTTGAATCGTTGAATCGTCCGGCCCGGCGCCGATGTAACGATTCACCATTTACGATTCAACGATACGCTTTCATCAACGCCAGCATTTCTTTGACGGCTTTTTCCAGCCCGACAAACACCGCGCGGCTGACGATGCTGTGGCCGATGTTCAATTCTACCAAGTGCGGCACGCGGAAAAGCGCCGGCAGATTTTCGTAATTCAATCCATGCCCGGCGTTGACTTTCAAACCGAGCGCGTGCGCCTGTTCCGCGCCGGAAATTAACCGCTGTAGTTCAATTTCCTTCGTAGGAGACGACGTAAGGAGTCTCTGATCAGTTTTCGGTTTTTCAGTCAGAGCCTCGTCACCTCGGCTCCTACGAAAAAATTCCTCCGCAAACGCTCCGGTGTGCAATTCAATGAACTGGCTGCCGACGCGAGCTGCCGCTTCAATCTGTTTTTCGTCAGGCGCAATAAATAAACTCACTTCAATTCCCGCGTCGTTCATTTTCATCCGGGTTTCGGCCAGGGATTTTTCGGCGGCGACAACATCCAGCCCGCCTTCGGTCGTCACTTCGAGCCGCCGTTCAGGAACGATGCAGACGATTTCCGGCCGCAATTTCAGCGCGATGGAAATGATTTCCGGCGCGTTGGCCATTTCCAGGTTCAGACGCGTTTCGATTTTTTCGCGCAATTCCAGGATGTCGCGGTCTTGAATATGCCGCCGGTCTTCGCGCAAGTGCGCGGTGATGCCGTGCGCGCCCGCCGCCTCGCAAATGCGCGCGGCCTCGACGGGATTCGGTTCGCCAAATCCGCGCCCGCGATAACGCGCCTCGCGGAGCGTTGCGACGTGGTCAATGTTGACGCCGAGTTTGAGCATAAAACGAAAATGATTTTTGCACCGGACGCTTTTCTCTGCCAAATGCGCCGGCAATTTGCAAATGCAAACGGACTTTCTTATTGCCGCGCTGACGAAGATTCGTTTTCATTCGTCATGCCTAGATTGCGCGCATTTCTCAAATACTGGCTGCCGGTTCTCTTTTGGATGGCCGTGATTTTCGCGGCGTCGAGCGACGCCCAATCCTTTGAACATTCCTCGCGCCTCATCGCGCCGCTGCTGCACTGGCTCTTTCCGAAAATGTCCGGTGACACCGTGCATCTTATCGTCTTCCTCGCCCGCAAATGCGCGCATCTGACGGAATATGCCGTGTTCGCGCTCCTGGTCTGGCGTGCGCTGAACCATTCGAGAAATAATCTCGCGCCGTGGTCGTGGCCGAAAGTCGGCGGCGCTATGCTGGTTGTTTTTCTTTACGCGTCGGGCGATGAATTCCATCAAATTTTCGTGCCCACGCGCACGCCGCGAATCCACGACGTGGTCATTGACACCATCGGTGGCGCAACCGCTTTGTTTGCACTCTGGATCATTCATCGCCGGAAACTGAAGCCGCAAATCCAATAATGAAACGTCCGCTCGCCGCCGTCGTTTCCTTTTACGCCGCTGGCCTGCTGTTCGCGGAAGTTTTCCAGCCTCCGCTTGCCGCTCTGTTCGCGGTTTCCTTTCTCGTCCTCGTTCTCGCCCTCGTCGTCGAAAAGTTTCGGATGGTTTTGATTTGCCTGCTCTTGGCGCTGGCCGGCTGGATCAATCTGGTTTTCCACACGGCGGACATTTCGCCGGACGACCTGCAGAATTTGATCGGCGACGAGCCTCAAATTGCCTCTGTGCGCGGAACTTTGATCCAGACACCGCAATTGAAAATTTCCGAACGCGACGGCGAACAGTCCGAACACTCGCTCACGCAGGTTCGAGTCTCCGAAATCCAACTTGGCAAAAACTGGCGGCCCGCGCTTGGGAAAATCATCGTGGCAACACCGGACGAACTTCCGCCGGATTTTTTCGCCGGGCAATCCGCTGAAATTTCAGGAGTCATTTCAAAACCGCCAACGCCTCTGGCCGAGGGGCTTTTCGACGACCGCAGTTATCTCCAAACACGCGGCATTTATTACGAACTTAAAACTGAATCAACGAAC
>Ga0208220_1001148_pt1 | contig 11193 bp, 9 predicted proteins | sample NGESurdeep092012_9_FD_184484 | JGI IMG/M metagenome (GOLD analysis project Ga0208220, IMG submission 184484) | Arctic peat soil microbial communities from Barrow, Alaska - NGEE Surface sample F53-1 deep-092012 (SPAdes) | ecosystem: Environmental > Terrestrial > Soil > Wetlands > Peat ... | reverse complement strand
ACACCAGCTGCTCGCGCAGGCCGAGATTGTAGTTGCCGCGCCCGTCGAACGACTTGCGGTTGAGTCCGCGGAAGTCTCGGATGCGAGGCAGCACGATGTTGAACAGCTTGTCGAGGAACACATACATGCGCTCGCCGCGCAAGGTGACCTTGGCGCCGATGTTCATCCCCTCGCGCAGCTTGAAAGCCGCGATCGACTTACGGGCCTTAGTAACGATGGCTTTCTGGCCGGTAATTGCGGCCAGTTCCGAAACCGCAGCGTCGAGCGATTTGGGGTTGGCGATCGCTTCGCCGACGCTCATGTTGACGACGACTTTGGAGAACTTCGGAATTTGGTTGGGGTTGATGTAGCCGAAGCGCTCCTGCAACTGGTTGCGGACTTGCGCTTCGTACTTCTCTCTCAAACGTGACGGCACTGAGGTTACGCTCCCTTCGCCGACTCGCGGGCCGGCTCGCCGCAGCGCGCGCACACGCGGTGCAGGCCGCCTTCGTGCCACAGGCGCGAGGTCGGGGCCGAGGACCACAGTCCCGACCAGATGTGGAGGAGGGTGCCGCCCGCAGTCAGGCCGGCCGCGCCCACCCGGGCATCGACTACCAGGGGATCGTCCGGCTCCAGATGGTCACGCCAGGGGCGCACGGTCGGCTCCTCGTCTCCGTTGCTTCGGACGTAGGGCGCCCACGGGGCCGGCGCCGGCCCCCGGCGGGGTGCACGCGTCCTAGTCTTAGCCCAACGTCATCGGCAACCACGCGAGGAGGCGTCATGGGGTTCATGGACAAGGTCAAGGCCCAGGCCGAGGTCGGATTGGCCAAGGCCGGCGAGGCGACCAAGGCCGGGCAGGAGAAGCTGGACCAGGCCACGGCCAAGCACAAGGCGGACGGCCTCCTCCACGACCTGGGCGCCGCCCTGTACGCCGAACGCGTGGGTCGGGGCACTGACCAGACGACGGCGGACGTCGAGCGCCTGGTGGGCGAGCTCCAGGCATACGAGGTGCAGTACGGGAACCTGCAGCCATGATGGACCGGCCCACGGCACGGCGTGCCCCGCGCACGGTCGCAGTCGTCCCCCACACCCACTGGGACCGGGAGTGGTACGCCCCGTTCCAGACCTTCCGGCTGAAGCTGGTCCGCCTGGTCGACGAACTGCTCGACCTGATGGAACGCGACACCTCCTACCGGCACTTCCTGCTCGACGGGCAGTTGGCCGTCATCGACGACTACCTCGAGATCCGACCCGAGAACGAGCCACGCTTGCGGGCCCTGGCCGCCGCCGGCCGGATCACCGTCGGTCCTTGGTACATCCTGATGGACGAGTTCCTCGTGTCGGGCGAGACCATCATCCGCAACCTCCAGAAGGGGATCGTCCGGGGCAGCGCCTTCGGCGGGGTGATGGAGGTCGGCTACCTGCCCGACATGTTCGGCCATGTCGCCCAGATGCCCCAGATCCTCGACCAGGCCGGCCTCGGCCACACGGTGGTGTGGCGGGGCGTGCCGTCACCGGTCGAGCAGACCGCGTTCATCTGGACGGCACCCGACGGGTCGAGCGTCCGGGCCGAGTACCTCGTCGCCGGCTACGGCAACGGCGCCGCCCTGCCCAAGGACGCCAAGCAACTGGTCCGGCGGCTCGCCGCCATCGAGGAGGAGTGCTTGTCATTCCTCCCGGAGGACGGCCCCATCCTCTTGATGAACGGGTCCGATCACCTGCGCCCCCAGCCCTGGCTCGGGCGGGTGGTGGCCGAGGCCAACCAGCTCCAGGACGACTTCGAGCTGTCGATCTCCTCGTTGGGCGAGTATCTGGCGGGCACCACTCGCGAGGGGCTCGTCGAGTGGCGCGGCGAGCTCCGATCCGGCTTCCGTTCCAACGTCCTGATGGGCGTGGCCTCGAACCGCGTCGACGTCAAGCAGGCCGCGGCTCGGGCCGAGCGGTCCCTCGAACAGCTGGCCGAGCCGTTGTCGGCGCTGTTCCTGCCGGCCGACCGCTGGCCCGGCCCCTTCCTCGACGTGGCCTGGACCCTGATCGTGCGCAACTCGGCCCACGACTCGATCTGTGCCTGCTCGGCGGACGACGTGGTCGATGCCGTGCTCCACCGGTACGCCGAAGCCCGCCACGTCGGCGAGGGCCTGACCGAACTGGCGCTCCATGCCGTCGGGACCTCCATGGAGAAGGCCGGTCCGGTGGTCGTGAACCCGTCGGCCCATGAACGCGCCGGACTGGTCGACGTGGTGGTGCCCGCCGAAGGAGAGGCCGGTCCCCACGTCCAGGTGCTGTCCGAGCGCAGCGGGCTGCCCGGGTCGATCACCCTGGACGGCGAGACCGTCCGCAACATGCTCGGCATGCTCCAGGGCGCCCGCATCGACGACCAGACCTACGTGACCGACGTGAGTCTGACCGAGGATGAGACCGGGCTCGACATCACGATGGTGATCGGGCCGGAACCGCGCGAGGGCGTGCCGGTCGAGGAGGTCAAGCGGGAGTTGTTCACGCGGCTGACCGCCCGTCCCGATACCGAGGTCCGGCTGGTCTTCGTCCAGCCGCCCGTCCGCCGCGTCCTCGCCCGCCAGCAGTCGGTGCCCGGGTTCGGCTGGGGCGGTTTCGCCCCGGCTGACCTGTCCCACCCGGTGAGGCTCGAGGGTGACCCGTCCACCGGGCTGACATTGACCAATGGAATGGTTACCGTCGTCGCCGACCCCGCAAGCGGCACCTTCGCCCTCGACGGGGTACCCGGCTACGGCCGCCTCGTCGACGGGGGCGATCACGGCGACACCTACAACTACTCGCCACCGTCGACCGACTCGATCGTCGACGTGCCCGATTCGGTGGTGCTCGTCCCCGGGGAGTCCGGACCGGTCCGGGCCACGCTCGACATCGTCGCCACGTACACGTGGCCGGAGTACGTCGACGGGAGCGCCCACGCCCGGGCGGGCTCGAAGGACGTGGTCGTCACCACCTCGCTCGAGGTCCGGACCGACGAGCCGACGGTGCGGGTCCGCACCCGATTCACCAATCCGTCGCGCGACCACCGCCTGCGGGTCCACCTGCCCCTCCCGACCGCGGCGACCACGTCGCACGCCGAATGCGCCTTCACCGTCGTCGAGCGGGGCCTGATCGCCGAGGGGCGCCATGAGGAGTTCGGCCTCCCCACGTTCCCCTCGCGTCGGTTCGTGCGGGCCGGTGGCCTGACCGTGGTCCACGAGGGGCTGTTGGAGTACGAGCTCGTCGACCTGGCCGACGCCGCGGACGGTTCCGGCCCGGCGGCCGGCACGCTCGCCCTGACGCTGCTGCGGGCCACCGGGATGCTGTCCAGGCTCGGTATGGCGCTCCGGCCGCTACCGGCCGGTCCCATGGACATCCTTGACGGGCCCCAGATGCTCGGACCGGTCGACGTCGCCTACGCCCTGTCGGTCGCCGACGTCGACCCCTACGCCATGGCCGACGACGTGCTGGTTCCGCTCCAGGTGTCGGGATCGTTCGGCGGGGGCTACCGACCCGACCGGGGCACCGAGTTGACGGTCGAGGGCGCCAAGGTGTCCTCGGTCCGCCGCAACGCCGGCGCCCTCGAGGTGCGGGTGTTCAACCCGACGGACGACGACGCCGTGGTCGCCCTTCCGGGTCGGACGGGGTGGTTGGTCGACCTCCGGGGTCGTCCGGTCGCCTCGTTCGAGGGGTCGTTCCCGCTACGACCCCACGGGATCGCCACCGCCAGGCTCGACGGGCACTGACCCCGCGCCCCTCCGGGGCATGACCGACTCACCCCGCTCACGGAGCTCGTCGAGTTCCCGCAGAACCTCGCCCAGGCGCTCCCACCGCATGGTGCGACGGCTGTCGGCGCCCGGCTCGGTTCCGGCCCGGATCAACTTCCACATCTGGACCCGCCCCAGGTCCTTGAGCGTGCGCGTGCGCAACGGGCGGGTATCGATGTCTGTCGTGCCCTCCTCGCGAAGCGCCTGTCGGAACTCGTCGGAGATGAGCACGGTGCCGGGGTGGGCCACGCCCACCAGCCGGCTCGCCAGGTTGACCACCGGACCGTAGAAGTCGCCGTCCTTCACCAGGACGGGGCCGACGGCCAGCGCCACGCGCACGTCGGACAACAGCTCGTCACCGGCGTAGGCCTCGGCCAGGCTCAGCCCGATCTGGGCGGCGCTCGTGGCCGTCTGGACGATGAACATCACCTCGTCGCCGATCATCTTCACCACACGCCCCCCGAGGGCGACCACCGTGTCGTGGGCCAGCTCCTCGAAGCGCGCCACCACCGCGGCCAACTCCTCGTCGCCGAGGTGCTGGCTCAGCATGGTGAATCCGACCATGTCCGCGAAGCCCACCGCCATGACCGGTCGGATCCCCTCGTCGGAGCCGCGCGCCCGGTGCAACATGGCCCGACGGGTAGCGGCCTGGAGGTGGCGGCGCCAGACGTACTCGAGAAGTCGGGCCATGCCCGGGATCGAAGCACCGGCCTGCGCCGCGAAGGCATCGGCGTCGAGAATGCTGTCCCCGGACCCCATCAGGATCGGGGTGCTGCCCGGGGCCGTCTCGGCCTCCGCGATCCGGGCCATCGAGGAACCGATGACGCGGGCCATCTGGACGGCGGTGTCCAGGTCGACGAGCCCCATGGCCACCAGGGACTGGAAGATATGGACGGCCTCGATGTCCATGTCGGTGAAGGCGGCCTCGTCCTCGCCCACATCGAGGAAGCCCAACGCCCGCCAGAACCGCTTGGCCACGTCCAGCGGAATGTCGGTGCGCTCCGCCACCTCGGTCTGGGTCAGTCGGTGGTCGGCCGGCACCAGGATCCGGTCGACGACCAGGAGGTCGAGCGCATCGTCCTCGACGGCCTGGTCGATCTCCTGGTCGGTGCAGCCGAGATCGAGGAGCAAGAAGCGGACCCGGGCCAGGGCCTCGACCCGGGAGATGTCGACGTCGGCGTCTCCCGCGGTTTCCGATGGTTCGCGCGGCACGGGCCCACCCTACGTGTTCACACCCCCCGTGGCGTAGAACCGGCGGGTGCCTACACTGGCCTCGTGGCCGACCCCGGAGTGCACCAGCCCAGCCCGGATCTCGGCATGGGACCTCGGGCCGTCCTCGTGCCCGTCAAGGCCTTCCACGAGGCAAAGCGCCGACTCGACCGGGCCCTGACCGGTCCCGAACGCTCGGCACTCGCCCGTTCGATGGCAACCCAGGTGCTGGCGGCCGCCGGCCCGCTGCCGGTCGCCGTGGTGTGTGATGACAACGATGTCGCCGACTGGGCCCGCAAGCATGGTGCGCTGGTGGTGTGGGAGCCGGGTCGGGGTCTGAACGGCGCGGTCGAGGCCGGGGTGGACCACCTGCGCGCCGCAGGCGTGTCCCACGTCACCGTGTCCCACGCCGACCTCCCGATGGCCAGTGGTCTGGCGGCCGTGGGGAACGCGCCAGGAATCACCCTCGTCCCCGACCGGTACGGCAACGGGACCAACGTCATCGCCCTGCCCACCGACGCCGGCTTCCGCTTCTCGTACGGGCCGGGGTCGTTCGCCCGCCACCGAGTCGAAGCAGAGCGGCTGGGGCTGCCTTTGCGGGTGCTCGACCTCCCCGACCTCGCCTGGGACGTCGACGAGCCGGGGGACATGGTCCCGGCGGCGACCCGCGGCAGACGCGCACCGTGACGGACCCGCATCACCCCGATGGTGAACAGGTCCGCCTGGTATCGGGCCTCCCGACCGGCGATCTGCTCGACACCGTCACGGTCACCGTCGACCTGCCCACCCCGTCGTGTGCCCTGGCCATCGGTGCCCACCCCGACGACATCGAGTTCGGGGCCGGCGCCACGCTGGCGAAGTGGTCGGCAGCCGGGTGCCACGTCCACCACCTCGTCCTCAGCGACGGATCGAAGGGCAGCTGGGACCCGGACGCGGACCTCGATCTGCTCGTTGCCGCCCGGATGCAGGAGTGTCGGGAGGCCGCGGTACGGATCAGCGGCAGTCCGCCCGGAACCGAAGACAGGGTGCACTTCCTCGGCAGGGTCGACGGGGAGTTGGCCGACGACGTCGACACGAGGAGGGCGGTTGCCCGGGTGCTGCGGACCGTCCGGCCCGACGTCGTGCTGGGACACGACCCCTGGCGCCGCTACCGGCTCCACCCCGACCACCGGGCCGCCGGGTTCGTGACCATCGCCGCGCTGGTGGCGGCCCGCGACCCGCACTTCTTTCCGCAGCTCGGCCTCGAGCCGCACCGACCCTCCGGGCTGTTGCTGTGGGAGGCGGACCTTGCCAACCACGTGGAGCGCACGGCCGGATACGAGGCCACCAAGGTCGACGCCCTGCTCTGTCACCACAGCCAGCTCGAGACCACGATGGGGCTCGCAGGTGGCGATGCCGGGATGGGCACGGGTCGCGAGGAGTTCGCCTCACGCATCGCCTGGCAGCTGGTCCAGCAGGGCGCCGTCGCCGGCCTCGACTCGGGCGAGGCCTTCCACCTCATCGACCAGCTCTGAGCGGAGTCGACCGGAGCGTCTGTGCTCGATGCCACAGGCGACCGAACGCGTCAGTGGGGGCCCGCAGGCCCCCCACTGACGGTACGGCGACGACCTGGTCGTCGTTTTCGTGCAGCTACCGCCTGCGGGCGGCCGACTTGCGAGCCGGAGCCTTCTTGGCCGTCGACTTGCGAGCCGTGGTCTTCTTGGCCGCGGTCTTGCGAGCCGGAGCCTTGCGGGCCGCGGTCTTGCGAGCCGTGGTCTTCTTCGCCGCGGTCTTGCGAGCCGGAGCCCTCTTGGCAGTCGTCTTGCGAGCCGTGGTCTTCTTCGCCGCGGTCTTGCGAGCCGGAGCCTTCTTCACCGCCCTCTTGGCTGCCGTCTTCTTGGCCGCGGTCTTGCGAGCCACGGTCTTCTTGGCTGCCCTCCGCTTGGCCGGTGCCTTTCGGGCCGAGGCCTTCTTGGCTGCTGCCTTCTTTACTGCCATGGACACTCCCTCCTTAGGGTTCAACGCCGACTTGAACGTCGAACCGGTGGCGAACCGGACTCCATTCGACGCTGGGATCGGTACCACTGCACCAGTCCGAGGATTCCGGCCCACGCGGGAGGCACGCCGGGTCGGGGTGAATGTCCCGAACCCAACCACTGTCACCTTCCGCCCGGATCGGACCTCGGTGATGATCATGTCGAACAACTCCTCCACAACGTCTTCCACGGTGCGCCGAGTCACTTGCGTCGACTCGGTCACCGCTTGCACGAGTTGAGATCTGTTCACGATCATCTCCTCAGCGATACGTAACCAAGTACAAGCCAAATGGCTTTTTGACCCCAGGTCAAGCATCTACGCGTGCGGGCACGCGCTCGTCACCGGTGCACACGCGTGCCTTCCACCGGTGCTGTTGGACCACATGGTCCGCGCCACGCGCACAGAGGTCGCGGGTGGAAGTCAAAAAACCCTGTTTGCACAACGGAATTCTGGCCTAATCTCAGAGGCGGTCCTCTCGCGGAAGTCGGACTCCGCCGCCAGCACGACGCCGAATCGGCGATAAAGAGGGAACGAACGCACGTGAAAACTTTTTATTCATCTGGGCGCTCGCGCGTCGTATCGAGCGCGTTCCGCGTCGCGCGTGACGCGAGCGCGCACGCGGGCCATGGTCTCTACCTCGGTCATGATGCGACGGGTTGGCACTACGCGGAACCACAACATTCAGTGCTCGTGCTCGGCCCGCCGCGCTCCGGCAAGACGTCGGCGCTGCTCATTCCGAACGTGCTTTCCGCCAACGGCGCGGTCGTCACGACATCCACCAAGTCCGACGTCCTCGACGCCACGATGGACGCACGATCGACCGTCGGCGTGTGTCACCTCTTCGATCCGTCGGGCTCGGTACCGGACCGTCCAGGCGTCCACCGCCTGAGGTGGTCGCCTCTGCCCGGATGCGCTTCGTGGCGCACCGCGCTGTCGACCGCTCGGGCACTGGTCGTGGTCGGATCGGCGGGTACGGGCGCCACCCGGTCCGACACCTCCCACTGGACCGAGCGTGCCCAGGCACTGCTCGCCCCGCTTCTCCACGCAGCCGCACTCGAGGGGACCGACATGCGCACCGTGCTCACCTGGGTGGACCGTCGCCAGGCACTGCCGGCCCAACAGGCGCTGTCCGGGCCTGTCGGAGACGACCGGGGCATCGCCCGCGACCTGCTCGACGGCATCGTCAGCACCGACGAACGGGAACTGAGCGGCATCTGGTCGACGGCTTCGGGCGCCCTGGGTGGATTCCGGTCCGCGGAGGCCCTGGCGGCGACCTGTGAGCCGGACTTCGACCCTCCTACCTTCGTGGCCTCGTCCGACACCGTCTACATTGCCGCCCCCTCCCACCACCAGGCCCTGGTGGCGCCCCTGGTGGTGGGTCTCCTGGACGACGTCCGACGCGCCGCCTACGCACGGGCGGCCACCGGCCTCGGGCGATCGGATCCACCCGTCGTGCTCGCCCTCGACGAGTTGGCCAATGTGGCCCCGCTCCCCGAGCTCCCGTCCATGGTCAGCGAAGGAGGTGGCCAGGGCCTGGTCACCTTGGCCTGCTTCCAGGACCTGTCCCAGGCACGACATCGCTGGCCGGGCCAGGCTGACGGCTTCCCTTCGCTCTTCGGCACGACCGTCGTCCTGCCCGGGATCGGTGACGTCCGGACACTGGACGCGCTGTCCCTGCTGGCCGGCGACGCCGAGTTGGTGACGCGGTCGGTGAGCCGCGGCCGGACGCTCGGGGACCACCCGGTCACCGACCTGCTCTCGCTCGGCCGGCAGCAGACCGGCGAGCAGCTGTCGTCTCACTGGCGCCGACGGCTGGCGCCCGACGAGATCACCCGGGGACTGCCCGGTCGGGCGCTGACCTTCGACGCCCGCAACCAGCCGTCCTGGCTCACCTTGGCTCCGGCCCACCGGACCGAACCGTGGCGCTCGATGCGCGGCCCCGATCGGGCCATCGATTCCATGGGCCGCGAATCGGATGCCCGCGACATTCGGCCCTGGACCGGGTGGGAGCGCTGACACCAGGGTGCTCAGCGCCGGAGGTCGGGAACATCGGGCCCGCCAGATCCGAAGGCCACCGACCGATCGCTGTCCCGCCCGGCAGCGCGTCCGCCACCCCATCGTTCACGGTCGTCCGTCCGGTCGAGCCCGCCGGACGGTGCCCGTCCCTCGCCTACGCGCAGGACCGATTCGGGGTCGAGGCGGAACGCCCGGGCGACCACGTCCGGCGACCAGGCATCCACCCGGCTGGCACCTGAGACGTGGTCAACCGTCCGGACCCCACGTTGCAGGGCCGACGCGACCTGTTCGGCCCCGATGGCCGCCACACCGGCCGGGGCCGCATCCGCCACCACCGCCACCAGGTCACGGGCCGATACCCGGGTGCGGGTCGCCGCCAGATGCCCGAGGCCCGCATCGAGCAGTTCGGGGTCGACGGCGCCGCGCGTCTCCGCGCCCCGACCGACGACCCGGACCAGGTCGGTGGTGTCGACCCCGATGGCAGCAGCCCGTCGGCGCCATTCGGACCGCAGGCCATCGACGGTGCGGCTCCGATCCTTCTCCGGGCGGTCGGCATGGAAGGCGACCTTTCGGGCGCCTGTCGACGTACGTCCTCCGGTCCGGGCGGCGTACTCGTCGATCGAGGCAGCCCGTTGCGAGAAGAGGCGGCGGAGCACCGGATCGACACCGGCGACCTCCCAACCACCGGACGGACCCCGGTGCCAAGCCACGCCGGCCGCGGCTGTGAGGTGGTGGCGCAGCGCCGCGTCGTAGACGGCCCCGGTCGCCCGCCGGTGCAGGTGCAGCCGACGACTGTCGAGCGACGACCAGGTCCCGTCGACGCCTTCGACCACGTTGGCCGTCACCACGTGGCTGTGGAGGTGGGGATCGAGGGCCCGGCTGGTCCGGTGGACGAAACCGGCCGCGACCGCACCGGTGGCGGCCAGGTGCTGCACCTCGCCCGACCGGCTCCTGCGCACCCCGAGCCCGCTCCGTTCGACGTAGGCCAGTGCATCGGCCACCGCCGCCACATGCGCCGCCACCGCCGCAGTCCCCAGTTCTCGAGGAGCGAGCAGATGGAGCACGCTGACCGACTTGGGTGCGCAGAAGGTGAGGTCGAAACCGGACACCGGCCGGTTCCCGCGTGCGTCGCGCAGCGCGACGCCGACTCGCGGGTCCCGACCGGCAAGGACCTCCGCGAAGATCGGGCCCTCCACGGTCCCCCGCAGGCCGAGGGCCGCACACCCCCGGCCAGCCCATTCTCCGGGTGACTCGCCGGCCACCATGGACTCCTCGGCCCGGCCGGGCACGAGGTCTCCGACGTAGTAGCCCACGCCCGCACCCCTGACGACATGCATCCTCAACACCGGGCACCGGACATGACCCCACCTCCGGAGGCATACTACCGTTTCATGTCATTTCAGTACATCCCACTCTCAGACGGACTCTGCACCTAGGGGTCAGGTCCGGTAGCGGGCCAGGATGCGCCGAGCCGCCTCGGGAGCGAGGGTCCGGTCCTCGACCGGGTCGACCACGTGGGCCCCGGGTCCGAGACGGAGCAGCAGCCGCTCCAACCAGGCATCGCCGGCCACGAAGACCTCCCACACCGGGCGCCCGTTCTCATCGCCCTCCACCGCCGTCGGGATGGTCTCGAACAGCCAGGTCATCGACCCGTCGGCGGCGATGCGCACCCGGCGGCTATCGGGCCCCGGAATGAAGGCCCCGAGCCCGCCCTCTCCTACCCCGTCGGCGGGAAGCGGATCGGCCACGTCCTCGGGTGCCGCTGGGCCCGCAGGCGAGGCCGAGGCGATCCGGTCCACCCGGAACCGGCGGACGCCACCGGCCGACGCGCACCAGGCGTCCACGTACCAGTGTCCCTCGGAGGCGAACAGGCGCCGGGGGGTGATGGTGCGGTCACCGGTCTCGTCGGTGGAGGCCGAGTAGTACGAGATGGTGAGGCGCTCGCCGCGCTCGAGCGCGTTGCGCACGACGTCCAGCAGCTCCGGGGTGTCGAGCTCGACGTCGATGGCGCCCTGGCCGAGTGCCCGCTCCAGCTTGGCGAGGGCCCGGGAGAGCGCCCCGTCCTCGTCACTCCCCGGGACGGCGAGCAAGGCCCGCGCCGAGGCGGCGAGTCCGAGGCCCTCGCGGGGGCTCAGGCGGCGGGGCCGGGCCAGCGTGGTGCCCACCCGCGTCGAAACCGTGTCCTCGGTGACCACGATCTCCAGCAGCTGGTCGG
>Ga0208220_1001147_pt1 | contig 11199 bp, 12 predicted proteins | sample NGESurdeep092012_9_FD_184484 | JGI IMG/M metagenome (GOLD analysis project Ga0208220, IMG submission 184484) | Arctic peat soil microbial communities from Barrow, Alaska - NGEE Surface sample F53-1 deep-092012 (SPAdes) | ecosystem: Environmental > Terrestrial > Soil > Wetlands > Peat ... | reverse complement strand
GATCGAGGCGTCGATCAGGTCGCACCAGGCGCCCCGCGGCACGGTCACGTCGCCCGCCACCATGACCGCGCTGAGCTGCTCATCGACGCAGCTCACGTTGCCCGAGGCCGGAATGGTGACCGTGGCCCGCAGCGGCAGGCTCGCCAGCGAGTCGGCGTCGCCCACGTACACCGTCCGGCTGCCGCTGGCCGTGATCCACTGCTGGTGGGTATCGGACCAGTACTGCAACTGGCGGAGCGGGACGCTCATCGTGACCTGCCGCGTCTGGCCCGGCTGCAGAGTAACCCGGTCGAACTGGGACAGCTGCCGGACGGCGAACTGGATGCCCGCGGGCTGGCCGCTGGGGGCACCGAGGTACACCTGCGGCACCGCGCTGCCCGCGGCCCGCCCGGTGTTGGTCACCCGCGCGCTCACCTCGAGCCCGCCGTCGCCCGACCTGCTCACGTGCAGGCCGGAGTAGCGGAAGCTGGTGTACGACAGCCCCCACCCGAAGGGGAACAGCGGGGTAATGCCCTCCTTGTCGAAGAACCGGTAGCCGTTGAAGATGCCCTCGGTCTCGTCGGTCGTCCCGCCGGGCCCGTTGTTGAGGCGCTCGGGGTGCGGGCCGGTGGTGTCGCCGGCGTACAGCGGGACCGTCTGGTTGTAGCCCCAGATGGTGTCCGTGGCGCTGGCCGGCCAGGTGATGTCGGTGTGGCCGCCCGGGTTGGCCAGGCCGAGCAGCAGCCGGGCGGTCGAGGTGCCGCCCTCCTCGCCGGAGAACCACATCTCCAGGACGGACTGCACGCTGCCCACCCACGGCATCAGCACCGGGTTGGTGGTGTTCAGCACCACGACAGTGTTCGGGTTGGCCGCGGCGACCGCCTCGACCAGCTGGGTGTTGGCCGGGGTCAGCGACAGCGGGGCCGAGATCGTCGCCGGCGTGGACCCGTACGGGTTGGGGATGGTCGTCGTGGCGCCGTTGTCGTTGAGGAACACGACCGCCAGCTTCTTGCCGGCGGCGGCCGCCGCGGCGTCGGCGATGTCGCCACTGGCCCGGGAGTAAGCGAAGCGGAAACTGGCCGCGGCGCCGGTGGCGTTATTCAAGGTAATCGTGACCTGGTGGTAGCTGCCGCCGGTGAGCGCGGCGGCCGCGGTGGCCTCGTTCGTGAGGCCGGCCTCGGTGTAGCCGCCGTCGGTGGGGGTGCCGGGCAGCGCGGCGCTGTGCGCGCCGGTCACGCCCTGCCCGTACACGTCGGCCGGGGCACTCAGCGTCTGGGCCGCGCCGTCCAGGGCGAAGGTCACGCCGGAGGCCGGCACGCCGCTGCTGAACTGGAACCGGAAGGTGTAGGTGTCGGACGTCGGCACGTACACGTAGCCGGTCCAGGTGTAGTTCCCGGCTGTGAGCTGGCCCTGGCCCGAGGCGGTGGTGAAGTTGAGCGAGGAGTCGGTCGTCGGCGAGCCGGGCCCGGTGGTGCGGTCCAGGTGCCCGGTCACCGAGGTGCCCGAGTCGGACAGCGCCGAGGACGGCACCGGCTCCCCCGACGGCGAGTTCGCCGGGACGTAGGTGAACGCGCCGGGGTCTGCGCTGAACGCCTTCAGCTGCTCGAGCGGGCTGATCGCGTCCCGGTCGGCGAAGCCGACAGAAGCCTCACCGGTCGGATCGGCGATCGTGTACTCGGCGCCCGGCCCGGTCACCAGAATGCCGCCGCGCAGGTCGCCGCGGCTGATCGGCAGGGCCCCGTGGTTGTCGGTACCGTGGTTGTTCTTCAGCAGCACCGCGCCTTCCTCGGACATCTTCTCGACGACCGCGGCGTCACCGCTCTTGGTGCCGAGGTCGGCCGCGGGCGTGGCGCCGTGGCTGGGGCCGGCCGGCAGCGGCGCGGTGCCGGTGCGGTCGCCGTTGATGCCGCCGGGGTTGGTGCAGGTCGCGGCGACCGGCGTCTGGTCACAGCCCAGCATGCCGAACCGCTGCTCCTGGTAGAGCATCGTCGCCAGCGACTGGTTGAACACCGACAGCGGGACCGAGCCGTTGGCCACGGCCTGCACCAGGGTGCAGCCGGTGGCGGGGCAGCCGGAGCCGGGCACGCCGGCCACGTGGACGGCGCCGGGTGCCGCGCACGACTCGGCGTTACCTGATGCGTCCGCGCAGGTGTCGCCGGTGGGGTCGAATGCGGACGGCGGGCCGCCGAAGCCGCCCGACGAGGTGGTGCTCAGGCTGTTGCTGGCGCTGAAGTAGCCGGTGGCGGTCGGCTGCTCCTGATCCTCTCCCTGCACGATGGCCGAGGTGCTGTGCGTGGCCGGGTAGTCGGAGCCCACCATGGCCTTCGAGCCCCACAGATCGCGCAGCGCGTAGGTCAGCGTGAGCGGCTGCTCGCAGGAGAAGTGCGACTCGTTCAGCGGCCAGGTCCGCGGGTCCTGCCCGGCCTTGGCGTACGGGCTCACCGGCGCGGTGCTGCTCAGCGTGGAGACCGAGGCCGGCAGGCTGGTGGAGGTGTCCTGCCAGATCTGGTAAGAGCACATGGTGGCGGCGGCCCGGCCGTTCACGAAGCCCGCCTCGTAGGGGGTCAGGTAGATCTGGTGCAGGGACTGGTCCGAGATCTGCGTGTTGGTGCTCTGATTCTGGCCGTTGTAGACCGCGAAGTGCTTCATCTCCGACAAGGCGCCCGCGCCCTGAATGCCGTTGATCTGCGCCGCGACGGACTGGCCGCTGAGGTAGGGGTCCTCGCCGGTGGTGGTCACGTTCCGGCCCCAGTTGGGCAGCCGGTCGATGTCGGTCTGCGGCCCGAACAGCCCGGTCACCATGAGCTCGCGGGCCTCGGTCCCCTCGGTCTGGCCCCACACGTTGGCCAGGTTGCGGTCGAACGAGGACGCCAGGTTCATCAGCGTCGTCGGGCCGGTGGTCTTCTCCGCGTTCGGGCCCGAGAACGTGTTAACGCCCTGTGCGTCGGTCCAGCACGGCGGCATGATGCTCGGCGTCGTCCCGCTGGGCGCGGCGGTCGGGCCGACGTTGTTGCAGGTGGAGTTCGTCCCGCCGTGGAACAGGATGCTGGCGTTGGCCAGCTGCGCTTCGGTCGGCGGATTGTCGGGCTCCAGCTGCGCGATGAGGTTCAGCACCGCGGGGGTGTAGGGGGCATCCGCGGCCACCGAGGGGGAACTGGAGGTGGCCGGCAGCTGCACCGGCAGCGCGTACGGGACATCGGCGGGCGTGGTCTGGGCGGCGTGAGCGGCCTGGGCGGCGTGGGCGACGGCGGCGTGGCCGGCGGCGGAGCCGGCCGCGCTCGCGGCGGCCCTGGCTGGTCCCTGGCTGGCGGTGGTGCTCGCTCCGGCCGGCGCGGCGAACATCGCCGGCAGCAGCAGGGCCGTGCAGGCGGCCGTGGCCGCCGTCGCAATCCGCAAGGACGGCATCCCAGTTGTCCCTTCAGCACGAATTAACATCCCGGAAATGGACGCTACGCGCAAAATAGGACGCGTACAAGGTTTTCGCCTCGCGTAGATTAACCAGTCATGGAGCCTTCTCCCGCCCGGCGTCGGGGCCCCTACGCCAAGACCGCCGGGCGGCGTCAGGAGATCCTGCGCACGGCCATCGAGGTCTTCGCCGACAACGGCTATGAGGCCTCGTCATTCCGGGAGATCGCCGCCCGCGTCGGCATGAGCGAGACCGGCCTCGCGCATCACTTCGGCGGCAAGGCGGCGCTGCTGGCCGCGGTGCTGGAGGCCCGCGAGGATGAGGACGGAGCCCGGTGGCGGCAGGGCGACGGCGCCATCCCGCCCGACCGACTGCGGGACCTGGTCGCCCAGAACGCGCAGCGCCGCGGCATCGTGCAGCTATTCGCCAGGCTGTCGACGGAAGGCACGTCGAAGGCGAGCCCGGCGCACGAGTTCTTCACCGAGCGCTACGAGCGGCTTCGCCGGGCCAGCGCCGAGCACATCCGGCGACTCCAGGGCGAGGGCACCATCCGGGCGGACCTGGACGCGGATCTCGTCGCTCAGGTGCTGCTCGCCGTCATGGACGGCCTGCAGATTCAGTGGCTCTACGACGACCGCGCGGACATGGTCGCCGCGCTGGACCTGCTCGTCGGTACCTGGCTGCCCGCGCCCGGCGGCGAGCCCGGCGACAGCTGAGCCCACGATGGCCGTGCCGGCCGGAATCGGGCCCTCGGCGCACCGGGCTTCGTGCGGCTCAGATCGCGCGCATCCGGTTGTTGCGGGGGTCGTGGGTGACCTCGGCGAGGCCGAGTGCCTCCAGCAGCGGGGGAAGATACATCCCGAACCGGCCCGCGGTAGCCGTTGCGCAGGCCGTACCAGCCCCCGACGGGGTTGTCCGGCGAGCGTCCCCACGCCTCGACCGTGCCCTGCGCGGCAGGCTTCTTCTCGTCGGCCGCGCCGAGCGGAACCCAGTCGCCCTGCCCGGCCAGCCAGGCATGCAGGTCGTCGATGGCCTGGAGGTGGTACTTGAGGGTGGTGGAACCCACCTGGCAGACCAGCGCCGGGGGGCTGGCCTGCTCGTCCTTATACATGGTGTAACCGGAGGTGCCGGGCGGGGTCGTGAGCACCCACGGGTCCTGCTTGCTGCCAGCGGCCATCAGCTTTCTCCCCTCGCGATCGCGGCCAGGAAGTGCGGCAGCAGCGTCTGCCAGCCGGCGCGATTGCGGTCGCGCCACTCCCCGCCCGCTGTTCCTAGTCGATCCCAGCCACGGTGCTCGATCTCGACCCGGGTGGCGGCGGTCCCTCGGGCCAGAAAGCGGATTTCCACCTCGGTGGCGTCGCTCCGGTCCGCGCGCAGGTGCCAAAGGTAGGCCAGCAGCGTGGGCGGTTTCCACACCGTCACCTCACCCCAGTCGTGCTCGACGCCGTCGGCCGTGCGCTCATAGATCCGCCCGCCGACGCCGCTCTGCATGACCACGGCGGCGGGCTGGCCGGTCACAGTGTGGTCGGACGGCCACCACTCGCCGATGGCGGAGGTCCAGATATTGAACGCGTGCTCGGCTGAGCAGGCGACGTCGAAAGACATCCGCAGCGGGGGGGTCATCGCCCCGGCACCCCGTCGGTGTCCTTCGCGTTCTCGGTGTTCTCGGCCAGCAGCCGAAAGCGCGCCGCTGCCTCACCCCAGATGCCCTCCAGGTAAGCCTGGACGGCGCGCATCCCCTCGTCCTGCAGGTGATAGATCCGGCGGGTCCCGGCGGCCTGCTCCGCGACCATCCCGGCGTCCTTCAGCAGGCGGAGATGACGCGACACCGCGGGCCGGCTGATGGGCAGCGCCGCGGCGATCTCCTGGACCGGCTTGTCGCCCCCGCTGAGCAGTCGCAGGATCTCGCGCCGATTGGAGTCACCCAGCGCTTCAAACCCCCGGGCCTCGAAGTCCGGTGCCTCGAACGGGTCACCGGCGGCACGTGGCTCGACCACCGGCTCACCCCCCCTGCGGCGCGGCGCGGTTCGCGCCGGCCGCTTCCCCCGGACGTTGGTAACAACCAGGCTACCGTAACGCAGCGGTTACCGATGTGCGCCTCCGGGTCGTCCCGGCGGCTCACGCCGCGTGGCGCCAGGCTTCCGCCAGCGCCGTGTAGCTGGCCGCGCGACGCGCCCGGTCCAGGCTCGGGGTGACGACGACGATCTCGTCAGCCTGGGCGAGCTCCTTCATCTCCAGGAGGCGCTCGGCGACGGACTTGGGCTCGCCGGTCACCATCCGGCCGTCGTCGTGACGGCCGGCCCGGAACTGCTCTGAGCGGGCGAAGTCGCGGACCTGCTCGGGCCGCAGCGGCTCACGTATCCCGCGGCGGATGTTCTGGATGGTCAGCGTCCACGCCGCCTCGAAGTCGAGGACCGCCTCGTCGTCGTCGCTGGCGAAGGCCAGCACCGACATCGCCGAGTACGGCGACCCGCCCTCCGCCCGCGGCGTGAACTCGCGGCGGTACCCCCGCAGCGCCTCGAACGCGAGATCGGGGCTCATGTGATGGGCGAATACGGCACTCATCCCGTTGACCGCGGCGAAGCGCGGCCCGTATGGACTCGACCCCAGCACGAACAGCTCCGGCCACTCCTGGACCAGCGGCGCGGCCACGAGCTGGGCGTAGGGGTGACCAGCCGGGAATCCGTCGCCGAGAAACGCCAGCAGCTCGCCGACCTGACCGGGGAACTCCGCGGCCGGGTCGGCCGACATCCCGCGCCGCAGGGCGTGCGCGGTCAGCGGGTCGGTGCCCGGAGCCCGGCCCAGCGCGAGATCGATGCGACCGGGATACATGGCCAGCAGCGTCCGGAACGTCTCGGCGACCTTGAGGGCCGCGTGGTTGGGCAGCATGATTCCTGCGGCGCCGACCCGGATCCGCGAGGTGTGCGCGCCGACATGCGCCGTCAGCAGCTCGGGGGCACTGCACGCCAGGCTGGTCATGTTGTGGTGCTCGGAGACCCAGTAACGCCGGTAGCCGGCCGCCTCGACGGCGCGGGCGATGCCCACGGCGCCGGCCACGGACGCGGCGGCATCCTCGCCGTACTCGATCCCGACAAAATCCAGCACCGCCAGCGGCAGTGACTCCTCATTGGTATCCATCATTACGTCAATGCCGCCCCACCCCGGCCGCATTCCCGTCCGCGGACTGGCTCCGTCACGACAGCGCCGCTCCTGTCCGGCCGAGCGATCGGCCTGGAGCCCGGCGTAGGCTGCCGCGTGCTCCTTCACCCAACCCACGACCGTGGCCTGCGCATCCTCGTTATCCGGCGCGGGCATAAGGAGGCGATGAGAATGACTGCTGACTCGCGCCGCCGCGGTTACTCGCGCTGCCGCGGCCGCGCGGCGGTGCTCGCCGGGCCGGTGCTCGCCGGGCCGCTGCTCGCCGCGATGAGCATGCTCGCGGCCGGCTGCGCGGGCCCGGCCGGCGTCCAGGCCGGGGCACCGGCCCGCCCGCACCGGGCCGCCAGCCCTCCGGTCACCCCCACGCCCAGCGTCACGCCGGTCGCCAGCGCCTCGTCCACGCCGAGCGCCTCGCCGAGCGTGATCTCGGTCCCGCCGCCGGCCGCCCGCCTGCACCAGACCAGAGCGTTCCCGAGCGCGCGCACGCGCGTCTTTCATGCGGAGATGACGGACTTGTGGGCTGCCGTGGTGACGGGCCGCCCCCGGCCCGCCATTCAGGCATTCTTTCCGCTGACCGCCTATCAGCAAGTCAAGGCCATCTACGACCCCGCCGCTGACTGGCATGACCGGCTATTCGCGGATTTCCGGCTCGACGTGGCCGCCGCCCATCGCCTCCTGGGCCGCGGGGCCAGGCACACCCGGCTGGTGCGAGTGATCGTGCCCTCGGCCGAGGCCGCCTGGATAAATCCCGGTGTGTGCGCCAACTCAGTGGGCTACTGGCATGTCGGCGGCGCGCGGCTGGTCTACCGGAAGGACGGCGAGCTGCGCTCGATCGGGATCGCTTCGCTCATCTCCTGGCGCGGCCGGTGGTACGTCGTCCATTTCGGCGCCGTCTTGCGCAGCGGCGCCTACGGCATCGTCGACGACCCGGAGTCCGGCTCCGGCCAGCCGGGCCCGGCCGGCGGCTGCTGACTTAGGCACTCAGCGGGGCCGGGCCTCAGTTAGGTGAAACTCCACCCGGTACAGGAGCGTGTCGTCGGTAACCGGGCCGGCGTGGGCAGCCCGACGGCGCAGTGACTCCAGGTCCTTTTCGCCGCACTGGCGCACGTCGGCCGGCGTGATCGAGGCGAAGGGCACCAGTTCGATGGAGTCGACCTCGATCTGCGCCGGGCCGACCGGGTAGCGGCCTCCCACCCGCACCTTGGGCCGGCGCCACAGCCGGTAGGAGACGGTGATGTCGCCCGAGATCACCTCGTCACGCAACTCCCGGCTGAACTCCATCCGCCGATGCTACGTGGCCTTTCCTCGCCGCCCGCGGCCGCCGAGGAGAGGACTGGCCCGCCTCAGCGGGCGTGGGCCTCCCGGTACTTCACGATCAGATCGGCGGGTACGCGCCCGCGATCGGAGACCTTGATGCCCTCGGTCTTGGCCCACGCGCGAACGGTCGCCGGGGGCGGCCCGCTGGCCCGCGCGCCCCGGCTGGCCCGGCGACCGCTGCTGCCGACTTTGCGCGCGGCAGCCACGAACGGCTGGACCGCCTGCCGGACCTCCTCGGCATGGGCGGCGCTCAGGTCAATCTCGTAGCCGGTGCCATCGACCACAAAACTGATAGTGGTGTCCGCGGGGCCGCCATCGATGTCATCAGTGAACTGGACTTCCATGCGCTGAGCCATGGGTAGCACTCCGTCCGGCGAAAGGTAGGCCGCCAGCCTAGGCGACTATCAACACTTGTGCTGATTATCAGCCCAGGTCCGGCGCGCAGCATGCCTAATCTTTTCCGAAAAGCCCTGCAAGTTGCTAGATGCATTGCCGGAGTTCGCATTTCGATGGCTTCGGCGGCCGTTCCCGCCGCTTCAGAGCTCTACCGGTATGAGCGGGATGAGCTCGGTGGTGATGAACCAGGCCTGCGTCAGCGCGCCGTCGGCCTTCAGGCGGCGCATGGCCGCAACCTCGTCGGCCAGCAGGTCCTTAAACCGGGCCGGGTCGGCGCCGGCCGCTGGCCGGCAAATCGCGAGGATAAGCACTAGGCCCCCATGCCTGAATCGGTCCAGCGCTGGAATATCTCTACCTTGGCGCTCGGCCACGCGCCGTCGCAGGGCATCGATCCGCCGCGCAGCCGGTCGAGAATATCGGCGGCATGGGTCCGCACGTCGCCGCAGGACCACAGGTCGAAGGCGAAACTCATCGACTGCCGGTCACTCTCGCGGAATAGCGGCTTGATATGCGCACCGAAGCTCACCGCCTCGCCGGGTCCAGGCAGGGGCGCAGGCGGGGCCTGGGTGGGCTGGCCGACCCCGGGCCGGGCCTAGCCGCCCGCCATCGCCCCCACGATCAGGAACGGCTCCGCGCCCGTGACGATCGCGTCGGGCAGCGGGTCGTCGGGCGGGTCGTGGGACAGGTCCTGCTCGCAGGCGAAGAACCGCACGAACGCCCGCCGCCGCCCGTTGTCCTGGTCCCGGACGGTCCCGCACAGCATCGGATAGCGGGCCTCCAGGGCGTCGAGGACCGAGCGCTGAGTGACCTGGCCGGTGACGCGGAGCTCTACCTCGCCGTCGACGCGGGCGAGGGTCCGCAGATGCGCGGGAAGCACGACCCGGATCATGGCAGGGTCTGGACCTCGACGGACAGCACGGCCGGAAGATCGCGGACGATCGGCGCCCAGTTGTCCCCGGCGTCGGCCGATGCGTACACCTGGCCGCCCGTCGTGCCGAAGTAGATGCCGCAGGAGTCGAGGGAGTCCACGGCCATCGCGTCGCGCAGCACGTTGACGTAGCAGTCGCGCTGGGGCAGGCCCGTCGTGAGCGGCTCCCAGTCGTCTCCCCCGGTCCGGCTGCGGTAGACGCGCAGCTTGCCCTCGGGCGGGTAGTGCAGGGAATCGCTGGTGATCGGCACCACGTAGACCGTGTCCGGCTCGTGCGCGTGAACGTCGATCGGGAAGCCGAAGTCGGTCGGCAGGTTGCCGCTGACCTCATGCCACGAATCGCCGGCGTCATCGCTGCGCATGACGTCCCAGTGCTTCTGCATGTACAGCACGCTCGGCCGCGAGGGGTGCATCGCGATCCGGTGCACGCAGTGGCCGACCTCGGCCGCGGGGTCGGGGATGCCGTCGGAGCGCAGGCCCTGGTTGACCGGCCGCCAGGTCTCGCCCGCGTCTTCGGAGCGGAACGCGCCCGCGGCCGAGATGGCGGCGAACATGCGCCCCGGCGTGGCCGGATCCAGCAGGAGCGTGTGCAGGCACATCCCGCCGGCGCCCGGCTGCCAGGACGGCCCCGTGTGATGGCGGCGCAGTCCGGGCAGTTCCTGCCACTGCTGGCCGCCGTCCGTCGACCGAAACAGGCCGGCGTCTTCCACCCCGGCGTAGACCGTGTCCGGGTCGTCCAGCGCTGGCTCGAGATGCCAGACGCGGGCGAACTCCCAGGGGTGCGGCGTGCCGTCGTACCACTGATGCGTGCCCGCGACGCCGTCATAGCTGAACTTGTTGCCCACCGGCTCCCAGGTCGTGCCGCCGTCATCGGAGCGCTGGATCAGCTGGCCGAACCAGCCGCTGGACTGCGACGCGTACAGCCGGTCCGGGTCCGCGGGTGACCCCTTGACGTGGTAGATCTCCCAGCCAGGGAAGTGCGGCCCGCTGATGTCCCACTGCTCGCGCCGGCCATCCGATTTCAGGACGAACGCGCCCTTGCGCGTGCCCACCAGCACCCGTACGCCGCTCATCTGTGCTCCTTCCAGCTGCCACCACACTACGATCCCTCGACCCTCCGACAGTCTGACGACCGCCGCGCCGAAGACTCATCGCCCTGGTGGCAGAAAGACGCCGGCGGACCCGAGTTCTCGGGTCCGCCGACGCCGGTCGCGCGGCCGCGGCGAGCTACCGCGGCGGATTTTCTAGGGGAAACTGACCACGTCGCTCGGCGTGGTGTTGGTCGGGGTCGCCGCTCCGGTCGTGTTGATGACGTGGGAGATCGTCCCTACGTTGCCGAGCGAGACCGTGAGCAGGTCGTGCCAGGCCACCCCGGCGGTCGTGGGCGACTGGAACGCCATGGCCGAATTGACGGCCGGATTGACGTTGAAGTAGCAGTAGCTACCCAGGCCCCAGGCTCCGAACGAGGTGACATTGCTGGCCACCGCGATGGCGGGATAGCCGTTGGAGCTGCCGTTCATCCAGGCCGCCTGGTTCGGCGGGTCGTAGGGCATCTCATTCTGGAAGAAGATTATCTTTCCGTTCTGGCCGTTCCAGGCGACCTCGGTCTTCTGGTAATGCTCCACGAACAGGCCGGTCGCCTCGACGTTATTGCCGTTGACGGTCATGCCGTTGTCAGCGGTGTTAGTCGTCCAGCCGACCGTTCCGCCGTTGCCGTGGTCGGCGCGCCAGGCCCAGATGTCGTCGACGATGGTGTCGTTGGCGTTCACGACCAGGCTGGCCGTGGCCTTGCCCGCGATGTCGCCGCCGATCCGGAAGAACACGTCCTGGACGGAGATCGGGTTACTCGCGTGGCTCACCGTCGAGCCGGCCGTGCCGACCGTCAGGAGCGCCGCCGAGTTGACCGTGCCGGCGTCGAACAGCAGGCCCTGGAGCCGGACGCCGTCCACGTCGGAGACCTGCATGGTGTTCACGCCGTTTTGCGGGATCAGCGTCGGGAACCCGATGCAGATCG
>Ga0208220_1001146_pt1 | contig 11202 bp, 10 predicted proteins | sample NGESurdeep092012_9_FD_184484 | JGI IMG/M metagenome (GOLD analysis project Ga0208220, IMG submission 184484) | Arctic peat soil microbial communities from Barrow, Alaska - NGEE Surface sample F53-1 deep-092012 (SPAdes) | ecosystem: Environmental > Terrestrial > Soil > Wetlands > Peat ... | reverse complement strand
GTTCAAGTTGTAACGCGCCATGCACAGGAACGCATAAGTCATGCCCAGCGGAAGCCAGTTGATGAAGCGGCGCGTCATGAACCAGCCGCCGTGCCGCAGCGGATTGTTGTAAAAATAAACCGCGATAACCGCACCAAGGCAGAGAGCGACCGTGGCCGGATAAAAATAACCTGGAAGCGTTCCCATTCGCGGAAGCAAAACAGAGGCGCGCACGCCGGTCAAAGGATTTTACGAAATAAGCCACGGAAAATTTTCCGTGGCTTTCTGAAAAATAATTTGGGCGAAGTTACTCGGCCTTGGCCTTCTTTTCAGCCTTCGGAGACTTGGCGGCCTTCGCGGGCTTTTCTTCCTTCGCCGCCTTGGGCCTGTTCTTGAGCTCCTCGGTGGTCGGGGCGACGATATCGCCACGGTGGCCGCGTTTTTCGGTGCGCGGCTTTTCTTCCACCGTTGCGGCAACAGGCGCAGTGATCGGCGTCAAACTTTCCACGCGCACTTTCAGAGTGCTCTTCACTTCGGCGTGCAGATGCAGCGCCACTTCGTGTTCGCCAAGCGTCTTGATGGCGTGTTCGAGATGGATTTTCCGCTTGTCGAGCGTGATGTCGAACTGGTGCTTCAATTCGTCGGCGATCATTCCCGCCGTGACCGAGCCGAACATCTTGCCGTCGTCGCCCGCCTTGACCTTGACGACGCAGATCAATTTTGAAACGCCCTTGGCAAGTTCGGTCATGGTGTTGAACTCATGCGCCTCGCGCTCGGCGCGGCGCTGCTTGAGCGATTCAAGACGGCGCTTGTTCGCGCCGCTCAACGGAACCGCAAATCCTTGCGGGAACAAAAAATTGCGCGCGTAACCGGCGGCGACGCGGACCTGGTCGGATTCACCGCCGAGACCGACGATGTTGTGGGTGAGAATAACTTCAGTTTTTGCCATAGAAAAATTTATTTACGGAATTAAAAATCAGAACGGAACGTCGTCGCTCTCGGGCGGTGCGTCGCCTTCAACAGGTTCGCTTGCGGGCGCACTCGCAGCCGGGCGCGGCGCGCGTGGAGCAGGTGCAGCCCCGCCTTCGGCACGGCCTTGTGGTGCGCCGACAAATTTGAACGTTTCAACATCCACGCGTAGTTTGCTCTGCTTTTGGCTGGTCTGCTTGTCGTCCCATGTGTGGAGGCGCAAACGTCCTTCAATCAAAATCGGCGCACCTTTCCGCATATACTGGCCGATAGTCTCGGCAGTTTTTCCGAAGGCATCGCAATCCACGAAGGTGACTTCTTCTTTTTTTTCACCAGTTTCGGTTGTCCAAACACGATTGACAGCCAACCCAATCCGAGCAATGGCCGTGCCTTTGGGCGTGTAGCGCAATTCGGGATCGCGCGTCAGGTTGCCCATCAGGATGACTTTGTTGAAGCTGGCCATACAATTCCTTTGAATTTATTTCGCGGGCTTCGGCTCCGGCGAGTCGGTGAAGATCACGCGGAAAACATCCTGGTTCAATGCGAACTTGGAATTCAACTGCGCGATGATTGTCTCCGGCGCGTTGAAAATGACGTTCGCGTAAAATCCGGCGTTGTGCTTTTTGTCGGCGACGCGCGCGAAATTTTTCCGTTCCATTTTCTGGACGGTTTCGACTTTGCCGCCTGCCGCGACAATTTCCGCCTCGACCTTGTCGAGCGTGTCTTTGACGGCTTCTTCTTTTCCTGCTGTGTTCAGGATGAACAGACCTTCGTATCGTTTCATTTTTTGTTAAATCGTTGAACCGTTGAATTGTTAAATCGGTTCAACGCTTCCATTCAATTGCATTGCTTTTTCAATTCCCGCGTCCAACCAAATCTCAATTTGACTGACCGCCCGCTCTAAAACTTTTTCTAACAATTCGTTTTCGGCTTTTTCAAATTTTCCGAGAACGTGATTTGTAATCTCGCGCGAACCGTCTTTGCGCCCAATCCCGATCCGCAACCGCGCAAACTCGCGCGATGCCAGATGCTGCTCGATGGATTCCAATCCATGATGCCCGCCGCTGCTGCCGCTTTTGCGCAACCGGATTTCGCCCAAAGGCAAATCCGCGTCGTCCACCGCGACAATCAATTGCTTCAACGGCAACTGATAAAAATCTTTCAACGCACTGACCGTTTCGCCGCTCAAATTCATGAACGTCTGCGGCTCGCACAACAAAACTTTTTTGCCGCTGCAATCGGCCTTTGCGATTCGCGCACGAAATTTCTTTTCGTTCGCCCAGTCGCATTTCCATTTTTCCGCCAGTTTTTCAACGAGCAAAAATCCGGCGTTGTGGCGCGTCTTCGCGTATTCCGCGCCCGGATTTCCCAAGCCCACGATGAGAAAAACATTTTCCATGCGCGGGCAATAGTGGAACAGGCATCCTGCCTGTCAAGGTCAGGCTGGAAGCCCAACCCACTAAAATTATTTCTTCTTTTCGGCCTTGGCGTCGGGTTTCGCCTCGGCTTTTTTGTCTCCGGCAGCGGCGGCTTTCGCGTCGCCTTTGGCCGGGGCTTTTTCGCCGGCTTTGCCAGCTTCCGCGCCTTCTTCCTTCTTTTCCTTGGTCATCTCGACATCGCCAGCAGCCGGGGCGGCGGCATCGGTCGCAACAACTTCCTCGGCGCGCGGCGCGGCGACGGCGACGACGGTGATGTGCTTGTCGCCCAAAATTTCCACGCCTTCCGGCGCTTTGATGTCTCCCAAATGAATGGACTTGCCGATTTCCAGCGGCGTCACGTCAATGACAATCTGTTCCGGCAAATTTTTGGGCAGGCAGCGGACTTTCAGTTTGAACAAAACGTGTTCGAGCACGCCGCCGCCGACTTTCACGCCCGCCGCTTCGCCGGACGTTTCAACCGGCACTTGCACTGTGACTTTTTCATCTTCGGCGACCTCGTGAAAATCAACATGCAATACTTTCCCGTCGAGCGGATGGTGCTGGATTTCCTGCACGAGCGCGAGGCGCTTGGAACGCGCGTCGTTTTCGACGGACAAATCCACGAGCAAATTTTCCGAGGCGGAATGGTGCAGCAGGTCGGCGAATTCCTTTGAATTCACTTCGAGGTTCTGCGGCTTGGCCAGACGGCCGTAAATCGTCGCTGGCACGCGGCCGGCACGGCGGAGTTTTGTGACTTCGGCGCGCTGCACTTGCGCGCGCGGATAGGCTTTCAATGCAACTGATTTCATTTTTTTCTTAAAATTGTTTTCTGGCGACGCTCAACTGGTGCGCCCGCCTTTGAATTCAAAGAGCGAGTTGACCGACGAATTGCTGTGAATCCGTTTGATCGCTTCGCCCAAAAGCCCCGCCACCGACAGCGTTGTTATCTTCACACCGTCAATCGCAGGGCGTTGGACTGTATCAGTTGTTATCAACTCGTCAATCACCGATTTTCGCAATCTTTCGATGCCCGTTTCGCCCAGAATCGCGTGGGAAACGCAGGCGATGATCTGTCTTGCGCCCTTTTTCTTCAATAATGCCGCCGCTTCCGTCAGCGTCCCCGCCGTCTCCGTCAGGTCGTCCACGAGCAAAATATTTTTCCCCTCAATTTCGCCGATGACGGCCAGCGACTCCACTTCCGTGGCGTTTTTCCGGCGCTTGGCGACGATGGCCAGTTCGGCGTCGAGCACCTGCGAATACGCGTGCGCCATCTTGATGCCGCCGGCATCCGGGCTGACCACTACGAGGTTCGTCAGGTTTTTTTTCTTCAAATATTCATACATCACCGGCGCGGCGTAGAGATGATCCACCGGGATGTCGAAAAATCCCTGGATCTGCTGCGCGTGCAAATCCATCGCCAGAATCCGGTTGGCGCCCGCCGCCACGAGCAGGTTGGCGACGAGCTTGGCCGTGATCGGCACGCGCGGCTGGTCTTTGCGGTCCTGGCGCGCATAGCCGTAAAACGGCATTACCACCGTGATGCGCTTGGCGCTCGCCCGCCGCAGCGCGTCCATCATGATGAACAATTCCATCAGGTTGTGGTTCGTCGGCGGCGAGGTGGGCTGCACGACGAAGACCTCCTCGCCGCGCACGTTCTCCTCGATTTTTATGAACGTCTCGCCGTCGGGAAACGGCTTGATGGTGCATTGGCCGAGTTCCACGCCGATGGATTTGCAGATGGCGTTTGCCAGGGGTTCGTTTGCCGTGCCGCTAAAAATTTTCACGAGTTAAAAAAATAATGCTGGTTAAAAAAACGAAAACCGCCGCTGCCGGCGGATGAAATTGCGGGATAAATTTAGCAACGAACAGGCTTGGCGCAAGCGGATTTATTCCCTAGACTTCCGCCATGCGTTATCGAACTCTGGGAAAAACAAATCTGCGCGTCTCCGTCATCGGCATCGGGACGTGGCAGTTCGGCGGCGAATGGGCCAAGGATTTTACACAGGCCGAGGCCGACGCCATCCTTGACGCCGCCACCGAGTGCGGCATCAACCTGATTGACACGGCGGAATGTTACGGGCCGGAACACCTGTCCGAGAAGCTCATCGGCGATTATTTGTCGCGGCGCGATCGCTCACGCTGGATCGTCGCCACCAAGTTCGGCCATCACTACAAAAGTTTCATGAAACGCGACGACGATTTTTCCATCGCCGGCGTGCAGGCACAGCTCGACGCCTCGCTCAAGGCGCTGCGCGTCGAGACGATTGACCTCTACCAGTTTCATTCCGGTTCGGACAAAATTTTCAAGAACCAGGAGCTCTGGGATTTTCTAGCGGAGCAGAAGCGCGCTGGCAAAATCCGGCACCTCGGCGCCTCCATCTTGCAGTCCGGCAGCGAACTGCAGGCGCGCGAAGCCGCGAAGTTCGGCGTCGAAGCGCTTCAGGTTTTTTACAACCGCCTCGACTCCCGCGCCGAGAAGATTTATTTCCCACATGCGCAGAGGGACAACCTCGGCATCCTCGCGCGCGTGCCGTTGGCCAGCGGCCTGTTGAGCGGCAAATACAAGTCCGGCGTGAGCTTCGACACAAACGACGTGCGCGTCACGTTCGAGCACACGAAAATGATTCACGACATCGCCGAGGTCGAACGGCTTGAAAAAGAGGAGGTGCCGCCCGGCGTGCCGATGGCGAAATGGGCGATGGCTTGGTGCCTGAAAAATCTTGCGGTGTCCGCGCTCATTCCCGGCTGCAAAAATCCCGATCAGGTGAAGTCAAACGCCAGCGCGGCGGAACTGGTGGCGGAATAGAATCCGGCAAATTCGGATGCAAGGCCGGTTCCGTCTTCGCCGGAGCCAAAGTCTCACATTCCAATCTGTCGAACCGGCAGTTCTTGTTCCGGTTTGCCTTCGCCGCATTTGTCCGCCAGACTGCGCGTTCGACAATGAGCAAACGGTTTTACATCACCACGGCGATTGATTACGTCAACGGCCAGCCGCACCTCGGCCACGCCTACGAAAAAATCATCGCCGACGTCATCGCGCGGTCGCGGCGCAGTTTGGGGCAGGAGGTTTTTTTCCTGACCGGCCTTGACGAGCACGGCCAGAAAGTCCAGCAGGCCGCGCAAGCCGAGAAAAAAGACCCGCAAATTTATTGCGACGCGCTCGCGGCGGACTGGCAGGCGTTCGCTAAAAAACTGGAACTCACCAACGACGATTTTGTCCGCACCACGCAGTTGCGCCACAAGGATTTTGTCCAGGCGATTTTGTCAAAGCTGAATGACGCCGGTCATTTTTACAAAAAAACTTACAGCGGATTTTATTCGACGAAGGAAGAGACTTTCCTGACGGAAAAGGATCGGAATCCGGACGGCACATTTGAACCAAGTTACGGCGAAGTCGTAGAATTGAAGGAGGAAAATTATTATTTCAAGCTCGGCGCACACCAGCAATGGCTGATCGAATTCATCGAGGCGAACCCGACATTCATCCAGCCAAATTATCGCCGCAACGAAGTTCTCGGTTTTCTCAAAAGCCAGACGCTTGAAGATTTGTGCATCTCGCGTCCGGCGTCGCGGCTGAACTGGGGCATCCCGATTCCGTTCGACAAAGATTTTGTAACCTATGTCTGGTTCGACGCGCTGGTGAACTACATTTCCATCGCCGCCGCTCACGGAGACCAGACCGTTTCCTCTCAACCCTCAACCCTCAACCCTCAACTGTCGTTGTGGCCCGCCGACATCCACGTCATCGGCAAGGACATTTTGAAATTTCACGCCGTGTTCTGGCCGATCATGCTCAAGGCGATGGGACTGCCGCTGCCGAAGCAAATTCTTGTCCACGGCTGGTGGCAGAAGGACGGCGCGAAAATCAGCAAAAGCACCGGCAACATCGTTGATCCGGTTGCGGTGATTGACGAATGGGGACTGGACGCCTTTCGTTTTTACGTTTTGCGCGAACTCGACATCGGCCCGGATGGAAACTGGACGGACGCCGGATTTCGCGCGCGTTATTCCGCCGAACTCGCCAATGGTTTGGGAAATCTCGTGAACCGCTCGCTCTCGATGCTCAAGCGTTATCGCAACAGTGTAGTGCCGGCGCGCCACGACGAACTGGCTGGCCCAACAGCCGTCATGGCCCAAAGCACTCAAACTTTCTTGAAACAAAACGAACTTCAGGATGCGCTCCAAACTATCTGGTCGATTATTGACCAAGCGAATCGTTATGTGGACCATACCGCGCCGTTCAAACTGGCGAAAGACCCGGCTAAGTCGCAGCGGCTCGACGAGGTTTTGTATAACCTCACCGAGACGTGCCGCGTGCTGGCGGTTTTGCTCTGGCCGTTTCTGCCGGGAACAGCGGTGAAAATTTACGCGCAGCTTGGATTGAACGAATCTCCCGAAAAGTTTTCCGAGGCGGTCTGGGGCAAATTAAAACCCGGCCACAAAATTGGCGAACCCTCCCCGCTGTTTCCGCGAAAGGAAATTTAGTTCGGGACAATGCCGAAGATTGCGACTTCGCGGGCTAAAGCCAGTGAATTCCGAATCCAATCGCCGTGGTTCCGGGACTTCCTGCGCTCAAACATTTTTGTCCCGAAGCGCGTGCGGCAACGATGCGTCCGGACGCTTTCAAGGTGTCACATTGGGTTTGTTTGCACGCAATTAGTCTTGCAGAAAACTTCATTTGAGATTTATTGATCGCATGACTCATAATAATTCCGATTCATCAAACTCCGCTTCCCCGCTTACGCGCCGTCAGGCTCTCAAGCTTATTGGTTCAGGAGCCTTGCTGGTCGCGACGGGGCCATTTTCGACGGGGTGCGCCCACATTTCAACGCAAGCCGCAGCACAGTCCGCAAACAAATTGCCCAAAGGTGCTCCCGTAATGGATGCGTTTCCGTTGACCGATGTGCGCGTGCTCGAAGGTCCCTTTCTGGAGGCACAACAACGCGACGAGGCCTATCTCCTGAAACTTGAAGCCGACCGCATGTTGCATAATTTCCGCGTCAATGCGGGTCTCGAACCCAAGGCGCCGGTCTATGGCGGCTGGGAATCGGCGCAGACGTGGGCTGACATCCGCTGCCACGGCCACACGCTGGGGCATTACTTCAGCGCCGCTTCGATGATGTATGCTTCGACCGGCCACGATGGAATTAAACAGCGCGTTGACTATATCGTCGGCGAACTCAAGGCTTGCCAAGACGCCGGCAAGACCGGGCTGGTTTGCGCTTTCCCGGACAATTCCGCGCAGATTGACAACATGGTGGCCGGCCGGCGCTCGACCGGCGTGCCTTGGTATACGCTCCATAAAATTTTCGCCGGATTGCGCGATGCCTATCTTTTCAGCAACAACGGAACCGCGCGTGACGTGCTGGTGAAACTCACCGACTGGGCGGTGAACGTCACCAAGGACATGACCGACGATCAATTTCAACGGATGCTCGGCACCGAGCACGGCGGCATGAATGAAGTGTTCGCGGACGTTTATACAATCAGCAACGACCCGAAGCACCTCGCGCTGGCTGAACGTTTCTGTCATCAGGCAATTCTCATTCCGCTGTCCGAGGGCCGCGACAATTTGAACGGCTTGCATTCCAACACGCAGATTCCAAAAATCGTCGGCTTCGAGCGGCTCTATCAAATAACCGGCAAGCCGCAGTATCACGCCGCCGCCGAATTTTTCTGGAAGACGGTCACCAGCACGCGCTCCTTCGCAACCGGCGGCAACGGGGACAACGAGCACTTTTTTCCAGTCACCGATTTCAACCGCCATCTCTCCTCGGCGAAAACCATGGAGACCTGTTGCAGCCACAATATGCTCCGGCTCACCCGGATGCTTTTCGCGGGAAATCCGACCGCCGCTTACGCCGACTATTACGAGCGGACTCTTTGCAATGCCATCCTCGGATCGCAGGATCCAAACTCCGGCATGATGACGTATTTCCAGTCCACCAAACCGGGCTACATCAAACTTTTTTGCACGCCTTTTGATTCTTTCTGGTGCTGCACCGGCACCGGCATTGAGAACCACGCCAAGTATGGCGATTCAGTTTATTTCTGTGGAAAACCGGACGGATCGCAGCCGGACTCGCTCTTCATCAATCTTTTCATGGCGTCCACATTGAACTGGAAGGAAAAGGGAATCACTCTCACGCAAACCACATCGTTCCCCGAAACCGGCAAAACGCGACTGGAAATCAAAGCCGCCTCTCCGCAAAATTTTACCCTGAACATCCGGCATCCCGGCTGGGCGAAAACGGCCATGGTGCGCGTCAATGGCCGGACCGCCAAATCGTCCCACACGCCAAGTTCGTTCATCGCGCTGAACCGTCGTTGGAAATCCGGCGATGTGATCGAAGTGGAAATGCCGATGGAATTGCGCATGGAGTTACTGCCCGGAACCACCGACACCGCCGCCGCAGTCTACGGCCCTATCGTGCTGGTAGGCGCGCTGGGCCACGAGGTCAAGCCGGGCGAAAATCTGCACATCAATGAGCGCTCCATCGGGTCGGTGCTTAACGTTCCGATAACGGTGCCCACCCTGACGGGCGATCTGGCCGGCATCGCGGGCAAAATCAGATCGTCCGACTCGCCTTTGACCTTCAAGACCGGTGCCGTCGGCGGTTCAGAAGACGTGACGCTGGTTCCCTACTACAAAATGGCGCTTCAACACTACAACATGTATTGGAAAATCCAGAACGCATAAACCAGCAATGCTGCCAATACCCTGAAATTGGCCGCTCGCGACACTTCTGCAAACCGCCCCCGGATCTCAATCTGCCTGTTTAGTTTATTTTTTGTCCCGCAGCGCGGGCGGCAGACGATGCGGGCGCACGTTGTCGTAACATTGCAACATCGCAAACCGGCGCATGGATGCCGGCAAGCCGACGGAGGTAAAGCCCGGATGCCCGGTCGCAGGAAATGGCCCGCCGTGGTTCATGGCCGCAGTCACGGCCACGCCCGTCGGCATCTTGTCATTGAGCAGGCGTCCGACGCGCTGCCGAAGTGGCGGCGAAAGTTTTTCATACAACGCATCATCCGCGCCGTGGGTGTCGGAATAAATCGCGCCGGTCAGATTGCCTTCGAGATGTGAAAGAATTTCCGCCGCCTGCGCCACGTCGCGCACAACGACGATGAGCGACGCATTGCCGAACATTTCCGTCTGCAATTTTTCCGACGACGACAAAAATTGTTCCCCGCTCACCCGCAGCACGGTGTTGGCAAATTTATTTTTTTCCAGCGGCGAGCCGCCGGTGATGAGTTCTGCGCCCGCCGCTTGAACCGTCTTCACGCCGGCCGCGAGACTTTGCGCGACGCCGGATGAAAGCAACGTCGCCGCCGCCGTGGCTTCCAATTTCGCCTTTACGCGGGCAATGAATTTTTCCGCGTCCGCGCCGGCGAACAAAATCACCAGCCCCGGACTCGTGCAGAATTGTCCGCTCGCCATCAGACAGCTCGCGCCCAATTCCTCGGCCAGTTTTTCGCCGCGTTCCGCCAGCGCGCCCGGCAGGATCAACACCGGATTGATGCTCGACATCTCCAGATAAACCGGTTTGCCAACGGCGTCCGCCGCCGCCTTGAGCTTCATTCCCGCGTCGCGGCTGCCGGTGAAGCCAATCGCGCCGAGCCGTTTGTCCGCGGCCATCCGCAGGCCGTCCTCCCGCGACGTCCGGTAAATCATCTGCACGGTCGCCGGCGGTAGGCCGGATTCCTTGACGGCGGCAAACGCCTCTTCCGCGAGCAGTTGACTGGTGCGAGGATGACTGGGATGCGCCTTGGCGATGACGGGATTGCCTGCGGCAATCGCCGCCGCAAAATCGCCGCCAGCCACGCCGTTGAAGGCAAAGGGAAAATTATTCGGCCCGATCGCCAGCACCGGTCCGATAGGCGCGAGAATGGAACGGATGTTCAACTTGGCGTCAATCGTCGGCAATGCCCACGCGCCGTCCAGCGCGGCGGCTGCGGCCTGGCGGAGCTGGTTGGTGGTGCGCGGAAGCTCCACGTCGGCGAGGCGAGGCGCTTTGGGAAGCGCGGTTTCAGCGTGGGCGATTTCGACGAGTTCTGCTTTGCGAGATTCAATCCGTTCGGCGTAGCGCGTCAGAAATTTTGCAAGCTGCTCCGGCGGCACGGTGCGAAGAATTTCCGCCGCCGCCACCGCCGCGTTCAAAGCCGCGTCGCAGTCCGCCCGGGAGCTGACGGGATATGCTTCAGAAAATCTTTCGCCGGTCGCGGGATTTTCGGCGTGAAAAAATGAAATTGAATTTGCGGCGCGCCATTCGCCGGCGATGAGGACAGGTTGTGTTGTCATGATGTGCGCCAAGCTAAAACGATTTGTCGGAACTTTTCAAGGAAAGGCTGCACGCCATGTTTGTTCAAACTTCTTGTCGTGACAGTTTTTCAATGATTTTATCGGCGTCATATACGCACCCGGCCCACGTCCCGCCGCTGGCGAGTTGCAATGCCGCCCAAAGCTTCGTGTCCTCCGGCAGCGAGGGATTTGGCGCGAGGTCGTCGCGTATTTTTCGCTGTGCCAAAACTTTTTCGCCTTCTGCAACGCTGAACCGCCGTCCTTCAGTTCCGACCAAGTCAACGCAGCCTTGAATTGCAGTTCGGTCAATGACGATGCGCACGATGTCGCCGTCCAGAATTTTTCCAATCGGTCCGCCCGCCAAACCTTCCGGCCCGATGTGACCGAGGCACGCGCCGGTGGAAACGCCGGAGAAGCGTGCGTCCGTCAGCAGCGCGACCTGTTTGCCGTGCGGCAAAGACTTCAAGGCGCCCGTGACCTGATAAGTTTCCTCCATGCCTGTGCCCATCGGTCCGACGCCCGTGAGCACCACCA
>Ga0208220_1001144_pt1 | contig 11251 bp, 8 predicted proteins | sample NGESurdeep092012_9_FD_184484 | JGI IMG/M metagenome (GOLD analysis project Ga0208220, IMG submission 184484) | Arctic peat soil microbial communities from Barrow, Alaska - NGEE Surface sample F53-1 deep-092012 (SPAdes) | ecosystem: Environmental > Terrestrial > Soil > Wetlands > Peat ... | reverse complement strand
TGAAAGCCCACCCGACGGCGCAGGCGGTCGCGACGCCACCGTTCGCGAGCACCTGCAGCGCGTCGCGTGCGCCGCCCTTGCCGATGTCGACGAGCTGGCGCTTGCGCGCTCTTCCGATGCGCGACAGGATGACCGACGGCACGAAGAACGCCAGCAGCAGCAGCGTGAAGCCGACCGTACCGCTCGCGTACGTCAGCGTGCCGACGGCGAACGCCGCGATCGCACCACCGCGCGTGAGCGCGTGCGCGCGCACTGCGAGCAGAGCGACCGCGCCGGCGAACAGCGCGCCGATCACCAGGTTGAGCGGCGTCAGACGGTCGAGCGCTCCGCTAGCGCGCGCATCAGGCCCTCGACGGTGAATTCGTCGGCGACGACATCGACGCGGATTCCGGCATCGCGTGCAGCCCGCGCCGTGATCGGGCCGATCGCCGCGACCGTCCTGCCGGCGAGTACTGCGGCGGCGTCGGGCACGTTGTGCACGAAACCCGCGACGGTGCTCGCGCTGGTGAACGTCACGATGTCGGCGCGTTCGGTTTTGGCCCGCAGCTCCGGATCGTCGACCGGCCGCGTGCGATACGCGCCGGCAACGTCGACGACGCGGCCCTGCTCGCGCAGGGTCTCCGGCAGCACCTCGCGCGCTTCTTGTGCCCGATAGACCAGCACGCGATCGCCCGCGGCGGTGCGCGCGAGGAGTTCCACGGCGACGGCTTCGTTGACGAACTCGGCCGGGATCAGATCGACCCGGATGCCCCGGCGCGCGAGCGCCTCGCCCGTCTTCGGGCCGATCGCCGCGATGCGCGCGTCGCCGAAGGCGCGTGCGTCGCGCCCGAGCTCGCCCAGCATGTCGAAGAACGCGTCGACGCCGTTGCGGCTGGTGAACACGATCCAGTCGTACGTGCGCACGCGCGCCACGGCGTCGCGTGCCGCGGCGGGATCGTCGGGCGAACCGATCGCGATCGTCGGCGCCACGATCGGCTCGGCGCCGGCCTCCCAGAGGCGCGCCGCGAAGTCGTCGGCCTGGTGCGCGGGCCGCGTTACGAGAACGCGTTTGCCGAACAGCGGTTGCGCGTCGAACCAGCGCAGGTGCTCGCGTTCGCGCACGACGTCGCCGATCACGACGATCGCCGGCGCACCGATTCCGGCGCGTTCGACCTCATCGACGATCGTGTCGAGCGTCGCGGTGACGACGCGCTGCGACGGCTTCGTTCCCTCGTGCACGACCCCGACCGGCGTATCGCCTTCGAGGCCGTGCTCGCGCAGCTTCGCGACGATCCCCGCCAAGTGACCCATCGCCATCAAGAAAATCGTCGTCGCCTTGCGGTTGGCGAGCTTGGCGAAATCGAGCGAGGAGTAGCCTTTGGTCGGATCCTCGTGACCGGTCGCGATCGTGAACGACGTGTTGTGCTCGCGGTGCGTGACGGGGATTCCGGCGTAGGCCGGGGCGGCGATCGCCGACGTGATCCCCGGAACGATCTCGAACGGCACGCCGGCCTCGGCCAGCGCGCGCGCTTCTTCGCCGCCGCGCGCGAACACGAACACGTCGCCGCCTTTGAGCCGCACGACCTTCTTCCCGGCCAAGCCGAGGCGCACGAGCAGCGCGGTGATCTCGTCCTGGGTGAGCGTGTGTGCTCCGGCCTTCTTGCCGACGTAGATCCGTTCGCAGTCGGGCGGGGCGAGGTTCACGATCGGCGGCGAGGCGAGGTAATCATAGACCAGCGTATCGCACTGCGCGAGCGCCCGGGCGCCGCGAATCGTCAGGAGCCCCGGATCACCGGGACCCGCACCGACCAGCCAGACCTTGCCCGGAGTCACTCACCGATCTCTTCGACGGTCGGCGCCGGCGCGAACGAGGGATCCTCCGTTGTCGCCTGCAGCTCGAACAGCTCGTCGAGGATGCGCGCGTGCATCAGCGCCTCGGCGCGGTTCTCCACGGCCTTGTCGCGAATCCGCACGATCGCGCTGTGCAGCAGCTTCGAGACGATCGTGAGCGACGCGCCGGTGATCAACATCCGTTCGCGCTCGGTCAACTCGGGTGCGCGCGCGAAGAGCCGTTCGAGCTCGGCGGCCCGGATCGCCTCTGCCTTCTGCGTCAGCGAAGAGATCACCGGAATCGCCACGCGCGACTGATACCATTGCCCGAATCGTGCGACGTGCTCGGCGACGATCTCTTCGACCAGCGGGATCGCTTCGCGGCGTTTCTCGAGGGTGACGTCGACGGCGCTCTTGAGGCCATCGACGTCGACGACGCTGACGCCCGCGATGCCGGCCACCTCCGGATCGACGTCGCGCGGCACCGCAATGTCGACGATGAAGAGCGGCCGCTGCGGGCGCGCCGCCATCGCTTCGGTGACGTTGGCCGGCGTGAGGATGAAATGAGATGCGCCGGTCGAGGTGACGACGACATCGGCCGCCGCGAGCACATCGACCAGCCGCGTCGACTCCGCCGCACGCACCGTTTCGCCCAGCTCCGCGGCGACCACCCGCGCGCGCTCCTGCGAGCGGTTCATCACGACGATCTCGCCCGCACCTTCGACCTTCAAGCGGCGCGCGGCGAGGGCACCCATCTTGCCGGCGCCGATGACCAGCACGTTCTTCCCGCTCAGCGTACCGACGTGTTGTTTGGCGTAGGCGACCGCGGCGCTCGCGATCGAGGTGGAGTCACCGGAGATCGCGGTGTGCGTTCGGGCCGACTTCCCGGCCTCGAGCGCCCCGCGGAACAACGTGTGCAGCGTCTGGCCGAGCGAACGCGCGCGCTGCGCCTGCACGTAGGCGTCCTTGACCTGGCCGAGGATCTCCGCCTCGCCGATCAGCATCGAGTCCAGCCCGGTGCTGACTCGGATCAGATGCTCGATCGCCTGCGTCCCCAGCAACGTGTACATGTACGATTCCATGTCGCTGACGTCGCCGTGGCGGAAGTTGTCCAAGAACGCCTTGAGCTGCCGGACGCCGATCTCGTAGTCTTCGAGCTCGGCATAGATCTCGAGCCGCCCGCAGGTTTGCAGCATCAGCGCTTCGCGGACCGCTTCGTAGTCGCGCAGCGCGATGAGCGCCTCGCCCATCTTCTGCGGCGGGAAAGCGTGCCGCTCGCGAACCTCGAGCGGCGCGGTGTGATGCGAGAGCCCAAGACAGACTATCGGCATACCACGTCATCCTGAGCCGGTCGAAGGGCCGCCAGGGCGTCGTCGGCGGCCTCGACCGTCCGGTCGATCTCCGCTTCGGTATGGGCCAGCGAGAGGAACGCCGCCTCGAACTGCGAGGGCGCGAAGTAGAATCCCCGGTCGAGCATCGCGTGAAAGAACCGGCCGTAGAGCGCGGTGTCCGAACGCTTCGCGCCGGCCAGATCGGTCACCGGGCCGTCGGCGAAGAAAAATCCGAACATCGAGCCGGCAGCAGCGACCGCGTGCGGGACGCCGCGCCCAGTGAAAACCTCCGCCATCCCGTCGACCAGACGCTGCCCGAGGCGCTCGAGTTGCACGAACGTGTCATCGCCGAGCAGCCGGAGCGTCGCCAGGCCGGCCGCCATCGCGAGCGGGTTCCCCGAGAGGGTCCCGGCCTGGAACACCTGGCCGTCCGGCGTGAGCCGGTCCATGATCTCCGCTCTCCCACCGAACGCCCCCACCGGCAGCCCGCCGCCGATCACTTTGCCCAGTGTGGTGAGGTCGGGAAGCACCCCTTCGCGCGCCTGCACGCCGCCGCGAGCGACCCGAAAGCCGGTCATCACCTCGTCGAAGATCAGCAGCGCGCCGTGTTCGCGGGTCATCGTGCGGAGCGCGTGCAGAAAGCCGGGGAGCGGCAGCACCATCCCCATGTTCCCGACGTACGGCTCGACGATCACCGCCGCGATCTCGCCCGGGTTGTGCTCGAACGCGGCGCGCACCGCCGCCGCATCGTTATAGGGCACGATGAGGGTGTCTTGCGCCGTTGCCGCCGGCACGCCCAACGAGTTCGGTACGCCCATCGTGAGCGCGCTCGACCCCGCGGCGATCAAGAACGGATCGGCCGAGCCGTGGTAGCAGCCCTCGAACTTGATGAACTTGTCGCGCCCGGTGTACCCGCGCGCCAATCGGATCGCGTTTGCCGTCGCCTCGGTCCCCGACGAGCAGAAGCGCACCTTGTCGACCGACGGCACCGCTTCGACGATCACGTCGGCCAGTTCGGTTTCGTACTCGGTCGGCGTTCCGTACGACGTCCCGCGCTCTGCGGCACGCTGCAGCGCCTCGACCACCGCCGGATGGGCGTGACCGGCGATCATCGGGCCCCACGAGAGGACATAGTCGAGATAGCGATTCCCGTCGACGTCGACGAGGTACGCGCCGTGCGCCTCGCGGACGAACACCGGCGTGCCGCCCACCGCGCGAAACGCGCGGACCGTCGAGTTGACGCCGCCCGGGATCACCCGCTTGGCCGCGGCGAACGCGGCTTCCGACCGTTGGCGATTCACGCGCGCGCCGTCACGCGAGCACCTCGCGCAGCTTCGCGTAGTCGGCCGGCGTGTTGACGTTCTCGAACACGCGTTGTTCGCGCACCGGAACGAACCGCGTCTTCAGCCGGTCGATCACCAGCCGCAGCGCGCCCTCGCCGCCCAGCAGCACCGGCATTCCTTCGCGCAGAAAGGCCTCGCGGCGATACAGCGCGGCCAGCGGTTCGATGCGCTGCTTCTCGTCGTCGTGCATCGGGACGATCGCTTCGTATTGCGGGGCGATCGACGCTTCGAGGCTGTCGATGAACGCCGCGTCGACGAACGGTGCGTCGCCCGCCACCGCGAACACCCACTCGGACCGCATCTCGCTGAGCGTCGACAACAGGCCCGAGAGCGGTCCGCGCAGCGGCCAGCGGTCGACGACCTGCGGCGCGTCGATGTGCGCCGCGAGCTCCGGTGCGAGCGGCCCTTTGGTGGACAACCACGTCACGCGCCCCGGCGAGACGTTGCGGTACACGCGCACCAGCATCGGCAGTTCGCCGACGTCCAGCGCGAGCTTGCCGGGGAGGCGCGTCGCCTCGCCGCCCGCCAAGATGCACACCGCGGCATCGCTCATGCGCGCACGCGCCGCAAGTAGTCCTTGGCAAAGTAGGTGACGATCACGTCGGCACCTGCGCGCGCAATCGCGGTGAGCGTCTCCTCGACAGCGCGCACTTCGTCGATCCAGCCGCGCTCCGCGGCACCCTTGAGCATCGAGTACTCGCCGCTCACGTGATACACGGCGACGGGGAGATCGGTCGACTCGCGCACCGCGCGCACGACGTCGAGGTACGCCATCGCCGGCTTGACCATCACGATGTCGGCGCCTTCCTCAACGTCGAGCCGTACTTCCTTGAGCGCCTCGCGACCGTTGGCCGGATCCATCTGGTACGTGCGGCGGTCGCCGAACGCCGGCGTCGACTCGGCGGCTTCGCGAAACGGACCGTAGAACGCGGACGCATATTTCGCGGCATACGACATGATCGCGGTCTTGGTGAAGCCGTCGTCGTCGAGCGCGGTGCGGATCGCGGCGACGCGCCCGTCCATCATGTCGGACGGAGCGACAATGTCGACGCCCGCGTGCGCGTAGCTCAGCGCGGTCTTCGCCAGCAGGTCCAGCGTCTGGTCGTTGTCGACGTCGCCGGTGTGGTCGAGGATGCCGCAGTGGCCGTGGTCGGTGTACTCGCAGTTGCACAGGTCCGCGATCACCAACAGGTTCGGTAAGGCATCCTTGATCGCCGCGGCGGCACGCTGCACGATCCCGTTCGGATCGTAGTTGACGGTCGCGTACGCGTCTTTCTGCGCCTCGTCGGGGATGCCGAACAGCAGCACGGCCCGAACGCCCACGGCGTCGAGCTCGCGGCACTCGCGAACGACGGCGTCGACCGAATAGCGCGACACGCCGGGCATCGAACCGATCGGCTGCACGACGTTGGTTCCCTCGACCACGAATAACGGCTGGACCAGGCCGTCGGGATTGATGCGCGTCTCGCGCACCAGCGCGCGCATCGCCGGGCTCGAGCGCAGGCGCCTGGGCCGAGCGACAAGCCGGGTCGCCTGGCCTCGAACCAACGGCGGGGCAGTAATGTTCATCCGTCGTTCTCCAACACGAAACGGGTCACAGACTGTACGAACGCGCCAACCTCCGCGGAAGGTGCAACCACGTCGGGGGGCCAGCCGTGCTCTCCCGCCGTCGCCGACGACGACGGACCCATGGCGGCGACCACCGGCCGATACCCGTCGTTCCGTAGCGTTCCCAGATACGCCGCGATCGCGCTGACCGAACCCGACGAGGGGAACAGGATCGCGCTGGGGATCCGGCCGGCGAGGGCCCGCGTCGCCCCGGCGCTGTCGCTGGCCTCGACCACCTCCGCGCCGGCGTCGCGTAAGGCAGGGGCGATCCGGCTCGGCCGGTCTTGGGTCCGCGGGAGCAAGAAGACGCGGCCGGTGAGCGGCCCGGCGCCGAGCAGCGCGCCGGCGCCTTCGTCCAACAGCTCCGCGGCCAGGGCGGCGCCCAGCGTTTCGGCCGCCTCTACCTCGCGCAGAGCGAGGACCGCTTCGCGCGATCCGCGCATCACGCGGCTGCCGTCGGAGGCCGCGATCGCGCCCTCGATCCGAAACCGTCCGTCCGACCACACCGCATGGCAGCCGATCGGCGCCTGGCAGCCGCCGCGCAGGGCGCGCAGAAACGCGCGCTCGGCCCGGACCGCGATCGACGTCGCGCGGTCGCTCAGGACGTCGTCGAGCCGGCTCGCGATCGGATCGCCGGCCCGCGCTTCGATCCCGAGCGCACCTTGGCCGACCGCCGGCGTCAGAGCATCGATTCCGAACGGCACGATGTGCGTCGCCCGCACGCCAAGCCGGTTCAACCCCGCGCAGGCCAGCACGATGGCGTCGTACTCGCCGTCCCGCAGCTTGCGCAGCCGCGTATCGACGTTGCCGCGGATGTCGTCGTAGGTGAGATCGGACCGCAACGCGCGCAGCTGCGCGCGGCGTCGCGGCGACGACGTCCCGACGCGTGCACCCGCCGGTAAATCGTCGAACGCCGCATACCGCTCGCTGCAGTAGGCGTCGCGCGCGTCTTCGCGCGTGGTGACGGCCGCCAAGGTCATGTCGTCGGCGAGCGCGCTGGGCAGATCCTTGCACGAGTGAACCGCGTAATCGGCGCGCCGTTCGCGCAACGCGAGCTCGAGCTCGGTCACGAACACGTTGTCGCTCCCGATCGCCGCGATCGAACGGTCCTGTACGGCATCGCCGCGGGTGGTGATCTCAATGACCGTCGACGGCAGCCCGGCCTTCGCCAATGCCGCCATCACCGTCCGCGTCTGGATCATCGCGAGCCGGCTTGCCCGTGATGCGCAGATCACCGGGCGCGTCTGCGACGGTACGACGCCGGCCAGCGTCTCGGCGGCTCGCTCGACCTCGTGCTCGACGGCACCGGGTTTCATCGTCGCGAGCTCGTCGATGTCGCGCTCGGCGAAATGCTGCATCACCGCTGCGCGCTGCTCGAGCGGCACGACCGCGGCGACACGTTCGCGCAGCGCGGCCAACGTCGCCGCCGCGCGCGCGTACCGCGCGTCGAATTGCAGCGCCAGCTCGTCGCGGATGCGCTTGGTGAACGACGGCGAGAGCCCACCCGAATCGACGGCGACCGTCAACGGACCGGCGCGATGGACGGCCGGCGTCGCGAAATCACCACGAACGGCATTCGAACCGTCGTTGACCAGGATCGCCGCGGCGCGCGCGGCGGCGACGACGGCGGCGTTGACCGCATCGTCATCCGTCGCCGCAAACGCGAGAAAGGTGCCGGCGAGGTCTCCCTCCGCATAGGTGCGATCGCGCCATTCGACGGCGCCCGCCTCGGCTAGCGCCGCAAGCGGCGGGGTCAAGCGCGGGGCAACCACGACGACCTCCGCGCCGGCGGTGAGCAGACCGCGAACCTTGCGCTCGGCGACGGCTCCGCCGCCGACGACGAGGGCGCGCCGTCCGCGCATCGAGAGGGCGACGGGATACACAGGCCCTATCTTCCCTGGGATGCCATCTGTCCCCGCGCGCGCAGCCCTACTCGGCGCGTTCTTTGCTGCGCTCGTCACGCTACCCGGCCTGGGGATCGGCACGCTGTGGGACAACAGCGAGACGACGTACGGAGAGGTCGCGCGCGAAATCCTGCTCACCCACGACTGGGTCGTCATGCACCTCAACGGGTTCGAGTGGTACGTGCAGCCGCCGTTGTACTTCTGGATCGCGGCGCTGTTCGCGCACGTCTTTGGGCCGACGGCCTTCGCGGTGCGGCTCCCGTCGGCGCTCGCGACGATCGCGATGGGCGGCACCGTCGGTTATGCGACGGCGCGGATCGCCGGCGGGCGCGCCGGGATGGTCGCCGCGATCGTGCTCTCGACCAGCCTGATGCAGGCGATCGTCGGACGCCTGGCGATCATGGACGCGCTGCTCGATTTTGCCGTCACCGCCGCCGTGCTGTGGTGGTATCGCGCCTTCGAACCGTCCGGCAGCCCGCGGCGGCGCGACACGGCGTTCATCTGCGGCGCCCTCGCGCTAGCGGTGGGGACGCTGGCCAAGGGACCGGTGGCGCCGGTGATCACCCTCCTTGTCGTCGCCGTGTGGCTGGTGTGGGAACGGCGCGCGGGACGCTTGGCCGCACCGCGCGGTCGCGCGTTTGCACTGGCAGCTCTCGTGTACATTGCCGTCACGCTGCCGTGGTTCATCGCGTTGGCGGCCCGTGTCGGTCCCGGCGCGATCGTCCAGCTGATCGGTCACTACACCGTCGGCCGGTACACCGGCGTGATCGAAAACCAGACCGGTCCCATCTGGTACTACATCCCCGTCGTGATCCTGGGCTTCTTTCCGTGGATCGCGTTCGTCCCGGTCGCCGCCGCCGCCGCGCTGCGCGCCGCACGCCGGCCTGACGGCGCGTTCGCCCGGCTCGCGATCGTGTGGACCGTTGCGCCGTTTCTCTTCTTCAGCTTCGCAAACACCAAGTTGCCGAACTACGTCGCGCTCATGCTGCCCGCGCTGGCGATCCTCGTCGCGCTGTGGTTCCAGCGCGTTCGCGCCGGCGAGGATCGACGGGCCGCGGTGATCTCGGCCGCGACGATCCCGGCCTTCGTCGGGTTGGTGGCGCTCGCGATCGGCATCTTCTCGCGCAGCAACCGGCTCGACTTCGACATGGTCGCAGTCAACGAACAACTCGTCGTGCTCGGCGTCGCGATGCTCGCAGGCTCGCTGCTGACCGTCGTTGCGATCGCGCGCCGCAGCACCGCGGCATGGTCACCGTACGTGCTCGCAGTCACCAGCGGAGCGCTCGTGCTGTTCATCGCGCTCGTCGCCGAACCGGTCGCCGAACCGCTCAAGCCGATACCGCCGATCGCGCGCACGATCGACGCCGCTCGCAAACCAGGCGACACGGTGGCGATCGGCGGCGTGAGCGGCGGCAACGGGTTGATCTTCTACACGGCGCCGCCGGTGCGCGACATCAAGAACAACGCGGGCTTCGTGTCGACGATCTGCGTCGACGGCGATCATTGGGTCGTCGTGCGCCCACAGGATGCACAACGCCTGGTCGATCTAGCTCGCTCGCTGCACCGCAACGCCAACATCGTCATGCAAACGCCCACCGAGCAGCGCCCGCGCGCGGTCCTCCTACATGTTGACGGCGGCGAATGCTCGCATGGCTGAGGTGCGTAAGTTAGTGGCGGAGGGACGGGCGTCGTACACTGCGTCAGCTGGGACGCTCACTCCACCGCGTCCTGCGGTTCCGTTCGCTCGGTTCTTCGCTCGCTCTCGCCCTCCGGGCTCCGCTCGCTACGAAACGCCCTGCTGACGCAGTATACGACGCCCGCCCCTCCGGCACGATTCGTGCACTGCGTTGCGCCCGAAACCATCGTGCCTGGGGAGTAGACCGGCCGCTCCCAAGCCACAATCCAATAAGCGCGCTACTTTGCACGCGACGACGAAGGTTCACCGCGTACCGATTCTATATAGATCGAGGAGCGTTTCTACGGCATCATCCAGAGGATCGGTGACACAGATGAACTTTATCGACCGGGTCGATCAGAGCACGCTCGAGAGTCAGAAGCCGATCGCGGAGTCGGATCAGTTCGCGATCTATGCCGTCGGCGCGGATACCTATCTGCTGGTGCAGCGGCATCAGTCGATGCCTTGGAGCGGCGTTCAGTTCTCGGGCGACGGCGTCTTTCGCGTCGGCTCGCTGATGGTCAACGCGATGCGGCACCTCTACCGCGACGTTGCGTCGAACCTCTCGCCGTCAGCGCTCGAGGCGAAGCGGCGCGAGTAAACCACCCGTCGCCGAACGAAGAAAGCCCGCCGAGGTTTCGGCGGGCTTTTTCGTTACGTGCGATGGTGATCGTGCGGGGCTACTTGCCGCCTGCCGCCACCTGCGCTTCGGTGACCGTGCTCGCTTTGTTGCCCCAGGCGTTGCGGATGTACGTGATCACGTCGGCGATCTGCTTGTTGCTGAGCGTGCCTTTCCAGGGCGGCATCGTGTTGTTGTAGGTCTGACCCTTGACGGTAATGCTGCCGCTCAGCCCCTTGAGCACGATGGGGATCACCTTGCTCGGATCGCCGACGACGACCGGATTGCCGGCCAGCGGCGGGAACTGACCGGCAACGCCGGTACCCGTGGCGCCGTGGCAGCCGGCGCAGCTCTGCGAGTACACGGCCGCGCCGGGCCCGGCCGTCGCCGGCGTCGTGCCCGAAGCGGTGCTGCCGCTGGCGGATCCGGCCGTCCCTTGAGGACCGGTTTGAAGTGCGCCGCTGCTGTTGGTGGCGGCGGCTACCGTGGCGTTGGGTCCGATGATGCCGTGCGCGAGCTGTTGCTCGTAGACGTTACGCTGGCCGATCCAGCTCAGGCCGATAGCGCCGGCCATCACCAGCGCGGTGATTCCCAGCACCCACGGGCGTCGCGACAGCCGGCGCGACGGGTTGCGGTCGACGAACGGCAGGACGATCAGCACGAGGATGAGCAGCGTCGGGCCGACGATCGTGGCAAACAGCGTAGCGACCTGCACGATCGCCGCTGGAAATGCGCCCACGACGTCGAGCAGCGCGTACAAGGCGAGAAAATACCACGCCGGGTACGGCACGAACTGCGAGTTGTTCAAGTCGGCCTTGTCGTCGAGCGGCACGGGTGCCCACACCGCGAGTGCCACCACGATCACGAACATCGCGAACGACAACACGGTGTCCATGAACATCTGATCCGGCCAGAAGCGGCCCGGCTTGAGCTTGGGCGCTTCGTCGATCGGCGGCCCGGCC
>Ga0208220_1001143_pt1 | contig 11255 bp, 9 predicted proteins | sample NGESurdeep092012_9_FD_184484 | JGI IMG/M metagenome (GOLD analysis project Ga0208220, IMG submission 184484) | Arctic peat soil microbial communities from Barrow, Alaska - NGEE Surface sample F53-1 deep-092012 (SPAdes) | ecosystem: Environmental > Terrestrial > Soil > Wetlands > Peat ... | reverse complement strand
ATTCGTGCTTATGGCAAGTCAGCGCGTCCGATCCGCTGGATTTACCCCAACCCAAAACGACGCATCCTCGCTACAGAAATCACCGGGACAGTCCACTAGCACCTGCCCGGTAGGCGATTGGGCTAACCCGACCACCGAAAAAAGCGTAAATATCCCAAGAATTCGGTTCACAAATATTCCTCCGCAGAACGGCTGCAAAGACATTCTGCTAACTAAGTTGTTGTTGAAAAGGAGAAAGAAGGAGCCCGGGCAGCCTAGGTGAGCCGCGCGGGCGCGCTACAGCAGAGAGCGAGTTGAGGATGAGAGCAAAACACTGAAAAAGTAGGGTATCGCCTTATTGTCGATAGATCAAGTATAGATTAGATTTAAATTGGATTAAGGGTTGACTCCGCGACCGGAAATGTTAGGGAAAATGCGAACTGGAGCCGCTGGGCTCCTTTCAGATGAAACAGCCGAAGCTGTCTCCAACCCTTGCTCGGCCGTCCGGCCATACAACAATCGGCACCAGCTTGCCATATTGGCGCGCTTCGTCAAGAGTTGCCTGGCTTAGTTCGACGCGCCGTTCTTCATAGACGATGTTCTCGGTGTCCCACTTCTGCAGCAGCCTTATGCAGGCATCGCAACCACAATCGTGTAGACAACCGGAATATTTGTTTCCTGCGTCATGATCCAGTTCGCAGCTTTCTTCTACAAGTTTGGCAAGTGTAAAGCAGTCGAGAGTAATTGCCGAAGTTCTGTAACCGCGTCTCTGCGCCATTGATCGGAATGGGGTTCGATGGTGGAAATTACTTCGAGAAGAAAGGCTTGCCGCTCAAGGTCCTGCAGGTTTCCGAACTCGGCAGTTGGAGGGAGGTGGAGCTTTGCTCCGGCCTGATCCTTCGCTGCGGCGAGACCGGCGTGTGCCGTCGCCGAGCGCTCTGTAAAATGCGTGATGTAGTTCAGACCAGACGTGTAGAAGACGAAAACGGGAATAGCGCGGGATTTGCCGTTATTGCTGAGAAATTCGTCCATGATGTCCGGATTTTCGTCACGAAGAAAGATACGTAGCTCCATGCCTGTTGCCTCGGCGAGGCGCACGGCGGTCGGCAATTCACGGTAAACGTCACCGCACCATGCTTCGGCGATCGCGAGCAACTTTCGCGGACCATTCGGCAGTTGACTCGCCTTACGAAAGAAGGCCAGATCGTATTCAGTGAGCACGGGATTTTCGTAGTTGTGCTCAAACTTGTCGCGATTAACCGCGGCACAGCAAGAAAATCGGAATAGCTAAGACCGAGGGCGAACCGAGCGGGCGTGATTACGGTTGTAGCAGTTGACATAAAAGTTCTTTCTTCGGCGTGTTCAGGCAAATTGCAGCCTTGCCTTTGGCGACGTTCCTAATTCCGGAGCAGGCGTGCTGGGTTCAAGCAATTGCAGGAAAGCGCGCCAGCGAGCGGCGGCAGTGGCACCACAGATATCGAAGAGCCAGAAGTACTCGTGAGTTCTTCTGCGGCATTCCATTTGGAACATCCCTTGCGATTTGTGCTCGGCGACGACCCAATTCACGACAATGTTGTAGTCGAGAGCCGGATGGCAGGCCATCGGCGTCCCTCGATCAAAACCCCACTCCGGGTCGGGTTTCGTTGTGCGGGTGAGGGCGTATCCATCCAGGGCACGGAAACATTGTGGAGGGTTTTCTCCGGCGTCGGCGGTTTGGATGCCCAAGGCGGCGGGACGCTGGTCCTCGAACAATTGAGCGATGGCCTCAAGCGTAAGAATTGCCGCTGTCTTATGATGGCCGTGGCCATCGGGCGACGGTAGCAGCATGAATACCAAATCGTACTTCTCGCGCTTTAACAGTTTAAAGAGTTCTTGACGAATGCGCTGAGCGTTCCAGGTCTCAAACGCCTCGCGAGGCTCGAGGGTCAAGCCCGTGTCCTTCTGATTGAGAAAATAATGATGACGAATGCCGAGAACGCGACCTGCGCGTCTCAATTCGTGACGACGGACTCGAACTAGATGCTTTCGCCAAGCCAGTTGATCAAGGGAGGGACCGTAATATGCCTGAGCCGGGGCGGAGTATTGAAGACCCGCTTCGCCGTTTGTGATCACGACTTGATCGACTATGCCGCCAATCTCGTGGCTAATTCGATAGAGAGTTGCGGCGCATTCCGACTCATCATCGGGATGAGCAACGACCAGGAGTACCTTGAGCCGTGAATCTTCCTCGTGAAGGATGTTGAATTCAGTTGGTTCGCCGGGCCACAGACCAGCGGTTAGGGAGAGAGAACGCAGAAGTTGTCGCTGGAAAGAATCCCACATCCGGCTTCTAAACTCTTTAGCACCTACCATCAGCTCGAAATCGCGAACGCGCGGATGGCTCAGTCGTTGGCGCGCCTTCTGAATGGCATCCCTTTCCGACTGGGCCATTGACGATTTTGAGACACCCCGTGCAATCGTCTCGCCCGATTCGCATGACGCGATTTCCGTGACATGGCAACTTCCCAGGTAGTAGGAGACGACCGTATACTGCCTGTCCTGGATTTGGATATCCATATGAACCGCCAGTTAGCGAGAGGCCGTTGTAGTCTCTTGCAAAAGCCGCTCGATACGCTCACCGGTTTCCTTCTTTAGCGCCGCGTGAAAGGGGCCGCTGGCCGGCGCGGCGAAACCGGCATGGATAGCTCGCACTCGTCCATCCCATCCCAGAAAAAACGTGGTTGGCCAGGAGTTCAAATTTTCGGCTTGCGGGATCTTGGCACTGAGCTCGGAAGGCTGTCCGGCCAGCAAATACGGGTACGAAATTTGATACTTGCGGATGAAGGCTTGTAAGCGCTGAGGATCTTTCTGCTCTTCAGGCTCTTCAAAATCGAGCGCTACGATTTCCAGTCCCCGCGCGTGATACTTACGATAGAGTTCGGCCAGGTACGGCGCTTCATCGTGACAATTGGGGCACCAGCTACCCGAAATCGTGACAATCACGACTTTGTCGCGAAATTGTTCGTCGGTGTTCGAGACCAGCTTGCCCGAGAGATCCGGAAACCTGAAGCGAAACGGCTCGTTCCAGTCACGCATCTTCGTGTGTTCATCCGGGTCGTCGGGGAGAGGCAATCCCTGGGCCTTTGCCCGATCCAGTTTCACAGCCGAGAAATGCTTGGCCGGATTGTGAAAGCCCAGGAGCGAGACATCTAAGGTGTTGTCCTGCTTCGGTTCTATTTCGAGCACGGAGGCTCGCGCACCGTCGAAGTGACTTAAGACGAAACGGCCATTTGCGTAACGGCCAGTCAGTTCTCCGGTATCTCCATCTACGCGCAGGATCGCCGCCTCCGCTGTATTGTCCTGTTGGCGAACAATTAATTGCCAGGCATGTTCGCCCTTTGGACTTTCGGTTGGCAGATCCCAAAGTCCGGCAACGTTGGGCGCTTTTTCGTTCGAACTAGCGACGGTAACATGAGGCGTTGCTTGAAAGTCGTGCAGGCTCCCGCGCGCGCCGCCGTAGCTTCCCTTGATCAGCCCGTTCGAGACTGTGGCGTTCAGACGGGTTGCATAGTAATCGAAATCGACTGTAAGGGAATCGCCGGTGAGCCGCCCAGCGGTAGAAGTGACGCGATCGTCGCCGTTAAAAAAGGATGCCGTCACATCTTGGCCGTTTCGCGCCAGTTCAAACGCAAATGGAATCCGTAGTCGCCGTATTGGATGGTGCCGTCCCAATGTCCGATTAAGTTGCCCGGACTCTGTGCCGGGAGCACTCCAGTGCTGCAGGCAATCGCAAGAAGCGCGATTCTCCAGTTCATAGATCGACAATAGGGTATTTATGGGTGCGAGGTCAAGTTGCCAAGAAGTACCGAAACCGCGATTGGTTTAGGCAAAGGCTTCGCGCAAGCCGCCGACTGGCTGGTGAAAGGCGCTCACGTTATGTGTAGGGCGAATTGACCACGTGCGAATACAGCCGCACGATCAACGTTCCTACCGGCAAAGCCGAGAGCATCGACCATGTGACAACAGCTCGTCGTCGAACTCAGAGGAGATACCATCGGGTGCTTGATCGTTCCGACGCCAACGGTGATCGCAGCGATGCCGCCGAACCGCCCGTCGACGAGGTTCCCTACTAGGGGCAGCGGTTAGAATTAAATGTAGTGCTTTGAACTCGGGCGGGAGTAACTCAATGGTAGAGTCACAGCCTTCCAAGCTGTTGGTTGCGAGTTCGATTCTCGTCTCCCGCTCCAGACTCCAATATTTCTGAATTCCCGGCCGGCTCACGGCACTTCCTTCACAGGCTGCGGCAGTTCGGCGATATCTACCCAGAAGTGCATAAGCGCTTTTATCTTGCCGAAGAATTCATCGAGATTTGCGGCCTTCAATATGAAGGCGTTAGCGCCTGCTTCGTAGGCGGCCCGGGAATCGCACATCCCACTGAGAACCACCACGGGAGTTGCCTTCAGCTCGTTATCGGATCGAATCGATCTGATCAGATCCAGACGCTCGTCATTCGTTCCCATATCGGACAATACCAGATGAAAAGCCTTGGTCCGGAGCATTTCTTTGGCCGCTTCCATAGTGTCGGCCCGGGTCAGTTGACAACAGTATCCGCAATCGAGAAAAGCCTCCTGTATGAGACGAATGTCACCTTCGTTGTCTTCAACAACCAGGATTCGGTAGATTGATTGATCGTCCGGCACAGCCACTTTAGGAGAATTCATTGTAAGCTGAATTCCAAACTCCGCGTAAGCAGGGGAAACTACTAGCGGCCATAGACCGGCAGGCTATACCACCAGTCCCAGCGACTCCGTGACACGCCGGGCGCACTTCTGAAGCAGAGGCAGCAGCTTTCTCTCCTTGCCTTCATTGCGCCCTCCGGGAAGAAACGGCACGCCCAGGGCGGCCGTTACGCTCACATCCGGATTCCCGATGAGACAGGATATATCGATGCCGGTCCGCCGGGTGCTATATGCCAAGTAGAAGCCGTCCGCGCGGATCTTCTCAAAATCCGCGTGAAGCGCTTTCCTTTTTGCGGCGCTCAGCTTCGTATAACTGGCGTCGCCGGCCAGGAAAGATTCCTGTCTATCCGGCTTGAGAAAGGCGATCAAAAGAGCTCCGGAGGTGGTGTCCAACGGAGAGGGACGGTCGCCAATCTCGACGGACAAACGAACCGGCTCCGGACTTTCCGCTTGCGCCACGACAAGCAGTCGGCCGCGGTCCAGAACCGAAAGATGGCAGGATTCATGGATGGCCTCCGAGAGATTTCGCATGGGCTGATACGCGGCTTTCAGAAGATGGTCCACGGGCGAATGGGTGTGCGCAAGTTGATACAGTTTCAGCGTCAGCTCATAGCCGCCGGACAAGGGATCGCGCACGATATAGGAGCGCTTCTCAAGCGCATCGATCATCCGGAAGAGTTCACTCGATGTGCGATTGAGAATGCGCGCCAGTTCCGCTAACGTTTGGGGAGTTCCCGCAATAGCCAGCGCTTCGAGAACGTCGAGTCCTTTTTCGAGTGCCGGGACGGAGTATTCGGATTGGGTCTTCTTCATCGGACCCTTTCCACCTTCTGCCCCGCCACTTTGCTCAGATACCGGCTCAGCAATTCATTCGTTTGCGGATGCCTCATATCGGGGGCGATTTCCAGCAGCGGTTCCAGCACGAACCGGCGTTCGAGCAGGCGCGGGTGGGGAATCGTCAGCCGCGATGTATTTACCACCGCCTTTGCAAATAAGAGAATGTCAATGTCGATCAATCGCGGCCCTCCGGGAACGGCGCGGTTCCGCGCGCGGCCCATCTCCCGCTCAACCCTTTGAACGGCGGTTAGCAATTGTAGCGGGAAACAGCGCGTCTCGCATGCGGCGGCCATATTGAGAAACCAGGGCTGATGCAGGTGTCCTTGCGGCTCTGTCTCATAGAGTGAAGACCGCGCTATCACGTGAATTCGCTCGTTCTCCATTGCCGCAAGCGCCCGATTGAGATTCTGTTCGCGGTCTCCCAGGTTCGACCCCAGCGAAAGATAAATTATTTTATTGGACACTGCTAAAACAGTGGATTCTGCGATCCGGCAAACCGCCGCCTCGGAATCTCAAAATATTCGAAAGCCCGGTCGGTCGCAATCCGTCCGCGCGGGGTTCGATCCAGAAATCCCAATTGCATCAGGTAGGGCTCGTAGACTTCTTCAATGGTGTCCGCCTGCTCGTCAATCGAAGCCGCAATCGTGCTAAGCCCCACCGGGCCGCCGCCGTACTTTGCGGCGATGGTGGTCATGATCTTCCGATCCACTTCATCCAAGCCGTAGCGATCTACTTTCAGCAGGTCCAGAGCCGCCTGGGCAACCTCGTTATCGATGTGGCCGTCCGCGCGCACTTGCGCGTAATCGCGCACCCGCCGGAGCAGGCGGTTCGCGACACGCGGAGTTCCCCTCCCTCTTCTGGCAATCTCATGCGCCGCGTCATGAGAAATGACGATATCGAGCAGTCGCGCGGATCGCTCCACAATTTTCGCGAGCGTGGCCTCATCATATGGATCGAGCCGCAGCACAATTCCAAAGCGGCCCCGCAGCGGCGCGCTCAGCAAGCCCTGGCGAGTGGTTGCGCCCACCGCCGTAAATCGGGGCAGCGAAAGCGAGTGCGTCCGCGCTCCTGGCCCTGTCCCAATCAAAATGTCCAGCCGGAAATCTTCAAGCGCCGCATAAAGAATCTCTTCGATATCCGGCATCAGCCGATGTATTTCATCAATGAAAAAGACCTGGCGCGCTTTTACGCTGCTCAGAATTCCGGTTAAGTCGAGCTTCTTTTGCAGCACCGGACCCGCCGTTTGATCGAGCGGCGCGGAAAGCTCCTGAGCAATGATCCCGGCGAGCGTGGTCTTGCCCAGCCCGGGCGGGCCGCAGAGGAGCACGTGATCCATTGCTTCGCCTCGCCGGTTGGCCGCCTCAATCGCTATGGAAAGTTGCTCGCGCGCGTAGGGCTGTCCCGCGAAATCGGCCAGCCGCGTAGGACGCAGCGCCGCCTCGAACTGGCGTTCATCCTCCCGCGGCGCCGGAGAAACCATGCCTTCCGGACGCATCAGATTCCCACCTTAACGCACCAGCGCCAGCGCCGCCCGAAAGAACGGCTCGAATACCTCAGGGGCGCCGCGCTCTTTCGCTTTCCGAACCGCTTCCTCCGCGGATGCCCTCGAGCACCCCAGATTCTGCAAGGCGGAAAGCACGTCCTGATCGAGCGCGCTAAACGCTGGACCGCCGGTCGAAGATGCGGTTTTTCCCGCACCCTCCACTGCCGCCAGTTTGTCTTTCAATTCGAGCACCATACGCTCCGCCGTCTTCTTCCCTACGCCCGGAATGCGCACCAATCGCGGGACATCGTTGCTGCGAATGGCGGTCGCGAGTTCCGTCGCGGCCAGCCCCGAGAGAACCGTAATCGCCAGCTTCGGCCCGATTCCGCTCACCGAAATCAAACGCTCGAACAGTATCTTTTCTTCCGGAGTCGCAAACCCGAACAGCGATAGCGCGTCCTCGCGAACGTGCGTATAGATATGCAAAGAGACCGCGGCGCCCGGATTCGGAAGCGAAGTATAGGTGGAGATTGGAATCTGAACGTCGTACCCGACGCCCGAGGTCTCCACAATTACCTGATTCGGATGCTTCTCGAGAACGGTTCCCCGTAGGTGCCCAATCATATCGCCGCCCGGCTGAACTATTATCCGGGATCGCTTTCAGCTTTCGGAGATTTGCCGGGATATGCTGAATGCCAAGTGCCCGCTCCACGATGGTTCGCCCTCGTCCTTTTGGCTTTGGTCTCAACCGCTCTTTGGTCGCAGGATCGCTCTGCCCAATCGTGGAGCGGCGTGGCGCGAGGCGAAGATGGCAAGCCGCTCAACGCCGCCCGTGTGAGGATCGCTTCGCAGATCGCCGATTTGACCGCCGTTACAAGCGCTGACGGGGGATTCGCATTTCCGAGCGTTCCGCGCGGCAGATATCGTCTCTCGATCCAATGGAAAGGACATCGGGCAGTGTACCCGGAAGAGCTCGACTTAACCGGGAAAGCAATGATCGCGGAACTCACAGTTTCCGGCCAGAAAATAGTAATTCTCAAAGCGGGGAGCCAGGAGTCCGCAAAAACGGGCGGCGAGCAGTTGTCCAGCCGCGCCGTCTCAGAGCTTCCATTGAATAAACGCGACTTCAGCCAGCTTCTTCTGCTGGCAGCGGGCACCATGACCGATACGAACGGAGCAACGAACTTCACGCAGCAGTTTGCAGTTAACGGCCAGCGTGGAGTCGAAGCCGTATTCGCGATGGATGGAGCCGATATCAGCGATCCGGAGCTGGGCGGAGCCACCTTCTCCAACTTCAATGTGGATGCGGTGCAGGAGATCCAGTCAAGCTCCGGCTGGATGCCCGCGGAGATCGGCCGAGGCGCCTCTGGTTTTACGAATATCGTCACGCGATCCGGAGCGGCGGGTTTTCATGGGTCGGTTTTCGAATTTGTCCGCAATTCCGCATTCGACGCCCGCAACTTCTTCGACCGAAGGTCGATTGCGAATCTCGGACGAATCCCTCCGTTCCGCAGAAACGAATTCGGATTTACCAACGGGGGCCCGGTAATCGTTCCGGGGCTCTACGATGGTCGCGGAAAAACGTATTATTTCGCCGAGTATCAGGGATTTCGCCAAGTCCTCGGAACAACGCAAGTCTTTCCTGTACCCACCTCGACGGAGCGTCAAGGCATAGACACGACCGCTTTTCCGGGTGACACTTTGCTGATTCCCGTCGACCCGAGCATTGCAAAGTTAATCGATCGCTATCCGTTGCCGAATGACACGGAGGGTCCGTACGGTGCTCGCACGTACGCCACTTCCTCCAAGGTAAGCACCGATGCGGATCAGTTCTCAATTCGCATCGACCACCAGCTTTCGGAGAAGAATCGGCTGTTCGGCCGCTTTACACTCGATAACCTGTCCGGGCCAACCACCAATCCGGACCAGATCGCGATTGATCCGAGCTTTGGTATTCGTTATATCGATCGACAGCGAAATGCCGAGATCACATACACTCGCGAGGCTTCTCCGAGGTTCTCATTGGAATCCTCCATCAGCTTCACTCGGACCACGCCGTCTTTCCCAACTCCAAACCATACCGATCCGGCGCTGACGTTCAACGATGGCCTTTACGACTCTTTCAACTCCGCGGGAGGCTCGGTAACGGCATCGTTCGGTAATCTTTTTCAAGCGCGGCAGAACTTTTCCTGGGTGACGAACAAACACTCCGTAAAAGCCGGGGCTGAATTTCGCGCAAATCGGGATAGTACATATTTCGGCATCGACCCGAACGGCTCCTACACGTTTGGAGGCGGCGTCTCATATTCACCGGTTGATATTCGCTCGCTGAGCGGCACGCACAATATCGGCGCCGGCGATCCTCTGCCCGACACCTTGTCGGCACTGCTGACGGGGAGTCCGTTCGTGTACACCGTCGCCGTTGCGCCGTCGTTTTTTCCGCAGGGAGATCAGATCGGCGTCGCTGCGATCTCGAGATATGCCGTGAATGGCTTCGTTCAGGACACCTGGAAAATCTCAGACCGGCTGGTTCTCGATTACGGCCTACGATATGAGGTTTATTGGCCTATCAGCGAGAGAGCGAAGAGGACGGCCGGCTTGGTTACCGTGAATGGCCCCGGTGGCCCGGAGCAGGAATACGTGATTAACCCTCAACCCGGATATAAGCTCGACCTGAATGGCTGGGGACCCCGTGTAAGACTCGCCTGGCGCGTAACAAAAGAACTACGGCTAACGGTTGGCGGCGGGATTACAACCATACCTCCCAACATCTGGCAAGACAATCTGCTGACCGGAGGAGCGCCCTTTGTGATCTATCCGCGCCTCACAGCGGCCCCCGGCGCGCCCATACCGTTTGGCGTGCAAATCACTCCCGCTGAACTGCCGCAAGCATTCACACCCGGCGGCGAGAACATCTTTGCTGCGGGAAACACGCAAGCTGTGCCGGCCAATACCGTGATGGATGTAAATCGCTTCGAACAGGATATTGCGGCGCTCAGCCCGGGTCACCAGATCACGCCGCTGAATATCTCTGCCATTTCGCCGGGATTTCGGAATGCTTATCTCGGGACATGGACGCTTGGATTAGAGCGGCACTTTGCCGGCTTGGACGCGAGTGCGGCTTACGTGGGCACGGCAGGCGTATCGCTTCCCGCGATTGATTTTCCGAACGGCTATCCCGGAGCGAGCGCGGCCTTTGCCCCTTACACGCAATTTAACGCTTCCGGGCAAGTGACGGGCGGGTTCGGCACGGAGATGCTGATGACCAATCGTTCCCACTCCACGTATCACTCTCTTCAGACTTCGCTCCAAGGCAACCTCGGCCGGAACGGACCGGGACTGCAGACGAGCTACACATGGTCGAAATCGCTAGACGATACAAGCTCCGTGATCGGTGGCTTCGTAACCGGTGCCGCCGGCTCTCTCTCGCCAGCGTGGCCGCAGGATCCATTCGATACCAGAGCCGAGAGAGGCCCTTCCACGTTCGACGTCACAAACGGCTTCACCGCCAGCCTGATTCAGGATCTCCACGCGGATCGAATTCCATTTCTCCACGGGGTTAAACGGAAGGTAACGGCCGGGTGGCAACTTCTCAGCATTTCGACCATGACCAGCGGGCTCCCCTTCACGGTCTATTCAGGCGTACAGCAGACCGGCGTGGGAGCGAACGGAGTAGACCGGCCCGATCAGATTGGAACTCCGGACTTGTCGACGAGCCGGAAAATACGCGAGGACTACTTCGGGCTTGGTGAAAACAACTCTTCTTTTTTTGTCATTCCCATCAACGTGCCCGGCGGCAGTGGTCCGAACGACGGCGTTTTTGGAACGCTCGGCAGAAATACCTTTCGTGGACCGGCGCTCCACAACTTTGATTTCGCGTTGATCAAAGACACACCCTTCGGAGTGCGCGGCGGCGGCGGAGAACTTGTAAATCTCCAGCTTCGCGCGGAGTTTTTCAACTTGTTCAACATTGTCAACTTCGGGCTTCCCGCAAATATCGTCAAAGGGTCCGGATTCGGCGAAATCAGCCAGACAGCCGGCAACTCGCGTCAAATTCAATTCTCTTTAAAACTGATTTTCTAAAGAGAGCGGGCCTGAATCTTTTTGATGTCTGTCGGTAATAAGTCAAGATGTCCGGGTTTATTAATACGTCAAATGTCCGGTTTCTAGTTTTAGGCGGCGCGAGCCGCCCGGTTCTTTCGCTTGACACCCGTAACAGGGGCTGGCGCAGTGGGAAA
>Ga0208220_1001141_pt1 | contig 11259 bp, 15 predicted proteins | sample NGESurdeep092012_9_FD_184484 | JGI IMG/M metagenome (GOLD analysis project Ga0208220, IMG submission 184484) | Arctic peat soil microbial communities from Barrow, Alaska - NGEE Surface sample F53-1 deep-092012 (SPAdes) | ecosystem: Environmental > Terrestrial > Soil > Wetlands > Peat ... | reverse complement strand
ATGCACGCGGACAGGGCGACGGCGGCGCGGTAGGTGATGGCGGCGGCCGAGTACGCCCTGTGTGCCGTCCCCGGCGTCGCGACGGTGGCGCTTCCACACCGCCCGCCACGTCACGGATATGGGAGATACGCTCTAGCTGGCGTCGGGCAGAGCGATCCACTGCGGCCAGGAGAGATCGCGGCCGATGTACCGCGGCCGCTCGAAGGGCCACCTGGCCGCGATCCACTGCGGGACGAGCGTGTCCAGCACGGGGAGGAGGCGTGTGCCGGCATCGCCGTCGACTGTCCACCACGAGATTTCCGCGTCGGCGCCCAGCTTCTCCGGCGGATCGATGTAGACGCAGCCGAGCAGGGCGGTTTCCGCGTCGTCGAAGAGCGCATAGTTGAACGACTGGTGGGCCGCGATCTCGGCCTCGTGACGGGCGAGGTCGTCCAGGTCCTGCTGGTACGTCATGGTGGCCGGCGGCCAGCCCCACGCCTCGCCGAAGATCGTCCACAGCCGCTGCTGTGCGCCCATCACCGCCGGGTAGTCCAGCGGGGTATCGGCGGCGGTGATCGGCCGCAGGTGGTAGCCGCCGGGCACGTCCGCCCGAACGGGATGCTCGAAGTCCGCCGGCAGCCAGCCCATGTCGGGGCAGCCTACTGGCGGCCAAAAGCCCTCGCAAGCGCGTTTTTGCGCCGCTCAGCCGGGCGGGGCCACCCCCGGGGCTGGCCGCAGCACCCTGACGGACGCCAGTGCCCAGATTCCGGTCAGTACCAGCCAGATGATCAGCTGCAGCCATCCCGCTAGCCCGGTGCGCGGCGCATAGACACTGGCGGTCAGCGGCGAGTATGCATACCACCCGGACCTGATCCCGCCGCCCAGGCTGACCAGGTAGCTGCCCACAGCGCCGAGCGCAAGTCCAAGGGCGATAACGATAACGATCCGCTGAGCCCGGCTCAGCCCGTCAATCAAGCGCATGGGCCAACCCTGGCAGGTTTCCGGTGCCGACACCGAATCGGCAATTCCCGGCGTTCAGGCCGAGGGCCGGCGGGTCCGGCGTGAGCGCCACAGGCGGCCCAGGGCCTCGCCGGCCAGGAGCACCGCGGCGAGCATCATGGCCAGAAAGCCGATGCCAACCAGGGCGATGGCGATCAGGGAGCTGATGGAGCTGTCTGACGAGGAATGGTCGGCGACGAGGAAGGCAACGGCCACGCTGGCTATCACGCAGCTGGCACCAGCGACAGCGAGGCCGATAGCTGACTTGAGGACCAGCGAATATCTGGTGCGTCTGACTGGGATGCTCATGTTCTCACTATCAGCCCCGCGGCCCTGCCGCACCTGAGCACAAATACTCATTAGCCCTGATAGTGACGAAGCAGACTGTTGCGGAGGCGCCGTGGCGAACGTGGTGGTGACGGGCGGGGCCGGCTTTCTGGGCGCACGCCTGGCCCGGGAGCTCCTGGCCGCGGGCTCGCTCGACGTGGCGGGCAGCGGGGCACGCCCGCTATCGCGGCTGACGCTCATCGACCAGGTACCGGTTCCTCCCGATCTCGCCGCGGACGAGCGGGTCGCCGCGGTCCGCGGGGATCTCGTCGAGCTGTTCGGCCCCGCCCGCCCAGTCCCTGCCGCCGCGCCCGCCGGCGCGGGGCGGGAGGCGCTGGCCGGGGCCGACGTGATCTTTCATCTCGCCGCGGCGGTCAGCGCGGAATGCGAAGCGGACTTCGACCTTGGGCTCCGGGCCAACCTGCGCGCCACCGAGTCGCTGCTGGCGGCGGGCCGCGCGCTCGGGACGAACCCGGTCGTGGTGTTCGCGAGCTCGGTCGCCGTGTTCGGGGCGTCCGGCGAGCACCCCCTCCCGGCGGTAGTGGACGATCACACCCTGCCGAATCCGCAGTCCAGTTACGGGGCGCAGAAGGTTATCGGTGAGCAGTTGCTGGCCGATTACACCCGCAAGGGATTCGTGCGCGGCCGAACCATTCGCCTGATGACCGTCAGCGTCCGGCCCGGGCGGCCCAACGCGGCGGCGTCGGGCTTCCTGTCGGGCATCATCCGGGAGCCGCTCGCCGGCGAACGCGCGAGCTGCCCGGTCGACGCGCGGACCGAGGTGGCGCTCGCCTCGCCGGCGAAGACCATCACCGGGCTGCTCTGCGCCGCCGGGTCGTCCGACCAGGCCTGGGGCGGCCGGACCGCCGTCAACCTGCCGGCGCTCACCGTGAGCGTCGCGGAGATGGTCGCGGCCCTGGAGCGGGTGGCCGGGCCGGCGGTGAGCGCGCTGATCGACTGGGTTCCCGACCCGGCGGTGGCCGGGATCGTGACGAGCTGGCCCGCCCGGTTCCGCGCCGGCCGGGCGACCGGGCTGGGCCTGACCCCCGACCCGGACTTCGACTCCGTCATCCGGCTGCACCTCGCCGAGGCCGCGGCCCCGCCGGTCACGCGGCTCACCCGAGACGGGTGATGACGCTGCGACGGCAAGCGACTGTTATAAGTCACTGCGGTGGCTGGCCATGCACGCGCCGCGCAGGTCGTCGGGAGGAGTAGCGGGTGGCGCTGAGGGAGTACGGGCCGGACAGTGCGTTCACGGGGGTGATCGGGCGGACGGCGGAGGAGTCGACCCCAGCGTGGCCCCGGCCGCTACGGCCCGCCGCCGGCACGCCGAACGTGCTGTGGGTGGTGCTGGACGACACCGGGTTCGGGCAGCTCGGCTGCTACGGCAGCCCCATCGCGACACCGAACTTCGACGCGCTGGCCGCGGGCGGCCTGCTCTATACCAACATGCACACCACGGCGCTGTGCTCGCCGTCTCGCTCGTGCATCCTCACCGGGCGCAATCACCATGCCAACGCCACGGCATCGGTGAACGAGCTGGCGACCGGCTACCCGGGTTATAACGGCAGGATCCCGTTCGAGAACGGGTTCTTGCCGGAGATGCTGCTGCAGCACGGCTACAGCACCTACATGGTCGGCAAGTATCACCTGCTGCCCTCGGAGTTCGAGTCGGCCGCGGGCCCGTTCGACCGCTGGCCGCTGGGCCGCGGCTTCGAGCGGTTCTACGGGTTCCTCGGCGGTGACACCAGCCAGTGGTACCCGGACCTGGTCTACGACAACCACCAGGTCGACCCGCCGCGCACGCCGCAGGAGGGCTATCACCTCACCGAGGACCTGGCGGACAAGGCCATCGCGTTCATCGCCGATGCCAAGCAGGTCGCCCCGAGCAAGCCGTTCTACCTGCACTTCTGCCCGGGTGCTACGCACGCCCCGCATCACGTGCCGCGGGAGTGGGCAGATCGCTACGCCGGCCAGTTCGACGACGGCTGGGACGCCTACCGTGAGGGGGTGCTGGCCCGGCAGAAGGAGCTCGGCATCGTGCCGGACGACACGGAGCTGTCGCGGCACGATCCCGACGTCCCGGAGTGGGGCTCGCTGTCGGCGGATGCCCGCCGCCTGGCCGCCCGGATGATGGAGGTGTTCGCGGGTTTCCTGTCGCACACCGACCACCAGCTCGGGCGGCTGCTGGACTTCCTCGGGGAGACCGGCGAGCTCGACAACACGCTGATCATGGTGGTGTCCGACAACGGGGCCAGCCCCGAGGGCGGGCCTACCGGGCTCACCAATGAGCTGCAGTTCTTCAACAACGCCCAGGAGCCGCTGGAGGACAGCGTCGCGGCGATCGACGAGCTGGGCGGCCCGCAGACCTTTAACCACTACCCGTGGGGCTGGACCTGGGCGGGCAACACCCCGTTCCGGCGGTGGAAGCGCGAGACCTACCGGGGCGGCGTCAGCGACCCGTTCCTGGTCTGCTGGCCGCAGGGGATCAAGGCACGCGGCGAGATCCGGACCCAGTACGCGCACATCATCGACATGGTGCCCACCGTCCTGGACGTGCTCGGGATCGAGCCGCCCCGGGTGATCAGGGGCGTGACCCAGGCCCCGATCCACGGCATCAGCTTCGCCCACACCTTTGACGACCCGGCCGCCCCGACGCGCCGCCGCACTCAGTACTTCGAGATGTTCGGCCACCGCGCCATCGACCACGAGGGCTGGCGGGCCGTCTGCCCGTGGCCGGGCCCCTCGTTCGCGGAGTCCGGCAAGTCCTTCGGCGCGCTGCTCACCGCCCGGGACCTGACCGATCTCGACGCGCACCACTGGGAGCTGTACCACGTCGCGGAGGACCCGGCCGAGAACCACAACCTGGCCGGCCAGCACCCGGACAAGCTCATCGAGATGATCGCGCAGTGGTATGTGGAGGCGGGAAAGTACAACGTCCTGCCCATCGACGGCAGCGCCGTGGAACGGTTGCTGGCCGAGCGGCCGCAGATCGCGGAGACCCGGGACCGCTACACCTACCGGCCCGGAACCCAGCGGGTCCCGTTCTTCTCCGGGCCCAGGGTCCTCAACCGCCCGCACTCCATTACCGCCGACGTCGACATTCCGGCCGGCGGCGCGGAAGGCGTCCTGCTCTGCCAGGGCAGCGGCGTCGGTGGCTGGAGTTTTTACCTCCAGGCGGGCAGGCTGCATTACGTGCACAACTACGTCCGGCGGGCCCGCTACCAGGTGTCCTCCGGGGACGCCGTGCCGCAGGGCCGGCGTGAGCTGCGCTTCGAGTTCGAGCCGACCGGCAAGCCCGACATTGCCCAGGGCAAGGGCACGCCTGGCCGGGCACAGCTCTACGTCGACGGCGAACTGGTCGGGCAGGCGGATTTCCCGCTCACCACGCCGATCGCCTTCAACCCCGGCGGGCTGACCTGCGGTGCTAACCCCGGCTCGCCGGTGACGCCCGATTACCAGGCGCCCTTCCGGTTCACCGGCACCCTGCGCACCGTCACCGTGGACCTGTCCGGCGATCTCATCAGCGACAGCGAGAGCGAGATGCGGCTCGCGATGGCGCGGCAGTAGCGCGCGGGGACGAGCTAGCTGGCTCGGCTGTCCGGGGCACGGGGGAGGTAGGGGGATTCCAGGTCCGCGGTTTCGTCGTCGGTCAGCTGCACGGTCAGCGCTGCGGTCGCATCGAGGAGGTGGCCCGGCTTGGTTGCTCCCACGATGGGTGCGGTCACGCCGGGCCTGGCGAGCAGCCAGGCCAGCGCGATCTGCGCCGGGGGCAGGTTCCGCTGACTGGCGACCGCTCGGACCGCGTCGGCCACGTCGAAGTCAGCGGGCCGGAAGCCGCTGTCACCGGCGCGTGCCCGGTTCGTGGCCTGTTCACCGGTGCGCTGGCGGCTCCCGGCGAGCAGGCCGCGCGCCAGGGGGCTGTAGGGGACGACTCCGATGCTCTGGTCGAGGCAGAACGGGATCATCTCGCGCTCGTCTTCCCGGCTGATCAGGTTGTAGCGGTCCTGCATCGACACGAAGCGGGTCCAGCCGCCGATCTGGGCGGTGTACTGAGCCTTGGCGAACTGCCAGGCCGCCATGGCCGACGCGCCGATATACCGGGCCTTGCCGGACCTGACCACGTCGTGCAGCGCTGACATGGTCTCCTCGATCGGCGTCTGGTCGTCCCAGCGGTGGATCTGGTAGAGGTCGACATAGCCGGTTCCGAGCCGGCTCAGGGATGAGTCGATGCTGGCCAGGATGTGCTTGCGGGACAGGCCGCGGTCATTCGGCCCAGGCCCCATCGGGTAGTACAGCTTGGTGGCGACGACGAAGTCCTCGCGGCGAGGGAAGAGCCTTCCCAGCAGCCGGCCGGTGATCTCCTCGCTGGCGCCGCCGGAGTACATGTCGGCGGTGTCGAAGAACGTCACGCCCGCCTCGACCGCCTGGCGCACGATCGGCTCGGCGCTGTCCTCGTCCAGGGCCCACTGCTGCGCGGCCGGGTCTCCGTAGCTCATCATCCCCAGGCCGATCCGCGACACCGTCAGTCCGCAGCCGCCCAGGCTCACATACTGCATGCCTGTTCCTCTCGCTCGCCGGGAAGCATGCCGGGCCCGGCTGCATCTTCGCGCTGCGGATCGTGATGGATCGCGATGCCGAGGATGACGAGGCTGATGCCGGCGATGTCGTGCAGGGTCGGGACCTGGTGGAGCACGATCAGGCCGATGACGGTCGCGGCGGCGGGGAGCAGCGCGAGCATCAGGGCGAAGGTGGCGCGTGGCAGGCGCGCCATCGCCAGCTGGTCGGTGACGTAGGGGATCACCGAGGAGCAGAGTCCCACGCCGGCGCCCCAGGCCAGCCACAACGGGTGCGTGAACGACAGCGCGGCGGGGCCGATCCCGAACGGCGTGGCCACGACGGCGGCGATGAGCATGGACAGGCCGAGCTGGTCGATTCCGCTCAGGGGCGCCGCGGGGGAGTCGCTGCCGTCGGCCGCGGTGTTCGCGATGCGGTGGCCGAGTATCACGTAGAGCATGAAGCCGACGCAGTTGGCGAACGCGAACACCAGGCCCAGCGGCTGGCTGAACAGCCGCACGCGGTCAGGGCGCCCACCCCGCTGACGGCCAGGACCAGGGCCAGCACGTTCCGGCGCGTCCGCGCGCCGGCGGCCGCCAGGAGGACGGTTCCCAGGAACTCAATCGCCCCGACCGTCGAGAGCGGCAGGCGATCGACGGCCAGGTAGAACAGCGAGTTCATCGCCGCGAGCACGACGCCCAGCGCGAGGAACACCAGTCGCTGGGACCGGGTCGCTGCCGCCAGGATGCGCCAGGGGCGGCGCCATACGGCGAAGACCACCGCGGCCGAGGCGATCCGCAGCCACGCGACGCCCAGCACGGCGATATGGGCGAACAGCAGCACGGCCAGTGACGGCCCGAGGTAATGGAACACGGCGCTGGTCAGGAAGAACGACGCGGGCGGCAGCCGGCTGACGGTCCGCGCGACCAGCCCGGAGGCCGGTCGCGGGCTAGTGGCGGCGCTCGGCATGAAGGTTATCCTTGCAAGAAGCAAGCCCTGATGACATAGCCGATTAAAGGCGCAGCCCGCGGTTTGCCTGCGGATTGCAGGAAGAAGGCTGCCGTGACCTTGAGCGATCCCTCGGCTTTGCTCGACGACGTCAACCGCCGCCTGCTGCGCGAGCTCCACGCCGAGCCCCGGATCACCATGTCTGCGCTGGCCCGCCGGGTCGGCATGTCGGCCCCGGCCGTGACCGAGCGCGTCCAGCGCATGGAGCGAACTGGTGTTATCACCGGGTACCGGATGGACGTGAGTCCGGCTGCACTCGGACTGCCCGTGGCTGCGTTCGCCCGCATCCGCCCCGCCCCCGGGCAGCTCCCCAAGATCGCCGAGCTGGCCGCCGAGCTGCCCGAGGTCTCGGAGTGCCATCGCATCACCGGCGAGGACTGCTTCCTGGTCAAAGTCCACGCGGCCGCGATCGAGGACCTGGAGAAAACCCTCGACCGTTTCCTGCTCTACGGGCAGACCGTCACCTCGATCGTGGTGTCGAGCCCGGTCCCCCCGCGGGCGCTGCCCATCACTTGAGGATCACCTGCGACCGCCATCGGTCAGTGACCAGCCCGCGCTTCCGGCGAAGCGCAGATAGCGGACCCATCCTCTCGCCTCATGATCCAGCAGCAGTTCGGCAACGGTGCCGACGTCGAGGCCGTAGCGGCCGGCGATACGAGACGTCGTCGCGAAGTCCAGCACCCGCGCGCCATGGAGAGCCAGGTCCTCCGGAGCGGACACATGCGCCACGTCAGGAGCTTCCCAGGCTGCCGGCGCGGCCCGTGACCCGGCCAAACCGCTGCTGCGCCGCCTGCGCAGACCCCAGCCCCATCGCCCGCGAGATCCGCGGCCACGAAAGCCCGTGAGCGCGCGCGGTGAACAGCAAAGCCGCCTCTGCCTGGTCCACCTCGGCCCGAGCCGCGGGCAGGAGCGCCAGAGCTGCCAGCAGCTCCTCCTCGCCGGGATCACCGGTCCCGGCGCGCCATACGGCGAACCGGATCAGGTCGACCGCCGACGGAGGCTGGCTGCCGTGCAGCCACGGCGCGCGAGGAAGCGCAGAGGCGCCCGCAGCGAGCAACTGCGTGCGCGCATCCGCCTCGCGGGCGGCCTGCCCCTGGTCCGGATCCGCTTCAGCCATGCCAGTCACCCTGGACTATCAACATTGTGTTGTCAACGAAGCGTTGGTATGAGCCCGCCGGGCCGAGCGCCCCAGACCGACTAGTGACTGCGGGTAATCGCGCTGATACGCTCCGAACATGAATCCGTATCGTCTCGCCGCCTTACCAGCCGCCGCCCTGACTCTGGCGTTGGTTGGGGCCGCGCCCGCTGCGGCGAGCCCGGCCAGGCCGAGGCCGCTGCCCTGCCACGCCTCCATGAGTAATGCGCATCCTGCCGACTACACAACCGTTGACGTGCAGGTGCGCACAGCTGGCCGGGCCAAGGTTGTCACGGTCGCGCATTACAAGACGACCAGCCACCGGAAGAGGCGGACGGCCAGCGCAGCCGGGCGAGCCAAGATCCCTTACTACATCAGCGGGGCCACGCCCGGCTACAAGGTAAAGGTCACCGTGAAAGTCTCCAAGAGTGGCCGGTCGGGCAGTTGCTCGACGTCGTTCACACCGCACCGATAGGTCAATGCCGTCGGCGAACGCGTCCATGTAGATATCGGTGGCCACCTGGCGCTCCTGAGCTGCGCAGGCTCTAGCCCGCCAGTAACCGCGATTTAACGGGCACGTTAATCGCCCGTGCGATCTTGAAGGTTGCTCTCGCGTCGAGTGTTATGTCTTCTCCCACACCGAGATGTGGCTCCTGCTTTTGCTCGTGAAGGGCTCGCGCTCCCAGTCGCTCCAGCGCTCGCGCAAGGTCATTCCGGCGAGTCTCGCCATCAGGTCCAGCTCGGACGGCCATACGTAGCGGAAGGGGGCCGAGAAGGTCTCAAGCTGGCCGTCCTCCACCCAGTAGTGGTGGGAGAACGCGATCTGGGTCACCACGTCATATTCCTCGAAGCCGAGATGCTCTGGGGTGACGGCGAACGCGTGGATGGTCTCGCCGGGCGGGAGCCGCTGAAGCTCGGGGACGTAGACCTCGATGACGAAGCACCCGCCGGGTTCCAGCTGCGCGGCGACGTTGCGGAAGCACTCGACCTGGTCGTCTTGCGTGGTCAGGTTCGTGATGGTGTTGCGCACGAGGTAGGCGAGCTTGAACGTTCCGCCCGCCCTGGTCGTCGCGAAGTCGCCGATGGTCACGTCGATGCTGTCTGTGCCCGGCTTCGCCCGCAGTTCCGCGATCATGTCTGGAGACAGGTCAATCCCGTGCACGCGGACGCCGCGCTGGCTGAGCGGTAGCGCGAGGCGGCCGGTGCCGATGCCGAGTTCAAGAGCAGGACCTGGTCCTGCCAGGCCGGCGAGGAAGCTGACGGCCGGGTCTACGACCCCTGGGTCGAAGATGTCCGGCCACTTGGCCTCGTAGCTCTTCGCTATCCGTTCGCCGAAGTAGTTCTCTGGCATGGGCGCACTGTCCCGGGCGTCTGTCCGAGCCGCCAGCCATTTTCCCCCGGACGACGACACCAGCCGGGCGCGCACTGGTCGCGGCGCCTATCCGGGCCAGCGGCCAGGCCGGTCAGGAGGCAGCTGTGCCTCAGCCCGGGCCTGGCAAGTTAACCCTGACGACTGGTCTACGGTTGTCGTCATGCCTGAGCGGTTTGCGGCCATTGAGCCCTACGACGCGGGAATGCTCGACGTCGGTGACGGCCAGCGAATCTACTGGGAGGCCAGCGGCAACCCCGACGGCAAGCCCGCGGTCGCGCTGCACGGCGGCCCCGGCAGTGGCGGCACGCCGGGGCGGCGCCGGTCGTTCGACCCGGATGCCTACCGGTTTGTCCAGTTCGATCAGCGTGGCTGCGGGCGCAGCACGCCCTCGGTCGCGGACCTGAGCACCAGCCTGGACACCAATACCACCGGGCACCTGATCGGTGACATCGAGAAGCTGCGCGAGCACCTGGGCATCGGGCGGTGGCTGGTCTGGGGCGGATCGTGGGGCGTGACGCTGGCGCTCGCCTACGCCCAGCGCTACCCGGCGCGGGTCACCGAGATGGTGCTGGTGTCGTGCACCATGACCCGGCCCTCCGACGTGCACTGGCTCTACCACGAGGCAGGGCGGTTCTTCCCGGAGCAGTGGCACCGGTACCGGGAAGGCGGCGGGAAAGCGGCCGACCTGGTCGCCGCCTACGACCAGCTCCTCAATGCCAACCCCGATCCCGAAGTCCGCGCCCGCGCGGCGCGGAACTGGTGCGACTGGGAAGACGCGGTCAACTCCCTGGAGGAGGGCTGGACGCCGAGCGAGAGATACGCCGATCCCCGCTTCCGGATGATCTTCGCGCGACTGTGCGCGCACTACTTCTCGCACGCAGCCTGGCTCGAAGACGGGCAGCTGTTGCGCGACGCCCGCCGGCTGACCGGCATCCCCGGCGTGATGATCCACGGCCGGTTCGACATTCAGGGACCACCGGACGTGCCCTGGCTGCTCCACCAGGCCTGGCCGGGCTCCGAACTGCACCTCGTCAGAACCGGCCACCAGGGCGGCGACGAGATGACCGAGCACATGATGACCGCGCTGAACCGCTTCGCCCGGACCTAGCGCCCCGGCGCCTTCGCTCTCGTCCTTGCTGTAGCCTTCCTTTTTCTGACGCTCAGATGGGCCAGGTTTGCCGCTAAGCCCAGAGTCTCAACGGACTCCTAGTATCTGCTCCACGCGAGGGCAGGACAGCTGCTACTCACGGCGCAGCTACGCTGCCGGGTCTCGCAGCCTCAGCGGTCTCTGAGCACGCAAGGGACGCTGGGCGGAAACTGAGAGGCGAGCATTCTGCGATACAGGGCCGCGAACCTGACGTGCAGGGCCAAGAGCTTCTCCGAAGCCTCACACAGATCCTGCCGGTGCCCGGCCCTGGCAGCGTGAAGTGCCGTTAAGTCGAGCCCCGCCAGCTCGTCCAGCATCGATTCGATCCCTTTTCCGGGCATAAACGACCCGTCCATGGCCACCCCCCACGAGTGATATCTGGCTATCGTCGACTCTAGCCCCAATTCGCGTTAGTTGGCCGGTGGATTGTACTTCTGGCCAGCGTGAGCCGTTAGCGGCGATCGGCGCCCTGGGCGGCGAGGGGATGCTGGTGGGGCGTGATGAGTTACCCGTGGTGTCATGGGGCCAGACGTCGGGTCGGAGCCGGCCCACGGAACCTGTGCACGCCGGTGTGTGCGGACACGGCGACCAATGACGCTGACTGATTTTTCCGCTCGGATCGGATTCACCTACACTGTCCTTGAGGCTTTGACGTCCAAGGTAATTGGATGTTTCTATATCTACCCATCGACTGACCTTCAGTTTGACGCGCGTTGTCGGGACGGTGGCCGATGA
>Ga0208220_1001140_pt1 | contig 11278 bp, 9 predicted proteins | sample NGESurdeep092012_9_FD_184484 | JGI IMG/M metagenome (GOLD analysis project Ga0208220, IMG submission 184484) | Arctic peat soil microbial communities from Barrow, Alaska - NGEE Surface sample F53-1 deep-092012 (SPAdes) | ecosystem: Environmental > Terrestrial > Soil > Wetlands > Peat ... | reverse complement strand
AAATGTCGGTTTCTATGGCCCTTTTGCCAGCGTGAGCGTGGGATTGGGAGGATAGTCACTCCGAAAAATTCGTCGCCTCCACGTTGGGATCGACATAGAAATTGATCAAAGCAAAATGGCGGAAGCATCTGCTTCCGCCATTGTTTTTGTCGGCGGCCAGATCAGAAGTGAATCCAGATACCGTTGTGCCAGTAGCCGCGGCCCGTATGTTCGCGCCATGTATAATGCTCGCCCGCGCCCCACGCCCATGTGTTGGGATGCACGACGACGCCGAATTCGGGGCGATAGACATAGTGATGCCGCACATGCCAGCACTCACCTTCGCGATTGCAGGCGATGTCGGCGGAAGCGCTGGTTGCAGTAACAGCCAATGCGCCCGCCGCGAAGATTGTGGCGAGTGCCAGTTTGAGATGTTTTTTCATCGAAGTTCTCCTCGTTCCTTATGGATGGCGGCACCGGAATACGCTCGTCGCCGCTTCAGTGCCCGGTGACCCGCGGTAACAACGCACATTTTCGGAGCTGGTTCCACGGCGGGCAAGGCCGTTTGTCCGCTGTTCAGCGGACCCGCGGGGCTTCAGCGGCAGAAACATTTCTGAAAAATTTCCGTAAGGTTACTTTCCGGCCTGCGATGAGTTTCCCGAAGCCTGCGTGGCCTTAATCGCCGCTCAACCTGTCGCCATGTTCGAGAACGCCCGCGATGAGGACGTCGATATCGCGTATCTGCGTGCGATGGTTGACGAAAGCGGCTCGGATCGCAAGTTGGCCGTTGATGATGGTGGTGGACGGGGCAGCGACACCCGATTCGTGCAGGGCGACCACAATGGCGGCGTTCACACGGTCGGCATCCGGCGCGCGATAGCGAAAGCAGACGATGTTGAGCTGCACCGGTGCGAGCAATTCCAGACGCGATTCGGCGGCGATACGCTGCTCAAGATAGCGAGCCAGTTCACAGGTCCGTGCGATCACCGCGCCCAATCGTTCCGTGCCATATGTTTTGATCGTGAACCATGTTTTCAGCGCACGAAATCCGCGCGAAAGATCAGGTCCGATATCGCACGGCCATGGCGACCCCGCGGCAAGGCCATGCGTTTCCCGGCGAAGATAGGCGGCGGGTGACGCAAACGTATCGAGCAGACGATTTCCATCGCGCGCGATGATGAACCCAGCATCGTATGGAACTTGCAACCACTTGTGGAAATCGAAGGCAATGGAATCGGCATGTTCGATCCCGGCGACAAGCGGCGCAAGCGCAGGCGATAGAACGGCAAGCGCGCCATAGGCGCCATCGATATGAAACCAGAGCTTCTCTTCGCGGCAGAGCGCGGCAAGCGCAGTGAGATCGTCAATCGCGCCCGTATCAACCGTCCCCGCCGACGCGATTATAAGAAAAGGCTCAAGTCCCGCCACGCGATCCGCGATTATGGCCGCGCGCAATGCGCTCATATCAATCTTATGCCCCGCATCGGTTGGAATAAGCCGTAACGCATCGGTGCCGAGCCCCGACAGATCGATGGCGCGGGAAATACAGCCATGCGCCGCCGTCGATGTGTAAGCTCTTAACCGCGCGCCGCGTTCGCCCACGCCTTGTTGGCGCACGTGCCTGCCGAGTTTCGCGGTGCGCGCGGCCAGCACGGCGATAAAATTTGCCATCGACGTGCCTGTGACGAACAACCCGTTCGCGCCTTGTGGAAAGCCGAACATCTGCCGTGCCCATTCGGCGATCTGGCGTTCGACCTCGATGGGAATGTGATCGCGCCCACCGAGATTGGCATTCAACCCGGCGGCCAGCATTTCGGCGAGCATGCCGACGGCGGTTCCACCGCCATGCACCCAGCCCATGAAACCGGGATGCACATTCCCTGTCGAATAAGGCGCGATGAAATCCGTGAATTCGCGATACACTTCGCCGAGATCGGACGGCGCACTGGGCAATTCGGTGCGAAAGCGCGCGCGAACATCGTCCGGAATCGGTTGCCACACGGGCCGCTCGCGCACATGCGCGATGGAATCGAGCATGTCGTCAAGCATGCGATGCCCTTGCGCGCGAATTTCGCTCCAGTCATCGGGGTCAAGCGTAACGCCGGATGGCGGCCGGTCAGTCATGCTTACGCGGCATGCGCGTGGGCGCGCCCGGCAAGCCGGTACAGCATGGCGACGAAGGCGTCGAAAATCTTGCGCATTTGCGCCGCCTTATAGGGGAAGATTTCCGGCGGGTCCATATTGTGGACGATGGCGCAATTGTCCGCCTCGAACACCAGCAATTTGCCCGCCTTCGTTTCCGCGCAATCGATTGCGAAATATTCGAGGCCCACCCGGTTTGCGATTTCGGACAGCGCCTCGCGATGGCGCGCGGCAAAGCCCTCGTTGAATTCAACCATGAATTTTTCTTCTTCGGCGCGTTTTTCCGCGCTGCGCGTCATGTCCGCGTTGAGATACCAGATATTCCATTGCTCCGAAATCGCCATGTGGCAGGCGAATGGCCGCCCGTCGACAAGAACGACGCGGTATTTGCGATGCAGGCCATCGTCGCCGCGATAATCGACGAAGCGCGAGATGAAGAATTCGTCTTCCGCGCGTTCCTCAAGATAGTCTTCGATTTGCGAAGGCGTCTCCAATTTTTGCAAGCCACGGCCCGCATGCGAACCGATAGGGCGAACAATGAGTGGAAAGACGCCGTCGCTCAAAACTTCATTCACATCTTTTTCGCCGATTCCGATTTCGCAAAGATGTTCGCGCGAAATGCGCGTGGTCACAGGAATTTCCAGTGCGGGAATGGAATTCAGCATACTGAAGAGACGGTCGCGGTCGAGTTCGGCGATGTGCTGCGGCAGATTGAAAACAGGGCGCGGCCAATGCGGCAGGATTTTGCCGATCTCCGCCAATGTCTCGCGCGTTTCATCCGAATCGGGCACGGCGATAGCGGCGACATCATGCTCCGGCAAAATGTCGGGCAAGGCGAGGCCGGGAACGATATACAACGTGAGAAGCTCGACGTCCGATTCATCGAGAAGAAATTCCAGCGGCGTGTTGCCGCCCATATCGATGGCGGCGGCAAACGCGAGCAGGCGCAAACGCGGCGCTGCGCTGGCGCAAGGCGAACGATAAAGCCGCTTGCGCGCGAGCACCTCTTTTTGAATGGCAAGCCCCATCTTCTGATCGCCCAGCAATTGCGCGATGACCGAAAGATCCATCGCCGCGCCCGCGCCGACAGCCGGATCGGCGATCTCTTTCATCAGTTCATTCCAGAGCGGCTTGAGATCGATAGAATCGAAGGCTAGTTTTGTCAGCTTCGCGACACCGATGCGTTCGGCGCAAAGCTCATTTGTTGCGTGGCTCAAATTGATCGAGGTCATGCGGCGATTCCGGTGTCCAGTCTGTTCAGATGTGCGACGAGAAATTCGATCTTCTCGCAGATTGTGGCGACCTGATCGATCTCGTGCCGTACGTTTGCGTCGGCGATGTTTTCGTCGGGCGACCAGGTTTCGGAAACAACGCGCGCACCGGCGCTGATTCGCAGCGCAGCCATGTCGCCGCTGAGCGCGACGGGTTGGCCGATATGGCAAAGTTGGGCGGCAAGTTGTTTTTCGCGCGCGGAAGCCCCTGCGGACAAAAGATGCGAAACATCGCGATTCAGTGCGCGATATATTTTCGTGCAATCGTCGAACGACAGAAAGCCGCCACCATGCCGCATTGCGAATGGGAAAATCGTTCGCGCTGACATTTCTTCGTCATCGATGCCATCGGGCGCCTGCGCAAAGAAAAGAAGTTCGAGATTGGGAGAAGAGGCGAGAATCTGCTGCACGGCGTCGGCAAAGCGCAGGAATATTGAGCGCCGGAAATCTGCTGGCAGGGCGTAATAGGCGCGCATTTCTTCCAATGCCGCTTCCCAGCGCAGCCATTGCCCGAAATTCCGCCGCGCTGGAAATTGCGCGCGGATCGCCTCCCAGTTTCTCGGCCAATCGCTGCGATTGGTATAGTCGCGCAAGCCCAGTGGCACATCGCCGATTGCAGCAAGCCGCTCGGACAGTTGCGGCGGCACCAGCAACGCGCCGCTGAAGGGCGGGCCGGTAAAGAATTTCGATCCTGTCAGCAGGATCATATGTCCGGCGTCGAGATAATGTTTTATTCGCGCACGGCCAAGGCGCATCTGGCACGCATCAACGATGACCTGAACGGATTCCGGCCATCTGGCGCGGATGTCCCGCACGCATTGCTCACTCGGCGCACACAAGCCCAGCTTCGAGGAATTCATGGTCTGCAACAGCACTTTTGCGCCGTTATCAATCGCTGTTGAAACGGCGTCGAACGTCGCGCTGTCGAGTGCGTCAGGCGAACGCAATGAGCCGTCTTCGCCGCGCAATGGAATCTCGATGCTTGAAACACCTGCCGTCATGCCCTCGACAGGCGCACTCTTTTCTACCGCCACGCCTTGCGCCGTGCGGTTGTTGAAATGGCATCCTCTGGCTGTGTGAACCGTGCCGCTGCCGGTTTGATCCGAAGCGGCAATCACACTGACAAGCGGCGTGCCCATCAATGCACGCGCGATGAACAAAGCATGCAATTGCGAATCCGTACCCGAAGGGGAGAAAACAATCTCTGTGGCTCCATCGATCAACAGATGCTTCTTCAATTCGGCGCGCATCTGTTCGACGCGCCCGTCGAACGCCGCATCCAAACCTAGCGTCAGCGTGGCTTTGATCAGTTCGTCGCGCGCGTTGCTCGCGCGTGCGTAAGCGCGCGCCGAAATGGACGTGGCTGTTGAGGACGCGAACGTGAAGGCTTCGGGCCGCGGCCATGGCCGGCAGCCATATCCGTTCAACCGTTCACGGCTCAATTGCAAACGGGCATCGCCGCCGCCTGCAAGCAAATGATCGAGCGGCGCGAACAGCGCGGCCAATGCGGATGCGGAATCATCGGCGGCAGAAACCTGCCGAGCTGAGAATGCTGCTTGCCGGATGTGGGCTTTGCCCATAAATGGCGTTGCCTTTTTATAGAGCCGCGCGACCGGATGCCGGCGGCGGCTACATCGAAACGGCCCAAACGGAGCCGCTCTCAAATTGGCCTCTTTTGGTTAATATGAAGTTGAGCTTTGTGAACGAAGAATTACGAAAACTTGATCTCCATTGGCTGCGGACCAACAACTTCCAGGATTGATATGCAAAAACTGACAGCTTTGCTTGTATTGCTGGTCTGTGTGACGGCGGCGCATGCAGCGGAATCATCGGCGCCCGATCTCTATGCCGCGGGCAAATATGAAGACGCTATTGCGGCGGGCACGGCGCAACATAATGCGGACGGCTATGTGATCGCCGCGCGCGCGGCGCTTGCCGATGCCTTGCTGCGGACGACGCCGTGTCTGGATTGCTTCAAGCGTGTTGAGCAATTCGCGCGCCGCGCCATTGCCGCGAATCCAAAAAATTCAGACGCGCATGTCTATGTCGCGGTCGCGCTCGGATATCAGGCGCGCATCATCGGCATTGTGCAGGCGCGCGTCGATGGCGACGCAGAAATTGCGAAGAAAGAACTCGATACCGCGCTCACGCTCGATCCGAGTAATGCGCTGGCGCTGGCGGCCCTTGGCGGCTGGAATATCGAAATCGTGCGTCACGCGGGCGGCACGCTCGGCAACATGCTGTATGGCGCGCGCGTGAGTGACGGGCAGGCGGATTTCGCCAAAGCGTTTGCCATTGCGCCGGAAAAGCTCGTGCTGCACTTTCAATATGCGCTTTCGTTATCCGGTTACGACCTCGATCATTATCGCGGCGATGTCGAACGCGAATTGACGCTAGCCGCAAAAGGAATTCCCGTCACGGCTTACGACAAATCCACACGCACGCGCGCGGTTGAACTGATGTCGGTTTTGCAAAGCGGCGACCGCAAAGCCTATGACGCGCTGGTGCGGCGCTATCAGGTTTATCCGTGAAGCCGGCTAATGCGCCGTTAGCACCAGCATCCAGTCGCCATCATAGGCCCCGCGCGGTTGGCCATGAACACATCGGCCAGATGCTCGGAGAGATTGCCGACCATGGCCTGTGGCGCGTCGCCGACCATGAGAAACGGCACATTGTTGCTGTCGATGAGATAGTGGTTAGCCGGATCTTGCTTCAGTGGAAAAACCGGGGCGGGCGGTGTGGCCCAAACGGTGGAAATGCCCAGCGCGCGCCAGCGCGCCAAGCGCCAGCCGACGCAGACAGTTATAATATTTCACGGCTCGGCCCACGGTCGCCCCACGCCGATGGATAGTCGGCGGCCCGGTGGACCTCAATGTTTGTGCAGCATCAGCCCACGCCGCTTCGCAGGTTAATTATGTGAGGCAACAAAATGCCCAGCGACACGGCTTCCACGTCTGCCGTTTGGTGCTATAATCATCCATCTCAAACGCTTCGGGGGCGTCCAATGAAAATCCGTTTCGTGTCTCTGGCACTGATGGTGCTCGCGCTGTTGTCGCCTGTGGCTGCAAGCGCTGCGGCCCAGCCGGTCAAACTTGTGCAGTTCAAGCCGATGTTCAGGGTGCTTCGCTATCACGGGCTAAAGCCTCTGGTGGCGACCGGCGGCCTTCCGCAATGGAACGGCTCCTACAAATACAAGGGTCAGACCTATCACTTCACGATGGTGGGCAAGAACCCGGCCAGCAACAACGCGACGACCACGATTCCGGTCGTCATCATTCCCATCAAAATGGTGTTCGGCGCGACGAACGGCGCCATGACCTTCAATCCGGTCACGAAAAAAGTGCATGGCGTCACGGTCATCCAGAGAATCATCAATTCGCCGCTCTTCGACGGCAGCCTGGACTTCACGCAGGGCGGCACCGATGTCGGCCAGACGCAATATATCGACGCCTATCAGCGGGGAAGTTTCTGGTCGGCTGTCAGCACCCACCCCAATTATCACACCCTGCTTGGCACCCCGACGGTGCTGGCCGAACAGACGATTCATGTAAAGGCAAGTCAGGGGCAGGTTATCTCCGCGTTCGGCGTCGCGGCCGGGCTGATGAACGTCAATGATTACGATAAGGCGATTCAGGCGCTCATCGCCACGTTCCCGCAGATCACGCCGAAAGTGCTGCCGATTTTCGTCACCTATGATATCTATCTCAGCGACACCAGCGACATTTCCCAATGCTGCATCGGCGGATATCACAGCTTTAACGGCGTGAACACATACATGACCGCGACTTTCGTGGACGTGCCGGGCGCGTTTGCACAGGACGTGTCTGCGCTGTCGCATGAAATCGGTGAATGGCTGACCGATCCTTTCACCAACAACACCGATGTGCCGGCGCTGTGCGGCACCACCGGCAATGACAACCAGATTCTGGAAGTGGGCGATCCGCTGGAAGGTCTAACCAATTACGGCGCCTATCCCTACAGCCTCAACGGCTTCACCTACAATCTGCAGGATCTTGTTTTCATTTCCTATTTCGGCGCGCCGCTGGCGAAGTCAGTCAATAGCTGGTGGACGTTCCAGGGCACCACGGCGGGCGTCTGTGTAAACGGCGGCTGACGGACCGACGGACCAAACGCGAGAGTGCATAACATAATCCTGGAAGCGGCGGGTTCGCGCCGCTTCCAGACCCATCCGCGGCACGGAAAAATCCGCAGACCCCTGTTTTGAATCCGGAAAATGGTGCCGCCTGCGTTCTTGTCATTTGAACGATAGGCGACTGCTTTGTCTATATTTTTGCCGACCCCGTTTTTCCGTTACCAAATGCCATACCAACGATTTTCGACCGAAAATCCCCAAACCTGACGTTCTTTGATGTTCAACTACGAGAATCAAACATCACAAATTGTTGCAAGCGCCGATAACGGGAGTTGCGCTTTCCGCAACACTCCGCACCATCGCAGAAGATATTGGAATACTCGCATGCGTTCGCAATTTCGTCGTACTGCGCTATCAAGTCAGTATGATTGCTCGCCGATCTCGCATACATCGAACGCGCACCGGCAAACGTATCGAGATCACGTCGCGCGATATCGAGATATTCCGTGCGCTGGCCCGGTATCGCTATCTGCGTTCAACGTATCTTTATGCGTTCGCGGGGGGCGCGTCTGAAACCCGCTTCAAAGAGCGGTTGGGTGATCTTTTCCACGAAGGGTTCATTGATCGTCCGGGTCCGCAGTGGCGATTCGCGCACGCGCGACATATGCCGGTCGTCTATGAGATCGGCGCGCACGCGAAGCGCATATTGGCGGAATACGCGGGCGGCGAAGAACCTGCTCGAACCTTTCTGTCAGAAGCGGTACATCGGCAGTTCGCGCATTCGGTTATGATCTGCGAATGTCTTGCGTCAATCGAGATCGCGACACGCGAGGTTCGAGGACTCCGTTTCATCCCGTGGCCTGAAATATTGGCGCGCGCGCCGGAAAGCACCCGAGATTCCGCCATACCATTCCGCATTGGCGTTTCCTCGGGCGCAATAATTCCCGACGGCCTCTTTGGGCTTGAATATCAATCGGAGGGTAAGAAAACGTATCGCTTTTTCGCGCTTGAGGTGGATCGCAGCACAATGCCCGTTGAGCGCTCCAACCGGAATCAGACTTCGTATCTCGCAAAGCTCGGGATGTACCGGCAGATCATCGTGGGCCACGTTCATAAGGCACATCTTGGGATTTCCACCCTTTTCGTGCTCACAGTCACCACGCAGGAAACGCGGTTGGCTGAAATCGCGCGGGGCTTCGAACGCGGCGGCAGAGGACCGGAGTTCTTGTTCAAGTCCGTCGCCGAACAGTCCCTGATCAAGCCGATCCCTCGGCTGCTGGGCGAACCGTGGCAACGCGCGGGGGTGCCACCCCTGAACATCGCTGAGTCAGACTGACTCACCCCGTCTCGCCATCGTTGAGACAATGGCGAACAGGGTATGGCCGTGATCGGGTTCTATGGCCCCTTCGCCAATGTCAGCGTCGGGGGACAGGCTAGACATCTCTTCCGATTGAAAGAAAGTTGCGTAACTGCGGGTGATTCCGCAGTCGAAAAGTTTTTGGGCCAGCCCGAAAATCCCACCCGCTAAAGTGTCTATGAGCGCACAGTTCTGGATATCTAAAGGTTGGGCGCGGGGCTTGGATGGACGAAAAGCGGGAAAACGGTCGCGAAAACCCTGATGTGCAGGGCGCGTTCCCGCGCAAGCGCGATGTCGCCAATTGGTTCATCCGCGAAGTTCTGCCGCTGGAAGCCATCCTGATGCAGTTCCTGCATCACAATTGGCGTAACCAGAGCGACATCGCTGATCTGAGACAGGATGTTTATACGCGCGTCTGCGACGCCGCACGCCGCCAACTGCCCGAACACGCCAAACGGTTCGTTCTGACAACCGCGCGCAATCTTCTCATCAACCGCATGCGCGACGAGCATGTCGTGCCGATCGAAGCGGTAGCCGACATAGATGCGCTCGGTGTCGCCATCGACCAGCCGGGGCCTGAGCAGATCATTATGGCGCGCGACGATCTGCGCCGCCTGCAGCGCGTGCTCGACAGGCTCTCGCCGCGTTGCCGCGAGGCGATGATCTTAGCCCATATCGAAGGCTTGTCAGGTCAGGAAATTGCGGCGCGAATGAACATCGGACAGGCGACGGTTTCCGAACACCTCGCCAATGGCATCCGCGCGCTGACTGACATGATGTTCGGCGAAATGCCCGATCTTGGACGAAAAGCATGAGCGAAGCGCAAAAATTCCGGCCATCGACCGCAATGGAAATCGAGATACGCGCGGCCGCGTGGCTGCAGCGCAAGCGTTATTGGATGTGGAATGACGAAGATCAGGTGGCGCTTGATGCGTGGCTCGATGAATCGCCCGCGCATGACGTGGCATTCTGGCGTTTGGAAGGTGGATTGAGTCAGGCCGAGAGATTTGCCGCGCTCAAGCACCTGCTAACGGCGACGCGCACGCCGCGAAATCGCCGGATACTTCCGCTGATGTTTGGCGCTGTCGCGTCGCTGGCGGTTTTTGTGGGCCTTCTGTTCGGTATTCCATTTATCCAACAGAACAACTTGCACACTTACGCCACGGCAGTCGGCGGCCATAGAACATTGTCATTCGCCGACGGCTCGAAAATTGAGCTCAACACGGACACTGTGGTGCGGCTCGCGTCGGGCGCAAGACCGCTGTCGCTTTATCTCGACAAGGGCGAAGTTTTTTTCCAGATAAAACACAACGCGGATCGGCCTTTCGTCATCCATGCCGGGGATCATCGCATCGTCGATCTTGGGACGAAATTTATCATCCGCCGGGATGAGCAGCAGCTGCAACTTGCCGTCATGGAAGGTCGGGTGCAACTCGATGCTGAAAACAACTCGGCAAAACCCAGAACGCTGACTGCGGGCGATGTTGTTGTAGCAACAGCGAAAGGCGTGACGAGCGAAAGGAAACCCCTGACGGCCCTTTCTGATGAACTCGGCTGGCAGCGCGGTGAACTCGTCTTCGATCATGTGACGCTTGCTTACGCTGTCTCGGAATTCAACCGCTACAATTCCAGAAAACTCCTGGTTGCTGATACGCATGTGGCGCGGCTGACGATCGATGGAAAGTTCCGGACGAACAATATCGATCTGTTTGCGCGGGTGACGCGCGATGTGCTGAAGCTCAGAATCGAAACAATTGGGAACGAAACGGTACTTTCGCGATAGCGCGTGACAGCGCGCGATGCGCGCGAACTCTGAAAGGGGGAAATATGAAGAAATTCAGATATTTTCGATTGTCGCTTATGGGCCTGGCGCTTGCCGTCGCTCAGGCCGCCGCCGCAGCCAATTTCGATATTCCCGGCGGCGATCTGAAGGCCGCGCTCAACACCTACACGACGCAGGCGGGCGTACAGCTTCTGTTTTCCGGCGATGCCGTGCATGGCGCACGCACAAAGGGTGTGAAGGGCGCGCTTTCTCCGGATGAAGCTCTGATGCGCATTCTTTCGGGAACAGGGTTCATCGCGCGGCGCGAAGCAGATGCTATCGCCATCATACCTGCCGACAGATCTGCGATCGATATGCCATACCAGCTTGCGGCGGCTCCCGCGCCGTCCGCGTCCGGTGCTGCGCTGGAAACCGTCACTGTCACGTCGTCGAAAATCGGCGGCGATGTACAGAACATTCCGATAGCGATTACCGCGTTAAGCCAAGAGCAGTTGACCTCGCGCCAGATCGCGGGTGGTCCCGACCTCGTGAAGCAGGTTCCTAATTTGACTTTCACCAAAACCAATTTCACCGGTTACAGCATCCAGATTCGAGGAATTGGCACACAGGCGATTTCGGTCTCGACCGATCCTGCTGTTGCCATCGCGTTGAAC
>Ga0208220_1001139_pt1 | contig 11280 bp, 14 predicted proteins | sample NGESurdeep092012_9_FD_184484 | JGI IMG/M metagenome (GOLD analysis project Ga0208220, IMG submission 184484) | Arctic peat soil microbial communities from Barrow, Alaska - NGEE Surface sample F53-1 deep-092012 (SPAdes) | ecosystem: Environmental > Terrestrial > Soil > Wetlands > Peat ... | reverse complement strand
GGTGGCGGTCCTGAACGGTCACGCGCTCGGCGGCGGGGCCGAGGTCGCGGTGGCGGCCGACATCCGGGTGGCAGCCGACGACGTGACGATCGGGTTCAACCAGTCACGGCTGGCGATCATGCCGGCCTGGGGCGGGGCGGAGCGGCTGGCCGCGGTGGTCGGCCGGCCGCAGGCCCTGCTGCTGGCCACGACCGGGGAGCGGATTTCCGCGGCCGAGGCGCTGCGGATCGGGCTGTTTGACCGGGTCTACCCGCGTTCTTCGTTCGAGGCGTCGTGGCGGTCGCTGGCGGCGCTGATCGCGTCGTCGCCGTCGCGGGCGATCAAGTCGGTGATCGCGGCGGCGGCGCCGCACCAGCACGCGCAGTTGGAGGCGTCGGCGGCGGAGGCGTTCGCGTCGCTGTGGGTGGCGGACGCGCACTGGGCGGCGGCGGACGGGCTCACCCGCAAGTGAGGCCGGGCGGTGGCCGCCTCCGCCTGGGCCGCTGCGCTGGGCGCGCGTTGACACCTGTCACTTTGGCCACGTTCGCTCGAACATTTACGCGCTTAGACGGCAAGATCGAAAAGATCCATGGCGTTTCCGGTGCTATGATCCCGGAAACGCCATGGATTTCGAACAATGATCATCGGCGTTGCCGGGCCTAAATTAGCGGAACCGGCCGGGGGGCCGCCAGGACTCTCGTGGAGCAGCGTATTGCGTGCCAGGCACGCTTTATTATTTCGTGCTGGTGCTTGGCACGTTATCTACGTTACGATGATGAACCATGGCGGATGTCACGGGACCGGCGGTGTGCGCGGCGTGCGGGCGCCCGCTGCCGTCACAGCAAGGAAGAGGGCGGATACGACGTTACTGCGACGCCACCTGCCGGAGTGCGGCCCGACGCCGACGGAGCTCGGCTGACGGCCAGCCGCCGACGATCGTGAAGCCCTCATTGACAGGGAATGGACGTCACGTAAAGCTTGACACCAGCTCGCCCCTTGAGGGTATGGCGGCGGCCCGGGAACAGGCCGTCGCCGCCAACCAGGCGCTGCTGGCCGCCGTTGACCGCGCCCGCGACGCCGGCCATAGCTGGCGGGAGATCGGTGAGGTGCTCGGCACCACCAGGCAGGCGGCGTTCCAGCGGTTCGGCCACCCGGTCGACCCGCGCACGGGCACGCCGATGAGTCACGACGTCCCGCCCGACGCCGCCGACCGCGCGGTCGGCCTGATCACCTGCCTGGCGTAAGGCCGCTGGGAGGAGGTGGTCGGCGAGTTCGACGAGCGCATGGGCGAACGGGTCGACGTCGGCCGCCTGGCCGGCGGCTGGGCGCACACCGTGGGCATGGTCGGCCGCTTCGAGCGGGTGGGCGAGCCGTTCGCCCACCGGGCCGGCGACGACACCATGGTCGACGTTCCGCTGCACTTCGAGGCGGGCGACGCGGTCGGATCCGTCCGCTTCGACCGCGACGGCCGGGTGGCCGGCCTGATGCTGCGGCCCGCCTCCGCCGCGCCCTCTGCGCCGCCGGACCCGTCGCGATGACCGGCGGCTGTGCTAGGCCTGAGTGCGGAGCTGGTGGCGGACTTCCATCAGTGCGAAGCCGAGGAGGTTGAGGCCGGGCCAGTTCTCCGGTGACGCGGCCCGGTCATCGTCGGCGGCTAGCCCGATGCCCCAGATCGCGTCCTGCGGGGAAGCCTCGACCAGGACCTTGCGCCGGTGCCGAGCAGGAAGCCCCGCAGGTCCTGGTGCTGGCCGAACTTCGCCCGGTTGCCGGCGACCACCAGGTCGAATCGCCGGTCGGCCCAGCGCTGCTCGTCGAAGCCGCGAACCTCCCGGCCCAGCGCCTTCGCCGCGCCGGGGTGCGGTGCCTGTCGGATGCGCTCGGCGGTCTCGGTGTCGTTGAACAGCAGCGCCTTCGACGCCATCATGAAGTGCTCGGCCGAGGGGTAGGTGAGGCCGTCGACGGTGAAGGTAACCGGCCACCACTGGCTCAGGCAGCCCGGGCCCACCCCGCCGGCCGGCGGCGGGCGGTGCCCCCAGAACATCAGGAAATCGGGCTGCCCGCCGTCGAGCAGGAAGCCGAGCAGCTCATCGACGGTGCGGGCATTCGCGGCGGAGACGGTCATGCCGCAGTCGTATCAGACCAGGATGAAGCGGCGCATCCGCATTAACGCGGCCAGCAGGGCGACGACGCGGACTAATGCGGCATTTCTGCGAAGCCCTGGGCGACGGCGCAGGGCGCGCAGAGCGACACGTCCGCGTCGCCCAGGCGGCGGCTGACGACGGCGCGGCCGTCGCAGACGCCCCGGTCGGCCGGGTGGGCCGAGCCGCAGGGGCAGTGGCAGGGTTTCCAGTCGCCGGTGACCGCACCGCGCGCCGCCTCGAAGGCGGCCCGCACGGCCGGATCGAGCTTGGCGGCGACGTCGGTGGTCGCAGCGGTGACCCGCTGGCGCCATTCTTCGAGCGCGTCTCCGGCGGCCTGCCAGGCCGCGGCGAGCTGCTGTGCAGGGCTGTCCGGGTTACCGTCCATACGTCATTTTCTCACTTCTTGGCTGCTCAGGCTAGGGGTCTAGATGCGCTTGGAGCGAGTCGTGCGCAAGAAGATGACCAGCATAACGAACAGCAGCGAGATGACCGCCGGGGTGATCGTCCCGGCCCAGTTGAAGCCCTCGGCGGGAGGCAGCGGGATCGCGATGCCGTGCTGACGGAAGATCTGCTGGGCGAGCTCACGCTGCTGCAGGGTCGGACCCTGGGTAAAGGCGTTCCCGACCGCGATCAGGCCGAAGCAGACGGCGCCGACGGTCGCGCCGACGGCCACCCGCGGGCGGGTCGCCGGGTCGAGGTCAGCTCGCGGTACCACCGCGGTCTCGGCCGGGTCCTGCTCGACCGGCAGGTCGGCCAGCAGCGCGGTCAGCTCTTTGCCGGTGCGGGCGACGAAGGCCTGCTCGGATCGCTGCCCGAACTCCTCCGTCGTCAGCCGTCCGACCTGGAAGGCGCGGCTCAGCTCGGACACCGCTAGGTCACGCTCGGCGTCCGACACCCGCAGGTCACCAGGCGGGAAGAGGCCTCTGGGGTCTTGCTCCATGAGTTGTGCTCCCTCCGCGCAAAGGCTGAGCCCTATACCTGACCATAACGCCGCCCGGACCGTGCTGCATCCCGGGAGCGGGGGTGACGCCCCTGACATTGCGCGGGGACGTCACCCAGGTTCCCCCCCGCTCAGCTGCCGGCGACGGCGGTGCGGATGAGGTCGGCGACCTCCTTGGGGTGCGACAGCATGACCAGGTGCGAGGACGGGATCTCGATCGAGGTCACCCCGCCCCGCTGGTAGCCGAACCGCTCGACGTCGGGGTTGATGCAGAGGTCGTTGCTGGCGACCGATCCCCAGGCCGGCTTGCTCTTCCAGGCCGCCGCGCTGGCCTTCTCGGTGAAGGCCGCCGCCGCCAGCGGCCGCTGCCCGACGGCGAGGATCTTGGCCAGATCGGGGTCGACGTCGGCGGCGAAGATCTCATGGAACTTGGCCACGTCGACGAAGACGTCGGTGCCGGGGTCGCCGCCGGTCGGGTAGGTCTTGTAGACCAGGGCCTTCGCCAGGGGCGAGTCGGGGAAGCGGCCCTGCAGGTCGGTCAGGGTCTCGCCCGATGTAGGCGGCGTCGCCGATCAGGCCCCGGTTCGGATTCGCCGGGACGACGACGGGCAGGCCGTCCGCGAGCAACTCGGGTACGACTTGGTCGTAGCTGCCTGCGTCGGCGAACGCGCCGTGGACCAGGACGACGGTGGGCTATGCCTCAGGCATGGTTGTGCTCCATTTCTCGCTCCTTCGGTGTGGTAAGGCCTGCTACCCGGCCGACCCGGCAACCGCCGACGCTGTGCTGGCCGCACGCCGATAAACTGGCCGGTCAACGAGAAGGAAGACGTGTTGCCTGACCTCAAAACGCTGCTGTCCGTGGCCGGGATCGCGCTGCTGGCGGCGGCCTGCTCGGCGACGCCCGACCCGGCCTCAGCGGGGACGCCGGCCGCGGCGGCGACGACGAAGGCCGACGCGTCACCGACGGCCGGGACGCCGACGGCCAGGGCGCTGGCCGGGACGCCAACGGCCGGCCGCGCGCTTCGGGGCCCGTACGTGGCGCTCGGGGACTCCTACACGGCCGGGCTCGGCGTTCCCGAGCCGGCCGGCGCGGTGGCCGGCTGCGGGCAGTCGACCAGCAGCTACCCGCGCCTGGTGGCGCGCGCCCTGCGGCTGGACCTGACCGACATGAGCTGCAGCAGCGCGACGATCGCGGACATGACCACCGCCCAGCCGACCGGCCAGGGCACCAACCCGGCCCAGCTGAGCGCGCTGTCGTCTGGCGACGCGCTGGTCACGGTCAGCATCGGCGGCAACGACATCGGCCTGATCGGCATCATCACCAAGTGCACCGAGCTCGACCTGATCCCGGCCCTGATCCCCGGCCGCTCATCGACGCTGACGCCGTGCGAGGACTACTACACCTCGGGCGGCGCCGACCAGATCCAGCAGCGAATCCGGGCCGTCAGCGGGAACCTGGCGGAATTGCTGACGCAGATCTCCGAGCGCGCGCCACACGCCCGGGTCTACGTCGTCGGGTACCCGGACCTGCTGCCGGCCGCGGGCGGGGGCGGCCGGTGCAGGGGCGCGCTGGGGATCACGGCGGGCGACATCGTCTTCCTCAATAAGGAGGAGGTGCGGCTGAACGGGGTGCTCGATCAGGTCGCCCGGGCCGCGGGCGACCGGTACGTCGACACGTACACGCCGTCCGAGGGGCATGACGCGTGTTCGGCGCCGGGCAGTCGGTGGCTGGAACCGCTGATGCCTTCGTCACTGGCGGCGCCGTTGCACCCTAACGTCGTGGGTGAGCGCGGGATGGCGGGCGCGGTGGTGGCGGCTGTCAAGTCGGCCGGCTAGGCGGAGCAGCGGTCCGTTCGAGATGACGCATTTGAATTTGCTGGCCCGTGCCCGCGACCTGCTTGCGGCCAGCTTCGATGTCGGCGACTGCACGCTGGCGTGCTATTCGGCGGCGGGATTCAGCGCTGATCTGCGTTCCGCGGCGGCCCCTGGACTGATACTCGTCTCGGTCGGGGACCTTTATCGGTCATAGCGGATAAGGATTCTCAAAGAGGGTGCTGCTTTTAAAGTGGCGGGCGCCGGTTCCTTGGCTTCGCTAGCATGCCTATCGTAATGCCACCGTCACCCTCGTGACATTTTTGTGGCCTGTTGCAGCGGTCCTTGATCGGGCATGCCTGGAATATGCAGGCAAGCCGGTAAAACGCTGCCTGAAAAGGAGCATTCCATGAGAATGAAGCCGTCTCTACGCGCCCTGGTCGTGGGGGTGGCGGTGGCCGGGCTGACGTGCGTCGGCGGTGGCGCGTACGCCGTCACCAGCATCGCGAGCTCGCCGGCGGTCACCGTGACCGGGCCCGACCATGAGCGCCTGACCATCACGCTGGCGCCCGGCGGAAGCCGCACCTTCGTGCTGCCGGCCGCCAACGACCCGCTCCGCATCGACCTCGACGCGGTTTCAGTCAACGGCGGAATCCAGACTCCAAGCGAGGTGTTCAGCGCGCTGGTCAACGTGGACGCCAATCGCGCGGGGATGAGCTGGATCGGGACCAACAGTGACGGGTCCCAGAAATCCGGGTACACGTTTACCGGGGGCCCGGCCATCACCGAACTGACCTGCGGCGCCAACTGCGTCATTGCCTGGCTTAATTCGGGAAGCGCGGCGCACAGGACCGTGACGCTCAAGCAGAACGCGAACACAACGTCTATCAGACGGACGTATGTCATAAACATCTGGTACTAAAGATCTTTAATTGGCGATGTCGGCGGGGGTGACAGGTGCCGGTTTCGGCGGTATGCACGGTGTATGAGGTATGCGCAGGGCGGTGGTTTAACCGCTGAGGGTCGCGGGCGGCGGGAAGTGGTCCGGCTGGCGGTCGTGGAGAAGTTCGAGCGGCGGGTTCCGGTCGGGGACATCGCCGCCGAGCTGCGGGGTGTCGGAGAGGTCGGTGCAGCGGTGGCGGCGGGCCTGGGAGGCCGGCGGCGCGCCCGGGCTGGCGTCGAGGGGGCCGGCGGCCCGGTGCCGGCTCGGCGGGGACCAGCTCGCGGAGCTGGACCGGGTGCTGGATGCCGGGCCCGCGGCCTCGGGGTGGGCCGACCAGCGGTGGACGCTGGCCCGCGTCCGGGACCTGATCGCCGCGAGGTTCAAGGCGCGGTACACGATTCCGGGGACCTGGTACCTGCTGCGCCGCCGGGGCTGGAGCTGCCAGCTGGGCGCCCGCCGGGCGACCGAGCGGGACGACGGCGCGATCGAGGTGTGGAAGAAGGAGACCTGGCCGCAGGTAAAAGAACCGCGGCGGCCCTCGGCGCCTGGATCGTCTTCGAGGACGAGACCGGCCAGTCGATGAGGCCGCCGCGCTCCAGGACCTGGGGCCGGCGCGGGATCACCCCCGTCATCCGGGTCCGCGCCGGCGGCTCCGGGTCGGTCTCCGTCGCCGGGCTGGCCTGCTACCGCCCCGGCCACCGCACCCGCCTGATCTGGCGGCTGCACCACTACCGCGGCCGCAAGGGCGAGAAGAAGGCGTTCGCCTGGACCGGGTACCGGGACCTGCTGACCGCGGCCCACCACCAGCTGCCCGGCGGGAACATCGTCCTGGTCTGGGACAACCTCAGCGTCCACCTGCGCGCCGAGCTGCGCGCCTTCATCGCCGCCCAGGCCTGGCTGGAGGTGTTCCAGCTGCCCTCCTACGCCCCCGACCTCAACCCGGTGGAAGGGATCTGGTCCTCCCTCAAACGCGGCCAGCTGGCCAACCGGGCGTTCACCAGCTTCGCCCACCTGCTGCAAGTCACCAAAACCGGCCTGCGCAAAATCCAGCGCCAGCCCGGCCTCATCGACGGCTGCCTCGCCGGAACCGGCCTCAGCCTCAAACCAGACCAACCGACATCATGAATTAAAGGTCTTTAATCCTCCGGCGGCGGCCGGGCACCGCGCGGCGGACGCGCGGTGCCCGGGCCCCGTCCGGCCTGGCTAAGATCGCGGACTATGGAGCAGCGAGTTCTCGGCAAGACCGGCCGTCCCGTATCGACCATCGGCCTCGGCACCTGGCAGCTCGGCGCGGACTGGGGCTCGGTGACCGAATCCGACGCGCTCGACGTGCTGGCCGCGGCGGTCGAGTCCGGGGTCACCTTCCTCGACACGGCCGACGTGTACGGGGACGGTCGCAGCGAGAAGATCATCGGGCAGTTCCTGGCCGGCAACCCCGGGCACGACGTCGTGGTCGCGACCAAGATGGGCCGGCGGGTGGCGCAGGAACCGTCGAACTACACGCTCTCGAACTTCCGGGCCTGGACCGACCGGTCACGGGCCAACCTCGGCGTCGACCGGCTGGACCTGGTGCAGCTGCACTGCCCGCCGACTGCCGTCTACAGCTCTTCTGCCCTGTATGACGCGCTGGACACGCTGGTGGCCGAGGAGCGGATCGCCGCCTACGGGGTCAGCGTGGAGACGTCCTCGGAGGCGCTTGCGGCCATCGCGCGGCCGGGGGTGGCCACCGTGCAGATCATCTTCAACGCGTTCCGCCGCAAGCCGCTTGACCAGGTGCTGCCGGCGGCTTCTGCGGCCGGGGTGGGGATCATCGTGCGGGTGCCGCTGGCATCCGGGCTGCTGTCGGCGCGGTACACGCTGGACACCAGCTTCGCCTCGGACGACCACCGGAACTACAACCGGCACGGCGAGGCGTTCGACGTCGGCGAGACGTTCTCCGGGGTGGACTACCCGACCGGCGTGCGGGCGGCGACCGAGTTCGCCGCGATCGTGGCCGAGCCGGGCGCCTTCACCACCGACCTCACCTGGACGCCGACCACCGCCCAGGCGGCGTTGCGCTGGGCGACCCAGCAGCCGGGTGTCACTACCGTGATTCCCGGTGCGCGCAACACCGTGCAGGCGCGGCAGAACGCGGCGGCCGGGGACCTTCCGCCGCTGAGCGACCACGCGCTGGGCGAGATCGAGGAACTGTACGACAAGTACTTCCGGGCTGAGATCCACTCGCGCTGGTAGGGCGGCCGGCCGGCGTACGCGGAGGTCAATGAGGAGTTCGGGGCCGGCTAGGGCCCGTCAGCGCTTGCTCGAGTTTGGTGAGGAGCGCGTTGAGGGCGGCGCGCTCGGGGGGGTCGAGGGGGTCGATCAGGTCCGCCTCGCGCTCGAGGAGGTGGCGGACGGTGGCCTCGATGAGGGCGTGGCCGGCGTCGGTCAGCTTGACCGCGACGGCGCGGCGGGATGCGGATGACGGCGCTCGTTCCACCAGGCCCGCCTGCTCGGCGCGGGCGATGCGCTGGGAGACCGCGCCCGCGGTGATCAGCGTGCGACGGGTGATCTCGCGGGTGGTGAGCTCGTAGGGCGGGCCGGAGCGCCGGATCACGCTCAGCAGGTCGAGGGTGGACGGGTCGACGCCGAGGGCGGCGAGGGTGCGCCGCCGGTCGTCGGCGAGGATCTTCGCGATCCGCCAGAGCGGGGTGATGACCTCGATCGAGTCGGTCCGCAGGCCGGGCAGCTCCCGCCGCCAGGCGGCCGCGATATCGGACGCGGGCCAGCGAGTCGTCGGGCCCAGCGGGTACTCGTCGGCACCGGGATCGTTGGACACGAGCCACCTCCCTGGATACGTTTAGAGCTAAACATATCCACCGGGAGGAGCCATCGTGAGTCGAATCGTGCTTGTGACCGGGGGCGGGAACGGACTCGGCCGGGCCGTGGCGACGCGGTTCCTGGACGGCGGGGACACGGTGTTCATCACCGGGCGGAACGCCGGCCGGTTGGCCGACACCGCGGCCGAGATCGGCGCCAAGCCGATCCCCGGTGACGCGACCGATCCTGAGCAGGTGGCGCGGCTGGCAGGCGAAATCGGCGATGACCTCGATGTGCTGGTCAACATGGCCGGCGGCAACACCGACTTCACCGCCGCCACCGCCTCGTCTGAGGGGCCGGCCGCGGAACTGGAGCGGGTGGCCGCGGCGTGGCGCGCGAACCTGGACGCCAACCTGCTCAGCGCGGTGCTCACCACGACCGCCGTGCTCGGGCGGCTGCGGGCGGGCGGCTCGGTCATCAACGTGGGCTCGATCGGCGCCGAGTACGCGTCGACCTCCTACGGCGCGGCGAAGGCGGCGCTGGCGGCGTGGACGGCCGGGCTTTCTGCCGAGGTCGGCGGGCGGGGGCTGACGGCCAACGTCATCTCCCCCGGCTACATCGCCGAGACCGACTTCTTCCGGGGCAGGCTGACCGAGGAACGGAAGACCAGGCTGATCGGGGCCACCCATAACGGGCGGGCCGGGCAGCCGGGTGACATCGCCGAGACGGCATACTTTCTAGCGTCCGACGGCGCCCGTCACATCACCGGACAGACCCTGCACGTCAACGGCGGCGCCCACACCATCAGGTGACCAACCACGAGAGGCGCGCATGGCCATCATCCACAAGACGACGCTGACCCCGAACAAGCTGGAGCTGCTGACCGACTGGCTGCCCGCTCAGCCCTGGTACACCGACCGCGGGCGCGCGCCCGAGCTGGCGAAGGCGGGCGGGTTCCGGCTCGACGATCCGGAGGGCGAGGTCGGGATCGAGTTCATGGTGGTGACCGACGGATCTGATGACTCGGCCGTCGCCTATCTGGTGCCGATGACGTACCGGGCGTCGCCGCTCGAGGGCGCGGACGGCGGGCTGGTCGGCACGACCGAGCACGGGGTGCTCGGCCGCCGCTGGGTCTACGACGGTGTCCGCGATCCGGCGCTGGTCGCGCAGTTGGTCGCGCTGGTCCAGGGGCGGGCGCAGGCGCAGATGCAGAGCGTCAGTGACACCGCTGACCCGACCGTGACGTGTGTGCCCGTGGCGGTCGGGGTCCCGGTAGCGGTCGAAACGGCTGTCTCGGAAAACGGTCCTGTGGGGACCGAGTTGCGGGTTGGGACGGTCGGCGCCGGCGGCTTGCCGGGCGGGCAACTGGCGATCACGGTCAACCGGGTTCTCCGGCCCGATGGCGACGGCCCCGACCATGGCCTGGGCGGCGAGGCTGACCGTGGACGTCTTTCCGGCACTTGGCGGCTGGCTGACGGAACGCTCGTTCGGGGCAGCCTGGCCGCCGTCTGCGTGAGGATCTAGATCTAGGAGCCCATGGCGTTTCCGGTGCCATGATCCCGGGATCGCCATGGACTCGAAACGATTGGGCGGGGGGCGGAGCAACGGTCCGTTCGAGATGATGGATTTGATCTTTTGGCTTTTCTAGCGGGCGGCGAAGACCGGGGGGAAGGCGCCGGCGGCGGCGACCGCTCGGGACATGGCCTTGGCGATGCGGACGACTTCCTCGGTGCGCTCGTCGCCTAGGTGCTGCCAGGGCGGCTCGGCCATCCGGTCGGTGTCCGCCTCGAGCTGGGCGCGGAGCGCCTGGCCGGCGTCGGTCAGCTCGCTGTCGGCGTCGAGCAGGCCTCGGGCCTGCAGGCGGGCCACGGCGGCGTCCCACTCCGGCTGGCTCCAGCCGCGGGTGGACATCGCGAACTCGGTGAGGAACCCGTTGCCGGTCTTGGTGTGGGTGACCAGCGCCTCGATGCCGCTCAGGCCCGCGCAGGCGAGCGCGCAGATGTGGCCGTCGCCGCGGTGCTCGCGCAGCAGCGTCAGCGCGTGCCACATCACCAGGTGCGGGGCGTCGGGCCAGTCGAGGTCGGCGTTCCCGGCGTAGAGCGGGCGGCCCTCGGGGGTGCAGGCGGCGGTCGCCTCGCGGGCCAGCACGGACAGCGCGCGCATGTCGTCCGACGCGATCACGTCCTCGCCGAGTAGGCGGGTCAGGGCGGCGTCGACGGCGACCAGGCGGGCCTCGATCACGGTCGCCGGGGTGGCCAGCTCCCAGGCGGCGGGGATGGACCGGGCCACCAGCGCCGGGTTGAAGTTGTAGAAGGTCGACGCGACCACGCTCTTGCCGACCGCGCCCATCGGGGCCGCCCGGCCGGCGAAGTAGCACATCCGGTTGCCGCGGAGGCCGACCCCGGTGAGGTAGTGCTCGGTCTCGGGGGCGAAGTAGATCAGCGAGTGCAGCGAATTGGTGGCGTTGTGCGCGCGGCGGGTGAGAGAGGAGGCCATGGCAGCACCATAGACGCGGGGCCGGCATTGGCGCACCATTCGACGCGTCGGGCTGCAGTTCGGGGGGATCTGGGGATCGGGGCGTCCGGTTGCTCCGGTTCGTTCGGGCAGTGCCAGCGGCTCGGGCAGTCCTAGTAGTCCGGCGGTCGCGAAGGTCACCACTGAGTCGGTTC
>Ga0208220_1001138_pt1 | contig 11287 bp, 9 predicted proteins | sample NGESurdeep092012_9_FD_184484 | JGI IMG/M metagenome (GOLD analysis project Ga0208220, IMG submission 184484) | Arctic peat soil microbial communities from Barrow, Alaska - NGEE Surface sample F53-1 deep-092012 (SPAdes) | ecosystem: Environmental > Terrestrial > Soil > Wetlands > Peat ... | reverse complement strand
AGCTAAAAATCTTTTCCCCCGAACGGTCCGTGGCCCCACCCCCGCCTTCCCCAGCCTCGAACAACGGGCGGCCCAGACGTTTGTGCTCGCTGATCATGACCGGACGGCCGGTCTCGATGAGAATCAATGCATGAGCGAGCTCACCGTCGGATTCGTCGGGCTTGGCAACATGGGCTGGCCGATGGCCGCCAACCTCCACGCGGCCGGGTTCTCGCTGGTCGTGCGCGATGCCGACGCGGCCCGGCAGGCGCGGTTCGCGGCCGAGCACCCGGACGCGCTGACGGCCGACTCGCCGGCCGCCTTCGCGGTCGCCGACGTGGTGGTGACGATGCTCCCGAACGGCGGGATCGTCCGCGACGCGCTGCTCGGCTGGGGGATCGCGACCGTGCTGCGCAGCGGCGCGCTGGTGGTCGAGATGAGCTCCTCCGACCCGTCCGACACGCTCCGGCTGGCGGCCGGCCTGGCCCCCGGCGGCATCGCGGTGGTGGACGCCCCGGTGTCGGGCGGCGTGCCCCGCGCCGTCAGCGGCGAGCTCTCGCTGATGGTCGGCGGCGAGGACGCGGACGTGGACCGCGCGCAGCCGCTGCTGCGGGTGCTCGGGGACCCGGCCAGGCAGTTCCGCACCGGCGGCCTCGGCACCGGCCACGCGATGAAGGCGCTCAACAACGTGATCGGCGCGGCGACCTACTGCGCGACCGCCGAGGCGCTGGTGGCCGGCCGGCGGTTCGGGCTCGACCCGGAGACGATGATCGCGATCATCAACGCGTCGACCGGGCGGTCGTTCGTGAGCGAGCTCGTGTTCGGGCCCGAGGTGCTGACCGGACGTTACCGGACCGGGTTCGCGCTCGGCCTGATGGCCAAGGACGTGCACATCGCCCGCAGCGTGGCCGCCGCGGCGGAGACGGACGCGCCGGTGATCGCGCTCGCAGACGAGCGCTGGGCCAAGGCGCTGGGCCAGTTCGGCCCGGCCGCCGACCAGTCCACGGCCCACCTGGCCTGGTGGGATGACCGCTTGGGGGAGCAGTAGCGGGCGCGGCCCCACGGTCTAAACGGGACTAAACGGGCGATACCTTGGTTAAGAACTTCTTCAGTGAGCTGCGTCACTCCCGGTAGACGGCCTACTTAGGCAAGCCTTACCTTGGTCAGCGTGACTTGGGCAGACAGCGTTCCTAACCTCCTTATCGGGCTCCGTGAGGGCCTCGAAGCCGGCCTCGTGGTGACCATCCTGCTGGCGGCCGTGAAGAAGACGGCCGTGAAGAAGACGGCGGCGGCGCAGGCCGACAGCGACGGGGAGGCCCGCGCATCGACGGCGCCGATCTGGCTCGTCGTGCTCGGCGCGGTGACGGTCTCCGGCGCCTTCGCGGCGGTGCTGACGTTCTCGGTCAGCGTGCTGTCGAGCGCGGGCCAGGAGGCGGTCGGCGGACTGCTCAGCGTGTTCGCGGTCGGCCTGGTGACCGCGATGATCTTCTGGATGCGGCGGACCGCCGCCACCCTCTCGTCGCACCTGAAGGGCGAGGTCGCGCGGGCGGCCGCGATCGGCACCGGGGCGCTGACGATCACCGCGTTCCTGTCGGTCGGGCGCGAGGGCCTGGAGACCACCCTGTTCCTGTGGACGGCGGCGCGCGCCTCCGGCCAGACCGTCGCGCCGCTGGCGGGCGCCGCCATCGGCATCGCCGCCGCCGTCGTCCTGTGCTGGCTGCTCTACCGGCGGGCGGTCCACCTGAACGTGGGCGTGTTCTTCAACCGGACCGCGATCGCGCTCATCGTGATCGCCGCCGGCGTGCTCGCCTACGGCCTGGGCGACCTGCAGGACGCGAACTTCCTGCCCGGCCACGCGTGGATCGCGTTCGACCTGACCGCCCACATCGACCCGACCTCGTGGTGGGCGTCGATCATCACCGGCATCACCGAGCTGTCGCCGAAGATGAGCGTTCTCCAGGTCACCGCCTACCTCGCCTACCTCGTGGTGGTCGTCCCCGCGTTCATCAACGCCGGCCGCGCCGTCAAGCCGGCCGCGCGTCCCGAGACCGCGAGTCCGGAGGCAGCCGGCGTTGCGCCCGAGAGCGCGGCCACGCCTGAGCAGCGCCCCGTCCCCGCCATGGCCGCCTCGTCCTCGGCCGCGCCCTCTTCGGCCGATTCCTCCCCCACCCCCGGCCTGGGCCGTTGGGAGCGGCTGGCGGGCGGGCGCCCGTGGGTGGTGGCGGGCGTCCTCGTCGCCGTCCCCGCGCTGGCGGCCGGCCTGACGATCGTCGCCCTGCCGGCCGCGGCCGGCAACGCGGCCGACGCCGTGACCGTGTCCGCGACCGACTGCGCGCCCGAGTTCACCGCGGCCGAGTCCGGCAACCAGACGTTCACCGTGGCCAACAACTCCGGCCTGGCGGGCGAGATCAACCTCGACAACGCGGCCGGCGCGATCGTGGGCGAGATCGAGACGCTCGGCCCCGGCACCTCCGCGCCGCTCAGCGCCGACCTCGGCAACGGCACCTACGTGTTCAAGTGCCTGATGGGCTCGAAGGCGGCCACGGCCTCGCAGACGGTGCAGGTCACCGCCAAGACGGCGGCCGACGGCGCCACCCCGGTCGCCGTCAGGCCGGTCACGCCGGCCGAGCTGGCCCCGCCCAACAAGCTGTACCAGGCGTACGCCGCCGCCCAGCTCAAGGACCTCGCCCGCCAGGTCGCCAAGATCAAGACGGACCTCGGCAAGATGGACATCGGGCAGGCCAAGACCGACTGGCTGGCGGCCCAGCTCGACTGGGAGCGGGTCGGGGCGTCCTACGACAGCTTCGGTGACCTCGGCCTAGCGGTCGACGGGCTGCCCACCGGCTTCGTCAAGGGCGTCAACGACCCGGGCTTCGCCGGCCTGCACCGGCTCGAGTACGGCCTCTGGCACGGCCAGCCCGCGACCGAGCTGCTACCGGTCACCGACGTCCTGGCGAAGAACGTGGCCACCGTCGAGAAGAACCTGACCAGCGACGACCTGGCGGGCGACCCCATCCAGCTCCCGCTGCGGGTGCACGAGATCATCGAGGACGCGCTCCGCGACCACCTGTCCGGCATCGACGACGAGGGCGGCAACGCCGCCTACGCGCAGACCTGGGCCGACACCCAGGTCGACCGGGTGGTCCTCGGCGACGAGTCCGCGCTCATCAACGACCGGGACCCGGGCCTGGTGGCGACCGCGCAGAGCGAGCTCGCGGCGCTCGACTCGGCGCTGCTGGCGACCAAGACCAGCGGCGGCCGGTGGCAGTCGCTCACCGCGGTCTCGCCCGGCCAGCGCCAGCACGTGGACGCGGCCATCGGAGCCCTGCTCGAGACGCTCGCGGTCGTTCCCGACCTCCTTGAAGTTCCGCCCACGCACTGATCTGCCCCTGACTGGATCCTCGGCCGCGGCCGAGCGTCAACCCCAGGAGATTTTTCGTGAACATCAACCGCCGGAACTTCCTCAAGGGCACCGCAGCTGGCGCCGCAGGCACCGCGCTGGCCGGCGGCGTGCTGATCGGGGGAGCCCACGCCGACGCGAGCGCGGCCACCACCTCCGGCCCGGCGACCGAGGCGTCGTACCCGTTCCACGGCGCGCGCCAGTCCGGGGTGCTCACCCCCGGCCCGTCCGAGAAGCAGGCCTTCACCTGCGTCGCGTCCTTCGACGCGACGGCGTCGGGCAAGGCCGAGCTGGCCGACCTGATGCAGACCATCACCACCCGCGCCCGATTCCTCACCGCCGGCGGGACCCCGGCCGACCTGGGGGTCAGCCAGCCGCCGGCGGACAGCGACGTGCTCGGCCCGGTGATCCCGGCCGACGGCCTGACCGCGACCCTGTCGGTCGGCTCGACGCTGTTCGACGACCGCTACGGGCTGGCGGCGGCCAAGCCGAGCAAGCTGACCCCGATGGAGGCCTTCCCGAACGACGCGCTCGAGCCCGCCTATCTCGGCGGCGACATCCTGCTGCAGCTCTGCGCCAACCACCCCGACACGATCCACCACGCGATCAGGGACATCACCAAGCACACCCGCGGCGGCATGCAGCTGGCCTGGAAGATGGAGGGCTACAACTCGCCGCCCCGCCCGTCGGGCGCGTCGCGCAACCTGCTCGGCTTCAAGGACGGCACCGCCAACCCGACCGGCGCGACCGCGACCGACCTGGTCTGGGTGGACGACCCGGCCGAGCCGTCCTGGACCGCCAACGGGTCGTACGTGGTGGTGCGGCTGATCCGGATGCTGGTCGAATTCTGGGACCGGGTGTCGATCAACGAGCAGGAGACGATGTTCGGCCGGCGCCGGGACAGCGGCGCCCCGCTCGACGGCAACAGCGAGTTCGACACCCCGAAGTACAAGGCGGACCCGCAGGGCAGCGTCATCCCGCTCGACGCGCACATCCGGCTGGCCAACCCGCGCACCCCCGCGACCGCCAACCAGCGGCTCATCCGCCGGTCCTACAACTACGACCTCGGCGTCGACGTCAACGGCAACCTGCAGACCGGGCACATCTTCATCTGCTACCAGCAGGACGTGGAGCGCCAGTTCGTGAACGTGCAGAAGCGGCTGATCGGCGAGCCGCTCATCGACTACGTGCAGCCGTTCGGCGGCGGCTACTTCTTCACCCTCCCCGGCGTGCGGAACGCGTCCGACTGGTACGGCCGGGCGATGCTGGCCTAGCCGCGGCCCCGCCGCCGGCGGGCGGCCGGTCCCGGCCGGAACCGGCGGGCGGCCGGTTCCGGCCGCGCCGCGATTCCGGCCGCGCCGGCGAGGATCGGGTGTACTTACCGTCGCCCGGTGACGGTAGCTACCCCCAATGTCGGGAATGGCCCGGCTGCCGCCGCTATCGCGCGGCGGTGGCGACGGCCAGCAGCCGCTGCCCCTCGGGCGGTAGCGGGTCGTCGGGTTTCCAGACGGCGGTGAGCTGCCTGGTCAGCGGGGGGCCGGCCACCTCGACGGCCACCAGCCGGCCGAGCACCAAGTCGTCCCTGACCGCGAGCCGGCTGAGCACCCCCGGGCCGACCCCGGCCGCGATCGCCGACCTGACGGCGGCGCTGGTCCCGAGCTCCATCGCGATCCTCGGGCGCAGCGGCGGGTCCTGGGCGGCGAGGTGATCGGTCAGCGTGTCCCTGGTGCCGCTGCCGGACTCCCGCATGACCAGCGGGGTCGCGGCGATCTCGGCCAGCTCCAGCGGCCGGCGGCGGCTCGCCCACGGGTGCCCGGGCGCGGTCACCACCAGCAGCTCGTCGTCGCGGACGTGCTCGGTGACCAGGTCCGACGGAAGGTGCGGGGTCTCGATGAAGCCGAGCCCGGCCTTGCCGTCCCGGACCAGCTCGAGCACCCCGGTCGAGTTGGCGACGGTGAGCTCGACGACGGTCGGCGGATAGCCCGCGGTCTGCCCGGCCACGTCCCGCGCGGCATCGGTGTGGGTGACGTTGCCTTGGACGATATTGCCTTGGGCGGCGCTGCCCTGCCGCGGGTTGGCTCGCCCGACGCCGGCTCGCCCGGCCCCCGCCTGCCCGGCCCCCGCTTGCCCGGCGCCGGCCTGCTCGACGCTGCGGAGCTCGACCAGCCAGTGCGGGACCAGGTGCTCGGCGATCGTCTGGCTGGCGGCGATCGCGAGCCGGTGCGACACCCCGGACCTGATCGAGCGCAGGCCCGCCTCGAGGCGGTCGGCGGCGTCGAGCACGTCCTCGGCCCAGCCGACCACCAGCCTGCCCTGCTCGGTGAGGTGCGACCCGGACGGCGTGCGCCCGAGCAGCGTCACCCCCATGGCCCGCTCCAGCGTGCGCATCCGCGCCGACAGCCCCTGCTGGGAGACGCCAAGGACCGAGGCGGCGGCGGCGATCGACCCCTGCCTGCCAACCTCCCGCAGCGCCCGCAGCGCGCCCAGGTCGTGCACGGTCTCGGTCATTGGTTACAAGCGTAACTTGTACCCGCGCTCGCGCTCGGCCGCCGTCCGCTGGTCACCGCCGCGCGGCCCGGCCGCGGCCGGGAATGCCCTCGCGGCCGATCAGCGCGGCGTCAGCCGGAACGCGCGGGCCCCGGACGCCCAGGCCAGGTGCAGGTCGGTCTGGTCGGGGTTGCCGGCCGAGTCGAGGCCAACGTGGTTGAACTTGGCGAAGGTGTGGTTGTCGCGGCACATGACCGCGTAGGCGTCGGTGACGGCGCGCTCGTCCGTGAGGACCTCCACATCGGCCTGCCGTCGTCGGCCCTTGAGGCGGATCGCGATCGCCTCCCCGGTGCGCAGGTTCCGGCCCCAGCCGAACGGCGTGCCGATAAGCAGGTCGCTCTCGCTGCGGGTGTAGGCGACCGGGAGCGTATAACGGCGCCCGGACTTGCGGCCGACGATGTAGAGCGTGACCAGCCTGCCGCCCGCGAGCCTGCACACCAGCGGCGTGCGCAGCAGCCCGCGCACGATGCGATTCCCCAGCCTCTGCATGGCCATGGTCTGCGCGCGCGGGCTCGGCCGCACGGCCGGACTGCCCGTCACCGGCTCGTTGCTCATCTGCTGCTCCTTGTCGTTTGTTACCTCGGCCCGGTCCGGGTCGTCTATTGGTATGACGAACCAAGGGAAAGGAAGGTAACAGTGGACACCGCAGACGGGTCGACCGCCCAGTTCCAGGCGCACAGCGCGCACCTGCGCGCCGTCGCCTACCGAATGCTCGGCTCGCTGAGCGAGGCCGACGACGCCGTCCAGGAGACCTGGCTGCGGCTGAACCGGTCGGGCGACGGGGTGGAGAACCTGCGCGCGTGGCTGACCACCGTCGTGTCCCGCGTGTGCCTGGACATGCTGCGGTCCCGGGTGGCCCGCCACGAGGAGCCGCTCGACGCGCACGTGCCCGACCCGGTGGTCACGGCCGCCGGGGACGATCCCGAGCAGCATGCGCTGCTCGCGGACTCGGTCGGCCTCGCGCTGCTGGTCGTCCTGGACACGCTGTCGCCGTCGGAGCGGCTGGCGTTCGTGCTGCACGACATCTTCGCCGTGCCGTTCGAGCGGATCGGGCCGATCCTGGACCGGTCGCCCGCCGCCGCCAAGCAGCTGGCGAGCCGGGCCAGGCGCCGGCTCCACGATGTCGGCTCGGCGGCCGAGGCCGAGACCGATCCTGCCCGCCAGCGGCAAGTGCTCGACGCGTTCCTGGCCGCCTCGCGCGACGGCGACTTCGCGGGCCTGCTGGCGGTGCTCGACCCGGACGTGGTGCTGCGGGCCGACGTCGGCTCCGGCCCGTTTGGGCCCTCGCGGCTGCTGCGTGGCGCGTCGGAAGTAGCGGCCCAGGCCATGAGCTACGCGCCGATGGCGCGCTTCGCCCATCCGGTGCTCGTCAACGGCACGCCAGGGCACCTCATCGCCCGCGACGGGCAGCCGCTGGTCGTGATCGGCGTGACCAGCCGCAACGGCAAGATCACCGAGATCGACATCCTGGCCGACCCGGACCGGCTCAGCCGCCTGAACCTGGCCGGCCTAATCAACTAGGCCGTCGGTTACAAGGGTTACTTGTACCCCCACAAGGCCGGTCGGTCTTCTCCCAGGTCAGCGCCAGCGCGACCCTGGAAGGGCCATGAACGCCGTTACCCGCCCGCGCGCCTCCGCCGCCCCGGTTAGCTCCGCCGCCCCCGTTACTTCCGTGGCGTCCGCTGCCTCCCCGGCACCCGCTGCCTCCCCGGCACCCGCGCGGTCGTTCCCCGACCGGGCACGAGGCGTCCTCCCTGGCCTCGCCCTCGCGGTCGCCGTCGCCGCCGTGGCCACCGTCGTGGGGCAGCACGTGCCGCTGGTCGGCAGCGCCGTCCCCGGTGCGGTGATCGGCGCGGTCATCGCGCTCATGATCAAGCCCGGCGCCCGGCTCGCGCCCGGCATCAAGTACGCGAGCACGTTCCTGCTGCAGTGCTCGGTGGTGCTGCTCGGCACCCAGCTCTCGGTCGCCGAGGCGGCCCGGGTCGGCCTGTCATCGCTGCCGGTGATGCTGGGCACGCTGGCGGTCTGCCTGAGCGCGGCCTGGCTGTACGGCCGGCTGCTCGGCATCCCGCGCGACCTGCGGACGCTGATCGGCGTCGGCACCGGGATCTGCGGCGGGTCCGCGATCGCGGCGGTCTCCCCGGTGATCGAGGCCGCGTCGACCGACGTCGCCTACGCGATCTCGACGATCTTCCTGTTCAACATCGCCGCCGTCCTGGTCTTCCCGCTCATCGGGCACGCGATCGGGATGAGCCAGCAGTCGTTCGGCCTGTTCGCGGGGACGGCGGTCAACGACACCTCCTCGGTGGTCGCCACCGCGACCACCTACGGCGCCGCCGCGGCCAACCACGCGATCGTGGTCAAGCTGGTCCGAACCCTGATGATCATCCCGATCTGCCTGGGCCTGGCCGGGCTGACCGCCCGCAGGCAGCGGGCCGAACTCGAGGCCCGCCCCGCCGCCCACCAGCTCGAGCCGGCCCTAGTCGGCGTCGGCGTGGGCGTCGGCGTGGGCGCCGGGTTCGCCAGCACCAGCACCGGCAGCACCGGCAGCACCGGCAGCACCAACACCAGCACCAGCACCGGCAGCGTCGGCAAGATCAGCGGTAACGCCGCCATCGGCACCGGCAGCGGCACCGCCGGCGAGGCAACGGCTTCATCGTCCGCGTCGGCACCCGCCCGGCTGTCGCCGTTGCGGGTGGTCAAGCTCGTGCCGTGGTTCCTGATCGGCTTCGTCGTCGCCGCCGGGCTCAACTCGGCCGGCCTGATCCCGTCCGGCAGCCACGGCGGGCTGCAGCACGTGTCGGTCTTCCTCGTCGCCGTCGCCCTCTCCGCGATCGGCCTGTCCACCAACGTGCCCGCGCTCCGCAAGGCCGGCCCGAAGCCGGTGCTGCTCGGCGCGCTGCTCTGGATCACGGTCGCCGTCGCCAGCCTGGGCCTCCAGACCCTCACCGGCACCATCCGTTAGCCCCAACGTCGCCGTATAAGATCATCTTTTCGAAATCCATGGCGTTTCCGGGACCATAGCCCCGGAAACGCCAAGTATCTTTTGGATCTTCGCCCTCGATCCATGTCGGCTACGCCATCGACAGGATCCGGAGCCGGATAGAGACGCTCACGGTCCGTTCGATCAAACGGGTTTGATCTGCCGGGGCCGGAAAACTTGCATTAGACAGATCGGTCTAGCTACAATATCGACTAGACAGAACGGTCTACCTAATACAAGGAGCGTGTCATGAGCGCCAGCAGTGAACTCCCGGTACCGGTCGCCCTGGTCACCGGCGCCACCAGCGGGATCGGCCGCGCGGTGGCGCTGAAGCTGGCCGCCGACGGCTTCTCGGTCCTGGTGCACGGTCGTGACAAAGCCCGCGGCGCCAGCGTGGTGGACGAGATCGTCGCCGGCGGCGGCCACGCCCGGTTCGCAGCCGCCGACCTGACCGACGCGGCCGACATCGAGCGGCTGGCGGCCGAGGCGGCCGACGTCGACGTCCTCGTCAACAACGCGGGCTTCTCCTGGTTCGGCCCGACCGCCGACCTGACCCCGGCGACCTTCGACGCGATGTTCGCCGCCAACGTCCGCTCGGCCTACTTCCTGGTGGCGGCGATCGCGCCGCTGATGGCCAAGCGCGGCGCCGGCTCGATCATCAACGTGGGCAGCATGGCCGGCCAGATCGGCCTGGCCGGGGGAGCGGCCTACAGCGCCACCAAGGCCGCGCTCGCGTCGCTGACCAGGTCCTGGGCGGCGGAGTTCAGCCCCCAGGGCGTTAGGGTGAACACTGTCGCCCCCGGCCCCGCCTACACCGACGGCGCGGCGCCGGAGCGCACGGCCGCGCTCGGCCGCACCACCCTGCTCGGCCGCGCCGCCGAGGCGAGCGAGGTCGCCGAGGTGATCGCGTTCCTCGCGTCGCCCAAGGCGGCCTACATCACCGGCGCGGTCATCGCCGCCGACGGCGGCCGCACCGCCGTCTGACAACTCGCCCGCCATCCGTCCGGACCGGCCAAACGCAAGCGCAAGCGCAGGAGGCGCCAGAACAATGAACGAGAGCACCGACGCCGTGTACGTGCCCAGCCCCAGCGAGCGGGTCCGCGACCAGGTGGCGCGGTACGAGGCCACCGGCGGGGCCGAGGGCGGCGAGCTCGGCGGGCTGCCCGTGGTCATCCTCACCACGACCGGCGCCCGCAGCGGGAACACCAGGAAGAACCCGGTCATGCGGGTGGAGCGGGACGGCGTCTATGCGGCGATCGCCTCCTACGCAGGCGGCCCGGAGGATCCGCAGTGGTACCGCAACCTGCTCGCGCACCCGTACGCCACCGTCCAGGACGGTCCGCAGGTCCGCCGCGTCCGCGCCCGCGAGCTGTTCGACGACGAGAAGCAGGGCTGGTGGGCCGTGGCCGACGCGCTCAACCCGAACTACGCCCGCTACCGCGCCACCGCCGGCCGTGACATCCCGATCCTGGCCCTCGAGCCGGCCGAGTGGGCCGACGAGGTCGGCTAGCCCGACGGGCCCAAAACCCGTCGCTGCCGCACGAACGTCTGTGGCAGATTATGGCCCATGGTTCTCGACGAATTCCCCCGTCAGCTGGCCAGGACGAGGCGCTTCTCCCTCGGGGTCCCGCGCGCGGTGACGATCTCGCCCGACGGCGGGCGCGTCCTGTTCCTGCGCACCAGCGGCGGGGAGGACCCGGTCAGCCGGCTGTGGCTGCTCGACCTGGCCGCCGAAGACACCGCCGAAGACACCGCCGAAGACACCGCCGAAGACACCGCCGAAGACACCGCCGAGCGGCCGCTGGCCGATCCGACCGCTTCCTGGAACGTCGGGTCGGGCGAGGTCCCGGAGGCGGAGCGGATCCGCCGGGAGCGGATGCGCGAGCTGTCATCGGGCATCGTCGCCTACTCGGCTGACGAGGCCTGCACCACGGTCGCGTTCGCGCTCGACGGCCGGCTCTGGGCCCTGCCCGTCCCGGCGCACAATCAGCCGGCCCCGTGGCCCGTCCCGAGGCTGGTGCCGACCGCGGGGCCGGTCACGGACCCCCAGATCGACCCGACCGGGCGGCGAGTCGCGTACGTCACCGACGGGGCCCTGCACGTCGTCGACCTCGGCACCGACGTCGACCAGCTGCTTGCCGCGCCCGAGCACGAAGAGGTCGTCTACGGTCTCCCCGAGCACGTCGCGGCCGAGTCCATGTACCGCTACCGGGGCTTCTGGTGGGCGCCCGACGGCCGTCAGCTGCTGGCCGCGCGGGTCGACAACGAGCCGGTCCTGCAGTGGTGGATCGCCGACCCGGCCAACCCGGAGGCCAAGCCGCGCGCGATCCGCTACCCGGCCGCCGGAACCGCCAACGCCTATGTGTCGCTGCACGTCC
>Ga0208220_1001137_pt1 | contig 11291 bp, 10 predicted proteins | sample NGESurdeep092012_9_FD_184484 | JGI IMG/M metagenome (GOLD analysis project Ga0208220, IMG submission 184484) | Arctic peat soil microbial communities from Barrow, Alaska - NGEE Surface sample F53-1 deep-092012 (SPAdes) | ecosystem: Environmental > Terrestrial > Soil > Wetlands > Peat ... | reverse complement strand
CGCGGCCGGCCGCGGCCGGCTCGCTGCTTGGCGCGGGCGGGGTCGCGGCCCTGTTCGCCGATGGCTGGGGCCCGGCCTGGCGGTTCGCGGCGACGGCGGGGCTGCCGCCGTACGGGCCGCTCGCCCTCCCCGGGGCATGGAAAATCAGCTGATCTCGAACGGACCCTTGATGACTGCCCCCGGCAACGACTTCTCCTCCGCGCTCTCGGCCTGGGCGGCGGGCGTGACCCTGGTCACGATCGCGGATTCCGACGACGACATCGGGGCGACGGTCAGCGGGTTCACGCCCGTCTCGCTCGACCCGCCGCTGGTGCTGGTGTCGCTGATCGCGGGCTCCTACCCGGCCGAGGTGCTGAGCCGCCCGTCGCTGCCGGCCGCGCAGTTCGCGGTCACGCTCCTCGCCTCGTCCCAGAAGGCCCTGGCGGGGCAGTTCGCCGCCGCCGGGCGGCCGAGCGCGCGGCGCATCCTCGACGACGCGCCGCACACGCGCGGGGCCGAGTCGGGGGCGCTGATCCCGCTCGGCGGGCTGGCCGCGCTGGAGTGCTCGGTCGCCCGCCGGGTGCCGGCCGGCGACCACCTGCTGGTCATCTCGGCGGTGACGTCGGTCGCGTACGTGGCCGAGGGCGGGGACCCGCTGATCCGCTTCCGCGGCCGCTACCTGGTGCACTAGCTATCCGGTTTTGTCAGACCCCGATCGTATGGTTGGAACGTAGATTCGATCAACCATCTTTCTGGAGACGACTATGGCTACCCGACGGAATCGGCGTGTTGACGAGGCGACCCTACTTGACCTGCTGGCGAGGGGCGACGTCGCCGCATTTGAGAAGCTGACCGGGACGACCGGCGGCGATCTCAGTCGGATAGTGTCCGACCCGGACGCATTCGACGACGCGTTCGATGACGAGTATTTCCTCACCGAGGACGACGGCGAAGAGGACCGGTGGCCGCGGCCGGAGTGGCTGCCCTCGGGCTGCCTCAACGTTGGCTTTGCGCTGGAGGTGGGGACTTGCTGCAAGAATCCCGATAACCGGCTGGTCGGGGTCGCAGTTGATCTCGCCGACCTTGTCGACCTGGCACTCGGCCGGCTGACCGGCGCCGACTGCGAGCCGCCGGCGGCCGAGCTAGCCTACCGGCTCAAGTTGATTCCGGGGCTGCTGGCGCAGATCCACGCGATCTTGCCGAGGCTCAACCCGAGCGCGCTGGCGCAGCTCATCTGCCCGGTCGGACGCCTCGCGATCGCGGTCGACCAGGCGTGCCTCTACGGCTGCCCGTGGGCCTGCGGTGACCCCGACATCCCCGACCGGCGGCCCGAGTTCGCCCAGCTCGGGCCGCTGCTGTCGGACTGCCTGTCGAGCCTGCGCGACCGCCTCGGGTGGCCGCTCCCCTGACGGGGACTACCCATCGCTCAGGCGAGGCCGAGCGCTTCCGCGGCGGCCTGGGCGCAGGCCCGCGACGCGCCGTAGGTGGCCAGATAGGCGGTCCCCGGCGGCGGCGTCCAGGCGGGCGCCCCCATGTCCACCATGATCGCGTCAGGGCGCGCCCCCAGCAGCTCGTTGACCAGGGGAAGCGCCCCCAAGCCGTGCCGCACGGCCAATACCAGGGGCCTGCCCTCGGCGGCGGCGATGATCGAGCCCGCCACCGCCCCGCCGCCGGCCGCCGGGTCGACTCGCCGTGCCTCCGCCCACCGGGCGAAGCCCCAGGTGAATCGCCCGGCCGCGATGTTCTCCTCCGGCTCGACCTCGATGACCAGCGGGTCCACCAGCGAGCCGGGGACCGGGCCGGACCGCCGCAGCGCGCGCCGGGCGGCCAGCAGGCCGATCTCGGCGCCCGCGGCGGCGTCGGGCGCGCGAGTCCCGTCGCCCTCGCGGGCGCTGGCCAGCCAGCCCCGGAGCGTCGCCACCCGGTCGGCCGCCTCAGCCAGCCGGTCGCCGGTCAGCCGGCCGGACGCAACCGCGTCCGACAGCGCCGCCCGGACGGCGTGGTACATCGCCTCGTCCGTCTCCCGGCCGAGGCAGAGCAGGTCAACGCCGGCGATCACGGCCAGCACGGCCGCCTCGGGAATCCCGTAGATGGCGCTGGCGGCCTTCATCTCCAGCGCGTCGCAGATCACCACCCCGTCGAAGCCGAGCTCGCCCCGCAGCAGGCCGGTGACGGCGGCGGGCGACAACGTGGCCGGAAGGTCGCCGGTCAGCTCCGGCACCCGCAGGTGCCCGGGCATCACCGCCAGGGTCCCGCCCGCGATGGCGGCCTCGAACGGCGGCAGGTCGCGAGCGCGCAGGTCGGCCATCGTGCCGGTGACCGTCGCTAGCTCCAGGTGCGAGTCGCCCTCGGTGCTGCCGTGCCCGGGGAAGTGCTTGGCGCAGGCGGCCACGCCCGCGCCCTGAAGGCCCGCCACGGCCGCCGCAACATGGCGGGCTACCAGGTCAGGGTCCGATCCGAAGGACCGGGTGCCGATGACCGCGCTGCCGCCGGGCACCAGCAGGTCGGCGTCCGGCGCCAGATCGACGTTGATGCCCAGCCGGGCGAGGTCGCCGCCGATCGCGGCGTACACGTCCCGGGTCAGCGCCACGTCGTCGACCACGCCGAGGGCGGCGTTCCCGGGGTAGGGGCTGCCTTCCGCGTAGGCCACCCGGGTCACGTCACCGCCCTCCTCGTCGATGGCGATGACCGGCTCGACCGCCGAGGCCGACCGCAGGGCCGCGCTGAGGGCGACCGTGTCGCCGACGACGTTCGGGCCGAAGAGGGTGACGCCCGCCAGGCCCCGCTCGAGCGCCCGGAGGATCCAGGGCGGCGGCGTGGTGCCGTGGAAAGGGGGGATCAGGATCGCATCGGCGAGGGCGGCGAGGCCGGGGTCGATGCCTGACTCGAGCGACGTCATCCCTTCACCGCGCCTGCGACCAGGCCGCTCGCCAGCCGGCGCTGGGTGAGCAGGAAGAACACGAGGACAGGGATGGTGAAGAGGGTGGAGGAAGCCATGATCGCGCCCCAGTTAGTGGAATTCTGGCCGTAGAAGTACTGCACGTACAACGGCAGGGTGAACTTAGCGGTGTCGGTGCCGAGGAAGGTCAGCGCGAACACGAACTCGTTGTAGGCGAAGATGAACGCGAACACGCTGGTGGAGACCAGCCCGGGGGAGATGAGCGGCAGCAGGATGCGCCAGAAGCGGGTCCAGGCCCCGGCCCCGTCGATCGCCGCCGCTTCCTCGAGGTCCTTCGGCACGGTGGCCGCGAAGTTGCGCAGCATCCAGATCGTGACCGGCAGCGCGAAGGCGGTGTAGACCACGATCAGGCCGACGAGGCTGTCGAGCAGGTCGACCCGGCGGAAGTCGATGAACAGGGAGACGACCAGCGCCTGCTGCGGCAGCAGCTGCACGATCAGCAGCACGACCAGGTAGGTGGTGCGGAACCTGAACTTGAACCGGCCCAGCGCGATCGCCGCGAGCAGTCCGATCAGCGACGACAGCGCGACCGCGACCAGCGTGATGAACAGGCTGTTCTTGAGGAAGTTCCAGTACGGGATGCCGATCACCGAGCCGCTGAAGACCGCCTGGAAGTTGGCCAGCGTCGGGTGCAGCGGCAGCGGCTGCGGGGTCAGCGAGTAGATCTCGGAGGGGGGCTTGAACGCCGTGGAAATCATCCACAGCACGGGGAACAGCGCGAACAGGGCCACCAGCAGCCCTATCAGGTTCAGCACGGCCTTGCGCGACGAGCGGCTGAACCGCCGGCCACCGCGGCCGGGACGGCCCGCTGCGGCGGGACGGGATGCGGGGCGACCGGGAACGGGGACGGACGTCATGCGAATGCCCCTTGCTTGATCGCGGCACGCACGTACCCGACCGTGACGACGAGCAGGATGATCGTGAGGACGAAGGCAGCCGCCGAGGCGAGCCCGTAGTGCGGCGGCTGGGTGAAGGCCTGCGAGTACTCGTAGAGCCCGAGGTTGTACTCGTCCCGGTTCCCGAGTTGCCCGGTGATGATGTACGCCTGGGTGAACATGCCGAAGTCCCAGATCGTCGACAGCAGCGCGAGCACGAGGAACACCGGCCGCAGCAGCGGGAATGTCACCTTCCAGAAGTCGCGCCACGGTCCCGCGCCGTCCACCCGCGCCGCGTCGTGCAGTTCGTCCGGCACGGTGCGCAGGCCGGCCAGCACGGTGACCGCGACGAACGGGAAGCCGGTCCAGACCAGCATCACCGTCAGCACTGTGTAGGCCGGGAGCGGGGCGTTGGTCCAGCTGAAGCCCGACCAGTGCGCCCCGCCGCCCAGCCACGACGGCACCTTGGTCAGCGCCCAGTCCACCACGCCCCCGTCGGGGTCGACCAGCCAGGCGAAGATCACGCTGGCGGACACCGCGGGCGTCGCCCAGGCGAGGATCGCGGAGATGGACACGAACGTGCGCATCTTCGGCCCGAGCCGTTCAAGCAGCAGCCCGACCAGCGTCCCCATGATCAGCGTGGCCGGCACCACGACCGCCGCGAAGTACAGGCTGACCTTGAGCGACGACCAGAACTCGGGGTCGTGCAGGATCTGGCTGTAGTTCGAGAACCCGATCCACTGGGCGGGCTGCAGGCCGCTGATCTGCATCAGCCCGTAGTTCTGGAACGAGAACAGCCCGATCTGAATGGCGGGCCACACGATCAGCGCCCCGATGACCGCGGTCGCGGGCAGCAGCAGCAGGTAGGGGCCAAGTCCGCGCTTCCTGATCCCGATCGCGACACGCTGCCGGAACGACCGGGTGGGAGCGGACCGTGCCGAGCGGTCTGCGGTGTGCGAGCCGTCAGGCTCATGCCCCTTGGGGGTAGAGCCGGCCGGGGAGGGGGTCCCCGGCCGGCTGTGCGAAGAGGTCACCATAGGAAGGTACGGCTAGCTTGCGCTGCCGGTATTGAGGACGCTCTGCAGCTGGGTGTTGGCGGAGGCGACCGTGGAGGCGAATGGCGCGCCCTGCATCAGCGACTTGAGCATCGTCGGGATGATGTTGAGCTTGCCGTTGTCTGCGGTGGGCCAGTTCTTGGCGTTGAGCGGGGAGGTCTGGCCGGTGAGGGCGGCCTTGGCGAAGCCCGCCATGAACTCGCCGCCGCTGGTCTCGCTGGCGGAGATCTCCGACGAGTAGGGCGAGAAGAAGCCCGACAGCGCGGCGAAGCTGGTGGAGTTGGTCGGGTTGTCCATGACCGAGATCAGGTCCCAGGCGGCCTGCTGGTTCGGGCTGGTCTTGAAGACCGCGAGGTCGGAGCCGCCCGAGAAGACCGGGGCCGGGTTCGGCCCGTTCTCGCTCGGGATCGGGAACGACGCGATGTTGCTGGTGTCCACCGAGTTCTTCGGCAGCGTCGCCTTCGCCCACGGCCCGTCGACGTACAGGTCGAGCTTGCCGAGGCCGAAGTCCTCGTTCGGCCCGCCGGAGGTCGCCCCGGCCAGGCCGAGCTCGGTCTCCCCGATGTACTTGGACTGGGAGACCTTAGCGGTGGTGTACAGGCCGACGTAGTACTTGATCGCCGCCTCGTCCGCCGCCGAGGTCAGGTTGGCGGTCCACTGGCCGTTGGACTGGGTGGCGATCTGGCCGCCGGCGCCCCAGATGAAGCTGGCGAACGCGTTGGTGTCGTTGGTGATCGCGTCGATGCCGGTGGATCCGGGGTATGTGCTCTGCAGCTTCACCGCGTCGGCCTCCAGCTGCGCCCAGGTGGTGGGCGTGCTGGTGATGCCGGCCTTCTTGAACTGGTCGGTGCGGTACCACACGGCGCGCACGCCGCCGAACCACGGCACGGCGTAGGTGGTGCCGTCCTGGGTGTCGTTGGCCAGCATGCCGGGGACGAGTCCCTTGGTGCCGGACCAGCTGCTCAGGTCGCTGGTAAGCGGGGCGAGGACGCCGCTGGCGGCCTCGGTGGGCGTGTCGGTGTTGCCGAGCTCGGAGATGTCGGGGATGTTCTTACCGCTGGACAGCGCGTTGTTCCAGTCCGTGGTGCGGTTCGACCACGGGATCCAGTCCACCTTGACCTGGGTGTTGGCGTACTGCGGGAAGTCCTTGTGGAATTCCGCGACGATGCTGTTCATCCAGGTGACCTGGGTCGGGACGGATGCGCCCATCCGCCAGACGGTGAGCGTCGCCGGAGCCGACGACGTGCTGCTACTCGAGGTGCTGCTGCTGGACGCGCCGGTGGCCGCGCCGCTGCCGGAACTGCTGGAGCTGCAGCCGGCGATGGCGAGCGCCGCCGCGGTGACGCCCGCGGCCGCGCCGAGCGCGGCCGATCTCTTCCTGAGTCCCACTGCTGGCACTCCTTCTGCGAGGGTGAACTTTCGGTCAAACTGGTCACGTGACCCTTGGCACAAAAACTAACTGGAAACTTTCCTATAAGATAGATCCGTTGCCAGAACTTAACAAAAGTCGTCCGGCCCGTGGCCGGTCGTCACTTGCCGGACTCATGGGGGGAAGATCATGCCGTTGCGCCAGAAACCAGGCACGCCCAGCCTGCTGCGCGAGCTGAACGACCGGGCTGCGCTGGAACTGCTGCTCGCGGAGGGGCCGCTGACCCGGGCGCAGCTGTCCGAGCGGACTGGAGTCTCCAAGGTCACCGTCTCCCAGATGCTCGCGAGGTTGGAGGAGCGCGCCCTGGTGATGATCGCGGGAGAGCAGGCGGGCGGCCGCGGGCCGAACGCCGCGCTGTACTCGGTCATCCCCTCGAGCGCTTACGTGGCTGGACTATATGTGGACTTTGACCTGGTCAGCGTGGTAGTCGCGGATGTTGCCGGAAATCAGGTGGCTGAGGTGAGCATGGACCCGCACGGGGGGGACGATCCGGTCGGGCTCGTTCGCGAGGCGATCGGCCAGGCCTGCGCGAACGCCGGGATCAGCTCGGAGACCCTGTCGGCGGTGGTGATCGGCAGCCCCGGTGTGCTCGACCCGCGCACCGGCGCCCCGCGGCTGGCGGTCAACCTGCCGACCTGGCAGGAGGGCGTGCTTGACGGGCTCAGGGAGGGGCTGCACACGCCGGTGCTGATCGAGAACGACGTGAACCTGGCCGCGATGGCCGAGCGGGCCGGCGGGGCGGCGGCCGGGCTCGATGACTTCGCCTTCGTCTGGCTCGGCACCGGCCTCGGCCTCGCCTCGGTCATCGGCGGGCAGGTGCGCCGGGGCAGCGGCGGCGCGGCGGGCGAGATCGGCTGGATGCCGGTGCACGGCGCCCCGCTCCCGGTCGGCAACGAGCATCCGGGCAAGGCCGGGCTGCAGGCGCTGGCCGGCGGCCTGGCGGTGCAGGAACTGGCCGCGCAGCACGGATTCGCCGGCGCCACCCCGGCCGACGCCGTCGCCGCGGCCACCGTCGACGCGGCCGGCGGGTCAGCAGGCTCGGCCGGCGCCGCGTTCCTCGATGAGCTCGCGCACCGGGTCTCGATCGGCGTGGCGGCGGTGTGCGTGGTGCTCGACCCCGGCCTGGTCGTCCTCGGCGGCCCGGTCGGCAAGGCCGGCGGCAGCGAGCTCGCCACCCGCGTGGCGGCCGAGGTATCGCGGATCTGCCTGGCCCACCCGACGGTCGCGCCGACGACCATCGCCGACGAGCCGGTGCTCCGCGGCGCCCTTCAGTCCGCCCTCACCCAGGCCCGGGCCGGGCTGCTCGGCTCGCTCGGCTCGCCGTCGGAGATCCCGGCGTGACCGTCGGCGGTTCCGGCGTGACCGTCGGCGGTTCCGTCATCGTCGCGGCCGAGCACGTGGTGACGCCGGACGGCGTTCTCGCGCCCGGCTGGCTCCAGGTCACCGACGGCCGCATCGCGGCCGTGCACCCCGGCCGGCCGCCGGGGCCGGCCACGCACCGCGGCCACTGGGCGCTCCCCGGGTTCATCGACATGCACGTCCACGGCGGCGGGGGGGCGTCCTTCACCGAGGGCGGCCCCGACGACGCCAGGCGGGCGGCGGCCTTCCACCGCGCGCACGGGACCACCCGGATCGTCGCCAGCCTCGTCACCGCCCCGCTGGGCGAGCTCGAGCGCCGCTCGGCCATGCTGGCCGACCTGGCCGAGGCGGGCGTCATCGACGGCATCCACCTCGAGGGGCCGTTCCTGTCGGCCGCCCGGTGCGGGGCCCAGAACCCTCGTTACCTCACCCTGCCCGACGTCGCCGCGTTCACCCGGCTGCAGGCCGCGTCCCGCGGCTGGCTCCGGATGATCACGATCGCCCCCGAGCTGCCGGGCGCGCTCGAGGTGATCCGCGCCGCGGCGGCATCCCGGGTCATCGCCGCGGCGGGCCACACCGACGCCTCGGCCGAGACGACCGCCGAGGCGATCGCGGCTGGCGTCAGCCACGCCACCCACCTGTTCAACGGCATGCGGCCGATCGGCCACCGCTCGCCCGGCCCGGTCGGGGCGCTGCTTGACCACCCGGTGACGTGCGAGGTCATCGCCGACGGGAGCCACCTGGACGACCTCATCATCCGGCTGGCGGCCCGCGCGGCCGGCCCCGGTAACCTGGTGCTGATCACCGACGCGATGGCGGCGGCGGGCATGTCCGACGGGGACTACCGGCTGGGCGAGCTTGACGTCACCGTGTCCGGCGGGGTGGCCCGCCTGGCCCGCGCCGCCGCCGGGGGCGTCGGGTCCATCGCCGGCTCGACCGCCACGATGGAACTGGTGGTGCGCCGGGCGATCACGGCGGTCGGCCTGCCCGTCGCCGACGTCGCCGCCGCCGCCGGCGCCACGCCCGCCCGCCTCCTGGGCCTGGACGGCGTCACCGGCTCGCTGCGGGCCGGGCTGGCGGCCGACATCGTGCTGCTCGACGAGGGCTTCCGGCTGCGCGATGTCATCGTCAGGGGCGAGCGCCAGCCGGCCGGCTAGCCGCCGTCGACGTGGTCACCTCCATCGACATCTAGCTTGATATCAAGTATCTTCTTATCAAGATACTGGGAGGTCCGGTGATCACAGGATTCGACCATGTTCAGGTGGCGATGCCGGCCGGACGGGAGACCGAGGCGCGGGCGTTCTACGGCGGGCTGCTCGGGATGGGCGAGCTGGCCAAGCCGCCGATCCTGGCCGCGCGCGGTGGCTGCTGGTTCGGCTCCGGCGCCGCGGTCCTGCACCTGGGGGTGCAGGCGTCGTTCGCGCCCGCCCGCAAGGCGCACCCGGCGCTGCTGGTCGACGACCTCGACGGCCTCGCCGCGACCCTGTCCGCGGCCGGCTGCGAGTGCGTCCCGGCCGACGGCGAGATCCCGGGCGTCCGCCGGTTCCACACCAGCGACCCGTTCGGCAACCGCATCGAGTTCCAGCAGGCCTAGCGCCGGCGCAGGCCGGATTGCCATACGGCGGCCACGAGGGGGACGCCCGGCCGGTAGGCGAGATAGGTGTGGGACGGGGCGTCGAGCATGACCAGGTCGGCCTTCGCGCCCGGCGCCAGGTAGCCGACGTCGCCGCGGCGGAGCGCGCGGGCGCCGCCCGCGGTCGCCGCCCAGACCGCCTCCGCCGTCGTCATGCGCATGTCGCGGACGGCCAGGGCAATGCAGAACGGCATGCTCGAGGTGTAGGACGAGCCGGGGTTGCAGTCGGTCGCGAGGGCGACCGTGGCGCCCGCGTCGAGCAGCCGGCGGGCGTCGGGATAGGGCTGGCGGGTGCCGAATTCCGCGCCGGGCAGCAGGGTGGCGACGGTGCCCGTCCCGGTCGACGACGGGGCCGCGGCGGCCAGCGCGTCCACGTCGGCGTCGGTCAGGAACGTGCAGTGATCGGCCGACGCCGCGCCCAGCTCGACCGCCAGCAGGACGCCCTGACCCGGGCCGAGCTGGCTGGCGTGGATCCGGGGGATCAGCCCGCGCGCCCGGCCCGCCGTCAGCACCGCCCGAGCCTCGTCGACGCTGAACGCGCCGCGCTCGCAGAACACGTCAACCCACCGGGCATGCGGGGCGCAGGCGTCGAGCATCGGGCCGCGCACAAGGTCCACGTAGGCCGCGGCGTCGCCCTCGAACTCGGCCGGGACCACGTGCGCGCCGAGGTACGTCACCTCGTCGGTCGCCTCGGCCGCCAGCGCCACCGAGCGCGCCTCGTCCTCGACCGTCAGGCCGTACCCGGACTTGCACTCGAAGGTGGTGGTGCCCTGCGCGAGCAGCTCCCCCGCCAGCCTGCGCAGCCCTGCCCGCAGCTCGGCGTCGGTCGCGGCGCGGGTCGCGGCCACCGTGGACCTGATCCCGCCGGCCGTGTAGCCGCGGCCGGCCATCCGCGCCGCGAACTCGGCCGACCGCTCTCCCGCGAACACCAGGTGCGCGTGCGAGTCGACGAATCCGGGCAGCACCGCCCGCCCGGCGGCGTCCAGCGTGTCATCGGCGGCCGGCGCGCGGGACGACGGGCCGGTCCAGGCGATCCGGTCCCCCTCGACGACCAGCGCCGCGTCGTTGATCAGGGCGAGCCCGCCCGGCCCGGTGGGCGCGCCGCCCGGTCCAGTCGCGTTCGTCACCAGTTCGCCGATCCGGTTGATCAGCAGCGACCTCGCCATTGACGCCTCCAGGAGTTCAGTCGAGCACCGCGCTGATCGCGGCCGCGAGCTCGCGCGGGACGTCCTCGACCAGCAGATGACGGCCGTCGCGGACCACGTCGACGCCGGACGCGACCACGTGCCTGACGTCGGCGGCGGTCCCGGCCGCGAACAGGGCGGCCAGCGGATCGGCGGCGGCGGCGCCGGCCAGCCGCGGCGAGTCGAGCGGGACCGTGACCAGATCGGCGTAGGCCCCCGGCACGATCTCCCCCGCGTCCGGCCAGCCCAGGCACGCGTGCCCGCTCCCGGTGGCGGCGGCGGCCTGGTCGGCCGGGGTGAAGTGGCCCCGCTGCCTGCTCACCAGCCGCTGCGACAGCTCGAGCCAGCGCGCCTCCTCGACCAGGTCGATGACGCTGTGCCCGTCGCTGCCGAGCGACAGCGGCGAGCCGGCGGCGGCCAGCGCCGGAGCGGGGCCGACCCCGTCGGCGAGGTCGGCCTCGGTCAGCGGGCACATGCACACGGTCGCCCGCGACCCGCCTAGCAGCTCGATGTCGTGCGAGGTCAGGTGGGTGGCGTGGACCATGGTCGAGCGCGGGCCGAGCGCCCCCGCCTGATAGAGCACCTCGGCCGGCGTTCCGCCGAACGCCGCCCGGCACTCGGCGTTCTCCAGCGGCTGCTCGGACAGGTGCGCGTGGACCGGCGCCCCGTGGGCGTGCGACCACGCCATCACCTCGGGCACCTGGTCGGGCGGGACCGCGCGGACCGAGTGGATCGCCGCGCCGAGCCGGGCGTGCGGCCCCACCATCCCGAGGGAGTCGCGGGTGAACCCTGAGACCCGCTCCGCCCAGGCTGCCGCC